>DHKFJ23503__coassemble_579_pt1 | contig 52033 bp, 45 predicted proteins | sample DHKFJ23503__metabat2_low_PE_016 | metagenome-assembled genome bin DHKFJ23503
CCCTACACATTTGATTCGTCGAAACTTTGTTCAGTTTTCAAAGGTCTACCTTGTTAGCAGACAGCCAACAAATTTATTTTATCATATCCGCCGTTCAATGTCAACAACTAATTTCAAGAAGTTAATTGTCAGCGCTCAAACAAGCAGCTTATATAATATATCATGATGTCAAAACAATGTCAAACATATTTCAAAATTCTTTCAAGAAACACATTGCCGCTTTGACAACGTTGACTATAATACATGGAATTATGATCACCGTCAAGCGTTAATTTGCAGGCGCTACACATCTGCCAGGTAAAAACTGAACTTGGAATCATACTTCAGTCTCTTTGTTTGTAATTTAACCTAATTGTAAACAAAAAAAGCCGAATGTGCTATGCACAATTCAGCTTTTTATTAACAATTCAGAATTTAATTTTATTTAACCCGGGCCAAGAAGTAATGCTTCTTCCCCCGCCGGACAATGACAAACTTACCGTCAAAGTGCGCACTAGGGTCAACCTCAGCTTCCAGGTCGGTAACTTTTTCACCGTTAATCCGGATGGCACCATTAGAAATATCTTGCCGTGCTTGCCGCCGGGATGGTTCAATTCCGTTATCGGTTAACCAGATCACGATGTTTTCCTTCTTATTTTCTACGTCAACTGATGGCATGTTCTTGAAGCCCTGTTCGATTTCTTCAACTGATAAGTCGGCAACATCCCCAGAGAAAAGGGCCTTAGTAATTCGTTGGGCTTCTTCAACTGCTTTTTCACCATGGACAAACTTGGTAACCTCTTCAGCTAACCGCCGTTGGGCTTCCCGCTTCCACGGTTCTTTTTGAACCTTTTCCGCCAGGTCATCGATTTCTTCCTTCGACAAGAAAGTAAAGTACTTAAGGTACTTAACGACATCACGGTCGTCTTGGTTGATCCAGAACTGGTAGAACTCGTATGGTGACGTCTTCTTTGGATCAAGCCATACCGCCCCGCCGGCAGTCTTGCCGAACTTAGTACCATCAGCCTTTAACATCAGTGGAATCGTCAGGCCATAGACCTGTGCCTCTGGTCCTTCGACTTTGTGGATCAAATCAATCCCGGCCGTAATGTTACCCCATTGGTCAGAACCACCAATCTGTAATTGAACATCGTTGTGGCGGTAGAGGTGTAAGAAGTCAACTGACTGGAGAATCTGGTAAGTAAATTCAGTAAATGAAATCCCCGCATCTAGCCGGCTTGCCACCACTTCCTTATTCAACATCGTGTTGATATTAAAGAGCTTCCCGTAATCACGTAAGAAGTCCAGCAGGCTAATCTTAGATAGCCAATCATGGTTATTAACAATTGTGAAGTTTTCCGTCCCGAAGAGCTTCTTCATCTGTGCCGTCAGTGCTTCTTCGTTGTGGTGAACCTGGTCCATCGTCTGCAGTTGACGTTCACTCTTCCGGCCAGAAGGGTCCCCGATGGCACCGGTCCCCCCACCGATAATGATTACCGGGTGGTGTCCCGCCAGCTGGAACCGTTTCAAGATCATGAACGGGATCAAGTGCCCAATGTGGAGACTGTCTCCGGTTGGGTCAGTCCCACAGTAAAGGGCAATCTGCTTATCCTCCGTTAGCTTCTTTAATGCGTCCAGGTCAGTTGCCTGGTTAATGGCCCCGCGCCACGCCAAATCATCGATAATGTTCATTCGTTATTCCTCCTATTCTTATTTTACGGATAAAAAAAGTCCCCGGCTCCATAATGGAGTCAGGGACGATTTAACCGCGTTACCACCTTGAATTGCAGCTTTTTAGCTACCACTCTCGTCGATAACGGGACGATCCGTTCAAGTAGACGGGCTTAGCAAGTGTAATTCGTCACTCAGCATTGGTGGACTCTCAGCGACCGCCCACTCTCTAAATGTCCGACTAGTGACTACTGAAATTGCTTCACTGCCCTTTAATAATTGCCGCTATTGTACCGGCTTTTAACCATTCCTGTCAACCCTTCGTATGATTAACGGGCCACTTGCTTTAGGAAACCATCCTTTTGCAGGTAATGGTGGCCAGCCGTCAAATCATACTGGACTAGCTGGTAGTCATGGAAAAGTCGCCGTTGATCCTTAGTCAGTTTGACGTGGTGACCACGCTGGTTAATAAAGTCAATCCCCCCCTGGTGGGCTGAATTATTCTTCGCGGTCCCGTTGGTTGGCAAGGAAATCGCCGGCAATTCGGTTTGGACCTTCGTCAAGAGGGCGTAGTAAGGCGATACCTGGACGTCCATCTTGGCAAGGGCCATCGCCGCAAAGTCGTTGGGACTTACTAGCTGATGCTGACTAGTCAAGCGGTCATGGTTGAGCCGTTGGGCCGCCTTATTGCTATAAATGAAGTAGTCCGTTTCGTGGAGGGGTACCCCGTACTTCCCCATTGGCAAGCCATGATAGATTCCCGGGAGGTGGTCACCATACCAAACCACCGTCGTCGGCTGTTTACTGTTATCCAATTGACGAACCCATTTTCTTAGTGCCTGGTCCGTATAGTGGATCCCTTGGATATAGGCTTCGATTTGCCCCTGCTGGTCGGGATTCTTGAAGCTCTGGCCACTAACGTGATATTGCCGCTTGCGGTAGTAGGCCGGTTCATAAGGCATATGGTTTTGCATCGTCGCCACTTGGACAAACTTCCCGTGCGATCGCCGTTGGAGGTTGAGGTCAATTTCCCGGTAGGTCGACTCATCACTTACCCGGGGATTATGTTGAATCTTGCTGGTATAGGTAATCTTACTGCCACCGTCAAAGTGGTAGAACTTATTAAAGCCGAACTTCTTGTAGACCGCCTTCCGGCTATAGAGGTTGGCGGTAAACGGGTGGATCCCAATACTATACTTAAACAAGTTATTAATGGTAAAGGTCCGCTTTTGGTACGGGACCAGCTGCGAGTACGGCGTCGGCATCGTCGGTGAAAAGTTGGCGATGGACAAACCAGTCAGTGCTTGATACTCCATGTTGGCGGTCCCGCCCCCGTAACCCGAACTTAGCATCAGGCCACTCGTCGTTTGCTTCTTGAACTTATGCAAGAACGGTAGCGGGTCACCCCCACTGACCTTCATCCCCGGTACCCGGGCAGGGTCAGCGAAGCTTTCACTCAAGACAAAAACCAGGTTTTGCTTGCCGACCGTTTGGTGGGTCCGCTGGCGGTTAATTTGGCGCCCCACCTGACTGTAATGTCGCGCGATTTGCCGCATCGTCGCCGCTGAGTAACCAGCCGGCTTTGTCATCACGTGGACGTCGACGTTATTGGCAAACTGCAGGAGGGTCCCGTTCATCCGGGCACCCCGGATTTGCGAATAGAAGTAAGGGGTGTCATCGATCCGTTGAAGCTGCTTGTAAACCAGCGAATCACTGTGGTTGGTACGGGTAAAGCACGCTAAAAAGCCGACCGCAAGCACGGCCACGATTATCCGGCACCAACCGTTAAAGCGGCATGGGCGACCCGCGCGATATTCTAGCCAGCCAACCAGGCCCAGTATAACGATGAGACCCACTACAGTTCCGCCGATTATCCAGGGGTTGACCATCCCTAATAATTCACCCGGCGCCGTGACGGCAGAAAGGTCCGTCGGCAGGATTGGCTCATTGCGCGCGGTAATCTTTAGCACGGAGGCACAAAGCCAACCAAGGTAGAAGATAATGCCAATCCCACTGCTGATCCACCAGCGGTTCGTAATCGCCATCAAGATCAAGACGAGGGCAAAGATAATCAAGACGTTGACCATCACAATCTTTGCCCGTGCGGTAACCACCCACTGAACCATTGTCCAGTCGTTGGCCCAAAGGTAGGAAAAGGAAGCAACTGTAATCAACCAGAGGAGCGCGTAGGTTAAGACCACCGGCCAATAACGCTTGGCAAAGTCTTGACCCCACCGCGCGACCTGACGCCAGTTCAACTTAATTTGCCACCGCCGTCCCACTTTAATGGCGAACACGGGTAGGCCGAGGGCAAGCACCCATAAGATAATTCCGGTGGTCACCGCCAGCGGCCACTTAACCGTGGGCAATAATATCGGGGTCACCGCCTGGGCAGTTCCCAGCAACCCCAACAGTAGAATTTGCTGGCTGGCAACGTAGTCATTGGCCCAGCCGCGGCTGGTTGACCGGACTAGCCAGGCAACCAGCAGGATACACGTGATCACTACCATCGGTTGGAAAGCATTGATCGCCAGTAGGTAGTGGGTATCCGGCGTTAGGCCCTTGTGGGGGCTATAAATAACGTGGTTCATGTTCAACCAAGTCAATAACCCGGAAACTAAGAAGGCCCCTACCGTCACGAGGGCGTACCGCCAGCGGGGCCACTGCGCCAGCCACTTTTGATCGTTAGCCAACCAATCACCAACGGCAAAGAGGTAAACAAACCAGATGGCACTGGTCCCCCGGTGGAAGCCGAGTAAATCATAACCATTAAAGAGCCGAATCAAAAAATAAGCGGCGGTCACCGCAATCAGCCAGTGGCGCCGCTGGTAAATCGGCCAGTGGTGTAAGAGACGTTGTAGTGGCTGGGCCACGGCAAAGAGGACGGTCGTCGACAACCACCCCACAAAGATTTGCTGGGCCACGTATAGTTCCGGGGACGGCTGGGCCACGTTCATCACGGGCTGGGTTGTGTACTTGGCCCATAAGAAGCCCACGGCACCGATCAGCCAGAGGATCACCGTTGTCCCCCAACGGGAATGCTCTGGGGATTGGTGACACCCCAGCATAATTGGCACGATCACCACTAATGCACTGATGGTCATTTTGACAAACCACCAGGCCACAATAACGAGGGGGGCGTGACCCGTAAGGTGGGTTAACAATTGACCCGCCGTACAAAGGTAACAGCAAATTGTGACGGCCCCCAAAATGGCCCCCGCAACATAACCCCGTTTCATTAAACTTTTACTACTCATTCAATCCAACTTTCTATCAAAAAAACTCACTATTCATTATAGGAATTGAACAGTGGTCGGTTCAATAGTCATTTTACACGTTTGTCGCTTAAGGAACCGTTAATCGTAATTTGTCCTATTGTCAGGCAATAAAAAAACGCCTGTGCGCTAACGCCCAAACGTTTAATTAATTATTAGTCTTCCTTCTTTGCTTCCGGCTTATGCTCATCATCTTTTTTAACCGTTGGTGATGGTTGTACCTTCGCCTTCTTCGGTACGTAAACTTCGTGGACAAAGGCTTCACCAGTTAATTCGGCAACCGGTTTAAAGGTATCGCGGAAGTCTTCTTCGGTATCGTCATCTTCCTTACTCTTTACGTAGAAGAGTGCCCCGGTTGCAAAGACCACCGGCAAGTAGCAAACCAAGCCCAGAATGGCGATCAGCAGGCCAACATACATCAAGACATAAGTGGCGGTGTAGTTTCCGTAGAAAGCCAGGCCACCAAAGATTGCGGTCCAAACTGCCATCGGTAATACAACCACTAATAGGATCACCAAGAAGTAGTTTAACTTCCGGCCCCCCATAAACCGCCGGCTGGCTGTGAGGGCGTGCCGCATTGACTGACCCAAGAACTGGGGCTGCTTTTCCCGGTACAGGAAATAAGATTGTGAGAATTCAATACTCTTCCAAATTACCACAATTTCGTTGACCAACTGAAGGCCCCGCAGCCAAATCGCGTTGTGGGTCAAACCGCCAATCACGTCTGCGATAATGTTTAATGGCAAGCTCCACAAGAAGATGAATAAACCAATGTAGAGGGCCACCCGCCACAGCTGGTTCTTCCGCAGGTGCTTAAAGTGCAACCAAATAGATCCAGCACTAACCGGCTGGTCCGGGTTAGCTAAGTGGTCTTGGTAGACATACTGGGCAGCCACGACGTAGAAGTTGTAGAAAAAGGCTAACGCCGCAATTAAGGCAATCCCGACAAAGACTTCCAGCAACCCTACTAGTAAGGCTAGTGGTGATGCCATCCCGTACATAATCATCATGACGCTCATCATCATCGACTGTAAAACATTAGTCGAGAAAAGACTAACGATACAGACGAGGGCAAAGTAGATAATGGTTACCCCACCGATCGGCCACATTGCCGAAAGGTAGTGGGGCTTTACCAGTGCCTTGAGGTCTTTTACAAAGTCACTCAAGGATAAACTATGTTGCTTTTTCATATGAAAAATACTCCACCTTTTCAACTTAATTTATTTTCCATCATAACACATACAGCGCGGAGCTCAATTTATTGACCGAATCTTCGTACTTTTTTCATTAATTACTAAAAGTTCCCGGTCACGTGACCGGGAACTTTAGGGTTCAAAGCGGGGGATTCGCCGCTCCACACTTCTTTAACGTGCTCCGTGGGCAGTCCTAGTGTCTAGCTACAGGCCGTAGTCGACGCGTACCGCGTCACCTCCGCCCTTATGCTAGCCATCCGGACTGCTTTACCACTCCACACTTCTTTTTTAGTACTTCTCCTTGCTGAGGACGTTTAACTTGTCGTCGAAGTCATAAACTACTGGTTGGCCAGTTGCCATTTCCAGGTTCATGATGTCTTCGTCAGAGATTTGTTCGATATACTTGCTCAATGCACGGAGTGAGTTACCGTGGGCTGCAATAATGACGTTCTTGCCGTCAAGCAGCTTTGGTGCAATTTGGTCTTGCCACAAAGGAATAACCCGTTCCAGAGTAACCTTTAAGTTTTCACCACCAGGAATTGCCCGTGGGTCTAAGTTTGCGTAACGACGGTCGTTAGCAGCAGAGCCTTCGTCGTCAGCACTCAGCAGTGGTGGCAAAACATCGTATGAACGACGCCAAATGTGAACTTGTTCGTCACCGTACTTTTCGGCAGCCTTCTTCTTGTTGTGGCCTTGCAAAGCACCATAGTGACGTTCATTCAAACGCCAAGTCTTGTATTCAGGGATCCACAGTTGGTCACATTCTTCAAGAGCGTAGTGCAATGTCTTGATGGCCCGCTTCAAAACTGAAGTATAGGCGTAATCAAATTCAATGCCGTGTTCCTTAAGGGCCTTACCAGCGTTCTTAGCTTGTTCAACACCCTTTTCGCTCAAGTCCACATCAACCCAACCAGTGAATTGGTTTGACAGGTTCCATTCACTTTGACCGTGACGGATAAGTACTAATTTAGCCATGTTCAATTGACCTCTTTCTTCTTAAAAATCACTATGTTGTATAGCATACCCTCTCATTTTAATCCAACCGTCGGTAAATTCCAATAGTCGGGCAGAATTTTCACGATTGCGTCAGCCCGGCCTTGGCTCCGATATCGTGACGGTAAAAGCATTCCGGTTCGTCTAATCCCGCGAGGTAGTCATACACCCGGTCACGGGCCTTTTGCAGGGTGGGCGCTAACGTTTCAACCATCAACAAGCGGCCACCATTACCCCGCAAGTCATTCAGCCGGCCAGCAACGTTTGCGTAATCAACGTTGATCCCCTCCACCAGGGGTAATCGCCCCAGTGGTTGGCCATGAATCGGCTTTTGTGGGTACCCCTTGGCAGCAAGAACCACCCCAAAACTGGCCTGGGCACTTTCCACGACCGCTGGGAGTGGTTGGTCGTTTAAGGCCCGGTCAACGAGTTCAAAGAGGTCGGTCGTCAGGCGGGGCAAGATTACCTGGGTTTCCGGGTCGCCAAGGCGGACGTTGTATTCAATCACCTTGGGGCCCGCCGCCGTCATAATCAAGCCAATGTAAAGAATGCCATGGTAGTGGTATTCACCAGCAACCAGGCCGTTGACGGTCGGCTTAACCACCTCATCAATAATCTGCTGGCGCGCTTCTGCAGTGAGCTGGGGGAGCGGACTGTAAGCACCCATCCCGCCGGTATTTGGCCCCCGGTCACCATCATAGGCCCGCTTGTGGTCCTGGGCCATCGGTAAGATTCGGTAGTGACCGTTACTCAAGAGGACAAACATTGAATATTCTTGGCCGGTCAAGCACTCTTCGATGACCAACCGGGCCTGACCACCCGCAAACATCTCTTTAATCGTATCAACCGCACTTTCCCGGTCGGGAGCAATCACGACCCCCTTCCCACCAGCAAGGCCGTTTTCCTTAATCACCACGGGGAAGCCGAACTGCCCAACCCCCGCAATGGCAGCAGTTTGGTCGCGGTAGGAAACATGCCGGGCAGTTGGTACCCCATAATTATTCATGAAATTTAAGGCGTAGTCCTTAGAACCTTCCAGTTGAGCCGACCGGGCTGTGGGTCCAAACGCCTTTAACCCCGCAGCTCGGAAGTCATCAACGATCCCATCTACTAGGCAGTCTTCCGGCCCCACAAAGGTCCACGCTACGTCATGTTCCCTGGCAAACTTAATCAGTCCAGCAAAGTCCGTCTCGGCGATTTTCACCGGTTGAACACCAACCGATGGCATCCCCACGTTTCCTGGTGCGCAGTAAACCTGCTTTACATGTGGACTCTCCTGCAGTTTCTTGGCAATCGCAAACTCACGACCACCCTCACCGACTACTAAAAGGTTAACCTGTTCTTCCATAATATTCCTCCGCAAATTAGTGCCGGAAGTGGCGAACACCAGTGGTTACCATGGCAATCCCGTACTTGTTGGCCATGTCAATCGATTCTTGGTCTCGAATGGAGCCACCAGGTTGGACAATCGCCTTAATACCGTGCTGGCCAGCATATTCGACACAGTCACCAAACGGGAAGAAAGCATCACTAGCCATCACCGTTCGACTGTCGATCGCCGCACCAGCGTGTTTGACGGCAATTTTGAGGGAATCAATCCGGTTTGGTTGCCCTTCACCAACCCCCAGTGTCCGGTCGCCATTAGCCACGACGATTGCGTTGGACTTGGCGTGCTTGACGGCCTTCCAAGCAAACATTAACGCCCGCAGCTGGTCTTCGCTTGGCTTAGCCGTGGTGACGCATTGCCAATCATGGTAGTCCTCCGCTAGGACATCTTGTTCTTGGACCAGAAGTCCGCCCATCACGGACACCACTTCTTGGCGGGGCGCTTCGTCCTTTTTAGTGAAGTCAACCGTTAACAGCCGGATATTCTTTTTCTTCGCCAGGATAGCATAGGCGTCATCATCAAAGCTGGGTGCAATCACAATTTCTAAGAAAATTTGGTGCATCTTTTCGGCCGTGGCCCGGTCGACCGGCCGGTTAAGGGCAATGACACCACCAAAGATCGACACCTTATCAGCCGCGTAGGCCCGGTCCCAGGCCTGCTCAAGGCTAGCCCCACGTCCAATTCCACAGGGGTTCATGTGCTTCATCGCAACAACGGTTGGTTCGTCAAACTCCCGGATGCACCGCAAGGCCTCGTCAGCATCCTTAATGTTATTGTAGGAAAGTTTTTTCCCGTGTAGCTGCTTAGCTTCCAGGACCGAATATGACTTGGGGAGGGCATCTTCGTACAACCAGGCTTGCTGATGGCTATTTTCGCCATAGCGCATTTTTTCTTTCAGGTCCCAGGTCAACGTTAATTTCTCTGGGTCCACGAGCCCTGCTTGTTTGGTCAGGTACTGGGCGATTAAAGCATCGTACGCAGCGGTGTGGCGAAAGGCCTTGGCCGCAAGTTGTGCCCGGGTCGCTAACGTGGTCTGACCCTGGTCACTAATTTCAGCTAACACCTGCTTGTAATCGGCCTGGTCCACCACGATGGTTACATCCCGGTAGTTTTTCGCCGCGGACCGCACCATTGACGGGCCACCGATATCAATATTTTCAATCGCGGTCGCTTGATCAACGTCAGGTTGCGCGATCGTTTGTTTAAATGGGTAGAGATTAACGCAAACAAGGTCAATTGGTGTGATGTGCAACTTCTTTAACGTCGCCATGTGTTCTGGCAATTCCCGGCGGGCCAGTAAACCACCGTGAACGTAAGGGTTAAGGGTCTTCACCCGGCCGTCAAGGATTTCCGGGAAGTGGGTAACATCTTCAATTCCAACCGTTTGAATCCCCGCTTCATCAAGGACCCGCTTGGTACCACCGGTCGAGACGATTTCAAAACCATTATCGACCAGGCCCTTTACAAAGGGAACCAGATTTGTCTTATCGGATACACTTACCAATGCTCGTTTCATTATTGATGCTCCTTTTCTCCTGCCGCAAGTAGTGCTTCACGTAGTGCTAATGGGTATAACTGGTGCTCGGTTTCGTGGACCCGGGCTTCCAGGGTGGCGACCGTGTCCGTCGGTAAAATAGGGACATGGCACTGGGCAATCACCGGTCCGGCATCCAGATCCACATCGATGTAGTGAACAGTAACCCCCGTTTGGCTACGATGGTCATTAAACGCCCGCTCAATCGAATGGAGTCCGGGATACTCCGGCAACCAAGCTGGGTGGAGGTTCACAATCCGGTGATCATATTCATTCAACAAGGTTGGCCCCACCACCCGAAGGTAACCAGCCAGGACGATAAAGTCAATTTGGTGCTCTTTCAGCAGTGCTAGGACCCGTCCTTCGTAGTGTTCCTTATCACCGCACGACGAGACCGTAAAGCTCGCCGCGGGAACGCTTAACCGCCGGGCCCGCGCCATCACTGGTGCATCCGGATGGTTACAAAAGAGTAAGGCCAACTCTCCGGGGAGGTCGCCGGTGTGGAAACGCTGGGCTAATTCTTCAAAGTTGGTCCCGTTTCCCGATGCAAAAATTGCCACTTTCATAATCATTGCCTCACTTAATTTCAATCTTGGCCGCGCCAGTGGGCCGCTCTTGGAGGACCCCAATTTGATAAAATTCCTGGTCCTGCTTTTTTAGGGCGGTCTGGGCTGCCGCTAACTTCGTTGGTGCAACGGCGATAACTAACCCCAACCCCATGTTAAAGGTTGCCCAACAGTCAGCCAGTGGTAAGTTGCCCAGCCGGCGTAAATAGTTAAAGATGGGCAACTTGGGCCAACTTTGCTGGTCAATTACCGCCTGTAAGCCATCGCCAAACATCCGTGGGACGTTTTCAATTAAGCCGCCCCCGGTAATGTGGCTAATACCGTGAACTAATCCTTGCCGAACTAGCGGCAAAACTGCTTGAACATAAATCTTTGTTGGTGCCAGGATGGCGGCACCGACCGTCTGTCCCATTAATTCGGCTGGCCGGTCGGTAAGTTTGATGGCGTGGTCTTTAAACAGGATTTGGCGGACCAGGGAAAAGCCGTTGGAATGTAGGCCGGTAGAAGGTAGGCCGAGCAGGATGTCCCCGGCAGCTGGCAAATCAGCCGTCAGCATTGCCGACTTGTCGACTACCCCGGTGACGGTTCCGGCCAGGTCATACTCCTCTTTAGCATACATATCAGGCATTTCAGCAGTCTCACCACCGATCAACGCGGCCCCAGCCTGCCGACAGCCGGTCGCCACTCCACTGACGATATCGGCCATCTTGCCAGGGTCATTATGCCCGGTCGCAATGTAGTCTAAGAAGAAGAGCGGTTCGGCACCCTGGGCTAAAACATCATTGACGCACATGGCGACGACATCAATACCAACCGTATCGTGTTTATTCATCCGTTGGGCAATCAGGAGCTTAGTCCCGACACCATCGGTCCCCGATACGAGGATTGGGTGTTTCACGTGTAACATTCCCAGGTCAAAGAGACCACCGAAACTGCCCAAACCACCAACGACTCCTGGACGATTGGTCGTCGCAACCGCCCGTTTGATTCGGCTAACCAGTTCATAACCAGCGTTCACATCAACGCCCGCTTCTTGGTAACGGCTCATTGATTGCCACGCTCCCTTCGTTCACGTTGTTCCTGTTCATTTAACGACTTTAGGTAACCAGCCTCGTAGTCATATAACGGGGTGGGATAGTCACCATTAAAGTAGGCCACCGTCAACCCACCATCAGGTGCATCCCCCGCATCCGGAACGTTGATGGCCTCGATTAAACCAGCAACGCTTAAGAAGCTAAGTGAGTCCGCACCAATTTGTTGCCGCATTCCCTCAACCGAATAATGGGCCGCTAAAAGTTCCGACCGGGTTGAAATGTCGATCCCATAGAAGCAAGGAAATTTAAACGGTGGCGAGGCAATCAGCATGTGGACTTCCTTAGCCCCCGCATCCCGGAGCATTTTAATAATCTGCCGAGAGGTGGTGCCACGGACAATTGAATCGTCGACCACCGCCACCCGCTTACCACTAACAACCCCCCGGACAGCTGATAATTTTAAGTGGACGCCACGTTCACGCAATTCCTGGGTTGGCTGGATAAAGGTCCGGGCGACGTACTGACTTTTAATCAGCCCCATCTCATAGGGCAAGCCAATTTCTTCGGCATACCCCGACGCCGCTGATAGTGAGGAATTTGGCACCCCAATTACCATATCGGCAGCCACCGGGTGTTCGTGAGCCAGCCGCCGGCCCATCGCTTTACGAGCGTTATGAACAGTCACCCCATGGATGATCGAATCGGGCCGGGCAAAGTAGATATACTCCATTGAGCAAATTGCCAACCGAGTATCAGTCGTGTAGTGGTCAATATGGAGGCCATCACGGTCGATAATGATGAGTTCGCCGGGCTGGACGTCGCGGACGAACTTGGCGTTGATAATATCTAGCGCGCAGGTTTCACTGGCCACCACGTAGGCGCCATTCGACAGCTGGCCGATGCACAGGGGACGAATCCCATTGGGATCCAGAGCCGCAATTAGGCGGTCCTTTTGTAAAAGCAGGTAGGCAAAGCCCCCGTGGACCTGGTTCAGGCTCTCCTTTACGGCAGCAACCAATCCCTTCTTAATGTGTTTGCGGATCAGGTGGATAAGGATTTCCGTATCCGAATCCGACTGGAAAACGGCACCCTCATCTTCCAGTTGGCGCCGCAAAGTTACGGCGTTGGTCAGGTTACCGTTGTGTGCTAACGCTATGTCACCATCGTGGAAGTGGAAAAGGAAGGGCTGGACATTGACAATCGAGTTGTGACCACTGGTCCCGTAACGAACGTGTCCAATTGCCGCTTCACCAACCAACCGCTTTAGTTCGGCCGGGTCGGCAAACACCTTGGCCAACAAGCCGCGGTCACGGTGCTGGTAAAGGTTCTGGCCGTCGGTAGAAACAATCCCGGCCCCTTCTTGACCCCGGTGCTGGAGGGTGTGGAGGCCATAGTAGGTCAGTTGACTCGCGTCTGGGGCGCCAAAAACGCCGAAAACGCCGCATTCTTCGTTTAATCCCTTGATTTCAGCTGGCACGGTAAGGCCTCCTCCCAAAGTTGTTGTAGTTCACTTACGTTCATATTTAATTCTGCGTCGGCCAACCGGGCCGCCAGCCAGTGGCTATTCGTGACCGTCCCGACCAGGCGGGCACCATCCCCCAGCGCTGCCGCAAAGTCCGCGGCGTGTTGGGCGGGAACGGTTACCACCAAGCGGCCTGGCGTCTCACTAAATAGTTGGGTCGCCGGCAAGAACCGCAAATCGAGGTCCAAGCCCAGTTCCGTCTTAAACAGGGTTTCACTGAGGGCCACCCCGAGGCCACCCTCACTCAGGTCGTGGGCACTGGCAACGTGACCAACCTGCATTTGGGCTAGCAAGTTCGTAAGGTTAGTATGAACCTGGTCCAGATCTAGTGGATTAAGGACACCACTAATGTCTCCCGTTATCATCTTCTGCAGTTCCGAACCCGCAAAGTCAGCGCCGGTCTTCCCCACCAGGTAGACCTGATCACCCGGGTGCTGGACCGCCGTTGGGATCACATGGTCTAGGTTTTTAACCAGGCCGACCATCCCAACCATCGGCGTCGGGTGGATTGCCCGGCCATTATTTTCGTTATAGAGGGAAACGTTTCCCGAAATAACTGGCGTATCAAAGACCCGGCAGGCTTCGGCCATCCCGGCAACAGATTGATGAAGTTCCCAAAATATTTCCGGGTCGTTGGGGTCGCCATAGTTTAGGCAGTCGGTAATTGCCAGTGGTTCTGCTCCAGCCGCAATCACGTTACTAGCCGCTTCCACTAGGGCAATTTGGCCACCAATCTTGGGACTCAGGTACACAAAGCGCCCATTCCCATCGGTAGTCATTGCCAGGCCCTTGTGTGTGCCACGAACCCGGATGACGCCGGCGTCACTGCCCGGGCCCACGACCGTATTGGTCCGAACCTGGGAATCATATTGTTGGTAGAGGCTACTCTTATCAGCCACCGTGCTCTGTTGGAGCAGGCGCCGTAGGACCGCAGCGGGGTCATCAATCTGGGGTTGCCAAGCCGGTGCCTTTTCGGCTGCGCTGATCCGCACCGGCTTCTTTTCGGCACTTGCTTCTTCTAAAACATCATCGGTTAGGCTCGCTACCGGAATATCACAAACCACCTGACCGTCATGGTGGAGCACGTACTGGTGTCCGGCAGTAATCCGGCCGATGGTCACGGCTGCTAAGCCATAATTGTCAAAGACCTTTTGAACATCCGCTTCGTGCCCCTTATTAACACACAACAGCATCCGTTCTTGCGATTCACTAAGCATAATTTCATAGGCCGACATGTTGGTCTCCCGCTGCGGGACCAGGTCTAAATTGAGGTCCATCCCGCTCTTCCCTTCAGCAGCCATTTCGGCACTGGAGGAAACAATCCCGGCGGCTCCCATATCCTGGATACCGACCAGCCAGTCTGGATGCTTAGTGATTACTTCCAGGCAAGCTTCCAAGAGAAGTTTTTCCATAAAGGGGTCCCCTACTTGGACTGCCGACCGTTGTGTAGCATGTTCGTCATTAAAATCAGCAGAGGCAAAGGTCGCCCCGTGAATACCGTCACGGCCGGTCTTGGCACCGACGTACATTACTGCATTGCCGATTCCGGCAGCCCGGCCCTGTTGGATATCTTTTTGGTCCATCAAGCCCACACTCATGGCATTGCAGAGCACGTTTCCCTGGTAACAGGGGTCAAAGGTCATTTCCCCTGCCACCGTTGGGATACCCATGCAGTTGCCGTAGTCGCCAATCCCACGGACCGTGTCCGCCACCTTCATCCGGGTCTGGTCGTTATCCAGTTCGCCAAAGTGAAGGGAGTCGAGCGACGCCACCGGCCGGGCACCCATGCTAAAAATGTCACGGAGGATGCCGCCAACACCAGTTGCCGCCCCCTGGTAAGGTTCCACCGTGGTGGGGTGGTTATGGCTTTCCGCTTTGAAAACCACCGCCTGCCCATCGTCAATGTCAACTACCCCGGCGCCTTCACCAGGGCCCTGCAGTACCCGGGCACTTTGGTTCGGGAAGAGCCGGAGCACCGGTTTCGACTTTTTGTAAGAACAATGCTCACTCCACATCGCGGAAAAGAGGCCCGTCTCGGTATAGTTAGGCAGGCGACCGAGGAGCTTTTCGCTGATGTAGTTATATTCGTCCTCGCTCAAGCTCCAGTCTAAGTACGGCTTTTGCGTTTTAATTTCTTCCGGTGACATTGCTTGCTTCATTAGTTTAATCCTCCACTTTTACACGGCCGTTTTCCAATAGTGACTTGAATAGTCGCAAACCATCAGTATTGCCGAGCAGCGCCTCTACCGCCCGCTCGGGGTGGGGCATCATCCCCAAGACATTGCCCCGCCGGTTAGTAATTCCCGCGATATTTCGCAGGCTCCCATTCGGGTTTTCCGCGGCGTAGCGAAAAACGACCTGGTGGTGGTCCTCAAGGTCATCCAAGGTTGCTTGGTCGGCATAATAGCTACCATCCGCATGGGCAATCGGTAGGGCAATCCGTTCGTGCTCTTCATACTGGCTGGTAAAGAGCGTCTGGTTATTGACCACTTCCAACGGCACGGTCTTGCAAATAAACTGCTGGCAATCGTTACGTTTCAAAGCACCCGGTAACAGCCCGGCCTCCGTCAGGATCTGAAAACCATTGCAGGTCCCAAAAACCGGGCGTCCCTGCTGGGCCATCTTTACTACGGCCCCCATCACCGGGGCAAAACGGGCAATTGCTCCTGCCCGGAGGTAGTCACCGTACGAAAAGCCTCCCGGCAACATCACGGCATCGTAGCCGGTTAGGTCCGTTTGCTTGGACGAAACGTAGTCAACGTTGGCCTGGCAGACCGTTGCTAGCGCCTCATAAATATCAATGTCACAGTTAGAACCGGGAAAAACAATTATCGCAATTTTCATTGGTGGTCCTCCATTACCTGGTAGGTGTACGTTTCCATGTTGAAATTGACTAGCAACTGGTCAGCGATTTCTTTAACGGTTGCGGCCACCTGGTCTCCCGTTGCGGCCACCGTTACGTCAAAGAATTTACCAACCTGGACCTCCTTAACTTCATCGTGGCCCAACGCATGGATTGTCTTCTTAATCGTGTCGCCTTGGGGGTCGAACACGGATGGTTTGTAAGTAACGAAAATCCGAACTTTAGTCATTAGTCTTCCTCCGTAACCACTGCTTGTAACCGGGTCAAGACTTCATCATAGGTAGTCGTCAGATCGGCCAGGTCCCGCCGGTAAACGTCCTTATCGAGGTGGGCATTGGTCTTAAGGTCCCACAGGCGGCAATTATCTGGCGAAAATTCATCAGCTAAAACGATGGTACCGTCGCTAAGGTGACCAAATTCAAGTTTAAAGTCGACCAACCGCATCCCGGCTTGGGCAAAGAGGTGGGTCAATAAGGTATTAACCTCCCGGCAGACTCCCCACATCTGTTCCAGCTCCTGGTGAGTTGCAATGCCCAACGCAATTGATGCTGATTCATTAATAAAGGGGTCGTCTAACTGGTCGCTCTTGAAGAAGGTTTCCTCAACCGGAGTCGTCAAACTCCCGCCTTCTTCCAAACCATACCGGCTGGCAAAGTGGCCTGCGATCACGTTCCGGGTAACGAATTCTAGTGGCACCATCTGGCACTTCTTAACCAACTCTTCGTTATCCGCCAGCTTCTTGATAAAGTGAGTCTTAATCCCGTGACGGATCAAGTATTGAAAAACAAGGGTGGAGATGGTATTAGCTGCCTTCCCCTTGCCAGCAAAATGGTCCTTTTCCTTTCCATTAAGGGCCGTTGCCTGGTCCATATAAACTACCCGCAGCACCTCCGGGTCAGCGGTTTGCCACATTTGTTTTGCCTTACCGGTATATAATAATTTTTCCATTTTGCTTGCGACTCCTTTTTGTAAAAACCGAACATTATCATAATATCAGCAATAGTAATTCGCTATTTCATGTCATCAATATACTATGGTTAGCAATGGGTGTCAACGTTAATTCTTAACTTTATTTGTCATCATCCAATTATTTGTTCGTAAAAATCAAAAAGGCGGCCGTTTCCTAAACTAAATTGTTAGGAAACAGTCACCGTTAGCGCTACAATATTAAGTAAATAATTAAGGAGGAACCAGCATGTCCGAAGAAGTCCATGTCCAGATTCGGCGCGCACACCCTGCCGACTACCAAGCAATAATTGATATCTTTAATGATGCCGTCCGGGTAGGAATCGCTACCGATGAGAGCCACCCAGTGACGGTTGCGGACCGCCAATCCTGGTTTGATCAATTTGATAACCGCCACCCCCTCTGGGTGATCACCGTTGACGGCCAGGTCGGCGGGTGGTGTGCGCTCGAGCCATTCTACCCCCACCCGGCTTACCGTGATTCAGCCGAAATCGCCATCTATATTCGACAACAATCTCACCGTAAGGGGCTGGGCCGCGCGCTCTTAACTTACACTGACCAGCAGGTGCGCAGTCACCGCTACTTTAAAACCGTGGTGGCTTACATTTATGAACATAACCAACCGAGTCAGGGACTCTTTACCAGCTGTGGCTATGAACGGTGGGGCCACCTGCCAGCAATCTCTTACATCAATGGTGAGTATCGCGAATTAGAAATTTTTGGCAAAAACTACCCTACCGTCTAGGAACGGCGCTGAACCAGGCCGGCCAGCAAGAAAAGCACCCCAAAGGCCTGGCAGCTAAAGTCAAGCAGGCGACCAAGCGGGTCGTGGTCAACAACTAGGTCGACTAGTGGCGCCAACACCAGGGCGAGGCCGAAGAGGAAGCTATTCGTTTTATAAAAGTGACGATTGAATTTCATGTCATCCACCTGTTTATCCATAATTTGCTAATGATTACGCGGGCCACCGTTGCCGTGAGTCCTGGTACCCCTTATCTTAGATCTTAGCACCTAAGTAAAAGCGTCCGCTAGTGGCGGGGCCATGAGCCGCACCATTAGTGAACGCTTAATTTAGTATAAGTTCCCCACAAAGAGAAAAGTGTTACAGCATAGTACACGAAAGGGGGAGTAAGACGCCTAGTTCAAACCTAACCGTTGGTAAATATCGTCAACGTGACGAAGGTGCCAATGATAGTCAAAGGCGTCATCCAAGTCTTCTTTAGTAAGTTGCTTTTGGATCGTCGGGTCAGCTTCCAGCAGTGGCCGGAACGGTACCTGGTCGGCCCAGCACTTAGCAGTGTAAGGCTGGATCAAGTCATAGGCTGCTTCCCGGCTCATCCCGCTGTTGACCGACTTCAAGAGGACCCGGCCGCTGTAGATCAGGCCGAGAGTCTTGTCCATGTTCTTCTTCATCGTTTCTGGGAAGACGTCCAGTTTTTTCAGGATGCGGCCGAAGCGACGGAGCATGTAGTCCAGCAATGAAGTGGAGTCCGGCAAGATCATCCGCTCAGCGCTGGAGTGGGAAATATCGCGTTCGTGCCATAGGGCAACGTCTTCGTAAGCCGTCACCACGTGACCACGGAGGACCCGGGCACAACCACAGATATTTTCAGAGCCAATTGGGTTACGCTTATGCGGCATGGCCGATGACCCCTTTTGGCCCTTGGCAAAGTGCTCTTCGACTTCATGAATTTCGGTCCGCTGGAGGGAACGAATCTCGGTCGCCATTTCTTCCATACTGGTCCCAATTAAGGCAATTGTGGCGATGTATTCAGCGTGGAGGTCCCGTGGGAGAACCTGGGTTGAGATCTCCTGAGCACGGAGACCGAGCCGCTTGCAGACGTATTCCTCAACGAAGGGGTCAATTTCCGCAAAGGTCCCAACCGCACCGGAAATTTTCCCGGCTTCGACGCCCCGGGCGGCATGTTCAAACCGCTCCTTGTTTCGCTTCATCTCGGAATACCAGCGAGCCGCTTTCAAGCCAAAGGTGGTTGGTTCAGCGTGCACCCCGTGGGTCCGGCCCATGCAAACGGTGTACTTGTACTTTTCGGCCATCTCCTTTAAGACACCCATAAAGTCATCGATGTCTTGACGAAGGATATCGTTAGCCTTCTTCAGGCGAAGGCCCTGGGCAGTATCAACGACGTCGGTACTGGTCATCCCGTAGTGGACCCACTTCCGTTCCGGACCCAGGGACTTGGAGACATCCCGGGTAAAGGCAACCACGTCGTGGTGGGTTACCGCTTCAATCTCTGCGATCCCTTCGACGCTAAACTTGGCGTTCTTCTTGATCTTTTCCACATCTTCAGCCGGGATATGTCCCAGCTTACTCCAGGCTTCGTCAGCGGCAATTTCGACTTCCAGCCAGCACTGGTACTGGGTTTCCAAGCTCCAGATCTTCTTCATTTCTGGACTAGTATAACGGTCAATCATCGATTAAAATCCTCTCTATGTTTATTCTGCAGTTATTATCGCACAGGTTGAGAAATCTCCCAAGCCCTATTCATCCCAAATATGGGTATCCGCGATTTCCTTTAGGGTGGCGGCAAAGTCATCACTTAAGATCGTCACATGCCCCATCTTCCGGTTATGACGGATTTCCGCCTTGCCGTAGTCATGGAAGTGCCAGTTCGGCTTTTGAAAGACCTGTTCACGGACCCCCGGAACGTGTTGACCCAAGACGTTGACCATGATTGCCGGGTGCAGTAGCTCAACCTTAGGCAGGGGCCAGTTGCAGACTGCCCGGTTGTGGATGGCAAATTGAGAAAAGTTACAGGCCTCGATCGAGTAGTGCCCCGAATTATGGGGCCGCGGAGCTAGCTCGTTGATATAGATCTCGCCATCATTGCCCACAAACATCTCAACCCCCAGGATTCCGCGGAGGTCGATTGCATGGGCGATCTTAATTGCCATCTGTTGAGCCCGTTTTTGTAGTTCCGGTGTGATGCGGGCGGGAACGATGCTGATGTGCAAAATCTCGTCGTGGTGGATGTTTTCCGCCACGGGGAAGACGGTGACCGCACCATTTTCGTTGCGACCGACCATGACGGAACATTCGAGCTTAAAGGGCACCCACCCTTCCAAGATGGCATCCTTAGTGGATAGAATTCCCCCGCACTTGGCCAAGTCCTGGTCACCGTGAAGGACCTCTTGGCCGTGACCGTCATATCCGCCCTCACAAGTTTTCAGCACGCAAGGGTAGCCAATTTTTGCGACCGCCGTTGCCAGGTCTTGCTGGTTCTTAACCGGCATAAACGGTGCCGTCTTAAGCCCGGCATTACGCAGGAAGGTCTTTTCCCGGATCCGGTTCTTGGTAGTGTAGAGCAGGTGGGTACCCTGGGGAACATACGCCTTATCGGCCACATTACGGAGGGCGTTCAAGTCGACGTTCTCAAACTCATAGGTGAGGACGTCTGACCGGCGGGCCAATTCCTCGATTGCCTGGACATCGGCGTATTCGGCCACAATCTGATCATCAGCCACCTGGCCGGCTGGACAGTGCGGCGTCGGGTCGAGGATGATGACCTTCATCCCGGTTTGCTTGGCATCAAGGGCCATCATTTGGCCAAGCTGACCGCCACCGATAATCCCAATTGTTTGCCCCTGTTGGATCATCTTAGTCAAGGTGCGCCCCGCTTTCCTTTGCTGCATCGTGCATTTGCTTACGGTAATCAATGATTTGGTCTTGGATTGCCCGGTCAGTGGTCCCCAGGATCTGCAAAGCTAACAGTGCCGCGTTTTTAGCGCCCGCAGCCCCGATTGCCGTCGTGGCAACGGGAATCCCCGCCGGCATCTGGACGATCGACAAGAGGGAGTCCATCCCGCCCAAAGTCTTGGTCTGTCCCGGGATACCGATCACGGGTAGCGGGGTATTGGCCGCAATCATCCCCGGCAAGTGGGCCGCGCCCCCCGCGCAGGCAATGATGACCTTAGTTCCCTTAGCAACCGCCCCTTGGGCAAAGGCGAACATTTCGTTTGGCATCCGGTGCGCCGAAATAACGTTCTTATCATAGGCAACGCCAAATCGATCTAAAATCTGACAAGTTTCCTTAACCGTTGGCCAGTCTGACTTACTACCCATTACAACACTGATTTCACTCATCATGGTACCTCCTTAAAAGCTGCCTTAAGAATACCAGATTGGTCGCTGTTCTTCAACATAAAAGACGAACTAAATTACATTTTAGTCAATGATCGTTCGATTAAACTATAATGATCAAAAAAGCTACTTCAGGTTTTGTTCAACCCCAAGTAGCTTCAAAATTTTAATTTTCAATTACAACCTTCGTTCCGGTCGGCACATTGTGCATGAACCAGTAGGCATCAGGCACGGATAGCCGAATGCACCCGTGCGACCCCTGGTTAATTCCTAGTTGGGAAGCCTCGTAAGGTTTATAATTACCATTAGCATCAGTTGGCACCGTGTGGAAGAGGTAAACACCATGTTCCAAAAACGACGTCCAATAGTTGGCCCCTTCGCCTAGTGAGCCATTGTAGAAACTGTTGCCCCGTTCAGCTTGGACATAGTAAGTCCCGGTTGGGGTCGTGCTAATACCATGATCATAGTAACCGGCCGAACAATACATTGTGTAAACAACATTATTACCGTTCATTAAGTAAACCCTGTTCTGGCGGATCCGGACATTGATCCAGAAATTATTTAATTGACGAACATTCGGGTACGGCGCGTATTCAGATGGCTGGCGGTAGTCAATTGGCATCCGCATTACCCCGAGTGAAACCAAACCAGACTGATAGTCAGCAAAGTGTCCATTACCGGCTGGATCATCGGTAAAGCGGTGAATTACATAAACCGCTTGTTGCCGCAAACTAGCCGGCATCGTAAAGCCAAGTTGGTAGCCAGATTGCCCACTGTTATAAGTTGCCGGATAAACTTTGGCCACATCAGCCCGGGTCCGGTTAATGTCTAGTACCCGTTGCCGATATAGTTCCTGACCATTCTGGTTTAAGAAGATCAGGTATTCATATGGTTTACCGACCGCCTGGTTACTTGCGTGCCAGCCAGCTACATATAGTTGGTTGCCATTGACCTGGATCTGGTCAAAGTTACCAGCGTTAGCGGCATAGCGGGGTGAATATTGGTCGGTAAACTGACTGTTACCACTTGAATCACCAGTAAATCGTAAGATTACTTGCATCGTACCAGTGACTGCGGCCGGGTCAAATGGAATAAGGGTTGAAAAGCCGCTGTGCGCACTATTAAAAGTACTGCTGTAAGCCTTAGCAACATCTGGACGTTCCGTTAATTTAACAGCGGCCCTACCGACCTCTTGGCCATTATTTAAAACAATCAGGTAGGCATATGGCCAGCCCATTGACTGGTCGCTAATCATCCAACCAGAAACCTTAAGACCATCCTTGGTCATTTGGATACTATCGAAGTTATACCCCTGGTGGTCTAATGCTACTGGCGTGGTGCTGGTGTAATCACTGTAATCTTCTGCGGTGCTATCACTGCCGGTTGAGTAACGACTAATAATCGTGTAGCGATGACCCGGATATAAATGGAGTTTTGATAAGTCAAAGCGGCCGACAAAACCACTTTGGTCAGCACCAGGAATAGTAGGGAACGCTTTGGCAACGTCATCCCGCTTAACGGTTGTCGTTGGTACCGTCGCTACTTGATAGCGGTCAGTATCGTCATACAAAATAGCAACCCGGTGCTTTTCAAAGGATGATAAGTTGGTGGCGTGCCAACCAGTCACGACCAGGTACTGACCATCGCTAATGTCAAAGGCATCTAAGTTACCCTGGTTAACTACATCGCCATTCGTAATTGGGCTAAACCAGTAGTCAACATAGTTGCTATTACCATCAGCAGCTCCCGAGTAGCGACTGATGATTTGCAATTCATGGTTAAACTTGATATTAGTAAGCGGAATCTTAACTTCAAAGCCAGACTGACTGGCATCCGCAACGCCCGGGAACACTTTAGCAACGTCCGGACGGGCAACATCAGTGACCGCTTCTCGGGCGACTTCTTTGCCGGCGGTCCGGTCGTAAACGATGATGAACCGATGGGACTTATTAACGGCTAGATTGGTGGCGTGCCAGCCGGTTACAACTAGGTGGTTATCAGCAACTGTCGCGCGGTCTAAGTTAGCATGGTTCTGCCGGTCAATTGTGATTGGCGCAAACCAATAATCAACCGCATTCCCGTTTCCTTGAGCATCGTCAGTGTAACGACTAATGATCTGAACCTGGTTTAAATTGGTCCACCGCTTACCCAGGTTAAAACTAGTCTTAAAGCCCGACTGACTGGCACCATAAACGGGGTGGACCTTAGCAACATCCGGACGGGCAACTTCTTGGTCGGTAACATTTTGCCGGGCTAATTCGGTCTTGTCCGTCCCGTTTAAAGCAATGATGTAGTGGTAGGGACGGTTTTGTGCGGCACTGGTGGCGTGCCAACCGCTAACCGTTAAGCAACCGTGATCATCAATTTGGGCTTGATCAAGGTAGGCGTAGTTGCCATGGTCGTTAGGAGCGGCTTGCGACCCCCCCCCCATTTTGCAGCGAAACACTATTCGTTACCTGACCAGCACTTTGTTGAACAACTGGTGCTGGTTGTTGGGCATCCGCCTGAACGCTGTTTTGATTTACCCACAGCAAGAATGCACAACTTGTTAACGCCGCACACCCCGCCGCAACTTTCTTGGCGTGATTAAAATTAATTATCAATGTAATCGCCTCCAAATATATCGAATCATCATTTAATGCAATGACAAGTTCATGATAGCACCATCTAGTAGACAGGCAAGCAGAAAAATGGCATCCCCCGATCATTAATCCCAGGTCGTGAGATGCCATTTTATTGAGCTAGTTTATCAATATTTAGAATTCGCGTTTCTTTGCTGCCAGTCCTAAACCAAGCATCGTAGTTAATGCGCCTAATACCATTACTGCAGCAGAGTCTTGCGTACCAGTTTGTGGCAACTTAGTAGCATTAGCAACTGACCGCTGAGCAGTAGCGGTCGACAACTTTGTTACGGAAGCAGCTGACAAGCGGACTGGTGCAGTCGGCAATACCTGACTAGCTGCCGCAGTAGCGGTTGTTGGACCAGTAACAGCATCAGTACCGGTAGCAACCGTCCCCTGATCGCCAGCATTCTGACCGTCATGGTGGTCCACCGTCCCAGTCTGCCCCGTCAAACTCTGTTGTAGCTGGGCCAACTTAGCTTGTGCCTGAGTCAACTCACCCTTGGCCGTCGTTAGTTGGCTGTTAGTTTGGGCAATATCTTTTTTATCATTGTTAACTGCGGCTTGCTTTTGGGCAGCAGTTTGCTTACTATCACTAGCTGCCTTTTGCAACTGTTGTAAGTGCGCTTGGTCTTGCTTCAGTTGCTTTTGCTGCTGATTCAAGTCAGCTTGGGCCTTCGCAATAACATCTTCTTGCTTAGCAACCGCTGCGTAAGCATCCTGAGCAGTTTGAAGCTTAGCAAGGGCGCCTTAGCATGTTCATAGTCTGCAACGTCACCAGTCTTTGAAATGCCATTTTGGCTCAGATAATCGTTTAGGTCACTTATAAAGTTAGCACCCTCACACGTCCCGGGCTGGTCGGTGAAGACATATTCGCGAGTACCAATCATTCCACCAAAGCCCATTGCCTTAATGAATGGGTCTACGGTATGCAATGCGTATTGATACTGTGATTCCGAATACCCTGACTGTGCAGGACTAATGGTAACCCCCGCTACCTTCCGTCCGTTAAATGAATTTTCAATCGTCGCTTTCTTAATACTATCTTCACTCTGCAAAATGTCACTAAGCGACCGACGACCATCATTATCCTTATTAAGGCTTAACGCATCCAACATGCTCTCAATGGTAAAGTCTGTATTATCACCCTTTAAGTTCACTGCGGCCATAAAGGCATTACCGTAGTAACTACTCGTGTCATTATGGTGAACACTCGTATTTTGGCTATCCAGCATGGCAGCCGCCATCGCACTTAGTGAAAGTTTCGACTGGTTAACCGCCGTAATACCCTTCGGCTGGTCCTTAGCATACTTCTTCAAAAACTTACTGCGTTGACTTTGCCAACTAAGCGGATCGCCCTGGTAAAGATCTACGTAGTTTTCCAAAATCCTTTCAAAGTTAGTTGCCGCAAACTTATCTGGATTATATACGTCACCAATAGAGAACAACTTACCCTTAATGTTTTTGTCATACCATGGTGCCTTAACCAGTTGGTGGTCGTTAATCGTCACCGTCTTCCCTTCTAACATTTGAATGGCGGTATTAGCGTCTTGAACTAGCTGGGCATTACCGGCATACTTAGTCTTTAAGTAGTTAAAGAAGCCGATCACGTTATACTTATTATATTCGTTTTCGGCATTTGTCAGGTTATCCTTCAACTGCGTTGCATTCGCTGGCAGCTGTTCTTGTGCCTGATGAAGTGTTTGTTGAGAATTCTTAACGGCATCCTGGTCTTGGTTAACCTTATCCCTAGCATTTTGAAGTGCCGCGGCCTGGTCTTGACCACCCGCCATTGCCTGGGCATCCTGCAGCGTTTGCTGGTCCTTTGATAAATTGTCTTGACTTATTTGAAGCTTTTGCTGAAGCTGGTCAACCTGGGTCTGCTTTTGATTGACGGCTTCCTGGGCTGACTGAACTTGTTGGGCATTCGTAGCGGTCGTCGCCAATGACTGCGGCGTAGCGTCAACTACCGTACTATCAGCAGCAACTCCCGTTTGCATGCTAAAAATACCCAGTGCAGCAACCGCTAGCGAAGCGACTACCCAACTCTTCCCAGACTTGTACATCTTCTTATGTTCCTTAAGCATGAATAGTTCCTCCCTAAAATTTTATGACTATTTTAGTATAAGAAAGCTAATAACATTCTTTAAGGTATTCCTTCCCCTTTTCCCGTTTTTAACTCATTTCCCTGAAAAAGGCGTCTCATTTTTTCAGGCTCGAGTCACAAACTGAATTTGATATTCAACGGTGTTCCTAAAATATAGTATATTCATAACTAATTAGGGGGAGACAAAATGTTAAAAGTATTCATCATGGAGGATAATCTACGCTTACTGAGCTACTATAAAGGGATCGTCAATCTGATTAGCAACAAACTGCACCTCACTGGTACCCAAGTAACCCTCTGTAGTTCAACTAGTCAGCTGTGCGCGGCCCTCCCCGTAGCCAGTCCGAATAATATTTTTATCCTCGATATTGAAATCAATGGTAATAGTCGCGCGGGCCTGCAAATGAGCCTGCAAATTCGTCGGCACGACCACCAAGCCAAGATCATCTTCATCACAACTCATGACGAACTTCTTTATACAACCTGCAAGTACCGGGTTAGCGCGCTCGACTTCATTGCCAAGGACCGGGGGAACGTTCTCCAAGAACTAAGCACCGATTTTAAAGCGATTATTAAAGAAAGTTCAAAGGCATCATCGACGCTACTATTTACCTATAAGTCTTACAACCACGTCTCAACCATTCCGATTAACCGCATCTGTTACTTCACCTCTAACCAAACGAATAGTCACGCCAGCACAATGGTAACGGCTGACCACCAAACGATTCAGATTCACCAGAACCTCCATGAAATCGAGCAAGCTAATCCCTACTTTTTCCGTGCGCACCGCAGATTCCTCGTCAATCCCTGCCAAGTCTGCAAGGTTGATTTTTATTACCACCGGGCGGAATTTTACACTGGCCTCTCCTGTCCCCTGTCACGCCGCCATGCCCACAAATTATTAGCCCTCACCAAAGTGTACGCCTAACAATTCGTATTTATTACATAAGGGGCTGTGACATAATCTCTACAGCCTAGCTAAAGTACGAACAGCGCAGTACACAAATGGCCTCCAGTGCCCGGCAAAGCCGAACACTGGAGGCCTATTTGTGCTTGCGGGGGTTCGAAGACGAACTAGCAAGCTAGTTCTGTCTCACTCCCTTTATAGATATTTTAATTTAGAATAAACCGGTAATCTTCCCATCCTTATCAATAGTCATGTTAACGGCCGCTGGTACCTTGGAGAGGCCCGGCATGGTCATCATGTTACCAGATAAAGCGACGATGAACCCGGCACCTAACTTCGGCACTAGTCCCCGAATATGGAAGACAAAGTCCGTTGGTGCCCCCAGCTGGGTCTGGTCATCGGTAAAGGAGTACTGGGTCTTGGCAATGCAGACCGGCAGCTTATCCCAGCCCAATTCGTGGAACTGCTTTAACTGCCGTTGCGCTGCCCGACTAAATTCAACCGCCTTGGCCCCGTAAATTTTGGTAGCCACGGTCCGAATCTTCTCTTCCGGCGTTGCGTCCAGGCCGTATAACTCGTGGAAGTCGCTCTCCTGGTTAGCCAACTTAACGACTTCGTTTGCCAGGTCATGGGTACCGGCACCGCCCTGGGACCAAGCATCAGCCGTTACCACGTTGACCCCGAGCTGCTGGCAATTATCTTCGATCAGCTTGATTTCCGCTGCGGTATCGGTTGCGAAATGGTTAATGGCCACGACCAACGGGACCCCGTACCGCTGCATATTCTTAATGTGGCGGTTAAGGTTGGCCATCCCCTTCTTCAATTCGGCCAGGTGTTCGTCCTTGAGGTCCGCCAGATCGGCACCCCCGTTGTATTCCAACGCCCGGACCGTGGCAACGATTACCACCGCGTCAGGGTTCTTGCCGAGGACCCGGCGCTTAATGTCCATGAACTTTTCGGCCCCCAGGTCGGCACCAAAGCCGGATTCGGTTACCGTGTAATCCGCTAACTGGAGGGCTGTCCGAGTTGCCAGCACACTATTACAGCCGTGGGCGATGTTGGCAAACGGTCCCCCGTGGATAATGGTTGGAGTGTGGTCCAGCGTTTGGACCAGGTTCGGCTTGATGGCATCCTTTAATAGAATCGTGATTGCGTCCGCAAAGCCTAATTCGGCCACGGTCACTGGCTTCTTATCGTAAGAGTAACCCACCACGATCTGGCCAACCCGCTTCTTTAGGTCCATCAGGTCAGTGGATAAGCACAAGATTGCCATCAATTCTGATGCGGCGGTAATGTCAAAGCCAGTCTGCCGGGGAACCCCCTGCATCAAGCCGCCCAAGCCCGTTACCACGTTCCGTAGTGCCCGGTCATTGACGTCTTCAACCCGTTTCCAAATGATCCGCCGGGGGTCTAAGCCCAGCTCGTTGCCCCGCATGACGTAATTATCAACCAGGGCGGCCAAGGTATTGTTAGCGCTGGTCAAGGCATGCAGGTCACCCGTAAAGTGGAGGTTAATGTCTTCCATCGGCACTACCTGACTATAACCACCACCAGTGGCACCACCCTTAATTCCAAAGACTGGCCCCATCGATGGTTCCCGCATGGCAATAATAGTCTGGTGGCCCAGCTGGTTCATCGCATCACCAAGGCCCACGAGGACGGTCGACTTCCCTTCACCGGCCGGCGTCGGGTTAATCGACGTGACCAAGACCAGCTTATGCTTCTTGTCCGGATGTGCTTGGACCGGTAGCGTGATCTTCGCCTTGTACTTACCGTACTGCTCAATATCATCCTCACCTAAACCAATTTGCTCGGCAATCTCTTTAATTGGCTTCATTTCCGCTTGGTCAGCAATTTCGATATCTGTCATCATCGCAACCGTCCCCTTTCAGTATTCACGAACATTATTGTTAAATAAAAAATTATTGTTTGCTTATGTAAACAAGATACTGTATTTTCTGCAGTAAGTAAACCTCTTTTCACGAATTATTAGCTAATTTCATGCAATTAGCTGACTATTTAAGCTTACCTGTTATTGGAGACGCTGTCAAAAAAGGGCTGTGACATAAGCTCTACAGCCTAGCTAAAGGATGAACAGCGCAGTACACAAATAGCCCCAATGCCCGGCAAAAGCCGAACACTGGAGGCCTCTTCGTGCTTTCTAAAGGCTAGCTACGCGTCGACGGGGGTTCCCGACTGGCTTGCTGCGCTTCGAAAAACGAACTAGCAAGCTAGTCCTGTCCCCCTATTAAAAACAATTACTGGTGGTTCCCCTCGGATTGGGCAATACTGTCACGCAGCGTTGCCAGGTCAACTTCGCCCTGTCGGAAGGCTTGGTCTGCCACTGGAAAGTGTTGTTCCAGGGTATCAAAGATTTCTAAGTCACCAGTCAGGTGGGCGGCGTTGAATTCAAGCAGGTGGCCGGCAAATTGGCGGTCATCACTCAAAAAGTGTAAATGCCAGCCCGCGGCAGTGACACTACCGAAAATATCAGGGGCGTAGTAACCAATAATGGTCCCCGCTACCCCATCACGGGTAAAGGTTGGTTGGCCCTTGGCGACTTCTAACAGGCTCGGGTATGGTTTTTCCTGCTTAGGGGCAATCCGGACCTTCACGTGGTCAAAAGTCCCTGTCAAGTGGAGGGCTGCAAAGACGTTGCCCAGTTCATGCTGGTGAACAAAGTCACCGTTTAAGCTGGTGAAGTCGACTGTCGATAGGTCTAGTTTTGTCAAATCAGCTGGTTGGTGGACGGAGGCAAAGGGCATTTTAGCCGCCATGTCAGTGACGTGGTTGACGTGGCCACTGGAAACTGCCTGGTAAACCTCACCATCCAAGATAATCACTTCACCATCAAGGCCGTCGAAGGTGCCGATCCCGGTGGAACCATGTTTCAAAAGGTCACCCACGGTAATCGTCCCGGCCATGTTACCAGCCATCAAGGACGCTAACGTTCCGTGTTCATACAAAGTATTGATATGATCATTTCCTTTCATTATCCTAATTGCGAATCAATCAGGTGGGCCGCTAATTCCTTGTTGTTACTGTAGTCCACCGGAACATCAACCACAACGGGCCCGTCCGTGTTAAAGGCTTGTTGCATCACCTTGCCCAAGTCATCCGGTTGGTCAACCCGTAAACCCGTGGCACCGAAGCTTTCTGCATACTTAACCAAGTCACAGTCACCGAACTTAACCCCGGCTGCTTGGGGATATTTCATCTCTTCTTGGAACTTAACCATGTCGTAGTAGCCACCGTCATTCCAAACCACTACAACCAGGTTGAGGTGGTGTTGGACGGCAGTCGCTAGTTCGGCCCCTGAGAAGAGGAAGCCCCCGTCACCACAAACGGCAACGGCCTTGTGTTCGGGATGGAGCATTGCGGCAACCATCGCCCACGGCAGGCCAACACCAAGCGTCTGCATCCCGTTACTGATCAGCAGGTGACGTGGTTGGTAACAACGGAAGTGGCGGGCCATCCAAATGTAGTGGGAGCCCACATCTAAGGAAACAATCATGTCATCGGTCACGTTTTCCTGAATGGCCTGGACAACGGCCAGCGGGTGGCTCTTACCATGGCTTTGGGGCGCCTGCATCTGCTTGTCCTTGTCCAGCCGTTGCTTGTATTCGGCCAGCTGGTCCTTAGCCGCGGTCGGGTAAGTAAAGCCCTTCAGCAGTTGGTCAAGCTGGTCCAAACTAGTGGCAAGGTCACCAACGAGCTGCATCACCGGCGTGTACTGGTTGTCAACCTGGGCCGGTTTAGTGTCAAGGTTGACGATGCGCAGGTGGCCTTCCTTATTCCAGTTCCGGGGCTCATATTCAATGGCGTCATAACCAACCGCGATTACCAGGTCACTTTGCTGGAGCAACTGGTCCCCAACCTGGTTGCGGAATAAGCCGACCCGGCCGAAGTAGGACTGGTCTTCCAGGTCCCGGGAAACCACCCCGGCAGCCTGGAAGGTTTCTACAACTGGGAAGGAATAGTCACGGAGCAGTTGGTGCAGTGCCGCAGTCACCTGCTCATCTCCGCCCCGCTGGCCAACTAGGATCACTGGCAGCTGGCTGTGCTTAATCATGTCTACTAACTTGGCCAGCTCAGCGGGGTCTGCCGGTCCCATCTTTGGTGCTTCATAAATCGGCAGTGGTGCCTCATCGACGACTGCATCATCGACGTCTTGTGGGAGACTCACGAAGGCTGCGCCCTTTTCGGCCCTCTGGCTGGCTTCAAAAGCGTTCGCCATGGTTTCTGAAATGTTATTGGGGTCTTGAATTTCAGCACTGTACCGGGTGATTGGTGCCATAATTTCTGCGGAGGGCGTGCTCTGGTGGGTCAGCCGGTGCAAGTCCTTTCGCTGGACCTGTCCACCGATCGCCAGAATCGGGTCCCCTTCCGCATTGGCGGTCATGATCCCGGTAGTGAGGTTCCCCACACCAGGGCCGGAAGTACTGATGGCCACCCCGGTCTTACCGGTTAGGCGGGCATAAGCCTGGGCCATGAAGACCGCATTTTGCTCGTGCCGGGTAACGATTAGTTGTGGTGCATCGTCACTGTTTTCCCCGTCGAGTCCCTCAAACAGCCGGTCAATCTTGGCACCCGGGATCCCGAATACCAGGTTGACCCCGTGTTTACGGAGACTGTCGATTACTACATCTGCACCATGCAATTTATTCGTCATAGAAACCACCTCATCTATCCTTTAAAGTTCGTTATTGATTAGCATTTTAGGCGTCACAAGCATTATTCACAAGATTGTCGTTTCTTCACATAAGGCCATGGGCGCCACGGCGGTAAAAAATATTTTTCATCTGGCAACCACGCTGGGGAATTCACAAAGTCAGTCACTTTCAGCACGCAGCCGGCGTTTATTCTTGTGAATTGATTTAACACCCAGGATATCCAGCAGGAAGGTAAAGATCGGCACCCCGACAATTAGCCCCCAGGTCCCCCAGAAGTGTTCGCCAACCAGCAGGACAATGAAGGTGTAAAAGATCGGCAGGTCCGTCTGGCTTGACATAAACTTTGGGTTCAGCACGTAGGCCTCAATCGTGTGGATAACGATGACCATCACGATGATGTAGATCACATCACGAATGCCCCCGACTGAATAGGCCACTAGTCCCAGGGGGATCGTCGAGATGATTACCCCAGCTACCGGTACCAGGCTAAAGATAAAGACCACTAGTGATAGTGCAAAAATCTGCGGCATCTTCATAAAGGCCAAGCAGATAGTCGTGATCACGGTATTGCAGATGGCGATGAAGAACTGCGCTTCCAAAACCACCCCGAATGTGTTAGTAAACTTCTTGCCAAAGTAGGCAATGTCTTGGAAGAACCAGCTAAAGCGACTCGTCAAAAAGAGGCGGGAAAAACTTTCTGTTTGGTTGAGTTCCAACGTGTAAAAGAAGCTCAGGATTAGTGACAAGAAAAAGGTGACCGCAACGGCCCCCACACTGGTAATGGTACTGACTGCCAATGTCAATCCATGCTTAACCTGGTTCATGATAGCCGCGGTGCTAATGTAGTGGTTAACATAGCGGTAGAGGGTCGTGGCATCATTGGAACTATAAAATTGCAAAACGGAGTTAACCATCTTCACAATCTGGCGCACCAAGATCGGCAGATACTGGGTGACCCCTAAGTACAGGCCCCAGATCAACAGCGCGTAAGTAATAATCACGACCAGACCCGGTGACAGCTTGGGTAGCCACCGTTGAACCAGGTGAACCCAGTTGACCACGATGTAAGTCAGGATAAACGTGAACAAGATCAAGTTCATCATTGACCGCACCACCCACAGCACCAGAATAATCAGCGCCAGGACCATAAACCGGCGCAGTTCAACATTGTTTACAAAGCGATGCCATGCATCATTCATATCATCATCCCTTTAACTAAATGCTAACCTTAGTTTACCCTAATTAAGGCCCGATTATTATTAATTTGATGGAATTAGGTTTCTTTTCCTTAAAGTAATTGACGGGGTGTTATAATAATCCTATTCGATTGAGAAAGAAGGAAACGTTGTAATGTTAGAAAAGACGTTCTACAAGTCACTACTAAGCCACTCCTTTACCATCCCGGTTAAGGTAGTGTACTGGGACGGCAAGAGTGCCGTTTATGGTAATGGTGAGCCCCAAGTAACCATCACCTTCAAAGAAAAGATTCCAATTCGTGATGTTACCAAGAACGCCTCAATTGCCCTTGGTGAAGCCTACATGGATGGCAAGATCATGATCGACGGCAGTATTCAAAAGCTGATCGAGTCTGCCTACGAGAGCGCTAACAGTTTCATGCGTAGCTCCAAGTTCCGGAAGTTCTTGCCCAAGCAGGGGCACTCTGAAAAGGAAAGCCAATCTGATGTCCAAAGCCACTATGACGTTGGTAATGACTTCTACAAGCTATGGTTGGACGACACCATAACTTATTCATGTGCCTACTTCACGGACGGCAACCGTGATAACCTGACCAAGGCCCAAGAAGACAAGGTCCACCATATCTTAAAGAAGCTCGACCCAAAGCCGGGTAAGACCCTGCTCGACATTGGTTGCGGCTGGGGGACCCTGATGTTGACGGCGGCCAAGGAGTACGGTTTAAAGGTCACGGGTGTTACCCTGAGTGAGGAACAGTACCGGTTTGTGATGAACCGAATTGAAGACGAGGGCTTGCAAGATGTTGCTACCGTAAAGCTGGTCGACTACCGGGAATTAGGCGACCAGACCTGGGATTACATCACCTCCGTCGGAATGTTTGAACACGTTGGTAAGGAAAACCTCGGCCTGTACTTCAAAGACGTCAACCGCTACCTTAAGAATAACGGGGTTGCTTTGATTCACGGAATCACCCGGCAACAGGGCGGGGCCTACAATGGTTGGATCAATAAGTACATCTTCCCTGGTGGCTACATCCCCGGCCTTGAAGAAATGGTTGGTCACATTGAAGAAAACCGGATGCAGATTGCCGACATGGAAATGCTGCGCCGGCACTACCAACGGACGCTGGAAATCTGGGATGCCAACTTCAACGCCAATCGGAACCAGATCCAAGACATGATGGGCGAACGCTTTACCCGGATGTGGGACCTCTACCTGCAGGCTTGTGCTGCTTCGTTTGAATCTGGCAACATTGACGTAATCCAGTTCCTAATTACCAAGGGGGCCTCTGGTAAGAACCTGCCAATGACCCGGGATTACATGTACCAAGATTAATAAATAATTATTAAAAAACGGGAGTGAACCTAACGTCAACAATGACGCCGGGTTCACTCCCGTTTGCTGTTATCAAGGAGGTTAACGTTCATTAATTTTCTAGCTTTTGAACGGTTTCATCAAAACGCGTCTTAATGTAGTTAGCGGACTTAGCCAGCAGTTTTTCCTCATCAGCCGTAAGGTTTAGCTGAAGGGTTTTAACGACTCCCTGCTTACCAAGGACGGCTGGGTAGCCACAGTAAGTACCATATTCTTCGCGGAAGTTGGAACACGGCAGTTCCACGTTTGCATCATTTAGGATTGCCGTTACGAGGCGGAGGGCGGCTGCCGCGATCCCAAAGTTAGTGTAGAGCTTGCCGTGGAAGACGGTGTAGCCCCCCGCCTTGGTTGCCTCGGCCAGGGCGTCTAAGTCGAGCTGGTCACTAACCGCTGCTAAATCAGTGATGTTTTGGCCTAGTACCCGGACTTGCGACCAGGCCGCGAATTGGGAATTACCGTGCTCACCCAGGGCGTAGCCGGAAACGGACCGCGGGTCAACGTCGAGGGCCTGGCCAACGACCTTTCGGAGGCGGGCGGTATCAAGCAGGGTCCCGGTCCCCACGACCTGATTCTTCGGCAGGCCAGTGTACTTCTGAAAGAGGGCCGCGATAACGTCGCACGGGTTACTGATGGAAACAAGGACCCCGTTAAAGCCAACCTCCTTTAGCTTGGTCCCCACTTCCTTAGCAGCGACACTGTTAACCTTTAGCTCAACAAAGCGGTCGTGCTTGGCGTCATCGTTTTGCACCCCGATGTTACCAACCGCAATTACTACAACGTCCGCGTCGGCCAGTGCCTGGTAGTCATTACGGACAACCTTGGTATGGGTGGGCAAGTTAGCGGCCATATCCTCAAAATCGGTGGCATTCGCGTTTAACTTCTTTTCGTTGGTATCGACCAGGACTAACTCATCGACGGTTCCCGTCACCAAAAGATTATTCGCCAGTGTTTCGCCGACGTGACCTTGGCCTACTACTCCTACTTTGCGTGTCATCATCAATCACTTCTCTCTAATATTCTCTTTGATTTTTCATCTTATTTTAATGATACTTTAATAGTATTGAGCACCAATGTCAACCCGTTTTCAGAAAATAATAAAACAGGGAGATAGAACTAGCTTGCTAGTTCGTTTTTCGAAGCGTAGCTAGCCTTTAGGAAGCACAAAGAGGGCTCTAGCGTCCGGTTTCCCGAACGCTAGAGCCCTCTTTGTATACTGCGCTGTAACATTTTTCTCTATGGGGCCTATATCACAGCCCCTTACTTGAATTAGTTAGTCGCGTGGGCCGCACTCCACGCCGCCGGGTCCTGCCGCCACTTATTTAAGGAAGCCAGGTGGGCTGCACTAATCAAGCCCTTTTCCTTGGCAACGTTTACCAGGGTCGGGTAATCCGTCACCGCGTAATAATCCAGTCCCTGGGCCGCAAAGTTGCGATCGGCAGCTGGCAGGCGGTAGGTAAAGACTGCCACCACGCCGACAACCTTGGCACCGGCCCTGTTAACTGCCGCAACAGCATTTAAGACGCTCCCGCCGGTCGAAATTAGGTCGTCAATCACTACGACCGCTTGTCCGGGCTGAAGGACACCTTCAATTTGCTTACCCTGGCCATGATCCTTGGGCTTAGACCGCACGTAAACAAGGGGCTGGCCCATTTTTTCAGCCACCCAGGATGCATGAGGGATCCCGGCCGTGGCCGTTCCCGCAATTGCCGTGGCCGTTGGGAAATGAGTCTTAATTAATTCCACCATCCCCTGGTAAATCGCCTGTCGGACGTCAGGATAAGAAATCGTTAACCGATTATCCGTATAGATTGGGGAATGCAGCCCACTGGCCCAGGTATAGGGTTGATCGGGGCTCAAGGTCACCGCGTGAATTTCCAGTAGGTCCTTAGCAACTGTCTCTGCGTAACTCATGTTAGTCCTCCTCTGCTAAAAATTCCTGTTCAATCGTCTGATAGGCCGCCACCGGGTCCGCCTGCTGGGTAATTGGTCGCCCAACCACGATGGCGTTACTACCTAGTTCATGGGCCTGGCGCGGGGTGACGACGCGTTTTTGGTCGCCCTTTGCAAACCCGGCGGGACGAATCCCAGGGGTCACGCACAAAAAGTCCGGGCCGGTAACTTGCCGGATGGCCTGGACCTCTTGGGCCGAGCAAACGACTCCCGCCGCTCTCGCACGTTCAGCCAGTCGGGCATAGCTTTGTACTAACTCCACCAGTGAAAGGTTAACGTGTTGTTCCTCATGGAGGACCCGTTCGTCGATCGAGGTTAGCTGGGTAATTGCCAGTAGTTGTGGGGTTGGCAAGCCAGCGGCTGCAGCGCCAGCTCGTAACCCAGCCGCCCCGGCCGCTACCATTTCACTACCACCAGCGGCATGGATGGTTGTAAAGTCAACTCCTAACTGGCCCAGGACATACATCGCCCGCTTGACGGTATTCGGGATGTCATGAAGCTTAAGGTCCAAGAAAACTTTGAAGCCCCGACGTTGGGCCGCCTTTACGATTGCCGGACCAAGGTGGTAGTACAACTCCATCCCAATTTTTAAAATTGGTCGGGGCGCCACGGTGAGCCGGTCAAATAGGGTTAGGGCCTCGTCTTCGGTTGCGACGTCAATTGCGACCATTGGTGAATAACGTTTCAAAATCTTACCTCCCATAAGTCAGTCAACCGCTTGATACCATAGCGGTCCATTACTAGTGGCAAGTCGGCTACAATCCGGGGGCACGCCAGCGGGTCATGGAAACTAGCCGCCCCCACTTCAACCGCGTTCGCCCCGGCCATCATAAATTCAAGCACGTCTTCAGCCGTTTCAATGCCCCCCACCCCAATGATTGGCAGGCGTGACACCGCCCGAACCTGGTGAATCATCCGCAGGGCCAGCGGCTTAAGTGCTGGGCCGGACAGACCGCCAGTAATGTTGGCCAAGACCGGCCGCCGGGTCCGCAGGTCAATGCTTAACCCGGTCAAAGTGTTAACCATCGTTAAACCGTTAGCACCACCTCGTTCGGCCGCCTGGGCCAGTGGAACGATATCGGTCACGTTAGGCGTTAACTTCACGTAGATTGGTTTCCCACTAGCCTGGGCCACAACCTTTTCCGTCAGGTCTTCTAGTACAACCGGGTCCGTCCCCATCGCCAGCCCGCCATGCTTGACGTTCGGACAGGAAACGTTCAGCTCAATCGCGTTGACCTCGGGTGCCGCGGCCAGGCGGTGAACAACCGTCTCGTATTCAGCAGTTGAAAAGCCGGCCGCACTCGCGATGATCGGTAGGCTGGGATAGTGGCGCCGCAGCCAGGGTAGTTTCTCATTAACGACCGCGTCAACACCAACGTTTTGCAGGCCATTGGCGTTGAGCCAGCCCGCACTGGTTTCACAAACCCGCGGGTTCGGGTTCCCGGACCGGGGATGGCGGGTGGTCGACTTTAACACCAGCGAGCCGAGGCGGTTCAAGTCATAGTTCTTAGCGATTTGCTGGCCATAGCCACAGGTGCCACTGGCCGGGATTACCGGATTCTTCAATGCCAGCCCGGGCAGGTTGACCGCCAACCGTTGTGCAGTTTCCATCATTACGTGCTCCCTTCGTTTGCAACAAAAAACAGCGACCACTTAACCCATTCCTGATTAAGCGATCGCTGTGCTTTTTCTCTTCTCTTTAATGCCAAACACCGTACCGTTTTGCCCTCACAGGAGTCAATTAAATGGTTCTCGTATCTAACAAAATACCCTTGATCACATTGATGGTTCCGCACGCGGATCTTAAGTCCACCGCCGATGGCTGGAGAAATTCTGTAAAATAAAAGCCTTCTTAGGTGGACTAAGAAGGCCGTCTTTGGTAACGCACAATAAAAATCCTTCTTAGCCTCACTGGACTATTTTAAAGGTAAATTTGTTACTAATGATAATAATCACTCTGCCAGAAAAAGTCAACACCTATTAATCAATCTCCCGGGTTGACTTACTGCCGACAAAGTCTCGTTGGATCAATACTGACACCAGCATCGCCACGACGTCAATGATGACAAAGGCGACCAAGGTTACGTAGTAGTTGTGCAGGACTTGGTGCGTGTAGGATAACAGGACCGGGCCCACCATCCCCGCGGCAGCCCAGGCCGTCAGGATGTAACCGTGAATGGCGCCCAACTGCTTCGTGCCAAAAACGTCACCCAAGTAGGCTGGGATAACGGAGAAGCCGGCCCCGTAGCAGGAAAGCAGGAGGCACAGAGCCAGCGCAAAAATAAAGGGGGTCTTAAAGAACAGGAGGACAAAGAGCATCGCGATGTCTAAAATAAAGATCAGGCTGTAGGTCAAAGGCCGCCCAATGTAATCGGATAAGGTCGCCCAAGCCAGCCGCCCAAAGCCATTAAAGAGGCCCAGGATACCGACCATCACGGCCGCCGCACTGGCCGTCATCGTCGTCATGTTTTGCGCCATCGGTGAAGCGGCCGATACTAGCCCAATCCCGGTTGTAATATTGATAAAGAACATGAACCACAAGAAAGCAAAGGTCCGGGTCCGCAGTGCCTGATTGGCCGTCAGTTCCTGGCCGGTCAGGCTAAGCCGTTGAGCATTTTGGGCAATTGCCTGGGGAAGCTCATGGGGCCGGGGCTTTTTAATAAACTGGGCCGCCACAATCATTACCAGAAAGTAAAAGGCCCCCAGGATGTAAAAAGTGTTGGCAACCCCGACCGTGGCCATTAGCTTCTGGGCAACTGGCCCGGTCAACAAGGCCGCAAAGCCAAAGCCCATGATGGCAAGTCCCGTTGCCAACCCCCGCTTATCCGGGAACCACCGGATGATCGTGGATACCGGGGTTACGTACCCGGAACCCAGGCCCAAGCCACCGATTACCCCATAAGCAAGGTAAAGCAACCATAATTGGTGGCTCTGGACAGCTAGTCCGGTCAGGGCAATCCCAGAACCGTAACAAATACTGGCAATCGTCCCCGTAACGGTTGGTCCGAACTTTTCCACGAGACGACCCATAAAGGCTGCCGACATTCCTAAAAAGAAAATTGCCAAACTAAAGGCGAACGAGACCGCCGTTTCCCGCCAGCCGGTTTGCTGTGAAATTGGTTTTGTGAAAACACTCCAGGCATACACACCACCAATCATCAGGTGGAGAACCACGCCTGCCATTGCAACGCCATATCGATTCCGTGTCTTGGTCATCAGATACCCTTCCTCTCATAAAAAAACGAACAATAATATTAAATTTACCGATTAAATTCGGTGTTTAAACATTACCACGGCATATAAGAGTAATCAATACCTAATTTCTGGTTTGTACTGCCCCGCCACTGGTCTTTTCTGCTACCAAGGCAAATTAAAAAAGGCTGGAAAAAGCACGAGAAGCGCTTTTTCCAGCCCCAAAAATTAAATAACCATACTTAGCAACCAGACCGCAACCAGGCCACCGATCACTGACATCGCCATCGACCGGGTAAAGTAGGCCACAATCATTACAACCACCGCCGCCAAGATCTGTTCGACGTGGCCAAACGGCACGAATCGGTAGCCAGCGGTAGTAATAAAGACATTTTTAACGACCAGCGCCGTAAACAGGCTTACTGGCACATATTTCATCCATTCGTTAAACCATTCCGGAATCTTCCGGGTTGAGAAAAAGAGTACCGGGAAGTACCGGGGGATAAAGGCGGCCACCGCCGCTATCACAATTACAATGAGGTGATATAAAATTTTATTCTGTCCGGCATGCGCAATTAACACCGGCATATTAGTAAATAGTTGTTCCATTTGCTGTCCCCACTATTTATACTGCTGCTTATCGCCAGCTTGGAGTTGTTTCTTAGCTGCCGCAAGCTCTTTTCGCTCTTCTTGGTCTTCCACCGTCGTCCGGGTAATCTTCGGCCGGAAGATCTTGGTTAAGAACCAGTTATTCTCCGGTTTCTCACTGCGCTTCCGTACGGTATTTTCAATCAAGAATCCAACGAAAGAAGCAACTAGTGTGGCGATTATGACCCCAATGATGCTCTTCGTCAGGACCATAAAGAAAACCGCCAAAATTGCTGCTAAGATACTAATCACTAACGTCAAGTGGTTTTGGACTTGCATCACGATCATGTATAAGAACAGGGCCGTCAAGGCAAAGTCCACAATTTCCAAGTTGATTGAAATAGCACTACCGATTAGTCCCCCGACCATGTTGGCGACCGACCAGGAAATCAATGAATAGTGTTCCACCAGCAGGGCATCCTTCGGGGTCCACTTCTTATCGGTCGCAAACTTTAGGTAGTTAATAGCATAGTTTTCATCGTTCATTGAAACCGCAAAGAGCCAGATAAAGTGTTGCGATTCATTTTTGATGTACTTGGACAGACTAGAGCCCAGTAACGCATACCGCAATTCCAAGAAGAATAAGGTTGCGAAAATCGATGATAGGGGTGCGTTAATTGTCAGTAAGGAAGCCAGAATAAACTGGGCCCCTCCGGAAAAGACAACTACCGACACAATCAGGGTCATAATAAAATTAAAACCCGCCGCATGTAATAAAATCCCGCAAGCTAAACCAATTGGAATATAGCTTAGGCATAGTGGCATTGAAACCCCCAGGACTTCAAGCCACCGTGCTTTTTCTGGATTTATTTGTGCTTTTGCCACAGAATTTCCTCCAATGTTTGTCAACTCATTAATTATCAAGGCACACAATGCCTCTTAAGTCTAACATAGAATATTTTGCTTGAATATAAAAGAGCGGAAAATTTCCCAGGAAATTTTCCGCCCTATTCACTTCTGTGCCTGTATTTTCTCCGCTTGTTTAAGTGGTAAGGTCACAATAAACGCCGTTTCATCCTCGTCCGAAGTCACCCGGACAGAACCGTGGTGGAGGTCCACAATGCTCTTAACGATTGCCAGACCTAAGCCGGTTCCCCCCGTCGCCCGGGACCGTGATTCTTCGGCCCGGTAAAAACGTTCGAAGAGGTGGCCCAACGCCTTAGCTGGAATCGGGGTCCCGTCGTTAGCCACAGTTACTACGACATCGTTACCCTGCTGGCGGGCATCTACTTTGATGTAGCTGGCGCCATTGCCGTACTTAAAAGCATTAGCAACTAAGTTATTGAAGACCCGGCCCAACTTTTCCGGATCGGCTTCAATCATCAGGGGATTAGGAACCACCTTCGATGAAATTTCGATTCCCCGGTGCTGGGCTTCCAGTTCAAAGCTAGCCGTCAACTGCTCCAAAAGCTGGTTGAGGTCCACCCGCATGATGTTGACGGGGGCGCCGTGCTGTTGGACCTTCGTGTATTCAAAGAGGTCCTCCACCAGCGTCTTCATTTGCTTAGCTTTCTCGTACGCCGTATGGGTGTACTTAAGGATATCTTCTTCACTTTGGTACTGCTTGTCTTCGATTAACCCCAGGTAGCCAATAATACTTGTTAGTGGCGTTCGGAGGTCGTGACTAACGTTAGTGATTAACTCGTCCTTAGACTTTTCAATCTTTCGCTCATCATCCATTGACTTGACGGCACTATCAACCAGGGCATTAACACTGCTGATCACGTGTTGCTGGTTACCCTTTAACCGGAAGGGAATCCGGTGGTCAAGGTGACCCTGGGCAATGTAGTGCAGTTCTGCAATAATATGGTTCATCTGGTAGAGGTGGTAACGCCGCCGCAGCCGCCACCAGACGACCCACACGTCAATCACCACGAAGATCGCGATCAAGACCCGCTGGTAACTCCAAATCTGGGTCTGTAACGGGCCGATGCGTAAGGATTGCTTGATAATAAAGATCCCGTTAGTGACCCCGGGGTTTCCTTGGATCACATCCTGGATGATCATAATGATCGCCATGTTTAACAGAACCAAGAGGATAACGGTGACGACCCCTTCAAAGATTAATGAACTTTTTTCCCGTCCCGTTAACTTCACAATTTCCCCTCCTGGTGGTTAATACTAGTGGCTTTCGACCTTGTAGCCTACGCCCCAAACGGTTTGAATGACCTTCTCACCGTTAGTGGCTTCTTCAATCTTATCCCGCAAGTGGCTCACGTGTACCATGACCGTCTTGGCAGAGACCACGCTCTCTTGTTGCCAAACCCGCTCAAAGATATCATCAGCCGAGAAAACCCGGTTGGGGTGGCTAGCCAGCAGGTAGAGGATCCCAAATTCGAGCGCCGTTAACTGAATTACGTCGCCATTGATGGTCTTAACCTCATGGGAGTCCTTGTTAATAATTAGCGGGCCCACGTTTAAGACATCCGGTTGGTCATTAGTGACTTCCCCTTGGGTCCGCCGCAGCAGTGACTTGACCCGGGCCATGACCTCGAGTGGATTAAACGGCTTCGTCACGTAGTCATCGGCCCCCGAAATCAGCCCCTGGATCTTGTCCATATCAGCGGTCTTAGCGGACAGGACCAGGATCGGGATGTCAGAATCTTTACGCACCTGCTTAATTACTTGCATCCCATCCATCTCGGGCATCATCAGATCCAAGATGACCAGGCTAATGTCCGGGTTAGTATTGAGCTTAGTCAATGCTTCCTTGCCGTTATACGCGGACAGTGGCTCATAGCCTTCGTTCCGGATGTAAATCTCCAGTAGTTGCACAATCTCTTTATCATCATCAACAACTAAAATCTTCATGATCTGGCCACTCCTTATTATTCGAATAATACTCTAATACACAATTATAACGGGCTGGTGGCAAGAAAGCGTAAATTAGCCACCGCCTTAAGAAAACCTTAGGCAAGCGCCAATTAATCTTCAGCGTCCAGGTTAGTAGTCGTCAACCCCAGGCCCTTACGCAAGACGTTAGAAATCCGCTGCTGTTCATCCTTAGGCACGACTTCAAAGGCTTGACCATCATCTTCTTCACCCCTGCCCTGGGCATGGTCTTGGGTAATGTTCTTAGTCGCCCCCCGGTAGTGACGGGCCAACTGGAGCATGTTGTCAAAGGTCAGGTCGGTCTTAGAATTATGCGAAATTGAACGGAGGAACTGCTGGTTTAACACGGTCTTGTAGGAGACCGACTTCTTCAAGAGGGCCTTAATGACCAGCTTTTGCCGCTGCTGGCGACCATAGTCACCTTGGGGATCGTCATAACGCATCCGGCTAAACTTCAGCGCCTCGGCCCCGGTTAGGTGGTAAGTCTTACCCTTTTCAAAGTGACTGCCTTCGTAATCAAAGGTCAAAGGTGAGGTAACATTCACCCCACCGACCTGGTTGATTGCTTTCTTTAAGCCCCTCATGTTAACAAGGACGTAGTAGTCGATCGGGATGTTAAAGTGCTTTTGCAAAACATTGATCGTTTCCTTGACCCCACCATACGTGTAAGCCGCGTTAATCTTGGCGGGTGAATCATCCGGGTAGCCTGGCAGGTTAACCTTCATGTCCCGGGGGATACTAACCAGGGTAGTCTTCTTAGTCTGGGGGTTGATAGTCATAATCATGACCGTATCAGTCCGCCCCTTGTAAGACCGCCCCAGGGCCCCAGTATCGGTACCCAGTAGCAGAATTGAAACTGGTCGCCGCTGGTCAAGCACCTTTTGGGCATTTCGCTGGTGGGTTGCCCCTGACGAGTCAAACATGTTATTAGTCGTGACCTTCACGTTGCGCCAGGCCATGAAGGCATAGATTCCCGCAACGACCGCAATTATTAATACAATAATTCCGAAGATCTTCCAGCCCCGGTGACAACGCGGTCCCCGGTCATTACGCTGGCGGTACTCACTCCGTTTTTCGAGCGGTTCCTGATTATTCATAATTACTCTCCCCATCAAAATACAGTTTCAACCTTGATTGTACCAGTTTTGACGCTGTTTCGCGAACTATGATTGGAAAATAAAAAAGCCACCAAAGCTCGGTAATACCGAACCTTGGTGGCCAAGGGGATGCATAAATAACGGTAGTCACGCATCCCAAATTGCATAATTATTACTTGTAATTAGGAGCGGCACGGGTGATTTGCACATCATGAGGGTGTGATTCCCGCAAGCCGGCGTTCGTGATCTGAACAAATTGGGCCTTTTCAATCAGGGTTGGGATATCTGGTGCACCAACGTAGCCCATCCCGGAACGCAGACCACCGTCAATTTGGAAGACGATGTCGGAAACGTCCCCCTTGTATTCAACCCGGGCTTCGATCCCTTCTGGAACCAGCTTATTAGCTTCGTTAACGCCGCCCTGGAAGTAACGGTCAGACGAGCCGTGTGCTTGGGCCATTGCACCAACGGAGCCCATCCCCCGGTAAGCCTTGTACTTCTTGCCGTTGTCCTCGAAGACTTCCCCTGGTGCCTCGGTCGTCCCGGACAACATGCTACCTAGCATTACGGCGTTACCACCAGCGGCCAGGGCCTTGACAACATCACCAGAATACTTGATCCCACCATCAGCAATGATTGGCTTGTGGTATTCACGAGCCACGGAAGCAGCATCATAGATCGCCGTAATCTGTGGTACCCCCACACCGGCAACTACCCGGGTCGTACAAATTGAGCCAGGGCCGATGCCAACCTTAACAACATCAACGCCGGCATCGTAAAGGGCCTTGGTGGCTTCACCGGTGGCTACGTTTCCAGCAATTAAGGTAACGTCTGGGAAGTGGTCCCTAATTTCCTTGATCTTCCGCAAAACCCCCGCGGAGTGACCGTGTGCAGTATCAATCACAATGGCATCGGCGCCAGCCTTGAGGAGGGCTTCGGCACGTTCAAAGGTGTCACTCGTCACACCAACTGCCGCCGCACAGAGCAGACGGTTTTGGTCATCGACCGCCGCCTTAGTGGCGTTAGCCGGTACCACCACGCTCTTCACGTTAGCCACTTCACCGGCCTGGGCCTGGATTGACATGTTCTTGTGAACAACTCCCAATCCCCCTTGGAGGGCCATGGCGATGGCCATTGGCCCTTCAGTAACGGTATCCATCCCGGCACTGATCAACGGAATGTTGAGCTTAATGTTTTTAGCGAGGCGGGTACTCAGGTTAACCTCGTTTGGTAAAACGTGACTTTCAGCAGGAATCAGTAAAACATCATCAAAAGTTAAGCCTTTTTTGGTAAACTTGGTGTCCCAATTTGACATTGATCATACACACTCCTTAATTTTGTTAGGTCAATGCTACTCGGATTTACCAACAAAATCAAGAAAAAAGTTAATATTTTTGGGTATAATCCAGTAAATTGTTCGCACTTTCCTGGTCAACCACCAGCGTATTCGCGTAACCAGCGGTCAAAACCCCATTAATTGCCGGAACCTTCGCCACGTTGGCCGCCACGAGGATGCTATGCTTTTTCTTCTTTAATTCTGGTAACCTAATCCCAATCGTCCGCCGGTTAATCTGCTGGTCAACAATCCGTCCACGGTCATCAATAAACCGGGAAAACACGTCCCCAACCGCCTCTTTTTGGAGGGTGTGCTGCTCTTGTTCGGTAAAGTAGCCCAGGTGAAATAGCATTGCCGAATCACGAACGGTCCCAACGGTAAAGACGGCAATATCGGCTTGCCGACCGAGCTTAAGGATGTACTTGATGTGGGTGTCATTGGCAACCAGCTCCTGGGTCTTGGCGTGATCGAAAATCACCGGCACTGGCAGGTACTGGGGCAGGGTGTTAAAGGCAGTTGCAAAGGTGTTAACCGTTTCAAACGCGTAGTTTCTGGTCTCACTGTTGGCCATACTCCCCTTCATTTGGACAACCTGTACCCCAGAAACATCCTTGGGAGCAATATTGCGGGCAACCGCGTAAACGGTCCGTCCCCAGCCCAGACCAACAATATCGTTGTCCTTGACGATTCCTTCGATGAAGTGTGCGCCAGCTGCCCCCACTTCCTTTAAGGGGTCATCCTTTCCCGGAACAATGATAATCTCCTTGAGGGCCGGGTACTTGGCGAGCAGGTCTGCCCGTAGTTGGTTTAAGGGGGCTAGGGGATTGTTGATCTTGATCGTTACTAACCCCTGTTCCCGACCAAACTGCAGCAACCGCGAAACCGTCGCCCGGGAGATGCCTAGTTCCGTTGCGATGTCTTGCTGGTTAAAACCATCCCGGTAATACAGGGTTGCTACCTTAAGGGCCTGGCTGATCTTTTTATTAGTATCGCTTTCCATCCATGCTCCTCCTTTACCAAAATAAGGGTCTGCACAGAAAGCTTTCTGCAACAGGCCCTTATTGTAATTCATTTTGTGCGGACGTCGCGTTTTTACGACCTATTATATACCATTACTTGCCAGCAATTGCCGTTTCCAGCGAAATGTTGATCATATCGTTGAAGGTCTTTTCCCGTTCTTCGGCCGTCGTCTTTTCTTCGCCAAAGATCAGGTCACTAACGGTCAGAACAGACAGTGCCCGGAAGTGGAGCTTGGCCGCCAGGAGGTAAAGCCCTGCTGATTCCATTTCCGTCCCTAAGATGCCGTAGTCACGAAGCTTAGTCATGTCTAACTCATCGTTGTAGAAACGGTCAGCAGCAAAGATATCCCCCACCTTAGTGTCGATATTTAACTTCTCGGCAACGTGGTAGGCAGTATCAAGGAGCTTAAAGTCCGCCAACGGGGCGTAGTGGAAACCAGGACCAAAGGTGTTCATCGTTACTGCTGAGTCCGTCGATGAACCCTGGGCCAGGATAACATCTCGCAGGTGAACGTCAGGAGCAATTCCACCACAAGAGCCAACCCGGATAATGGTCTTGACCCCAAACTCCCGTACTAATTCGTTGATATAAATGGACATTGAAGGGATCCCCATTCCCGACCCCTGGACGGATACCCGGTGACCCTTGTATTCACCAGTGTAGCCAAAGGCGTTTCGAACGGAATTAACCTGCTTAACATTTTCCAAGAAGTTTTCCGCAATGTACTTTGCCCGTAGTGGGTCACCTGGCAACAATACTACGTCTGCGTAATCACCCTTGTGGGCACCAATATGTGTACTCATATGTCTGTTCCTCCTCAGTTATTTAATGATTTCGTGAATCAATTGTGGCTTTTCATAATGGTCGCTGATGGCGATGCTTTCGTCCAGCAACTTTTCAACTGCCGGGATTTTCTGCTGGTTGCTATAAATCGTCAACAGGGGGTCGCCCGCCTTAACCCGGTCACCAAGCTTATGGTGAAGCTCAATCCCCACACTGTAGTCCAGTTGGTCATCAGCTTGCTGGCGACCACCGCCGAGCAACATGCTAGCCGTTCCGACTTCATCGGCTGATAGCTTACTCAAGATCCCATCACGCTTGGCCCGGTACGGAATTTGGTACTTAGCCTGCGGCATCACGGTGTAATCGTCAATTACCCGGGGGTCACCACCCTGGGCAACCACCATTGCCTTAAAGCGGTCCAGAGCAGTGCCATCTGCGATCGTTTGTTCTAGTAATTGTCGCGCTTCTGCTGGCGTTTGGGCCTTGCCCCCCATTACCACCATGTGGCTACCAAGGGTCAAGACAAGCTCGGTCAAGTCCGCGGGGCCCTTACCCTTAAGGACGTCAATCGATTCCTCGATTTCCAGCGAATTACCAACCTTGTTACCAAGGGGCTGGTTCATATCGGAAATCACGGCAATGCACTGAAGACCCGCTTGCTTGCCAATGTTAACCAGGGCATGAGCTAAGTCACGAGACTGGTCTAAGGTCTTCATAAAGGCGCCCGCCCCAGTCTTAACGTCAATTACCAATGCATCGGTACCAGAGGCAATCTTCTTACTCATAATTGAACTGGCAATCAACGGGATCGAATCAACTGTATCGGTAACGTCGCGCAGGCCGTAAATCTTCTTGTCCGCCGGGGCCACTTCCCCGGTTGCCCCGACAATTGCCAACTTCTCTTTAGCAACCTGGTCAATAAAATCTTCTTCACTGATCTCAACTTTAAAGCCTGGAATGGCCTCAAGCTTGTCCAGCGTTCCACCAGTGTGGCCGAGGCCCCGTCCGGAAATCATCGGGACGGGAATCCCCGTCGCCGCAACCATCGCCGCGAGTGGCAAACTAACCTTATCGCCAACACCGCCAGTGGAGTGTTTATCAACCTTGATCCCCGGAATCCGGCTTAAGTCAAGGTGCTCACCTGAGTTCATCATCTTCATTGTTAGACTCGTCTGCTCTTGACTCGTCATCCCCTGGAAGTAGATGGCCATCAGAAGTGCACTCACCTGATAGTCAGGGATGGAACCGTCAACCACCCCATCCACAAAAAACTGGAGTTGGTCATCGGTTAAGGTCTGGCCGTTTCTTTTGGCGTCAATTACGTCTACCATCCGCATTGTTAGCGCCCCTTTCTTATTTGCTCATCCTAGTCGTTGCTAATTTCTTTGTAGAAGCTGGTTCCCCGGACGGCATCCACGTTGAAGTTTTCCAGGATTGTGGCCCCCAGGTCGGAGAAGGTCTTCCGTAGCCCTAGTGACTGGTTCGACTTGTTCATCGATGGTGAGTAAACCAGCAATGGCACATTTTCACGGGTGTGGTCAGTCCCCCGGAAACCAGGGTCGTTCCCGTGGTCCGCCGTGATCATCAGTAAGTCGTCCGGCTTCATTTCCTTTAAAACCGTGCCGAGCCGCTTATCAAAGTCCATCAGTGCTTGACCAAAGCCCTTGGGGTTACGCCGGTGACCGTACATGGCGTCGAAGTCCACCAGGTTGGTGAAGCAGAATCCAGTAAAGTCTTGCTTCATCACTTCATCAACGTGATCCATCCCGTCCATGTTGCTCTCGTTGTGGTAGCCCTTGTCAATTCCTTGGCCGGAGAAGATATCATTGATCTTCCCAACACCAATTACGTCGTAGCCGGCCTCGCGAAGGCGGTCCATATCAGTCTTGCCAATTGGCTTCAGGCTGAAGTCATGGCGGTTAGCGGTCCGGGTAAAGTGGTCCTTATCGGGACCAACGTATGGGCGGGCAATGATCCGGCCCACCGTGTATTCAGGGCCGTTTACCAGGGTCCGGGCGTATTCACAAATCTTGTAGAGTTCCTTAACTGGAATAACATCTTCGTGGGCCGCAATCTGCATTACGGAGTCACCAGACGTGTAGAGGATCAGCTCGCCGGTCTTCATTTGCCGTTCACCATAATCGTGGATAACTTCGGTCCCGGAGTATGGCTTGTTAACAATTACCTTACGGCCAGAGAACTTCTCTAGCTTATCAACGATTTCTTGCGGGAAACCGTTGGGGAAGGTTGATAATGGCTTTTTAACGGGTAAGCCCATCATTTCCCAGTGGCCGTCCATGCTGTCCTTACCGGCAGAAATTTCTTCCATCTTGCCGTAGTCCCCGATAGCTGGGTCCGCAACCGGTACCCCGTCAATCGGTGTCTCCCGGAGGTTACTAATCCCGAGCTTGCCCAGGTTCGGCAGTGCTAGCTTGCCCTTATAGTACTCACCCACGTGGCCTAAAGTATCTGAACCAACATCATCAAACTTATCGGCGTCATGAGCGGCACCAGTACCAACTGAGTCCATTACAATAACAAATACACGTTTATATGACATCTTGACCCCTCCAGTATGTTAGTTAAGGTTGACTACATTCAAAACTAGTCTTGTTGAGCAGCTTCTTCCAAAATCTTAACGGATGCGGAAACCCCAAGACGGTTGGCACCAGCTTCAATCATGTCGTAGGCTTCTTGCAGGCTGTGAATACCACCAGCAGCCTTGATCTTAAAGTCTGGGCCTACGGCTTCCCGCATCAGTTTAACGTCTTCGGCCTTGGCACCAGAAGTTGAAAAACCAGTGGACGTCTTAACAAAGTCGGCGCCACCCTTAACGGTCAGCTTTGAAGCCCGGGTCTTTTCCTCGTCCGTCAACAGGCAGTTTTCAATGATGACCTTTAAGAGCTTGCCCTTTTCATGAGTTGCCTCCGCAACGGCCCGAATGTCATCTTCAACGGCTTGGTCATTGCCACCCTTCAATTCACCGATATTGATTACCATGTCGATTTCGTCGGCCCCATCAGCGATTGCTTGCTTAGTCTCAAATACCTTGCTGGCCGTGGAAGTTGCCCCGAGAGGGAAGCCAATAACGGTACAAGTATTAACGTCGGTGCCCTCAAGGCCGTCGTGAACCCGTTTAACCCAGTATGGGTTGATGCATACTGACGCGGTGTTGTACTTACGGGCTTCTTCAATCGTCTTATCAATCATTGCGGCGGTTGCTTCTGGCTTGAGCATCGTGTGGTCCATGTACTTAGCTAATTGTGCTTGTGTCAACTTCATAGTTTAATCTCCTCTTTCGTTATGAATTCGCTTTCATCTGATTACGTGTATAGTTTAACAAGTATTTGAAATAATGTCCACAGTTTTCTCGAACATTTTCTCAATATTTTAAAACGGTTTACGTTCGAAGGACCGTCCTGCCTGGCACGAACGAATTGCTAAACAAAACCTTAAGTTTAAAACAATTAAAGGGACCCGCTTCACGAGTCCCTTTATCATAGTTAAAATGCTATAGCGCAGTCATTTACCGCCGGCGCCGGTTGCCTCCACCATATACACCGGAAACATGGTACTTGTTTCGGAAGTACATATCACCACCAAAGGCAATCAAACCAAAGATGATGTAAACCCAAGCATTCAAGCGTGGGTTGATGACGTTCGGCAGCCAGCTGGCCATCATGTAGATTCCTAGCCATACGACCAGGCCGATAACCAGGATCAGGATCCGGACCGCCATCGGCCGAGCCTGTTTCTTATTGACCGGTTGCAGCTGGAGCATGATGTAGCTAAATAATACCCCACCAATTACGGCGACCAAGACAATCGCCGTAATCCCAGAGCTACCGTACTGCTTGGTCTTCAAGATTTCTGGCGACAGCAGGAACATGATCCCGTACATGAAGGTAAAGATACTAAAGAAGATCAAACTATTGTCTACTGACAACAACTTCATTGACCGCTGGGTTGTTGCCTGCGGGTCTGCGGGTTGGGGGTTCTTTAATTCCTTCGCGTACTCAGTTGGCGTACCAAAGAGGCTCTTAGCCGTTTGCCCCTTCTTTTGCCCCGCCAGCAGTTTATCAATGGTCTCCTTGATCATCGCTGGTTGCTTGTCCTTAGCAACCCCCTGCCGGTTTAGTTGCTTGTTTAATTGGTAAACGAATTCCTCGTTTTTCCGGGTTAAGCCATAGTTTGAGAACGCACTCCCCTTTTCCTGGCGTTGTTCTTTTTCACGTTGCTTTTGCCGTTGGCCAGCCTGTGCGTTGCGTGGTTTTTCTTCACTCAATGTGAAACTCCTCTCTTATTTCACTAAGGTCTGTTTGCCAGCTCACTGCACTGGCAGCCTGATACATTAAACGTTGAAACGGAATTCAACGATGTCACCGTCTTGCATTACGTAATCCTTACCTTCCAAGCGGAGCTTACCAGCTTCCTTGACGGCGGCTTCCGACCCTAACTGGTCAAGGTCTTCAAAGCTCATTACTTCTGCCCGGATAAAGCCCCGTTCAAAGTCGGAGTGGATAATCCCAGCAGCTTGTGGTGCCTTGGTCCCCTTCCGGTAAGTCCAGGCCCGGGTTTCTGGTCCCCCAGCAGTAAAGAAGGTTTCCAGACCCAAGAGCTTGTAGGCCGCACGAATCAACCGGTTGAGCCCCGGTTCCTTGACACCTTCCATTTCCAGGAAGTCGGCCTTGTCGGCGTCATCCATTTCCGCAATTTGCTCTTCGGCAGCGGCAGCAACACCGATCACTTCACCATCGCCCTTAACGTGTTCCTTAATCGCGTCCATGTACTTGTTGCCATCAGGGTCAGCCATGTCGTCTTCCGCAATGTTAGCAACGTAAAGCACCGGCTTGCTGGTTAAGAGGAAGAGCCCCTTGACGATCTTCATTTCATCATCACTGAAGTCGATTGAGCGGACGCTCTTACCGTCTTCGAGCACCGGCTTGATCTTATTTAAAACTGCCAGTTCGGCCAGGGCATCCTTATCACGGCCCTTAGCTGCCCGTTGAACCTTTGCCAGACGCTTGTTAACCGCGTCCAAGTCCGCCATCACTAATTCTAGGTTAATGGTGTCAATGTCTTCGATCGGGTCAACCTTACCGGAAACACTCGTGATGTCATTATCGTCAAAGGCCCGGACAACGTGAACAATCGCGTCCGTTTGCCGAATGTTTTCCAAGAACTTGTTACCAAGCCCTTCACCCTTGCTGGCCCCCT
>DHKFJ23503__coassemble_580_pt1 | contig 49758 bp, 46 predicted proteins | sample DHKFJ23503__metabat2_low_PE_016 | metagenome-assembled genome bin DHKFJ23503
AACCTGTGACCCTCTGCTTGTAAGGCAGATGCTCTCCCAACTGAGCTAATCCTCCAAAACTGAACTGTCTTAAATAAGCCAGCTCAAATAATATATCATCTAATTGCTAAAATGTCAAACCACTATTTCAAATTTAATTCAATTAATTTATGGTCAACCATTTTAAGGACTTCCTGGGCCGCCGTTGGGTCCTCCACAAAGTCATACTCATCCCCGTTAATCAGCATCTTAGGACTCTCGTCATACTGCTCATACCAATCGTGGTAACGGTTATTAAGGTTCTTATAGTAGTTGTACAGTGATGGGTCATTAGCGATCTGTTCATACGACCGGCCCCGCTTCTTGATCCGCTTTAACATCGTATCAAAGGAAACCTGGATGGTAATCAGCAGGTTTGGTGCTTTTTGGTGGGGCTGTTCCGGTAATTCTTCCATCATATTTGCCAGTAGTGAGCTATAGATATCAGATTCGGTCTGCGTCGCCCGGCCCATGTCGGCATTTAACTTAAACAAAAGTGCATCTTCAAAGATTGACCGGTCCAACACGTTTAAGTCGTTATCATAAGAATCCTTAATTTCATTAATTCGCTTGTTTAAGAAGTAGATCTGTAACAAGAAACCATACTTCTTCGGGTTCTTATAAAACAGCGGCAAAATTTTGTTGTCATCGACCGATTCATAAAAGGCCTTACTGTGTAAGTGGTCCGCCAGCAGCTGCGTTAGGCTGGTCTTACCGGCACCAATTGTTCCTGCTAAAGCAATCATTCGTTAATCCCTTTCCTTTATTCCTATCTTAAAAAGTCACGATTACTATTCTAACATTTAAACGATAAATGGCCACTCTAAAAAGTGACCATTTATCGTTTAAATTAACCGTCGTATTTTTCACCCTTGGTGCTCTTGCTTAAGTCAACATCCTTAAGCGGGATCACGTGGGTCCGGTAGCGAATCTTGTAGTAGAAGAACAAGATTAAGAACAGTGGCACACTCATATACGTGATCAGAATATTTGACCAGTCCATCTTAGCAAAAGCCTCCACGTTTTGCCCGCAGATTACCACAACACATAGAATAAAGGCGAAGATTGGACCAAACGGGTACAATGTAGCGTGATACTTGAGGTCATTAACCGAGTTCCCCTGTGCAACGTAGGCCCGCCGGAAGCGGAAGTGGGAAATAGCGATCCCCAGCCAGGCAATGAAGCCACACAAACCCGAAGCATCCGTTAGGTACATGTATGCTTGCGGTACCACGAACTGGGTCGCAAAGGCCAGCGTCGAAACGACCATCGTTAACAGCAAGGAATAAATCGGAATCCCCCGCCGGTTAACGTAGCCTAAGAAGCGCCATGCATACCCTTCCCGTGCTTGAGAATACAGCATCCGAGTCGACGCGTAGAGTCCTGAATTGGCGGCGGAAATAACCGCAGTTAAGATAACCGCGTTCATGATACTTGCCGCCACAGCGAGGCCCGCCCGCTTAAAGATAATCGTGAACGGACTCATCGTGATGTTTTGGACGTCAGCATTCATCAGGTTTTTGTTGGTATATGGGAGAACACAGGCGATTACAAAAATTGCAAAGATGTAGAATAATAGGATCCGCCAGAAGGTTGAGTGGATAGCCTTCGAAATTGATTCCTCAGGCGTGGCCGCTTCACCGGCAGTGATCCCCACCAGCTCAGTTCCCTGGAAGGAGAAACCGGCAACCAGGAAGACGCTGATAATTGCTGGTACCCCACCAACAAATGGTGCCTGCTTGTAGTGGAAATTACTAAAGCCCACGGGTTTGCCACCCATGATACCGAGAATAATTGCAACACCGACAACCAAGAAAACAACCACGGTGATAACCTTTACCAGGGCCAACCAGTACTCAGTTTCACCATACGAACGAACCGATAGGTAGTTAATCAAGAAAATTAATACCAAAACCACCGTACTAAAAATCCAACTAGGAACGTGGGGGAGCCAGAAATTCATTACAATTCCGGCACTAGTTACATCAACTGGGATGGTAATTGCCCAGTTAAACCAATAATTCCACCCCATCGCAAAGCCGAGTGCCGGGTCGACGAACTTTGTTGAATAAGCCGAAAATGAACCCGTCAACGGCATGTAGGTAGCCATTTCACCCAAACTAGTCATCAAGAAGAACACCATAATCCCCATGATGACGTACGCAGCCAAAGCACCACCAGGCCCGGCGGTCGAAATTGCTGAACCGGATGTGATAAACAGACCGGTCCCAATCGTTCCCCCGAGGGCGATCATCGTCAGGTGCCGAGTCTCAAGGGTCCGCTTAATATGCCCCCCGGACTGCTGGCCTTTTGTATTTTCTGCCATAAGAAACCAATCCTCCAAATAAAATTTTGAAGAGGGTAAATTAAAAAGCCTTCCAACGGCCGATCCCGTCAGAAGACTCCATTAACTTCTTAATTAATGAATTAATCTTAGGAAGCGCCCCGCAATACAGCGACAGTCCATGACCTCTTAAGTCATGACCCAACGACCGGTGTGATAAGCAACCGGCCGTTTCGGCATTCCTTCCTTTCACCACTGGTCCAGCGCTTATCCGCCTCACAGTGACTAATAATAAGGGATGCAACCTCTTCATTTCTCAATATTATACACTCTTTAGCACACCGTGCAAGCCGATTTATGCCAAACAATTTGCCCAGTAGCATGGCTAGCAATGGTGAAACCGTTTTTTTGCAAAACATGTTGTGAACGGTAGTTGTTATCATCGGTAGTGGCAATAATTGGAGCATGAACCGTTTGCAACAGTCCGGCCACCGCTTCAGTCATAATCCCTTTTCCCCACATTTGGCGACAGAGTAGGTAGCCAAGTTCAAGTGCTGGCGGGGCAGCATCTGCCACCCAGTCTAACAGTAATAAACCAATCAATTGCTGCTGATAGATTCCATAGACGTGAACCGACTGAAGGAAAAGGTTGAGCTCAAAACTGGTTACCGGATAGGTAGAAAAGGTTAAGTGGGCCGCCGCCAACAGCTGTGAGTCAGACACCAGTTTAGCAACCTGCCCATCATTATCAGCAGTGAGTGATTTAATTACTAAGCGTTTTGTTTTAATCATTGATTATTCCCCGGGAAATAAAAAGGGAGCAAGGCAGAATAATTCTGCCTCTCCCCAGGTAATCACTAGATACCAGAATCTGACAAGAATGAAACTTGTTTAAGTGCCGGTGCCCAAGCTATGTAGAGCCATTCGGCAACTTGTAACCAGGCGTAGCCAAGCAGCATCGCACTAATCGTATCAAAGGGCCAGTGAGCATACAGGTACACCCGCGAAACGGCCACGAAGAAAACTACAAAGACGATCAAGAGCTGACAGATTGTCCGCACTGAGCGCCGTCGAATAAGTGGGACAACTACTAATAGCAGGATCGCCGCCACTAGGAAAATCCCCAGGGTGTGACCGCTAGGAAAACTATAACCGTCATCAGCTGCTAAGTGCTGGGCTGGGCGTGCCCGCTTTACGATGTGCTTAGCTAGCTCACCTAAGACATCACCACCAACAATGGTCCCTAGTGCCCATAGCGCCGGAATCTGATAACGTTTGATCCATAGTACCACCGCAATTATGAATACCCAGATTAGGTCTAACTTAGGACTGGCCAGAAATGACAATAACGTCATCAAGGCGTGAAACAGCCCCGCACTTTCCAGGCGCTGACTGGTAAAAAGCGACTGCAGCACTGCATCCATCATTGTTACTACTGAAGAATTAAATTTGATCAGCAACAGTAACGCAATGAAGAAGCCACCGCTCAGCAAAAAGCGCCGCATTCGGTGACTGTCTTGTTCAATAAACATAGTTAATTTCTCCTATTTTCAAAATTTAACAATTAGTTTGAGTATAACACAAGTCGAATTCCGTCTGCAAGGCTTTTCCGGATAAGACAAACAGGAACCGTGTAATTAAAAAACGGTCCCCAGCCCTCGGCAAAACCGAATTCTGGAGACCATTTAATGTTAGTGGGCGCAAATTCTACCTTGCTCCCTAAGATTTATTCTTTAACAACGTTGGCTGCTTGTAAGCCCCGGTCGCCTTCTTCAACGTCGAAGCTAACCTTTTGGCCTTCTTCCAGGCTCTTGAAGCCGTCGCCTTGGATAGCGGAGAAGTGAACGAAGACATCGTCACCCTCGTCACGGGAAATAAAGCCGTAACCCTTGTCGTTATTAAACCATTTAACAGTTCCTTGTTCCATTATTAGAACCCTCCTGTGCCTTGCACGTAAAAATTTGTAATTAATCTGGTGAAAATTGGGGATCCAGTTCATAAATGAAACAATCAAACCAACCGCACTTAAAAAAACTACAGTGCTTAGTATAGCATAAAAGCCGTGATTAACCTAATTTTACTTAATAAAGATATTGTGAGCGGCCTTGTACGACACGTTAACCTCGTGTTGGTCGCCAGGCTTTTCAATCACAATTGGTCCTTCAAACGGTTCATGACGAATTACCTTCACCTGGTCATCAGGCCGCAGCTTTAACTCTTCTAGGTAAGTCAATAATTCATGGTTATCCAAAAAGCGTTCTAATTCCACCGTTTCACCATCGTTGGCGTCAGCTAGTAAACGGTGACTGACGTCAGGAAACTTACCCTTGGCCGACGGGATAACACCACCGTGCGGGCAGTGGTCGGGATGACTCAAGAATTCGTCGAGCGCTGTTGCAAGCCGGTCACTGGTCTGGTGTTCTAACACCTCCGCCTCGGAGTGCACGTCAGCAAAGTTATAATTTAATTTGTTAACCAAGAAGGTTTCCCATAAACGGTGCTTACGCACTAACTCAGCCGCATACTTTTGTCCCTTGGCCGTCAATGAAATTCCGGCGTAAGGCTCATGGACCACCAGCCCCTCGTGAGCGAGTTTAGAAATCATTTCCGTAACCGAGCCGGCCGCAATGCCTAACCCTAACGAAATTTCCTTATTCGACACCTTCTTATGACTGCCGCCGAGCTCAAAAATAATTTTCAAGTAGTCTTCCTTCATTGGAGTCAATCTAGTTCACCTCGTGTTTAATTCTTGGCCTACGAACGGTCATAACAGAAATCTCCGTATTGAATATATAACGATTATAGCATATTATAAAAGTAATCAATTTGGATCGCCTAACTTTTTCGTTAGCTTGCAATTACCTATTTTAATATACCTAAGTTAAAAATTGCAATCCATACGTCGAGGAGCAATCTATAATGAAAGAAAAAATTACTGGGCAGCGTTTTCTCGCGGTTACCCTATTAAACGTTTTAATCACCGTCGTAGAAATTATCGGGGGCCTAATCTCTGGCAGTTTAGCCCTCCTCTCCGATGCCTTCCATAATATGGGCGACTCTTTTTCCATCATCCTTGGTTACTTTGCCCAGCAAATCGGGGGTAAGCCCGAAAACCGAAAGAGTACATATGGTTACCGGCGGGCCGAAATTCTTTCAGCCCTAACCAATAGCTTATTGCTTTTAATTATCGCTATCTTTTTGATTGGTGAAGCAATTCAACGGCTTGGCCACCCCCAACACATTAACGGGCGAATTATGTTAATTGTCGCCGTCGTGGGGTTGGTGGCTAACTTCGCCTCTGCCGCCCTGCTTCATGCCGGGAGCCACGATAGTCTTAACGTCAAGGCAACTTACCTCCATGTCTTAAGCGACGCACTGTCATCAGTTGCCGTCATCATTGGGGGAATCATTCTTACTTATGTTAATATTCCATGGCTCGATCCGGTGTTGACCATCGGGGTTGCCATCTACATTGCCTATGAGGCCTTGCCAATCATCAACCAGACGATTCGGATCCTAATGCAATTATCACCGGACCTCGACTATGAGGCCATTGAAAACGACCTTAAGCAAATTGACGGTATTGATGCCGTGCACCACGTCCACGCCTGGATGATCGATGAACACCACATCATCTTCTCCGCCCACTTAAACTGTGATGACCTCCGTCTTAGTCAGGTAGAAAAAATCTACGCCCAAGTTGAAAAGGTGCTTCACCAAAAGTATGGCATCTGCCACATCACCCTCCAAGCGGAATGCAGCCGGGGACGGAATGAAGAGATGTTTAACACCCCCGTTGATGAAAAGAATATGATTGACGACCACGACTAGTAACTTCCCCTAACTACTAGGTGATAATAAAATATAACCAGTACAATATAATAAGATGACCTCCAGCCGGCTAAGCCGAACTGGAGGTCATCTTATATTATGGAGGTATTAATTTACTGTCGATGAGAATAACTTTTAGAATAACTTCCCAACACCATAGTGGATCGTAATCGTAATTAACCCAATAATGATGTTTCGGATGACGGCAATCTTCACTAACCCGTTGCCAAGTTTAGAACTGATGTACCCCGTCAGCGCACTCGTAAAGGCAACTGCAAGAATCACCGCATACCACTTATAAGCTTCGGGGGCTAAGGTCATTGCCATTAAAGGGAATATTCCCCCGGCCGCTGCGGAGAATAGTGATGAAAAGGCGGCATCCCATGGATTGAGGTAGTGCCCCAGTTCAATGTCGTACTTGATCCGGACCATGGTTGCTAGTGGCTTCTTATTTAGTAAGTCCTTTGCAATCGCTAATGAGGTCTCCGGAGTGACCCCTTTTTCGACGTAATAATTCTTAACGGCTTCCAGTTCACCAGCAAAGTCAGTCTTGAGCAGGTACTCTTCATGGGCAACCGCTGACTTTTCAGTATCCTTTTGGGTTGATACCGAGGCGTATTCGCCTGAGGCCATCGAAAAGGCACAGGCCAAAAGATCCGAAAGACCCGCAATAAAGATCGTGAACCGGTCCGTCGTCGCGGCCGCAACGGAAACCAGTACCCCAACGACCGTTAAAATACCATCATTAGAGCCCAACACGCCCGCACGCAGGGTATTCAGTTTTTCTTCCATTGTCTGCTTTTGCCGTTTTCTCGTCTTTACCATTACTTGTCATCCCCCTACCGTGCAAATAATTGACCAATCACGAATGTAACGCCCATCGTTAGTAATCCAGCCGCTGCGTTACGAAACATTGATTTAACACGATTAGACTTACCAAGAACGGCAGCAAAGTAACCAGTAATTAGCAAGGCGATTAAAACCGCAACCATGGTTGCCCAAATCCGACTTTCGGCTGGCGCCATCGTCACCGCAACCATTGGCAAGATTGAACCGGTCGGAAAAGAGATGAACGAAGCAATGGCGGCCGCATATGGACTCGTAAACTCCTTCGGGTTAAAGCCGTAACGCTCCTGGACGGCCGTTGCTAATGAATCCTTTTTCATTAATTCACTAGTCGCCTGGTGGGCCAACTGGGGATCAATGTCTTGAGCTTCGTATTTTTTCTGCACGTAATCGAACTCCTGTTGGTATTGGTCGGTCAGGCGCTGGCGTTCACTAATCATTGCCATCTTCTGTGAATCCTTTTGTGTGGAAACCGAGACATATTCCCCCATACACATCGAAATCATCCCGGCTAAACTACCAGACAGCCCAGAAATCAGGATTGAATAGGCATTACTGGTCGCGGCAGCCACCCCGATAACAATCCCGGCAACTGAAATAATGCCGTCATTTGCGCCCATCACACTGGCCCGTAAGACATTGACTTTTTGCGCCAACGACATTTTCTTTTTAGCCATCTTGCTTCCTCCCTCTCTGTTCTTGTTTAGAATCATTATAACATTAGTTAAAGCAGCTTCAAGTGTTTAATCAGTTGTTATCACGTCTAATTAGAATTATTAAAAACAGCTTTTACATGTAAAAAGCGATAGCCACCTGGCTACCGCTTTACTACCAATGAGTTAGCTTTTAATTTTATTCGTAAGTCTGCACGGCCGTTGTCCGAATGCAAAATACTGAGGTTCCGGCATGCCGGGTCATGTAAGAGGCTTGTGACCCCACGGCCTTCCGATTACCCCACTTACCAATTGAACCAATAATTAATAGGTCCGGTTGGAAGGCTGGAATAACGTGGTTACAAATTCGTTCAGCAGGACGTTCACCACGGTCAACAATTGCGGTAATCTTCTTTGGGTCAACACCGTAATCAATGGCGGCTTGAACGTATTCATTCACCCGCTTCTTTAATTCATCTTCCGTACTGTGCACGTAATCCTTATCGAGAATTTGGTAAACATTAATGTCACCCGTCTCCAAAATGGAAACAATCCCTAACTCAGAGCCATCACGCTTGGCCTTATCCACAGCATAGGAAAAGGCGGCACGGGCATCTGGTGCATCATCAACACCAACGAGGATCTTCTTGAACTTCTTTGGCTTAATTTCGAACATTAGTATTCCCCTCTCTAGGTTCTATTAACGTCGCCGGTAGTTACCGGTTCCGCTAACTGTACATTAACTATGTTACTACTATTCTTTGATTTGTAAATAATAATTTTTGGCTATCCTAAAACAAAAGTCGGCATTTAGATATTAAAACTTTTTACTAACTAATATTATTCCTTCCTTACTATTGTTTTTCTCATATTAATAATTTCACAAATTCCCCTATTATAGCGCTTACACAAGTGTTATAATCGACATTGGTAATAGTTGTGTATATTTTGAGAGGATGTGTAACTATGAATAAAAAAGTGACTAGTTGTACAGCAATGTTAGTTGGTAAAAATGCCTCCATCGACGGCTCCACGATGATTGCCCGGGATGAGGATGGTTACAACGGTATTAACCCGAAGACGTTTAAGGTCTTCCCAGCCAAGGATTATACCGGTGAACACTACGTTTCTGATTACAATGGCTTTGAAGTTGATATGTCTGGTAAAGGCTGCCGTTACACCGCTACACCAAATGGTGCCCACGAATTAAACGAAGGCCATGGTAATGGTCGCTGGGACGAGCAAGGTATTAATGAATATAACGTTGCCATGAGTGCCACCGAAACTGAATCAACCAACGCCCGGGTATTGGGTCATGACCCACTCGTTGATAACGGGGTTGACGAAGACTCAATGGTTTACCTGGTATTGCCATTCATCAAGAACGCTCGTGAAGGGGTTAAGCGCCTCGGTTCCTTAATCGAAAAGTACGGTACTGGTGAAACTAACGGGATTGCCTTCAGTGATAAGGACGAAGTTTGGTACCTAGAAACTGCCGGTGGTCACCAGTGGGTTGCACAACGGATCCCAGACGACTGCTACGCCATTGCACCAAACAACATGTGCATCCAAGAAATCGACTTTGATGATCCTGAAAACTTCATGTACGCTAGTGGTATTCGTGAGTTTGTTGAAAAGTACCACCTCAACCCATACCCGGACAGTTTCAACTTCCGGAAGATCTTTGCTACTGAAGATGAAGCGGACGCCTACTACAACACCCCACGGACCTGGTATGGTCAAAAGCTGTTCAACCCATCAATTGAACAAGACCCAACAAGTCAAGATATGCCATTCCTGCGTCGTCCAGAAAAGAAGATTGCGGTTGAAGATGTCCAATTCTTCCTTACTTCTCACTATAACCAGACACCATATGACCCAATGGGCACGTACTCATCTGGTACTCCTGAGGACCAACGCAAGTTCCGTTCAATTGCCTTAGACCGGAACCAAAGCTCCTGCATCATGCAGATCCGTAACGATGTCCCAGCTGAATACGCAGCTATCCAATGGATCAACTTCGGCTTCTACTGCTACAGCCCATACGTACCATTCTTCACTAACATCAATGACACACCAGCTAACTACGCCGTTGCGACTGAAGATGTTCGTCCAGAAAAGAGTGCTTACTGGATGTACAAGATGCTCCAAGTAATCATTGAACCACGGTACCACGACTTTGTTTACGAGGTTAACGGCTTCCGCGACAACGCCCAAAGCTATGCTGTCGGCCGAGTTGACGATATCACTGCTGGCGCCAAGGGCAAGTCTGGTGCTGAATTAACCGACTACCTGACAGCAGAAAACGAAAAGACTGCTGCCCATATCACTGATGAAGCACACAAACTGACCAACAGCCTGGTTCAACAGACCCTGTTGAACTCCAAGTTCCAATTCGAACGTGGTGATAACCTTTAATTAGGTTCCGGAGTTGATCATCACTTCATTTAATTCACGACTTTCCTAATATAAAACGCTGGGAAAAGGAAATTTCCTTTTCACCAGCGTTTTTTCGTATCAATACTGGATCTGAAAATCAAAGTGCTGCTTAGCACCAGTTAAGCGGGCAACATGCCGGTTCATTACTTGCCGTCGTTGGCCAAACATCATCCATGCCGTAATTGCGCCAAAGATTACTAGCTCACCTAACACAGCACCCCAGTCAGCCGGGCTAACCTGATTGCCAGCCATAACAGTTGTCCCGGTAGCGATGAAGCTAAACCAGTCCAACAAGCCGTGCATCAGCATTGTCAACCATAACTGACCTGTATAGACGTAAACCACTGCAAAGAAGAGGCCCAACCCGACCGCCGCGACCGCCTGGTAAACTGTCACCGACCAACTCTGTTGAAAGGCGTTAACCATGTGTGCCAGGCCAAATAGAACACTACTCGTAATTAACGCCGCCAAGAGCCGCTGGTGAATGTGCCGCCAAGCATAGAACAAGATACCTAGGATTGCAAAACGGAATAAGGTTTCTTCGGCAACCGCTGCTTCAAGGGCCGTCAGTGTCCACTGCCAGTTAGCCTTACTAAAGTCAGGAACACCGCCAACGTTTAGTACGGTCATCCCGAGGTCAACAACGACCAGCCCTATTAAAATCCACCAGTTAAAATCGCCGCTCCAGTGTGGTTTTAGCCCTGGCCAGGATAGCCGCCAAGCCCGCATCGCTGTTGTGACAAGGAAAAAGTAGGCCACTGCCCCCACTACCCCGGTCTCTAGGGTTAGTAATAAGAAGTGGTTATCAATCAGGTTAGTTGGTAGGGCGATTAGTGGTATGAGGACCACCTGAAACGTTGCCACTGCAAAGATAAACCGTTCGATACTAAGGGTCAACTGACCGCCAATCACGCTTGCAAAGGGCGCAAACATCACTAAGTAATAGATAATCATCAGTGACACCACGCCACGGGCCGGCAGGTGTAAGAGGGTGATGATTTCCCGGGTAATAACGTCCCAGGCAACAACCAGAATTAGCGGCTGTAATAATCCCTGTAACCATGCGTTTAGCCGCTGTATGATTGGCGGCAGCTGAGGTAATAGTTCAACTACTAACCCAATCGCCAAAATAATCAGCGGGGCAACCAACGTAGTAACAATGTAGTGCCGCCCCATCTCGTAGTTTCGCACCAGCATTAACGCAAGTACCAACCAGGTAGCCCCGATTTGAACCCGATACCAGATTTTTAAGTAATCTCTCCCGGTCATAAAGGTTCCTTCCCTTCTTTATCAGTAATAAAATAATTGCTAGTATTGATCATACCAGAGTTTGCGCAGTGGTTTAAGCAAAACTTAATAAAAAAGCGGAGAATATAGTAATAGGGCCCATCTAAATGGAGTACAAAAAGAGGCCGTCATGGTTCAAAAATTTTGAACCATGACGGCCTCTTCATAAATGCTTCCGCTATTCCTTCACCGTTACCGGCTTTTTCTTATTATTCTTATGGGAATGTTTGTTAGCATGGTGCTGCTCGCTATGCTTCTTAGTACCGTCTTGTTCGTCGTTTCCCTTATGATGGTTACCGTGGTTTGGCCGCCGGTAGTGGTGATTCTCCGCACGGTTCTTGCCATTGAGAATGGTAATCATCGGAATAATCACTGGCCGCCGTCCGGTCCGTTCGAAGAGTAACTTCTGCAAACGACTGACGATCGTCCGGTTAAGGGCCCGTTGGTCAACGTGCTTATGGTTCTTGAAAGTATTCAAGATTGCCCAGAAGACTTCGTGGTTGGCGGCCTTGATTAACTCTTGCGATTCATGCATGTAGACAAAGCCCCGGGAGACAATATCTGGCCCCGCAACAATTTGGTAGTCTTTAAGGTCGACAACCGCAATGGCCGTTACCACCCCTTCTTCAGAGAGGAGACGCCGTTCGCGAATTTCTGGGTTACCCACGGTGTCTCCAGCATCCCGGCCATCAATGTAAACATCACTGACACTGTCGATATGGTCGGCAAGCCGGCAGGAATCCTTCGTTAAGGCCAGGACGTCACCATTAGCCAGGATGAAACTATTTTCCCGTGGAACCCCCGTCATCTCGGCAAGCTTAGTGTGGATCTTTTGCATCCGGTATTCACCATGGACCGGCGCAAAAAACTTGGGCTTCATCAAGCGGAGCATAAATTCTTCGTCAATTTGACCACCATGTCCAGAAGTGTGGATATTGTTAACGTACCCGTGGATAACGTTGGCACCGTCTTCCTCCAGCTTGTTGATCAGGGCGTTTACACTAGTGGTATTCCCCGGAATTGGGTTACTGGAGAAGACCACTGTATCACCAGGCTGGATACTGATTTGACGGTGAGTACCGTTAGCAATTCGGCTCAGCGCCGCCATTGGTTCACCCTGGGAACCAGTACACATAATCAGGACCTTTTCCGGTGGGTAGTTGTTAATTTCGTTTTGTTCGATCAGCGAATCCTCAGGAATATTGAGGTAGCCAAGTTCTTGACCAGCCGCAATCGCATTTTCCATACTCCGTCCAAAGACCGCGATCTTTCGGCCCTGGGCAATTGCGGCGTCTGAGGCTTCCCGCAGCCGGTAGACGTTTGACGCAAATGAAGCGAAGATAATCCGCCCCTTAATTCGTTCAAAGATCCGGCGAATGTGAATATCAACCCACCGTTCAGACTTCGTAAACTGGGGTCGTTCGGCATTGGTACTATCTGAAGTGAGCAGAAGAACACCGTCATCACCAAGTTTAGCCATTTGTTGCAAGTTAGGACCTGGTAGGCCGCCAACCGGCGTCAGGTCAAACTTGAAGTCCCCGGTCTGGATGATCGTCCCTTGAGGGGTGTGAACGGCTACCCCCAGGGTATCAGGAATTGAGTGGGTCGTCCTAAAGAAGCTAACCCAGAGCTTTTTAAAGTGGACCTCGTCAAACTCGTTAATTTCATGAAGCTCGGCGTTACGCAGGAGGTGCTTTTCTTCTAGTTTCCCCTTAATTAGCGACATTGCAAACGGCCCAGCATAGATTGGTGCATTGACCCGTTGTAAGAAGAATGGTAGGCCCCCAATGTGGTCTTCGTGACCGTGGGTGATAAAGATTCCCTTGATCTTATCCTTATTTTCGATCAGGTAGTCGTAGTTTTGGATAACGTAGTCCACACCCAGCAGCTCATCTTCTGGGAAAAGGACCCCACAGTCGATGATGATAATCTCATCTTGGAACTGGACACAGTACATGTTCTTACCAATTTCGCCAAGGCCCCCCATAGCGTAAAAGGCAACTTCATTGTTCTTAATATTTAATTTTGCCATAATACCTTTCTTTCCTTTTTAGATTTTATAATTAACGTTACTGTGATAACGGAAAAATAAGTAAGCCAAAAGAGCCGCTTTGTCAGTACAAGGTCGGCGTAAATTATTCTTCTAGCTAATTACTATCATTTAAAATCCGTACGTAAAACTATTTTTATTTTACCACATCTGTTAAGGGGAAGGTAGTAATTGACTAGCAAAAAAAGGCGGTCGCCAGCCGGACACACTTGTCCGCTGTCAACCGTCTTTAGTATCTATCAATATTATGTTATGCAAAGACCCGCCGAATTCCGGCAACCACGTTCCGTTGACCATTCAAGATCGGTTGAACCATTACCGATGGTGGCCAGCTTTCGATCACCGTGTTTGGATCAAGCAGGATGGCCACGTGCCAAATTGTCCGGGTACCTGGCTGGTAGTAGAAGACCAGGTCCCCACGTTGCCGTTCATTCCAGCTAACGTTTTGGAAGTGAGGATCAACAAAGAGGTTTCGCGAATTCCACTCGTTACCTGGGTAACCGTGGTGGGTAGAACTTACCGTCGTTGGATTGATGCCGGCACCGTACAGCGCTTGCATTACTAGTCCCGAGCAGTCAACCCCCCAAGATGGTGCGGAGGAACAACCAGCCCACCATGGCTTACCCATGTAGTGGTAGGCGGTATTAATCATCGCATCAATCCGCTGTTGCCGAGTTGCAGCTGGGTTAGTTAATGTTGGTGAAACATAGCTATCAATGCCGTACCAGAGGTCATCAGAGTACCCTAATGCCCGCCAAGTTGGTAAATCAACCCAACCAGTTGCTGGCAGGCCGTGACTGCGCTGGATGTTCATAATTGCGTAAGCATCACCAGACGTGAATTGGTTGTGAATATTGGCATCCCCGAGCTTACTCTTAATGAACCAGGTCTTGACCCCTTCATAGCCGACACCGATGTTATGACCAACTTCTGCGGGGTTAGCCTTAATTTGACTGTATTGGATTTGATACATCCAACCAGGGTTCTGGTAAGCATTCAGATACCGGTTGTTCATCCAGTACTGACTATATACCCCTTCGCCGTTAGCTTGGTTGCTGTACCGACTAATAATTCCAAAGGTGTGGTTAGCAATCCCGGAATCAACTGTGAAGTTCGTGGCAAACCGGGCATTGTTCGCATTGACAAAGTTACCGTGGCTGGCTGCTAAATCACCACTTGGGGCGTTAGTAACCTCATGCCGGCTAACCTCTTTGCCGGCTGTGTAGTCATAGAGGATCACCACGTGGTGCGTTAAGCCCAACGTCGAGTCTGCCGTGTGCCAACCGGCAACGTTAATCGTATTGCCAGACTGGCTAAGGTTATCAAGCCAACCATCTTGGGCGTCGAGGTTAATTTGGTTGTTGAACCAGTAATCTGAGCTAGCTGAACCATAGTCATCAGCAGTTGAGTTACTGTACCGACTAACTACGACCAGGGTGTGGTTTAACATTGCGGGCGTTAGGTCAAAGGTCGTTTGGAAACGGGCCTTGCCAGCGTTCGTAATGTGGGTTGCACTGGCAACGTCCGGACTGGTCGTTACCGGCACCAGCTTATGTGCTACTTCATGGTTCGCGGTCTTATCAAAGAGGATGACGAAGTGGCCAGGCATATAAACCGTTGCGTCATCGGCATGCCAACCAGCGACCGTAATCATATGGTTAGCAGCGTTAAGGGCAAAGGTATCCAAGTAAGCCTGCTGCTTAACCGTAAAGTCCGCCGTGTTGTTGTACCAGTAATCAGAATAGTTGCCATAGTCATTTTCCTTAGTGGAATCACTGTACCGGCTCAAAACAGTTAACTGGTGGCCAACCATTTCTGGTGTAATGTCAAAGGTAGTACTAAAGCGGCAGTTACCGGCGTTGGCAATGTTACCAGCCGCGCTGCGCTTAACATCGGCACTAGCCTGGTTAGTAACGATTTGGTGAGCAATTTCACGGTTAGCGGTCTTGTCAAAGAGGATGATGAAGTGGGTTGGCATAAACATGCTGGCATCATCGGCCCCCCAACCACTAATTACCGCCTTGCCATTAGCCTTGTCAATGTAGAAGGTATCTAAGTAACCACTCTTGTTAGTGTTAAGGTTTAGTGCCTGGTTATTGTAGGCATAGTCGGAATAATAACCAGCGTCATTATCATGCCCCTTTTGTGCATACCGGCTGATGATCATAAACTGGTGGTTCAACATTGCTGGCGTAACATCAAAGCGAGCGGTGAACCGACTCTGGCCGGCATTATAGACATTGCCGTACACTTTGGCAACGTCTGGACTGGCGAGGGTTGGCTTAATCTGCCGGGTACCGACTTCCTTATTGGCCGTCTTATCAAAGAGAATTACTTCGTGAACCGGTTCAACAAGTGAATTGTCATTCGCATTCCAACCACTAACCACAATCTGCTTGTTGGCCTTATCGACGCTGAAGTTATCCAACCAGCCAGCATTAGCCTGGTTATTCAACTTGAGGGTGTTAGTAAACCAGTAGTCAGCAGTGCTGTCATTATCATTGCCAGGGCGACTGTAGCGACTAACTACGGCGAATTCGTCCCCCATCATTGCCGGGGTAATCGCAAAGTTAACGGTAAACCGGGCATTCTTAGCATTGGCAACTGTTGCGTATCCCGCCTTAACCAGGTCTGGGCTAGCAACATTCTTCACGTTTTCTACCCGGGCTACTTCCCGGTTCTTAGTCTTATCAAACAGGATGATAGTGTGAGCCGTCTTGTCTGCCGCCTGGTCGTCAACGTGCCAACCGGCTACGGTGATCTGGTTGCCGGTTACCTGGAACTGGTCCAGCCAGCCATTTCTGGTGGTAATTACTGGGAACCAGTAATCACTACCACCTGCTGGGTTTCCTTCCTTATCCAGGGTATAGCGGGAAACGATCCGGATGCTGTCGGCATTTGCTAACTTACTGGTGGGAACATCAATGGTAAAGCCCCCCTGCCCAGCGATTGGTGCATGGGGGTAAACTGCTGCCACGTCAGGACGGTCGACGGTCGTGGTCTCATGACGGTAGAGTTCATGACCATCATTTCCATCCACCACGATGGCAAAGTGGTGCATCCCTTCCTTATAAGCATTCGTAGCGTGCCAACCACTAAATTCAACATTTCCCTGGTCGGTTACCGTTGCCCCGTCCAACGATCCCGCATTAACGGGTGTCTGGTAATCAACGGTCGTTTGCATACTCGACTGGTGATCGTTAGTTGTTGGCTGGTCAGCAACCGGACTCGTCTTGTCCGTACTTTGCTGCTGAGCCAGCGTTTGTGTCGGCTGGTCACCAGCTGCCGGTGCAGCTGTATCGGCTGAAGCGGTCGTGGTAAGTGCCGTGAGGCCGGCAGCGACTGCAAAGGTGGCGATTGCCATCGTGCACCACTTTTTACCGGCTTTAAACAACTTAAAGTGTTTCTTTTCTTCCATTGTGTACTCCCCTCGTAACCAAAAATCTGCTATAGGTATACGCTTGTTATTTTACTAGCATCGGTGGCTAATTACCATATGGCCCCGCTAATTTAGCCACTTATTACTTTTTAAACTAAAAAGGGGCCGCCTTTGCAGCCTCCAATCACGACTATTTACTTTTTCACAACCAAACTAGTCTTCGGTTGGCAGTTTCTCTTCTTGGTCTTCCCAGGACGTCATCCAGTCCGTGACCGGCTCACCATCATCAGTAAAGTGGATGTTTGTTAGCTTCGTCAAAATCTGTTCGTAGTATGGCTTAGAAAGTCGTAAACTCTCGGCGACTAACTCCGCATGACCCATAAACTGGTTTTGGTTCAAGATTTCATTAATGGAGCTGATCACTTCATTAGAAACCTTAGCGCTAAGGATCTCCAAACTCCCCTTCTTGTACTGGCGAACGTAAAAGGCAATAAATGACTTCAGCGCTGTCAATTGGGCATCTGGACCCAATTCAGCATAACTCTTTCCATTCGTACTCACTGTTACCATCCTTCCTTAAATCTCTCGCTAGTCTCACCATACCACAAAGTGACCAAATGGTTAATCCACTCGCTTCGTAATTGGTCGGCAATACAAGCGGGTCCCTTGGTGGTCAACAACCGCGTAGACCTCCTTTGTCGGGTCGTCCGCCAGGGGTCCCAAGTCAACCTCCCCCTTATCCGTAGACAGCTGTTTAATGTTGGTGATGCGGTCGGCGATGAAGCGTTGGAAGATTTGACCAAGTTGTTTACGCCGCTGCTCTTTTTCGACCGCAACTGCTAGGGTATAGCCCTGGTCTAAGAAGTACTTAATGGTAAAGACACTAAACATCGTTAGCAAACTGAAGTAGTGATTCTTGTTTTTATCATCTTGCCGGGAATGAATGTAACCCTTGCGTTCCCAGTAACGGAGCTGACTCGTTGATACTCCCGTGACGCGTGCCAACTCAGACATGCTGATCCGCATTTTATTTTCCGCAATCATTTGTCGAAAGTGATCTTTTAACACCATGGTTCCTCCACTAATCATTAAATTTCGTGACCCATTTTACAGAAAATCAGTTATATTTGTCAAATTATTTGACAAAAATTACGACCCGGATTATTATTTGTACTCGTTAACTAAAAAATGAAAAGAGGTTTTATGCGTGAACGCCAATGAACAAGTTGCCGTTGATATCAATGGTCATCCCTACCACCGGTCATTGATGGTCTTCGTCCTGTTAATCGGGGCCTTTTGTACCATTTTGAACCAGACCATCCTCTCAACGGCCTTTCCTGCTTTAATGAATGCCTTCAACATTAGCACTTCCACCGTCCAGTGGTTAACCACTGGTTTTTTGATGGTTAACGGGATTATGACCCCCATCAGTGCCTTTTTAAGCAGCCGTTTTAATACAAAAACACTTTTTATCATTGCCATGAGTATCTTTGAAATTGGGACCATCCTTTCATGGTTAGCCCCCTCCTTCGCTGTTCTTCTGGCAGGACGGTTGGTTCAAGCCGTTGGGGTTGGTATCAACATGCCCCTCATGCAAAATATCATGTTGACCATCTACCCGCCAGAGAAGCGTGGTGCCGCCATGGGAATTAACGGCCTGGTGATCGGACTGGCGCCGGCGATTGGCCCGACCCTTTCTGGATGGGTAATTGATAACTTTAGCTGGCGTTGGCTCTTCGGGATGATCGTCCCCATTGCAGCCGTGGTAATTATTGCCAGTTTTGCCTTCGTTAAAAACGTTATTCCGAACAGTAAGTCCCGACTGGACTGGCCATCGGTAATCCTCTCAACGATTGGTTTTGGGAGCATGCTCTACGGCTTCTCCAGTGTTGGTGATAAGGGCTGGGCAGACCCTCTAGTAATCGTTTCGATCATCGTTGGTGCCATCCTAGTCGTCTTCCTAGTCCTTCGGCAAAACAAGTTAGACGAACCATTCCTGGAATTTAGTGTCTTTAAGAGTGGCGAATTTACCCTCGCAACCATCCTGAGTTCAATTGTCATGATGGCCATGGTTGGGGTGGAATTAGTCATCCCCCTCTACTTACAAATCATCCATGGAATGTCAGCCTTCCATTCTGGACTAACCCTCCTCTTTGGGGCCCTCTTCATGGGGGTTATGAGTCCTATCACGGGGAACCTCTTCGACCGGCACGGTGCCAAGCGTCTGGCCGTTACCGGGATGTTTATCCTGGCCGTTGGGACCCTACCATTTGCATTCATTACCCGGGATACCCCAACAATCTATATTGTCTTCTTGTATGCGGTCCGGATGTTTGGGATTTCAATGGTCATGATGCCGGTTACCACCGCTGGGATGAATTCACTCCCCTTTAATTTGATTTCCCACGGGACGGCGGTTAACAATACCCTCCGGCAAGTGGCCACCTCGGTGGGGACGGCGATTATGATCTCCGTCTTAACCAACGTTACTAATGGGCATAAGCCAGTTCACGCACTTCTCAAGCAATCACCGCTCCAATACAAGTCCCAGATGTTCGATGCCACCTTAATGGGCTACCATGCTGCCTTTTGGTTTGCCATCGTCTTCTCATTGATCGGGTTGGTCCTCACCTTCTTTGTTACAAGTGGGAATGGGATTCACCTGAAGCTCGATTCAAATGACATTGCCGAAAAGGAGGAACGCTAATGATTATCTTCATCATGTTTCTCGCTGCGGTAGCCATGTTTGCCAGCATCATGTTTATTAACCACCGGACACAGCAGATTCTTTGGACAACCGTTTTTGGTGCCCTATTTATCCTCGCAACCGCCATGATGACCCTTAATTACAGCCACCACTTTGGGATGCACCAGGTCACAACAACGAGTAAGCAAACAATCTACTCAGCTTCTAACTCCTCAATGCCCCTTGCCCTCTACCAACCGGTGGGGACAAGCGGTAAAGATGACGTCTACGTCTACAACACTAAGCTTAAGCAAAAGACGCCCTGCCATACGCAGGCCAATGAGTACACCACCAGTAAGATTAAGTGGACGAACGAGTCGACGCCACGACTAACCACCACTGAAACCCGGTGGCGGTATAACAATAAATTCTTTGCGACTATGTATATGTGGTCAGGAATGGATGGTACCCTAGTTAAACGGGTAAACACCCTAGAATACCCCCGCACTTACGTCAAGATCACTGTCAAGCAGGCCCAGCACCTAAAGAAGCTTGCCAAATCGGCGGTCGGAAAGCGGGCCCAGGCCGCAGCCACTCAGCAGGGTAAGGCAACGGTGGTTACCGCTGTTCAACAGGCACTCACAAAGAACCCTAAAATGAGCGCCCACGAAATCCAGCAGGTTACTCAGCAGGCTGAACAAAGGTTCCAATCACAATTAGTTAAGCAACTATTGGCTAAAACCAAATAGACGATAAAAGGCTTATGCTACCGGGTGAAAATATCCGGTGCACAAGCCTTTTAATGTTTCTTAAAACTTGCCGGTAGTGGTGAGGTAAAGGTTAACTGCTCTAAAGTGAAGGGGTCCTTATAGGAAAGCTTACTAGCGTGCAGCAGCTGGTGGTCAACCTGGCTGGTATCGCCACCATACAGGTGGTCACCAATTAAGGGGTGCCCCAGAGAAGCAAAGTGTACCCGAATCTGGTGGGTTCGGCCAGTATGTAATTGAACTCGGACCCGGGTCCAATTCTCTCCCTGCTCTTCGACCCAATATTCGGTTTGGGCCGGCTGACCATCCACGGCAATGACCCGCTGGATTTGCCCATCCCGCCGGGCAATCGGCTGGTCGATCATCCCATGTTGCTTTTCAAGTTGGCCTTCCACAACCGCCGTATACTCTTTGAGCATCCGATGCTGTTGAACCTGCTGACTGATCATGCTCGACGCAACGTGGTGCTTAGCAACCAGTAACAAGCCACCAGTAAACCGGTCCAAACGGGTAATCAGGTGGGGCCGCAGGTCGGCGGCCCCAGCCGCAACCAGGTAACCCTTAACCCGGTTCAAGATGGTCCCGTTTCCAGCCGTGGGTCCCGGAATGGAACTCACCCCAGCTGGCTTATCAATGACCAGCCAGTTGGCATCTTCATGGATAATTTTAAGGGGATCATGGCTAACCTGAACGGTCGGATCCGGGCTTTCCGGCACTACCCTGATGGTTAACGGCTGGTTTGGCAAGATCTTCGTTGTTGGGCGGACCGGTCGGTGGTCTACCAGAAACTCCCCCTGGCCCTTCTTAATGTCATTAAAGAGGCGGTGCCCCATTCCCAGTGACTGCAAGTACTTCTTGATTTTGACCGGTTCGGTACCGGTGTATTGCCAAGTTGCTTCCATTTTATTCTCCTTATACAAAAAAAGTTGAGTACAATGACTCAACTCAACACAATTATAAGCGGTCCGTACGAGACTCGAACTCGTGATCTCATCCGTGACAGGGATGCGTCCTAAACCAACTAGACCAACGGACCATTTGACAACATCTAAAAGTATACGAAAATTTCCGGTACCCGTCAACTATAAATTACACTTTTCTCAATAAAATATTTTCAACGGCTTATTGCTCAATAATTAATTCACATAGCTTATAATGAAGTTATCGATATCTTTACCTCTAGGGGGCAACCATAATTATGAAAACGTCTGGCCACCAATTAATGATGTGGTGGGAAAAGTATTCTAAGTATCTTAAATTAATCTTCATTACCTCGGTTTTAATTTTTGTCGTCCACGCACTCGGCAGCTTCTTTAAGACCGTTCATTGGCACCAAGTCGGTACGGGGCTCGCCAGCCTTTCGTGGGAGAGTATCCTCTTGCTGTTAGTCACTGGTTGCATCGCCGTCATCCCAATGCTCGGCTATGACTTTGCGATTACCCGCTTTCTCCCCGGAAAGTTCAAGCGCTCCTACATCATCCGCTGTGGGTGGATTACCAACACTTTAACCAACATTGCCGGCTTCGGTGGTCTCTTGGGGGCCACTTTGCGGGCCTACTTTTACCGTGAAAACGCCACTAAAAAGGACATTCTCTTTGCCATTTCTAAGATTGCGGTCTTCTTGCTCTCCGGTTTGTCAATTCTCTGTTGGATTGCCCTGGTAATTATGTTTGGCTTCCATGATGGCGGCCACCTCAACCATTATGCCATCTGGCTGATTGGTGGGGGACTCTATTTCCCCGTCGTCTTCTACTTTACCCTGGTTAACAATAATAAACTCTTCCAGGACGTCACCCCGAAATTAGAAGCCTTTATCGTTACTAGTTCAACTTTTGAGTGGCTTTTTGTCGCCCTCTTCTTCCTGCTAGTCGGCTGGTGCCTGGGTATCCGGCAAAACCTCATCAATGTTTTGCCACTCTACGCTGTCGCCCAAGTCCTCGGGGTCCTCTCAATGATCCCCGGTGCGCTCGGTTCCTTTGACGTCATGATGATCTTCGAATTATCACTGCTCGGCGTCCCCCGGACCACAATCGTAATCTGGCTATTATTATTCCGGATTTTCTACTACATCGTTCCCCTGGTCCTCGCCGGTCTGATGTTCATTCACAACTTAGGGCACCAGGTTAACGTATTTTTCGACGGTTTGCCACTACTCCTGGTGCGTAAACTCGCCTACTATTTAATTACCGCCTTCATGTACATTTCTGGTATCTTGATGCTACTAACGGCCTCCATCCCAGACATCACGGCGGAAAATAAGATTGTCCAGCACCTCTACCCTTACACCTTCTTCTTCATCCATCAGATGTCAACCATCCTCTTTGCGATCGCCATGCTGGCCTGCGCGCGGGGGCTCCAGGCAAAGGTTAAGCGGGCATACTGGCCGACGCTAATCCTTCTGGTGGTTGGAATCGCCAACACCATTTGGAATCTTGGCACGATTAGCCTGACCATCTACTTGGTAATCGTCCTCTTGCTAGTCCTAATGTCGCGCCATGTCCTGTACCGGGTCAAGCTCCAGTACTCAATCGGTAAGTTCGCTATTGATAGCGTGATCTTTGCGGGTGGGTTCATCCTCTACGTAATTGTCGGGGTAATCAATGCCCCCCAGTACGCCAGCAAGCACCACGTACCAGCCTTCCTCTTTTTCCCCGGTGAGCGCATCTGGCTCTCCGGTTTACTAGGCCTCGGATTAGGCTTTCTCTTGGTAGTCGCCATCCTGTGGTACTTCATGGCCGGACACGACCCGTTTAGCCAGGCATCCCAATTTAACGCTGACCGGGTTCGGCAGGTAATTAACCAGTTTGGGGGTAACGAAACGAGCCACCTCGCTTTCCTCCGCGATAAGAGCCTCTACTTCTACCAGCAAGATGGCACCGACCAGCTCTTTTTCATGTACCGTAAAAAGTATGACCGGCTGGTCGTCATGGGCGACCCGGTCGGTAACCAGGCGGTCGTTCGCCAGGCCGTTCGTCAGTTTGTCCGAGAAGCCGACCGCTACGACTACGAATTGGTTTTCTATGAAGTTTCTAGCGAGCTGGCCATGCTCCTTCACGAATTCGGTTTCGACTTCATCAAGGCCGGGGAAAGCGGCCTCGTTAAACTAGCGGACTTTACCCTCGCCGGTAAGAAGCAGCGGTCCCAGCGGGCCTTAATGCATAAGTTCGACCGGGAAGGATACACGTTTGGAGTTGTTAAGCCTCCGTTTGATGACCAATTCATGGCCGAATTAAAACGGGTTTCCGACAGCTGGCTTGGTGAGCAAGTCGAAAAGGGCTTTTCCCTTGGTTTCTTTGACCCCTACTACATTAACCAGGCACCGGTGGCGACCATCCGGGATCAGGATGGTAAACTGGTCGCCTTTGCCACCTTTATGCCAACCGGGGGTAAAGAGGTCTTGACGATTGACCTGATGCGCCACAGCAAGGACGCCCCATCCGGGATCATGGATAAAATTTTCATTAGCATGTACCAATACGGCCAAGAACACGGCTATACTTACTTTGACTTGGGGATGGCTCCCCTGTCTAACGTCGGTGAATACCAATTCAGCTTCCTTGAAGAAAAGGCCGCCCACTTCGTCTATGAATATGGCTACCACCTCTATGGCTTCCAGGGACTACGCCGTTACAAGGACAAGTACGCTTCAACTTGGTCATCACGCTACATTGACTACCGCAAGAAGAACTCGTTACTGGCCAACATGCTGATCGTCCTCAGCGTTGTTAACCAGCGGGTGGACCAGCCTAAACGGTCTTTATTGTTGTGGTGGTTTAAGTAAAATAAAGCACAAATACAGCCGCTAGTAATCGTTAATATCGAACACTAGCGGCCATATTTGTACTTATGGGAAAAATAGTAGGTTATTAGTCCAGCTACTCTTAGCTAACAAATTTTGCAAAAAGGCTGGAAAATTCATCCCGCCTTTTGTTATCTACTTATTTTGTGCCATTAAATAATCATAGAGTAGCTCATGTTTAATCACCTTGGTATCCATGCCAAGAACCTCCGCAATTTGGAAGGCATAAGCCATTGCCGTCGCTGGTCCCCGACTCGTTACAATCTTGCCAGCCCGGTCAACCACGGTGATGTCTTCTTTGAAGTGGGCAGTTGGCGCTACCTTAGCGATTGCCTTATCAAAGCCGGGGAAGCAGGTGTAGTCCCGGTTATCAAGCAGACCGTATGCCGCCAATGCAGTCGGTGCTGCGCACATGGCCGCATTCCACTTACCAGCAGCGCTCCGCTGGCGCATCAACTCTGCTAACTTCTTGTTGGCCGCCAGCTTTTCCGCACCGCCACGGCCACCAGGGAAGGCAACGAGATCATAGTCTAATAACTGGTCACCCACCACCTCATCGCAGGTCAGTTCAATGTCGTGGGCACCATGGACTAGCTGGCCCTCTAAGCCCACCATGGTAACCGCAACGCCCATCCGGCGCAACACGTCCACGACGGTCAACCCTTCTACTTCTTCACAACCTGGCGCAAAAACTACTGCAACACTTGCCAAACTTATCACCTCAAATAACTATTCGTTTACTACTTGTACAACCTGGTCCATCACCGCGGCCGCTTCCGGAATCTGGTACAGGGGGTATATGTGGAAAAGCCGCCGCCCGACATGGTAATCAACCGGAATCCGCGCAGCCCGGAGCTTTTGAACAAAGTCATTTGCATCTGGGTACATAATCTCACGGGTACCAACATACAGGTGGACATCCCGCAACTGGTCCAGGTTCCCATACAGGGGACTGACCCGGAAGTCACGGTGGTCAACGTTTCCTGCCCATAATTGGCCAACCTGCCGTAACCCCCACGGTGCCAAAGTTACATCCTCATCGGCGTACTTGTCAATCAGTGGGTTGGTAAGGTCCAGGTCCAGCCAGGGTGAAAACAAGATTAGGTGCCCGGGTTGGGGGAGTCCCCGCTGACCAAGGTATTCACTAAACCCGAGGGCCAAACCAGCACCGGCCGAATCGCCCATTAAAGTAATGTCACTAGCCGGGGACATCGCGTAAAGACGTACGTAGAGCTGGGCCAACTGTTGGTACGCGGTCCGGAAGGAATTGTTCGGCGCTAGTGGATACAACGGTACGATTACCTGCGCCCCGGTACGCTCGGCAAGGCGGTTAAGGTATTCCCAATGCGTTTTATCTGGTTGCTGAAGGTAGGCCCCCCCAGCCAGGTAAACGATCGTTCGTTGACTAGTCCCCTGCCGGTTGAGGGTATAAATCGTCATCCCCTCGTGCTTAGTCTGGTGCAGCCGGACGGTAAACCGGACCTCCGGCATCACATACGGCTGCTGGTTAGCAAGCCGGGCCGTAGCGACCAGCTGGTCAAACGCCTGGTGGTCCGTGAGTGCGTGTTTGAAACCACTGAGCTGGATTCCCATCTCCACAAACGTTGACTTATTTGAACGGCTGTGACCACATCGGTGTAGCTCTTTCATGCTTGATTCAAAGTTACCTGCTACCCGGGCAGCAATTCCCGTCCGGAAGATTTTCAGTCGGTCCATTCCCAGTAGCCTCCTTCCAACTATTTCACTTATTATCGTAACACGCTTACTAGTTCAATTTTATTAAGATTTAATTTAGAATAAGGGGCAAAAGGAAGTGCGTATTATGCATCAAGAATCATTATTTGCCCAGGGGAATCCCCAGGCCACGCCACTTGCCAACCGGGTCCGGCCCACCACGCTAGACGAGTTTGTTGGGCAACAAGATCTAATCGGCCCCCACCGGGTTCTCCGGGAGCTAATTGAAAATGACCAGCTCTCATCACTGATCTTTTGGGGGCCACCGGGAGTTGGGAAGACCACCCTGGCGGAAATCATTACCCGGCAAACTAAGGCCCACTTTGTCACCTTTTCGGCAGTTACCTCCAGCATTAAAGACATCCGTCAGTTGATGCAAGAGGCGGAACAAAACCGGGAATATGGGGAGCGGACCATCTGCTTTATTGATGAAATCCACCGCTTTAACAAGGCCCAGCAGGACGCCTTTTTGCCCTTCGTCGAGCGAGGGAGCATTACCTTGATCGGTGCCACGACCGAAAACCCATCCTTTGAGATTAACGCGGCCCTCCTCAGCCGGTGTAAGGTCTTCGTCTTAAAATCGCTCACCACTGCTGACCTGGCGGATGTTGTCAAGCGGGCCCTTCGTCACCCGGCGGCATTTCCGAGTCTCCACGTCGACTGCTCACCTGACGCTATCCACTTAATTGCCCAGTTTGCCAACGGGGATGCCCGGATTGCCCTCAACACCCTTGAAATGGCGGTCCTCAATGGTCACCGGGACCAGCAAACAGTTACCATCACAGCGGATGACTTAAAGCAGTTGATTAATACCAAGTCACTCCGTTATGACAAACACGACGAAGAACACTACAACATCATCTCTGCCCTTCACAAGTCAATGCGTAACAGCGATGTTGATGCAGCTGTCTACTGGTGTTCCCGAATGCTAGATGGTGGGGAAGACCCCCTTTATATTGCCCGCCGCTTGGTCCGCTTTGCTAGTGAAGACATCGGCCTCGCGGATACCAACGCCCTCAACGTTGCGATCAACACTTTCCAGGCCTGCCAGTTTCTGGGGATGCCAGAGTGTGACGTCCACTTAACAGAGTGTGTTATCTACCTTGCTTGCGCTCCTAAGTCCAATACGGTCTACACGGCCCGTCAGGCGGCCAAGCGGGCGATCAAGAAGACCGGCAACCTCCCCGTCCCCCTGCAAATTCGTAACGCCCCAACCAAGTTAATGGCGGACCTGGGCTACGGGAAGGGTTACCAGTACGCCCATGATAGTAAGGACAAGCTCACCACGATGACCACCATGCCACCGCAACTAGCCGCTGAACACTTTTACCTGCCCAGTGACCAGGGCCGCGAACCCCGGTTTAAGACCCGCCTTGACGAAATTAAACGCTGGCACCAAGAACACCCGAACAAATAAGAAAAAGGATATGAACCCTCACACTAATTCACATCATTAGTTATGAGCGTCATATCCTTTTTTATTTACTCTCGGATGACGTTTGAATGCTAACGGCACTACTACCACTAGGGAAATCACGATGAGGATTACCGCCGCAATTACAATATTCCGGTAGCCGAGGTATAAAATTCGGCGCATCGGTGTGATCAACCGGGCCGGCAGCTGGCTGGCCGTTTCCGCATTGGAAAGTTTATTTAGCATCCGCATGGTAATGTCACCGTGGGCCGCTTGAACCCCTTTAAACAGCTCCTGGTTTAAGATCACCCCGTAGACCGCTGCCATGATGGTTTGGCTCAGGATCCGTAAGAGGTAGCCCAACGAGGTGGCAATTGGGACGTCCCGTAGCTCAGCATCCGTTTGAACGCTAATCTGGAGGATGTTAAAGACCAGGCCAACCCCAAAACCTTCAAAGGCCCCGGTAACCAGTAGGACCCAAAACGGTGCCCCCTGTCCACAGATGAGGATTCCTAAAAAGGCTAGAAAAATTGCGAAAGCCCCACAGGTCACTAACCAGTACTTCCCCCAACGCTCTTGGAGGAAGGGCACCAGCTCGGAACCGATAAAATTGGTTACGGCCCCAGGAATCTGAGTCATCCCCCCGAGGAGGGCACTGAGGCCAAGTAGCCCCTGCGCCCACATTGGAATGTAGGTCACAAAGGCAATAAAGGAGCCCCAAATAATCACAAAGAGGAGGAAATCAATTACCAGTTCCCGATTTTTAAACAACCGGCTGGGAATAATTGGGTCCACAGCACGTCCATCAACGCGAACCATCCAGGCAAGCAGTACTAAGCCAATTACCAGTAACACGGCCACTAACCAGCTGGCCGCACTACCAATCATTTGTACCGCTACCAGGATCGTCACTAAGCTGACCACCAATAGGCTGGCGCCCAGATAGTCCACCGGCTTACCGGCCGCCTGCTTCTTGGGGCTTTGATAAAAGGTGCCAACCAGGGCAATGGCAACTAAGGCAATCGGGACGTTAACGTAAAAGACCCAGTGCCAACTTAAGGCATCTACGATCCAGCCACCAAGGAGTGGACCGATGATTGACGCTGTCCCGAAGCAGGCACTTGAGATCCCCAGTACCTCCGCCCGCTTTCGCAGGTTTTGGTAGAGTTCCGCATACACGATGAAGGGAATCGTGTTCATCCCCCCGGCACCGATCCCCATCACCGTCCGGGCAATGATGAACCACAGGATGTTGGGGGCTAGACCTTGAAAGATGGCCCCGACAAGAAACAACAGGGTCGCCGTAATGTAGGCCTGCTTATTCCCCTTGTGTTCACCCATCTTGCTCCACAGCGGCGTCGCAACCGCCATTCCTAAGAGGAAGGTGGCCACGATCCATCCCATGTATTGCAGCCCGTGTAGGTCACTGGTGATGGCCGGCAGGGCCGTGTTAACAATCGTGGCATCCATCCCCGCCATAATGTTGGAAAGAAGGAGGGCACCAGTAACTAGTGTTCTTCGTTGATTTGCTTGCAACATTAAGCCTCCAATCAAAAATATTAAGGCCGGGAAATGCTTCTCCCAGCCTCAAGTACTTACTTAATCTCTTTAATAATTTTACCAAGTGCTTGCCAATCGGCTTGCACCGTTGGCATCAACCGGCGCGCATACAAGACCGCCGCTGGGTGATACATTGGCACCAGTGTATACTTGGCAGTCGACCACTGGTAACCTTTCCGGTCTGCCGTCGCCTGTTGAATCGGCTGCGTCAACCGTTGACCATGCAGCTTCCCAATGTTTGCCGTCGGCCCTAGTAGCCGCTGCAAGGCGGTGTTTCCCAAGGGAACAATTATCCGCGGCTGAACCGTCGCCAGTTCCCAGTCAAACAGGGGTGCAAACGCCCGGACCTCTCTCTTAGTCGGTGTCCTGTTGGGGAACTTTTCTACTATCTGACCAGTCTTCTTATCCCGCACCCGTTTAATCGAATAAGGCCGTTGGCGAACCACACTGGTGATGTAGGTGTTCGCCCGGGAATAGCCAATTGACGCCAAAAACTTCATCAATTCCTGGCCGGATGCCCCTGAGAAGGGGATATTAACCTGTTCCTCGTGGCGACCAGGCGCTTCCCCCACCAGCATCAGGTCCGGGTGCAGTGGTCCCTGCCCGGGGGTAAACCCGGCCAGTTGCCGCCCCACCGTCCGCCGGTGGACTTCATCTAATAAGTTTTGGGGATACTTGATAATCATTAGTGGTCCCCCTAACCATTGTGCCGCCACTTAGGGTCGGTTATAATCCGGGCTGCAATTAACCCTAGTGGCAGGAAAATAATAATCATGACGGCCTTCGTAAACCAGATGGCCCCCACACTCAGCGAGGTTAAACCAATGTTATACATTGCCCGGTACATGTACAACCCCGGCACCATAATTACAATCGAAGGCACTGTAATCGAAATCTGTGGGTAGCGGACCTTTTTCTTAACAACCCAGGCTAACAACCCGGCAATCATGGCGCCGATAAAGGCCGCGGCTCCCGCTGGAATCGTCGTTAGGTCGACCAGTTCCAACCGGGTGGTATTGGCCACCGCCCCAATCAAACCAGCTAAGGCGGCCATCTTCGGCGTACTGTTAAACATAATTGAGAAACCGAAGACCCCACAAAAGCTAGCCGGCAGCCGTAAAAGCATGTATGCCAATGGTGAGAGTGCCATCGTTGGGAAGTTCTCCGGGCGGAGGTTAACCGCAATGGCAACTACCCAGCCGACCACGGTCGCAACCACCACGATAATAGCAGCATAAGCCAACCGCTCCAATCCCGACCGCATGTCAAGTTTGGAAAGGTCCAGGCCACTAGTAATAAACGGGAAGCCGGGGATGACAAACAGCATCGCCCCGATGTAGCCTGCTTCATGGCGGGAACTGACGTCAAAGCCCATTTGCAAGACCGTCAGCGATAATAGGTAGCTTAGACAGGCCACCGCCACTGCCACCCCAATTCCCGCAAAGAGGGTGATGTGGCGGTCACGCATCTTCCGGCGGACATAGTTACCCAGGCCGGCGCCAATAAAGCTACAGACCATTTCCACTGGGCCACCACCCAGGAGAAAAACGAAGGCGCTGCAGGCTAGTGCCGCGGCCAAAGCGACCTGCCAGGGGGCGTAATTACCCCGGGAATGGGCGATCTTTTCCAGCCGGGCATGGATATCACCAATCGTCATGTCATCACTATGGGCGTCAAAGTCCTGGATAAACTGCTCCATGTAGGATAACTTAGTGGTGTTAACCCCGGTTGTCGGTAGTGAAATTGCCTGGGTATAGCTATGGTGAGCATCCATACAGGTGTACTCCAGGGAAACCAAACCGATGTCGACCGAACACGTCATCTTAAGTTTCCGGGCCACGATGTTCATCGAATCACGAACTCGCCAGGCACCGGTCCCGTATGACAGCATCATCAAGCCAATCCGGCCCACAATGGCGGCCCGCTCAATCAGGTTTGCCTCACTGGCCGGCGTGAAGTTATCGTTGGTAAAGAAGTCATGCCAGGGAATGGCCATGTGATGTTTAGTTGATAAATGCTGGGTCGGCTGGAATTGGTCCGCCAATTGCCCGTCTTCCTTGCTCATCGCAGTCTGATGCCTCCGCTCAATTGTGTTTCAATTTACGTCTAATTTAACCACTACCATTATACGTCCCTTGTCAACATTGCTTAGCAAATCACTTGATCCGTTTTAACTCGTCCACAAACCGTTCTTCTTCTGGGCTAAGGACGTACCCCTCACGAATTGCTAATGAGATCGTAAACTGCTCTGGCAAGGGGTCACTGATGGCAATCGACACAATCCCCGGCTCGTTTTGGATGGCGTCCTTTACCATCAAGCTAATTCCGAGGTTTTGTCGAACCAGTTCCTTTACCCAGGAAATGTCTGGAACCCGGTACGCCGCGGTTTGGGGTTTGATGCCCGCATAGGTGCAGTAAGCCTGAAAGGCTGCGTTGTGGACGTATTGCTGGTCGTAGTTAACGAAGTGCTCATTACCGAGCTCTTTAAAAGAAACCGTCCGTCGCTTGGCTAAGGGGTGTTGGGTGCTCACAATGATGTTAAAGGGCCGGGTCGTGATTAAGTCCGCATAGATTCCCGGCTGGTTAATTAGCTTGTTGGAGCCCAGGATAGCGATGTCGATCTTGCCGTCTTGGAGCTGGCCAAGGAGCTCATGTGAGCCGGCGGAAACAATTTTCAAGCGCTGCAAGAGCTTGTCCGACGTCTGCTGGACAATTTTAGAAATGTACATTTTACCGATAATTGGCGGCAAGCCAAAGCGGATCTGCCGCTGGTTGGCCCGGTTAATTTCCTGGTGGGCCAGTTCAATTTTCTTATTAATTAATTGGGCATTTTCAAAGAGCATCCGGCCACTCCGGGTAACCATTTCATCACGGTGCACCTTGTCCTTGCGGATTAGTTGGGCATTAAATTCACGCTCCAGGCGCTGGATCGACTGGGTAATTGTCGGCTGGGAAACGTTAAATAGCTTCGCCACCTGAGTGTAGTTTTTATACTTGACCAGGGCCACGAAATATTGCAGGTCGCGGGTATTCATCAGCTTCATCCCCTTTACAGTAATTATCTTACGCTAAATAGGGTTAAAATGCGACAGGCGTCCATTATTCGCTATATAATAGTTAGAAAAGGAGGAAAAACGATGGCCCTTTCTCAACCCGTCAGTTCATACTTTGACCAATTGATCTACGCAATCGGTAATTACCACTACAATTGGCACCCGGAATTAGAGTTGCTAATGCCCCTTAAGGGAAACGTGATTGTCAACGTCGACGGCTACCAGTACCAGCTGGCCCCCGCCGACTTGATCATCATCAACACTAACCAGGGCCACGCCACCCTCGCTACCCAGCCAAACACGCTGGCAATTCGGACCCAGGTTGCACCCCAGTTTTTCCAGGACCAGGGGGTTAAATTAAGCACCGGTAAATTTGACTTGAATAGCGTAGCCTTCCCCCACCACCCAGCTTACGCGCCATTGCGGCAAAACATTGCAAAACTTTACTTTGCCACGGGTTCACTGGAACGCAACACCGCGTGTTTTCGCCTGGCCGATTTGCTCTACGAAAACTTCTTTGTGCCAACCGATCAGGGTCAGGTCCCCCAACATTCCAACGCCCACTTTGCCCAGGTTGCTAAGGATATCCAAGAGAGCTATGAAGAGAACCTCAACCTCGCCGGACTAGCCAAGCGGTATGGCTACTCCAAGCCCTACTTTTCCAAACTCTTCAAGCAGCACTTTGGCATTGGCTTTTATGAGTACCTTACCCGGGAGCGCCTCCAGCACGCCCTTAGTGAACTTAACCGGGGACAAACCAAGATCAGCACCGTTGCCCTTGATAATGGCTTTACCGAAGTTAAGTCGTTTAACCTCGCGTTTAAAAAACACTTTGGGATCACCCCGTCTGCTTACCAGGCCAAGTTTCTCCCCCAGGTAACGGCAGTTGATGCCCACTTCCAACAAGAGATCAGTGCTGCCCAATTAGCGACCGCGCAAACCTACCTTAAAGAACTCCGCGCCCCCGTTACCCCGCCGGTAGTTGACCCCACTAACTGTCAGGACTGCCATTACCGCGTAGACGGGCAGCGCTACCAAGAGCTCCGACAAAAATTAAGGAAGTTGCTCAACGATAACAATTGAGATACCAATTAATTAACATTCATTACTCGTTTTTTCCGATCTCGTGACCAATCAACTGGACCGCAGTGCCCTTCTGACTGGTCATTTTTTAATTACTTCATGGCTACCCGCGGCGCCAACAGTGAGCCCACTAACCCATCGCCAGCAGTCAAAGTCATTAAGAATCGCATAGCAAGTTTGCGCTTTAAATCACATAATGATGACAGTAATTAAAGGAGGAATGATCTGATGAAGTACGCCTATACTGAACCCACCCTTAGCAAAAAGGGCGCAGAACTCCGGGACTTGCTGGTCAAGTACCTCGATATCTTTAGCCACCGCCTTCCAGATGATGTTTCAAAGAAATTAGTTGAATATTCCAAGATTGAAGTCGACCCCTTACAAAAACTGGTCTACGACACGATGATGGAAAACCAACGGCTGGCTGCCGAAGCGGACGTGCCAAGCTGCCAGGATACTGGGACCCTGCAATTCTTCGTTAAAGTCGGTACCAAGTTCCCATTGATTGACGAGTTAAACGAAATCTTAGTTGACGCGACCTATCAAGCAACCAAGATTGCTCCACTGCGGACCAACGCCGTTCAAACCTTCGACGAATACAACACCAACATCAACATTGGTGACGGCATTCCAGGGATCTTTACCCAACTGATGCCCCACAGTTCCGACATTGAAATCTACCCATACATGGCCGGTGGTGGTTGTACACTACCTGGTGTCGCTAAGGTTTTGATGCCTGGTGAAGGGTACGAAGGGGTTACCCGTTTCGTCATGGACCGGATGACCACGTACGGTGTTAATGCCTGCCCACCACTGCTGGTCGGGGTCGGTATTGGAACCTCTGTAGAGACCGCAGCGATGAACTCCAAGTTGGCCCTCTTACGGCGGGTCGACAGCTACAGCAACAATAAGCGGGCTGCTAAGATGGAACACCTGCTTGAAGACGGGATTAACGCAATCGGCCTTGGCCCACAAGGCTTCGGTGGTAAGAAGTCCGTCATGGGGGTTAACATCATCAACACCGCCCGGCACCCATCAGTAATTGGGGTCGGGGTCAGCACCGGTTGCTGGTCACACCGGCGGGGCCTGATCAAGCTCGATGAAAACCTGAACTACGAATTACCAATGAACAAGGGGGTTGAATTGTAAAATGAAGACCTATCATTTAACTACACCAATTTCTGCTGACGACATCAAAGACATCCGGATCGGTGACATCGTTTACCTTACGGGAACCATGGTAACGGCCCGTGATGACGCCCACCGGCGGGTTGTCAAGGAAGGCCTCAAGCTCCCCGTTGACATCAAGGACAAGGCAATCCTGCACGCCGGCCCAATCATCAAGTACCTGCCTGATAACAAGTACAAGATGGTTGCCGTGGGACCAACCACGAGTATGCGGATGGAAATGTTTGAAGAAGAGTTCGTCCACAAAACCGGTGTCCGCCTGATCATTGGTAAGGGTAGCATGGGGCCCGGAACGGCCCGGGCTTGCAAGAATGACAAGGCACTGCAACTGGTCTACCCTGCTGGAAACGCCGTTTACGCTGCCAAGCACGTGGAAAAGATTGTTGATGCCCAGTGGACTGACCTGGGGATGCCAGAAACGCTCTGGGTATGTAAGGTCAAGGACTTTGGCCCACTGATCGTAACGATCGATACCAACGGTGATAACTTCTTTGACGCCAAGAAGGCTGAATTCAACAAGCGCAAGGAAGAACAAATCAAGAAGATCAGTGAACAAGTTCAATTTATCCAATAATTCGCAATGATATTGCCAACATTTCACTAGGCGGCTGGGAGAAAACAAGGTTTTCTCCCAGCCGCTTTTGTTCCTCCATATGCTAAAATGAACTTCTCATAAGGAGGTTCACCATCATGAGAGTATTTGACAGTCATTTTCACTGTATTGATCCGCGTTTCCATTTAGTGGCAGCGAACGACAGTTTTATTCCCCGCCCCTTCCCCTACCGGATATATGACCAGTGGATGCGCCAAATCGGCATTGACCTGGCTGGAGGGATCATCGTCGCCGGTTCATTTCAGGGTGTTAGTACTGACTTCTTGCAACTAATTCCGGAAATTAAAGCACAATTCCACCGGCAATACGGTGCGGTAATTAACCTTGATCCCCGGTTAAGCGACCAACAGCTTATTCACCTAAAAGACGCCGGCGTTGTTGGCATTCGCCTTAATTTCGTTCGCGGAAATACCGCCACCCCGACTGCTCTCGACCGGCTTGCCCGCCGAATTTACGATCTGGCGGGTTGGACAACTGAAGTTTATACTGACGCAGAATCGCTCCACCGACTACTTCCTGTCCTGGCAAAGCTCCCGGCCGTTGCCGTCAACCACGTTGGCTACCAAAAGGCCGCCATTGCCGACCTTTACCGACTCGCCGACAACGGTGTTAAAGTTAAAGCCAGTGGCTTGGGGCGTCTTGACTTTGACCCGTGGCCGGTCCTGGAAAAGATTAACCAGATCAACCCCACGGCGCTCATGTTTGGTTCCGACTTCCCTGGGACCAGGATCAAGCGCATCTTCAACTCAACCGACCTGCGTCATTTTCAAACGTTATTCGCTCCAGCAGCACAACAGCGAATCTTTTATGATAACGCCCACCAGTTCTATTTTCATTAATATCAAGCGGCCTTCAGCGTGGAAAATTATTCGAACGCTGAAGGCCGCTTCACGTTTGCTTTATTTAATTCGACTAATTTGAATTTGTTGCTTCTTCAAGAAGAGATGGTCAACCTGATAACCATAGTCTAGTAATTCCTTCTTATACCCGAGAAAAGAATGGTCAAGTGGAACGCCGGCAATCTTTTCAACCGCATTAAAGGGGACCACCAGCTAGTCTTGACCACTATCTGCAATATATTTCCACAATCGATCGTACTTACTCATTTCTAACTCCTCACAATTTCCGTAACCAGCCGACCAAATTCATGGCTGAAGGTGGCCTTCTGGAGGTGACTGCTGATGAAGTACACAGTGCCCCGATCCCGTTCCACAGCAAACGCCAGCCGGGCAGAACCCAGCTTCCCCAGGTTCAGTCGAAATTCGTAGATGGGCTTGCCGGCAACCCGTTTCTTGGTCGCCAACTTAACCTTGGTTATCCCCGTTGCGACCTCCCTGGTGATGGCGGCCCCGATCATTGTCTCGGCAGCGTTTTGCTGGTGACGGTGCTTTTTGAAGAAGGCCTTGCAACCACGTTCATCAAACTCAACCTGCATCATGCCCCTCCTTTGTCTGACTCAAGTATACCCGGTGGCTCCGCGGAAATTCCCGCTTGAATGCGGTTGTTACCGCATGTTTGGCCGCCCGACCAGCCAAGTGGTAGGTTTGCCGGGCATTAACGTAACCCTGTTCAACCAGGGTCAGGGTACCATCCCCTGTCGCCACTATTAATGAACGGTCCTTCTTCTTAGTCAACAGACGGGTTCGCTGGTGAGCCGTTTCCTTCACCACCCGCTTCAAAACCGCCTGGGCCTGTTTAATTGGTATCTCACGCATAATCAGTCTTTTCCCACTTAATTTACACTGTCCGGAGCTAATAATAATTTCCCGGGAAATTATTAGCCACGGCCACCTTTTACCAAACTTAGTATAGCACAGCCAGTCGTCACTGCTTATCCTTGTCCACCCGACTAATCGTCAGTGGGAACTTGTGGTCCAGTTTAAGGTCAACCTTCTTAATTACGAGCCAGTTCTTCAGTGGCCCCATCATAATCCAAGCCCCAATCCATAATATGCCCATTAGAGAAGAATAGATGTCGTTGTGCACCAGTGGGAACAAGGCCCCCCACGCCATCATCACAATAATGAAGACAGCATTATAAAGATGCTTGAACGTTCGGAACTCTTCGTGGCGGGCCTGAAGCTGGTATTGTAACTGGTCGTCGGCCGATTGAATCTTTGCCTGCTGCTCCTGAGTGGTATCAGTGTGGGGAAAGAGGTCGCCCACCCCGACACCCAGTGCACCAGCCACAAGGTTCAAAGTCGAGATACTGGCATCATCCCCCGCTTCCAGCCGTTGAATTGTTCTTACTGATACCTGGGCCTTCTCCGCTAACTGCTCCTGGGACTGGTGGCTCGCCGCCCGCAACTCCTTGATCTTATTTTCGATCATAATATCATCTCCTCGCTAATTTTAATATAAGAGAGATAGCAACCAATTAACACGACAATCACCCGCCAGTTAGCCGCCAATTCCCCGTCAGCAATAATGAAACTAACCAGACGGGGCTTCACAATGCTAAAGGGGCCACCAGTGTTGCGGAATAGTCCGACCACTAGTAGCTCCTTCATAATCTTACTGATTTTCCTTGAGGAATCTATCCATTAACTGGTTAAACCGACCTGCCTGCTCGGCCATCACCACGTGGCCGGTCAGGTCGATCGCCTGGTGGGATACGTAAGCGGGATTGGCCGCTTGCATCACATCCGCAAACCGGCCGTCAAAATAGGGACTCTGGTTAGCGGTCACCAGTAGTAATGGCACCCCTGCCCCCGCAATTGCCGTGCGCCAATCCTTTTTGGCATGGTCATACAGGAGGGGCAGGTTCTCCGCCCGGACAAAGGGAAACATAGCCTTCTCCGGGGCCAGTTTGTCCAACACCTGTTTAGGTACCCCGTTGAGGGTTTCTCGGACGTTGCCATGTTCTTTTAATTTTAGGCGGTAAGAGGCCCGGGTAATGTCCATATAGCCATAGTGCCACTGCGGCGTATTGAGCATCTTGGGTGATTGGTCAACCGCAATCGCGCCCCGGAGCGAAAAGGTGGGGTACCGCTTTAGAAAACCGTAAATCTCCGCTGCCCCCATCGAATGGCCAATCAGAACGGGTCGGTCAACCTTCAACCCCACCAGCAGTTCGTAAAGGTCATCAATCAACCGGTCGATTGAGTCTAGCTCCGGGGTGTGGCCCGACGCCCCATGGTTGCGTTGGTCATAAGTAATCACTTGGTAGCCTTGCTTGACCAACTCCGGTACCTGCAGACACCAAATCTGTTGGTAGCCACCAAAGCCGTGGATCAGGACCACCGGCTGGCCACTACCAGCCACCTGGTAGTTTAACCGAATACCATCACTCGTTTGCCAGTCCATCAGCTAATTCCTCCTTCACTATGGTCAAGAAAACCGTCAGGATTACCAGGTCAGCCGTGCCACCAAGGCTAAGGTGGCGGCGGGTAAACTCTTGCTCTAGGTCATTTAACAGCGCCCGTCCCGCAGCGGTGGTCACCCCACCAGCAGCCAGGCACTGGTCAACTTGTTGATCCTTCCACTTTAAAATGGCCGGGTCCCCCGCTCGTTTGATTAGGGTTGAATCCTCAGTGTGGCGGGCAAGGGCCAGCAGGGTCTGTACAATCCGGGTATTCCACGTCCCCGCGGTCTTTAACATCGTCGGCAATCCATACCGAAAGACGGTCGGATAGCCGGCCTGGGCCTCCCCCCGGATTCCCGTTAAGCCATACTTGCGGTATTGCTGTTCACCAGCCGTCTCATTCGGTGCGGCCGGCTGCTGTTTTAAATCACCCTTAACCAGGTCAACTAACGCCGCCTTGACTACCGATTGTATGTCAGCCAAGTCAATACGACCCCGTTTGTGCCAACTGGCCGCTGTTGCCATTACTAGGACACCGAGGGAAAAGACGGCCCCCTTGTGGGTATTGACCCCCTTCGTAGCCACAAACATATCCTGCTCGGCCACCTTACCAAATTCGCGCAGTTCGTTAAATAGCAGTGGGTAGTCGGCCGTACTGGCGTGCATCCCTACTTCTGCCGCTTGGTAAAGATAGCGGTGAAGGGCAACGGAGCTATTGATGAAGGTAAAGGCGTCCATGTCCGGATGAGCACCGTGTTCGACCGGGTCCACCAAACCAGGCTTAGGCCAGGCCATCACCTCATACAAGAGAGCCCGCTGGGCAAACTGGACCAGACGGTCACTGACCACGGACTGGTGCGCCGTAGCCAACGCGCCCACGATCAGCTCATTAACCGCCGCCTGTAGTTTCGCTACCGAATGGCGGCGGGACCGTCCGCACTCCTTAGCCGGCCGTCCACAGACAAAGCACCGCCGGGCTGGCTGACTAGAGTCCGCCCGGGAGAGGGGCCGGACCTGTTCCCCTTCTTTTACTAACACATCCAGGTCGAAGAGGCGGTTGCTGGCAGTGGCCTCCTCGAAAGCGGTCGTGGCTTTCTTAACCGTGGGCGCCGCCGCCTTGACCAGGTAGAAACGTTCGGGACCGGTACCCGCCTCAAGCCACTGGCCCTTTTGGTAAAAGGCAGTGCCCGCTTGTAACCACTGCTGTTCAAGTTGGTAAAGGCCCGCAACAAAGAACTCCTTGATGGCCGAGTTATTTTTGATGGGGCCGGGAATATTAAGTTTTGCCGCCACCACGGTCATTTCCGGGTAGTCCGCCACCAGTCGGCGTTGGACAGCCGCCCGGCGGTCCTTATTGGCCAAAACGGCCGGAATATCTTGCTCTTTCCCACTGATAAAAATATTCTTCATCGTCGAACTCCTTTTCAAAAATACTACCACCATTATGTATAAAAAAGGTCGGGGAATTTTTCTCCAACCTTTTTCTCTTGCACTATGTGTCTGAAAATATTAGTCCTTAATTTGCTTTACTTCATCGATCAGGGTACCGTCACGGTATTCAACGAGGGCCACGGTCCGGTCGGTGTATTCAATCGGCTTTGGCTTACCAACGATCCCTTCGGCCCGCTTTTGCAGTTCGTCAATTGAAACCAGCGGAATGCTTGGGGCCTTCTTGAAGGCTTCAATCAGGTCCTTGCGGGCTGGGTTAACAGCAACCCCAACTTCAGTAACCAGGACATCGATGGATGAACCTGGCGTCGTGATGGAGTTAACGGCTGGAACAACCGTTGCAATCCGGCCACGGGTCAGTGGTGCAGAAATAATCGTCATCTTAGCAGTACCAGCATCTTGGTGACCACCAACGGCACCACGGATCACACCGTTGGAACCAGTCAAAACGTTAACGTTGAAGTCCGTGTCGATTTCCAAAGCGGACAGGATGGCGATGTCTAATTGGTCCACCATGGCACCCTTGTTATCAGGGTCAGCGTACCATGAACCGTCGATTTCGGTTTGGCCAGGGTTGGACTTCATGCTGGAAGCGGCACCCTTATCAAAGTCTTGCACATCCATGACCTTCTTAACCAGGCCTTCTTCAAGGAGCTTAACGATTGGTGAAGTCGTCCCACCACAAGTGAAGGAAGCCTTGATGTCGTTATCTAACATGGATTGACGCAGGAAACGGGTAACGGCCAGTGAAGCACCACCAGTACCAGTCTGGAAGGAGAAGTTATTCTTGAAGTATGGTGAATTAACAATAACGTCGTTAACCATCTTAGCAATCTTCAATTCCTTTGGATCCTTGGTAAACCGGGTTGCACCACTACCGATCCGGTCGGGGTCACCAACCTTGTCAACCTTAACCACGTAATCGACTTGGGTCTGCTTAATGGAAGCTGGCGTGTTCGGGTAGTCAACAATGGTATCAGTCAGCAGAACCACCTTGTTGGCGTATTGGGCATCAACCAGGGCATAGCCGAGGGAACCAAGGGCGGATTCACCTTCCATCCCGTTGGCGTTCCCCATCCGGTCGGCGTTTGGCACACCTAGGAAGGCCACATCAATCTTAATGTTGCCGTTTTCGATGGAACGAGCACGGTTACCGTGGGAACGGAAGATTACCGGGTTCTTCAATAAACCGTGTGATACGGCTTCACCCAGGCTGCCCCGCATCCCAGAACTGGTGATGTTGGTAATGGTTCCGGCCTTGATAGCTTCGATAACCTTATCGTTCATAACCCCAGTCAGAGAAGATGGGGCCAGGGTTAAGTCCTTGTAACCCATCTTGATGATCTTGTCCATCACCATGTTGAAGACATAGTCCCCGTTACGGAAGTGGTGGTGGAAGGAGATGGTCATACCGTCCTTCAGGTTGTCCTTAATTACTTGGTCCAAGGAGTCAACCAGCTTATCGTCACCCTTAGTAACCCGGACATCGTGGCCCGTGTAGTGAACAGTTGGGTGGCCGATTTCAGTAGTTTCGAATGGCTTGTAGTTAGTTGAGTTTAAAATTTCGTCTGAGATTTCACGACCGACATTATTTTTCAATGTATTCACCCTCCTCATTAATCAGGTTGGAAGCCTTGGCTAAGCGGATTACCCGTTGTGCACGCAATACAACTGGGCGGTCAACCATTTGACCATTCATGGAAATAACACCAGAACCCTTTTGGTGTGCTTCTTCGATCGCTGCTTCAACGTCCAAGGCGTTTTCAATTTCCTTCTTGGTTGGCTCGTAAACCTTGTTAACCCAGTCAATTTGCCGTGGGTTAACCAGTGACTTACCATCAAAGCCAAGTTCGTGGATGTGTTCAGTTTCCCGTTGGAAGCCTTCAACGTCATTCATGTTGGTGAAGACAGTATCGAAGGCCGCAATCCCAGCGGCACGAGCAGCATGAAGGATCATGTTACGGGCAAATTCAAGTTCAGCACCATCTGGGTAACGGTGAGTCTTCATGTCAGTAGTGTAGTCTTCGGCAGAGAGGGCTAAACCAATCATCCGGTCAGTACTTGCGGCGATTTCAGGGGCATTCAAAACCCCCTTAGCACTTTCAATTGCGGCCATTACGTGGGTAGAACCGGGTTCACGGCCAAACTTCTTTTCTGCTTCTTCAACGACCTTCACTAAGTCGAGCATCATCTGAGCAGATTCAACCTTCGGCAAACGAACAACTTCAATGCCGGCCTTAACCATGGCATAAACATCGTTCTTGAAGTATGGCGTGTCAATCCCGTTGACCCGGACAACTAATTCAGAGTCACCGTAGTCTTGGGTTTGTAAAGCTTCGTAAACCAGCATCCGTGCGGCATCCTTTTCTGACATGGAAACAGAGTCTTCCAGGTCAAACATAATGGAGTCAGCACCGTAGATACCAGCATCCTTAACCATTCCGGCGTTGTTACCCGGAACAAACATCATGGTCCGACGTAAACGTTCTTCCATTATTAAAATACCTCCCAGTCTGGTTGATCAGTAGTTTCCAGAGCCCGTTGAGCAGCAGCCATGGTCCGTGCTTTAACAACACAGTCCAAAGCCCCCTTGTCAACGGCCTTAACGTTGGCATTGTCAACCCCGTAGGCTGCCAAAGTATCAGTGATCACCTTGCGGATTTGGTCACCGTAGAGTTCTTCAACTGAGGAATCAAGGTCGATATTAATACCATTGTCACCCTTGCTCAGGGTAATTTGGATATCGGATGATTCCAGAGTTCCTGCTAATGCAGTCTTCTTAATATCCATTATTCTAAACTTCCTTCCTTAATGCGTGCTCTGAGATCAGACCAGTTATCTTGAATAAATGAGAGCGTCGTTTGTGGAACGTAATTTTGCACCACCGCTAATTCATCATTAGCAATCGCTGCTCGTACCTTCGTTGCCGAAATCACGTCATCAGCCGCGTTACTGGCGCGGTCAACGATCTTAACCTCAACATCAGGTGGTAGAACCCTAGTTAATTCTTGGTTGTAAATATCAGTTGTTTTTGAAAATGGCTCGCTCCCCACGTACCGCCGGGTAATGTGGAGCGGCTGGGCGACCTGTTGCTTAAACAGTTGGGCATCAAGGGCCGCCTGAAAATGGGCAACGTCTTGGTTATCCTTTAAGAAGTAGGCCGGGAAGGTCGCGTAGGAAACCATGTAGTTATCACCCGGCACCACCGTGACGTTGGCCAGGTCACGACACCCGCCTTTAACCAGCTGAAAGCGTTCGGCAAAGGTAAAGAGGGATACTTCCTGACTAACTACGAAAACGTAAACGTGGTCGTTTTCCTCGCTTGCCCGTTCAACTAAGTAGCGGTGACCGTTGGTAAAGGGGTTAGCGTTCATCACAATCCCAGCAATCCGGCTGTTAGCCTGGTCACTAAAGTGGGGGAGGCCCTTGATGTAGTCGTGAACATCTGGGGTACCGGCTTCTAAGATTGCGCCATCGGCTACCTGGGCCAAAACGTGGAAGCCAACATAGCCAAAACTTTGTACATACTGAGGTTTGGTAAAGACAAAGAGGTGGAAACGTCCCATCGTGGCGGCTTCGTTGACTAACTTACTGACCAGCTGGTTGAAAGTTTCACCATGCCCCTTAACCCTTGAGCACACCGCAATGTACTTCAAGACGTTGCCGGCGATTGAACCAGTGGCCATGATTTCACCATCGTCCTCCCAGACGAAGGTCCGTTCCACCTGGCTGGTCTCCTTAGGTGAAAACTCGGTAATTCCAGTTTTCTCCAGGAACTTTCGCCACTTGTTAAAATTGCGTTTGATATGGATGTTGATCTCACGAACTTCCATCAACGCCCCTCCTCGTTTTTAATTACTTACTTGCCGCGTAGTCCTTAACCGCTTGGGCAACGGTATCCACCACACCCTCGTCAAAGACGCCGGGGACGAAGCGGGCAGTCGTTGGTTCAGGAACTAAGCTGGCGATTCCCTTGGCAATCGCCGTTTCCAGGCCAAAATCCACCTTGTTCAGGTCGGTCGCCAAAAGGCCCTTGTAAAGGCCTGGGAAGACTAAGATATTGTTAACCTGGTTCGGGTACTGGCTCGAACCGGTAGCCATGATCTTAACCCCCGCCGCATGCGCCACTTGAGGGTCAATCTCGGGCTTCGGGTTGGCCAAAGCGAAGATGATTGGATTATCAGCCATCATCTTGACCTGGTCAGCGCTTAAGACATCCGCGTCGGAAAGGCCGATGAAGACGTCCCGACCACTAACTGCTTCGTCGAGGTTTGCATAGGCAGTTTGATCGCTGCTTTGCTTAACCAGGTCGGTTTGATAGTGGTTATATTCCTTACTGTCAGCGTGTACCGGGCCGTTAATGTCAACGAAGGTAATGTTCTTGATACCAGCGGCAAAGAGTAAGCGGGCGGTGGCAACACCAGAGGCACCAACACCATTGATGACCACTTTTAAGTCGGTCAACTGCTTACCAGCCACCTTAGCCGCGTTAATCAAGCCAGCCAGGACCACGATCGCCGTCCCTTCTTGGTCATCATGGTAAACCGGGATATTGACTTCCTTAGCCAACTTTTCCTCAATTTCAAAGCAACGGGGTGCTGCAATATCTTCGAGGTGGAAACCGGCAAAGGATTCCTGCATGTTCTTTAAAGTTGTAACCACTTCATCGGGGGAAACTTGCTCCACCGTTAACGGGATGGCGTTAACACCGGACAGGTCCTTGTATAAAAGGGCCTTCCCTTCAACAATTGGCAAGCCACCGGCCGGGCCAATGTTACCAAGACCCAGGACCGCTGAGCCATCAGTAACCAGGGCTATCAGTTTCCCGCTCATCGTGTACTTATCCTTTAATTCGGGGTAACGTTCGATCAGCTTAGAGATGACGGCCACGCCTGGCGTGTAGGCTTCCCCTAGTTCCTTCTTATTGTGAACCGCAAATTCGGGTGAAATTGCCAACACACCACGGTGCTTAGCATGCAGTGACAGTAATTCTTCATCCTCCATTTATCCATCCTCCAATCACTACTACCATCTTACAATATTTTTTAAATATTGCAAATAAACGCGGTAATTTTTAAATATTTAAAATTGTAACTAGTAGAAAATGCTATAATCGAGAATAAATAACCGAAAAGTAGGTGAACATTTCATGGATGCAGAACATACCCAATTATTGGCGGACCTCGCTCAGGACTACTACCTCAGCAAAATGGCGATCAGTGATATCTCCAAGAAGTACCACCTCAGTCGCTACCTCATTATGAAATACCTTGATGAGGCCCTTGCTTCCGGAGTGGTCAGCATTAACATCCATACTAACTACGACCGGAATGCCAAGCTCGAACAGGCTTTAAAACAACAATTTAAGATTAAAAACCTGTTTGTCATCAAGGACCCTAGTAACCCCTTAGACCGGGACGAAATTATCGCAACCTTCGCCGCTAACCAGGTGCAGTCGCTAATCAGCAACTGCCAAGTCGTTGGCCTCACCTGGGGAGAAACGATCTACACCATGCTCGACCACTTTAACAAGCAGACCGCTAGTAAGTTAACCTTCACCCAGTTCATGGGCGAAAACATGAAGTACCACTCGTCGGCCGCCTCGATGCGGATGGTCCAAAAGGCCGCCGCCAGATACGACGTCCCCTACCGGACGATCCCGGGACCCTTATACGTCTTAAATGACCAAGCCCGGCAGACCCTGTACCACGAGCCCGCCTTCACGGCTGCGTTTGCCGCGGCCAAGCGGATGGACCTAATCGTCTGCGGTTTGGGGACGCTCCAGTCAATCAACAGTATCCCCGCCTGGCATGACCATATCCAGGAGATTTTCCCCGGCGTCGACCTCCGGCAGATTGCCGGGATGGCATTTGGCCGGCCCTTCGATATCAATGGACACTTCCTGGTCGCCCCAGAAAACGATAAAACCCTGTCAATCGCCTTGCCAACCATCGAACAGGTTCCCCGGCGGGTGGCAATTGTCCAGCGTAAGTCCAAATTTCAAGCGGCCATGGGCGCACTTGAAGGTCAGCTCTTTACAGACATGATCCTGACCGAATCAGTTGCCCTACGGATTACCGAAGCGTTTGGAATTTAAGCGGCGCCAGGATCAAATTAAAACATTTAAACGCCAACGTGGCTGGTGAAAAACTAAAGAGGTTTTTCCCAGCCACGTTTTTTAATTACTACTGGAAAACAACCTAATAAATTAATTTCATTCAGTAGCAAACAGCTTATTTAAGTTAATACATCTTACCAAAGGCCGATCATCTTCATCCATAGTGAACCGATAATTCCGTAAACTAAGAGGTAGAAAATCCCCATTACGAAGTTCATCTTCCACCATTCGGATTGGGTAACGTAACCTGAAGATGACAGAACGGAAGCTGGCCCGTTGGCGTAGTGAGTCGTTGAACTCATGAATGCCGACGTGAAGGCCAACAGCATTGCGGCTAACATCGCCGGTGCCCCGGCAGCAATGGCAACTGAAACAAATGCTGCATACATAGCAGTAACGTGGGCCGTTGCACTAGCAAAGAAGTAGTGCGCGTAGAAGTAAACGACCATCAGGACAACCATTACCCAGACCCAACTGATACCGTGCAATGCGGAACCAATGGAGCCAGAGAACCACTTGATAAAGCCTAATTCAGACAGTTGGTTAGCCATGTAAACCAGTACGGATAACCAAATCAACACGTTCCAAGCACCGGTTTCCTTTAGGATATCCTTGGTTTCCAGCACACCCGTAATCAACAGAAGGGCGATTGCCAAGAAGGCCACAAAGGTTGCGTCAATTGCCGGAACAAAACTCGTTAACATCCACAAAATCAGCGTCAGGATGAAGATCAGGCCCATCAGCTTTTCAGACAGCTTCATTGAACCCATGTCCTTCAATTCCTTGTCAGCCCATTCCTTGGCGTTTGGCGTTTCCTTGATTTCCGGTGGGTACATCTTGTAGATGATGTACGGCGTCGCAATCAGACAGATTACACTTGGCAAGACACCGGCAACGAACCAGCCCAACCAGGTAATGTTAATGTGGAGCGTCTTAGCCAAGGCCACGATAACCAGGTTTGGCGCCATGGCAGTCATGAAGGTTGCGGACGTGATCAAGTTACTGTGGAATTCGGAGAAGACTAAGAAAGAACCAATCTTTTTCCGGGTTCCCTTCTTCGGGTCTGACCCGTAAGTTTCCGCCAGTGACTTAACGATTGGGTAAACAACCCCACCGGCACGGGCGGTGTTACTTGGGATCGCTGGTGAAGTAACCAGGTCGATCCCCATGATTGAGTAAGCCAACCCTAAGCTCCGGTGACCGAAGTTACGGACGAAGACCAGGGCGATCCGCCGCCCCAAGCCGGTCTTAATGAAGCCCCGGGAAAGCATGAAGGCCATCGCAATCAACCAAGCAGAGGAGTTACTGAACGCCGTCAGTGCTTGCTTCATTGGTGACAGACCCACTAGGACCATTACCGTGAACCCAACTAGGGTTGTCCCGGCAATCGGTAGGGGTTGCGTGATACATCCAACAATCGTGGCTACAAAAATGGCAAACATGTGCCAAGCGGCGAGGGAAACACCGTCTGGCCGAACTGGGCCACAGAACCACAGAATTAATCCAATAACGAGTGGCCAGGCCCAGGCCTTAGCCTTGAATTTTGCTAATTCCATTATCTTTTCTCTCTTTCTTATTTACCTAATACTAATCAATTACAGCTCGACGCCGTCAAGAACTTCCTTCATCTTGGCAGCCGAGTGTTCCATCTTCTTACTCTCTTCTACTGACAGGTCGTGTTCCAGAACCTTAACGATCCCACTAGTATTAATTACCGCTGGTACCCCTAAGTAAAGGTCCTTAACGCCGTATTCCCCATCTAATGGGGCGGAAATTGGCAGGGTGACGTTGCGGTTTTCCAAGATGGCCTTAACAATGTAGGCTAAGCACTTGGCAACCCCGTAGAAGGTCGCGCCCTTGCGAGAAATAATCTCGCCACCACGCTTCTTAACGGCTTCTTCTAAGGCCGCGTAGTCGTCTGCGGTTAACTCGGTCGCCGTCTTTAGGGGTTCACCATTGACGGTTGCTTCGTCAAAGGCCGCAAAGGAAGTATCACCGTGTTCACCCATGATGTGAGCATCAATTTTGCTTACCGGTACGTCCAGCTTTGCGGCTAACAGAACGTTTAAGCGGGCACTGTCAAGCGATGTCCCCGTTCCAATAACCCGTTCCTTTGGGAAGCCGGACAGCTTCTGCGTTAAAGTGGTCAGGATGTCAACTGGATTGCTAGAAACCACGAAGATCCCGTGGAAACCACTGTCGACAATCGGCTTAACGATCGTTTTCAAAATCTTGACGTTCTTGTTAACGAGGTCTAACCGGGTTTCCCCTGGTTTACGGGGTACCCCCGCCGTGATTACCGCGATATCCGCATCACTAGCATCAGCGTATTCACCAGCCCGAATAATCGTTGGTGATTCTAATGGGGTAATGTCTTGCAGGTCCATGGCATCCCCCCGTGCCTTTTCCTTATTAAGGTCAACGATTACCAATTCATCTACTTCTTGAGTCGTTTGTAATAACGAGTAAGCAAATGAAGAACCAACCGCACCATCACCAACTAGGACAACCTTGTGGCGACGTTTAATCATACAGAATTCCTCCCTGAATGAGAATTAAATAATTGCTTGAGGCCCGTTTGAGCCCCGAATATTAATAATCAGTTTACTTTAGGTTGCGAGCGTACAGGGTAACCTGTTGACCCGCCTGACGACCAAAGACGATCGTCTCGGCAATTGAGTTACCGCCGACCCGGTTGTTACCGTGTAATCCACCGGCAACTTCACCCGCAGCAAAGAGCCCCTTGATAATGTCACCATTACCATCAAGTACCTGCGTCTTTGGCGTAATGTGGATACCACCCATCGTGTAGTGGATAGCAGGGGCAATGTGGATGGCAAAGAAGCCCAGCTTGGTAATTCCCCGGTCCATCCCGGTGGTCCGGTGGAACTCAGTGTCGTCGTGGCTTTCAACCGCCTGGTTCCAAGTATCAACCGTTGCCTTCAATGTGGCTGGATCCATCTTCAGATTCTTAGCCAGGTCTTCAATGGTGTCACCATGAACAACCAGGCCCACCTTGTCGTAGAATTCGATGGCCTTCGCCCGGTCCCGGATTCCCTGGTCAAAGATCAAGTAGGCACTGTGTTCTGGTAATGCCGTGATTGCATTCGAAACAATCTTCCGGGTGTTCAGTTCGTTAATGAACCGTTCCCCGCGGGCGTTTACCAGGATGGCCCCTTCACCACGGACCGCTTCCCCAATCAGGTAAACATGGGGGTTATCTTGCTGAACGGTGGGGTGCACTTGAACCAGGTTCATCTGCATCAGTTCGGCACCAACGTTTTCCGCCAGCTTCAAACCATCACCGGTTGCCCCTGGTTGGTTAGTGGTCTTGTAGTCCTTCAGGTCCGGACGGAAGCGCTCGATGTATTCCTTAGAAGCACCGAAACCACCGGTTGCCAAGATCACGGCCTTAGCGTGAACGGTCTTAGTGAGGTCACCAGATTGAACTTCCACCCCATTGATCCGACCATCCGTGGCCCGTAAGAGCTTAGTCACCTTGGCATTGTTAAACACTGGAATATTTTCCTTAGCAACCACCCCTAGCAGGCTTTGGACAAGGAAACCACCGATTGGTGCCATGCTAGCTGGACGGTGAGTCCGCTTCTTAGACATCCCACCGGTCACCGTGATGTCATCAAGTTCGATGTCATGGTCGGCTAACCAGTCGATTGCGGGAGCGGTGTGGTAAACGAAGTAACCAAGCATGTCCTTGTCGTTTAACCGGCCACCATCCTTATAAGTTTCATGATAGAAGTCAGCAACGTTATCAATGACACCATGCTGTAACTGGACGTTAGTTTCGGCCGCGTTCATTCCAGAAGAGGCCCGGTTGGTGTTACCACCCAGTTCTTCTTCCTTTTCAACAACGGCGACCTTCATCCCCAGTTCATTTGCTTGAATGGCAGCAGCCAGGCCGGTACCACCGGAACCGATGATAACGACATCATAGTTGTCGCCTAACTTGCTAACTGATAATGGTTGAAACTTTTCTGCCATTATTAATTATCTCCTTTTTAATAAGTGACTAGTCCTGACGGTCAGCATTAGTCATCTTGAGCATATCCATCCATTCATCGTACTGTTCTTCAGTCACCTTGCCAGACTTCAATGCGGCTTCCTTCAGCGTGCTGCCCGCCTTATCAGCGGCTTGGGCAATCTTGGCGCTGTCGTGGTAACCAATGTGTGGTGACAGTGCAGTAA
>DHKFJ23503__coassemble_584_pt1 | contig 47704 bp, 47 predicted proteins | sample DHKFJ23503__metabat2_low_PE_016 | metagenome-assembled genome bin DHKFJ23503
AGAATATCACAGACGCACAGTTAGTTTCTTTCTAACTTAATTTGACATTTCAGGAAAATAAAGCGCGGCTGGTGAGAAAACAAAGTTTTCTCCCAGCCTCGCCCTTTTATACTCTCCCTATTCTTTTTTAAACAGCGCGGCCATCTTAGCGGCCACTGCAGGGTCCAAGTTATCAGCCAGGGTGCTTTCCGTCTGTTTTTGCTCCGCCGCCTGGTTTTTAATCGTCTGGGCCAGCGCGTCGGCCACGGCCTGTTCCCCGACTTGGATCGGGTTTACCGATAAACGGCCACCGGCGGCATCTGCATGTCCCCCGCCACCGAAGTATTTTTCCGCGAACTTGGCAACATCAAGCTTACCATTACTCCGCAGTGAAACACTGACCGGACTAATTACAAGGGCCGCATCGACATCGGGATTTTGGTCCAACAACTCGTGGGCAATCTCCGACTTATAGTCACTAGCGTAGACAATTCCAAACTGGTGACCAGCCAACTTGGTCTTGAGCACGTCTTTGAGGTGGCTCTTCAGGTACTTGGCCCGGAGCTCATTCAATGTCCTGATCAGCAGCTGGTTTGCCGCACGATACTTGGGCCAGCCGGCTTTAAACACGTCGAGTACAAAGTCTTCCGAATCCTGGAGGGGGTAAAACCAGAATAACTGGTCAAGGTCATCTGCCGCGGTCCGCTCGGCCTCATCCATATCTGGGTCGTTTTGCCAATCCCAGGTATCATAAGCCCGGATTAACTCAACTAAGTAGGCAAGCTCATGACGCCGGTCTTCCGGTAGGTCGGTAAAGTGGGGTTGCTGGGTTAACCAGTCCCACGCCAGGCTAGCCGCACTCGGGTTAACGTTTGCATTCGCCGGCTGGACCGAATTGGCCGCGTACTTTTGCCGCAGTTCTTCCTCACTCTCATGGTGGTCAAACACCAGCCAGTGGTTGGCAAAGTTGGCATTTAATTGCTGGAAAGTGTAGTCGCTGTCCGGCGTCATGTCCATAATGTATACGTCAGTAAAGCGATTCGCTTCGGGGCCCTTAAGCCAGTGGGCAAAAGTCTCGTCGATCCGCCCCGCGCCACAGTTTGTCATGTCGAACTCAGTATCTTCAAACATCGTTGGCTGCACCGCCTTCAACAAGAGGGGGGCGCCGAAGCCATCGAGATCGTTATGCGAGAAAAGTTTAATTAGCCGTTTACCCATTTATAATGACCACCTTATTTGTTTTAGTACCACTATTATACCGTTTTTTGGTCCGGGGCAAAGGACTAACCTAGCGTATCAACTGACAGGCCACCTTGAAATTGGTATGATTGAAATAGTAAGTCGCAGAAAGGAACATGCCTTATGAAAATTTATGACTACCGGCAAGAACTCATTTACCTACTGGAAAACACCAGTAGTGACCCTGCCAGTCTGCTCCAAACTCAGCGGAGCCTAACCACCATCTTAAACGTCCTCAACCACTACGTTGCTGACGACCACCCTGAACAACCCGCCGCAAAGGAACGACGTTTTCACCAACGGCAGGTGCACACCACTGAGCAAGAACTACCGGCCACGGCGAAGAAGCAACTCCGCTCCTTACTTACTGGACCGGCAAGCACCAAGGAAACTACCCACCCCACCATTTCACCCCGGGGGCCAATCGAAAGCCAGCCACCGAAGGAGATCACGCTTGAAGAACGGTTGGCCGCCGATAACCGCTACCTGGTCCACCGGAAATTATCGGGCGCCGAAATCAACCATCACTACTATTCTGAAGCCCTCCTCCACCACCTGCCTTTCCCAATCGAGGATGGGGATGTTGTTGAGCTCGACTACGACCAGAAGGTACGGGGATTACCGGCCATCCGCCGGGTGACTAGTGACCACCTCCCGGACTACCAACCAGATAAGATCACGGTCCTTGAGTATGCCAAGTTACGGGCGGTCCCTGGTTCAGACGTCCTACAGATCAGCAGTACCCTAAAGGAGAATTCACTGCTTGATCAGGCACCGGAAAACACCGTGGTAGTCGACCCCTTTAAGTACCCTGGTCGAAGTTTGAAGCCGGGAATGGTAATTGATTTTGCCTACTATGACCACGGCAACGGGCTCAAGGATGCTGCGGCTGGTTCCATCCGGTGGATCCACGAAAAGATGGATTTTGACACCACTAAGCAGGCCCCCAAGCCTAAGAAGGTCAAAAAGGTTACCCACCCCCGGCATGATTATGAAAAAAAGCTCGACTACGACCTTAAGCAACGGACCGTGCTCGTCATCACCGGGGTTCGTGACAAGGTCCAGGGACTCAAGCCGGTGATTACCAAGCACCACGGGGTCTTCCACGGTCTCGACGCGTCCGCCGAAGAGAAGGTGTCATCTAGTACACTGAAGCGGGAAATCCGTAACGCCGACTTTGTCATCGTCTGCATCGACGCAATCCACCACCGGATTAGTCAGCTCGCCAACCACCACGCCAAGCGCTACGAAAAGCCGTTGGCGATTGCGAACGTTACCTCTAATACTGCGGTAGAACGAGCCATTGGACGGGCATTAAACGGTGACCCCGCCTACGCGACCGCTAGTGAACAGCTGGATTAAGCCCAAAAGTTAAAATTTCCTGTTGACTTTTCTGAGATTATCATTAGAATAATAAGCAACAATTTAATTATTCGATCGCAATGAGAAAGAAGAGTAAGCCTAGCTAGCAGCTCCAGCGAGTCTCGTGAGGTGTGAGGAGACAGCAACGCGGCGGGTGGAAAATCACTTTCGAGTCCTAATCTTAAAGCTTAGTAAGATTAGGTGGTAACACCCATTATCGTGTCAGCGTATCGCTATTTAGCCGTACGTGAAGGGTCGGTTTGATTAACCGGCTATAAATAGGGTGGTACCACGCTCCGGCGTCCCTTAACCAATGCAAGCTGGTTAAGGGACTTTTTTATTGGGATCAAAGCAATTATTAAGATTTTATTATTCTAGGAGGGATTTCCCATGCGTGATTTAACATCACCTAAATTAACGTTTAAGCAGTATTTGGTTGTCGCCTCACTGCTGTTTGGTCTATTCTTCGGTGCCGGCAACTTGATTTTCCCACTCCACCTTGGCCAATTGGCCGGGGCAAACTGGGCACCCGCTGCCCTAGGCTTCCTGGTTACCGGGGTCTTACTCCCGCTTCTCTCAGTCCTGGCAGTCGCCGTTACCCGTGCGGAAGGGGTCTATGACATTGGTCAACCACTGGGTGCTGGCTTTGCCCTCGCCTTCATGGTTTTGATCCACGCCACCATCGGTCCCCTTTTCGGGACACCCCGGACGGCTACCGTTTCCTTTACCGTTGGTGTTGCGCCCTTCGTGCCAAAGGCGGCACAAGGGTGGGCCCTATTTCTCTTCTCCGCGCTCTTTTTTCTCGCCGCATTTGCCTTTTCTTACAAGGAAAACAATATCCTAGCTAACGTCGGTAAAGTCTTAAACCCCGTCTTTTTAGCCCTGCTTTTCTTGGTTTTTGTGGTTGCGTTCGCCAAACCACTGGGGAATCCCGCTAACGCCCCCGTTACTAGCGCCTATGTTCACGGTGCTGTTACCAACGGATTCTTAGAAGGGTACAACACCATGGACGCCCTGGCCGGACTAGCCTTTGGGGTCACCGTAGTTACCGCCGTGCGCTCAATGGGGCAGCGCCGGGCAAAGGACGTTTCTAAGGTTGTTGCTAAGTCAGGAGTGCTCGCCGTTAGCGGGATTGGTTTGATCTACCTCCTTTTGATCCTGATGGGAGCAATGTCACTCGGCCGCTTCAAGGTTTCTGCCGATGGTGGGGTCGCTTTTAATCAATTAGTAAACGCCTACGCCGGTGCGTTCGGTCAGGTCGTCCTGGCTTTCTTGTTGACCGTTACCTGTTTAACAACCGCGGTCGGCTTGGTTGCTGCCTTTGCGCAAGACTTCCACAAGCACTTTCCAAAGGTGAGCTACCACACCTGGTTAGCATTGAGCTGCCTAGCCTCCTTTCTAACGGCCAACTTTGGCCTGGATCAGATCATCGCCTGGTCAACACCAATGCTTATGTTCCTCTATCCACTATCAATGGTCCTGATCCTCTTGTCTGTTGCTTCACCACTCTTCCACCGCGACGGGGTTGTGTACTTCTTCGTCGTCCTCTTCACCGTTGTCCCGGCCCTTGGTGACATGGTGGTCGCCTTCCCAGCGGTTGTTAGTGCCAGTCACTTTGGCCAAGCCGTTGCCAGTTGGCGGAGTGCCCTGCCGCTAGCTAGCATGGGTCTTTCCTGGTTAGTCCCCGCCTTTGTTGGCTTAGTCGTAGGACTGCTTTTCCACTGGTTCCGGCGCCAACGGGTGGCTAACAATGAAACCGAATTAAGTTAACAAAAACGTAAAACTAACTGAAATACTAAGCGGCCACTAGCGCCCGGTAATAAGCCGAACGCTGGTGGCCGCTTTTCAATGGCAGTAGTTATTAATCATACTGGCTAAGGTTAAACTTCCTAATCGCATAGATCAGCTTACTTGCATAGCCGGGATCGGTCGCATAACCACCCTGCTGCAGGGCTTGTGCTGCCTGCCGGTAGTTTTTAGCGGTCATTACCGCCTTAAAACGGTCGTGGTTATCAGCAGTGCCGTTAACGATTAATAATGTGTGGGCTTTAATTGAAGCGGCCCAACTGTCATAAGTCTGGAAGTATTGCTTAACTTTGATGTCCTTGCCGTTAACATTTTCCGTCGTGTACATTCTAACCCGGTTGTTCTTGGAGTTAGCCTTAATACCAAAGAGGTTGTTATACTTAGCCGCCAACTTGCTCCGTCCCCATTCCGACTCAAGACCGGCCTGGGCAATGGTAATGCTAGCCGGAATGTGGTACTTTTTCTGCTCTTGTTGGGCCGCTGGGGCAACCTGTTTAATAAACTGAGTTGCGGTGATGGTTGATGAATGCTGCTCTGGTTTGGCAGACTGGTGGTGGCGGTACCTTACCGCTAGACCACCACCAAGTGCCGCTAATATCAAAACGAGCACGGCGATGATAATTAAGTTCCTTGATCTTTTCTTCACGGTGGTCATCCCCTTTTCACTTGCTTTATATCATATTAAAAGACCGGGTGGATTGATAGCCAACTCATCCGATCTTTACTTATTTTTCGTTAAAAGGTCAAACTACTTTCTAAATAGCTCCTGTTTAACCTGGTTGAAGTGCTTAGCATCCAGGACTTTCATCTGCGGGAAGCTCTTGATTAACCGCCGCTCATTCCAACTGAGACGTTGACCAGGGTGGTCTTCCAAGTGGTCAATAAAGGCGTGCCGCCAATCTGCCAGCTGGCGTTTCCGTAAGGACCGTTCCTCCGGCTGGGTAGCGGTCTTAATCCGCTGACGAAGCCGCTCTTGAAAGTCGTTAATCCGCTGGTCCCATTGCTTGGTTGTCATGTGGAAGTGCTTGATACTGAAGATCGTCATTACAAGGTCCGCTCCCATGGCAAGGGTAATAAAGAGTGCCAAGAAGCCATGCGTCCAGGACTCTTCCCAGTTAATTACCCGCTGAATAAACGGTTGAATGTAGCGAACCAACAGGACGACCCCAATTCCCCAAAAGAGCGAGATCGCTGGTGCAATTCGGCCCTGCAAATTTCCCCAGAGGTGGGAATAGTCCCAAAGTTTCATGTGAAACACTGAGTATTTACAATCTAAGTGCAACAGATTTTAAAAAATAAACCCATAGCGGGTAGAATATGTTTAACGACCAAATCAAACTATTCGAGGTAACCCGTTATGAGCTATATACATCTTACTATAAAAGAACGTGAAATGCTTATGTGTTTAAAGGCTAAAGGATTAACTATTCGTGCAATTGCCTTACACATGAAGCGTAGTCCAAGTACTATTTCTCGTGAATTAAAGCGTTGTTCTGGTAAATACTCTGCTAATACTGCTGAAAATGACTATCGCTTAAAACGTCGTAATTGCCATAAACCACTGTTGCTAGATAGTCATCCACAATTGCGCCGTAAAATTGTTCATTATATTTTAGATTTACATTGGTCTCCTGAACAAATCGCTGCGCGATTTGCGAAAGAACATCAGTGGTGTGTTAGTTATAACACCATCTATCGTCATATTAACAAGCATAATTTAGGCGAACAGTATTCATCTCATGGTGATACCGGAATTAAACGACATTTAAGACATAAGCATCACACCCGTCATCCTAAAAATACCAGGAGGCATCGGGAAGCCCAGACAGATTATATTTCAATTCATGAGCGCCCTAAATTCATCAATGAGCGTCAGCGCATTGGTGATTGGGAAATAGATACTGTAATGGGGAAAACTGGACACTCTGTTCTTTTAACAGTCGTTGATCGTCTTAGTCGATTAGTATTGATCAAAAAGATCAATCACAAAGAAACAGCTGATGTTAATCAGGGCTTAGTTGATCTCTTAGGATCTATCCCTAAAGAATTTGTCCATTCATTGACTCCAGATCATGGGCGTGAATTTCTTAGCCTAAATGATATTCGAGAACGTTTAGGAGTAGCTATTTATTGGCCAGATCCATATTCACCAGAGGAAAGAGGAACTAATGAAAATACTAATGGCCTAATTAGGGAATACTTTCCTAAAAGAACTGATATTGATGACTATACAGATAAGGACGTCAGTTTCTGCCAACATCAGCTGAACCGTCGTCCTCGAAAAGTGTTAAATTATGAAACCCCATATGAAGTATTTTTTGAGAAACCGTTGCACTTGGTTTGACAATTCGTCCCATACACGGGCCAATAGGGGCCAAACAAGAATCCCCGGTAAGCATAGTGGTGGTCCTTAATCGAACAGTAAAAGGTCTCCCACAACCAGCCAACCACGGAATAGGTGAAGAAGAGCACCACCAACTCGGAAATTGTGTACGGCATTGTACCGCCTCCTACTTTTTCAAGCTCAGCTTTTCAACATTTAATACCTTGTCAAGCCAACCACGGTAGAAACTTTCCTCGTGGCTAACCAGGATCAGGTTGCCCGGGAACTCTTGCAGGGCCTTTTTCAGTCCCTCCTTAGTTTCATCATCAAGGTGGTTGGTCGGTTCGTCCATAATTAAGAAGTTACATGGTGTCAGTTCCAAAATTGCTAACTTAACCTTAGTCTGTTCACCACCGGATAAAAGGTGGAGCGGCTTTTGCGTGTTAGCGGCATTGATCCCGGCCCGGGCAAGTTTCGTCCGGATCGTCCGTGGCTGCATTGTCGGGAAGAGATTTTGAATTGTCTGCAAGGGCGTCAATTGGGGGTCATCCCATTCCAGGTCCTGGTCAAAGTAGTTAATCTTGGCCGACGGTGAAAAAAGCGCCGTCCCCGCCAGCGCCGGGATCTTTTTTAGAATCGACTTAATTAACGTCGACTTACCGACCCCATTGAACCCGGTGAAGAGGAGCTTCTCCCCCATCGTCATGGAGAAGGTTACCGGTGCCAGCAGGGGCCGCCCATAACCCACGGACAACTCATTTACCCGCAGGGCGTTCGCGGACCCGGTATTCTCATATGGAAAGTGGAAGACCGCTTTGAGGTTATCAGCTGGCGGGTCCACCCGTTTCATCCGGGCAAGCATCTTCTCCCGCGACTTAGCCATGGTGGACTTTGAGCCGGCCTTGTTCTTCCGGATGAAGCGCTCGGCCTTTTCAATCACTACCTGTTGCTTTTCATACTCCCGCTCCTGGGCTTCCTTACGTTCTTCCTTTTGCCGCATTGCCTGCTGGAAGCTGCCCCGGTACTTGGTAATCTTATTAAAGGATACGTCACAGATGGTGTTGGTGACTTGCTCTAAGAAGTCATAGTCGTGAGAAATGATCATCGCTGCACCATCATAGTTGTTTAGATAGTCGATCAACCACTCAATATGGGCTGTGTCCAAGTAGTTAGTCGGTTCGTCTAACAGGATCACGTCCGGGTTCTCCAACAGCATCTTCGCCAGGATAATCTTGGAACGTTGGCCCCCACTCATCTCTGACACAACATGGTCCTTTCCAATTTCCGTTAACCCTAGCCCGTTCATGACCCGGTCAATCTCGGTCTCGATCTCATAGAAATTATTGGCGTCCAGTTTTTCTTGGATTTGCCCCGCCTTCGCCAGTAACTTGTCATCCATTTCACTGGCGTAGTCTTGGTACAGCTGGTTCATCTGGTCGTTTAGTTGGTAGAGGTCGGCGAAGGCCGTGTGGAGGAATTCAATTAGGGTCATCCCCTTTGGAATATCCACGTACTGGTCGAGGTAGCCAATCTTGACCCCCTTTTGCCACTTAATGGTTCCCTCAACTGGTAAAGTTTTTCCAATCAAGATCTTAATCAACGTTGACTTGCCGGCCCCATTTTGGCCGACAATTCCCATGTGTTCATGTTTTTCTAACTGAAAGCTGGCATCTTCGTAAAGCTTCTTATCAGCATAACTCATTGTCAGTCCTTCAACATCTAAAACTGCCATTTTTCTCCCTCATGTCATTAAAGTATTAATTTTATGGTATCACACGCACGCGCCCGTCAGCAATTTTCCTGGTTAGCTAAATTAGATTCCCTATTGACACTCCGGGACGGCTTAGCTATACTAAAAGGCAATTACAAGCAAGGGAGTAAGTATAATGAAGTCAATTCAGCTTAACAACCGCATTAATCGTTGGCAAAGCCGGTAGGTTCAGGTTGATTCGTCATGGATGCAACCTGAAGAGACAGATTGCATCTGTGCCGGCTGATTTCGACATTCATTCAGTCCGCATGGATCCACATGCGGACTTTTATTTTGCCATCCAAGATGGGAGTCCAGGTATGTGGGCTCCCTTTTTTAATTTAGAAAGGTGTGAAGAACAAATATGAAGCGAATGTATACCCTAATTGCCTTGCTAGTGGCCTTCTTGGGCGTCGCGTTCTTTATGGAAAGCGGCGGTCAGCTTGTTAGGCAGCGAACCCCTAAGGTGGGGGTGCTCACTTTGATGCACCACCCCGCCCTGGACCAAATCTACAAGGGGTATGTCGACGAGCTAGGGCGACTTGGTTACCACGATGGTAAAAACATCAAGATTGAATATCAAAACGCCAATGGTGACCAGAGTAATCTGAAGACCATGGCCGGCAAATTGGTCAACGACAACTGCAACGTCATCTACGGGATTACTACCCCTGCTGCACAAGCGATTGCTAATTCAACGACGAAAACTCCGATCGTCCTTGGCGCGGTTACGGATCCCCAGGGCGCCGGCCTTGTCAAAAACAACCGCCACCCCGGTGGTAACATCAGTGGGGTTTCTGACCAGGCACCGATCAAAGAGCAGCTGACCCTGGTTAAAGAGTTTATGCCCCACCTCAAGACCCTCGGTGTTATCTACACTTCCAGTGACGCCTCCGCCGTAGCCGGTTACCACCAGATCAAACGGGAGTGTCGGCGGATGAGGATCCACCTTAAGGCCTACTCCATCGCCAACAGCAACGACCTCAACCAGGTTTCTGAGCAAATGCTCCAGCAAGTTGATGCCGTAGTTGTGCCGACCGATAACACCATTGCCGGGGCAATGCAGACCCTAGTTAAGAATGCCAACGCGGCGAACAAGCCAATTTTCCCAGCGGCCGCGACGATGGTTAAGCAGGGTGGTGTAGCCACCTACAGCGTCAACCAGTACGAACTGGGTGTCCGTGGTGCCAAGATGACCGTGGCCATCTTAAAGGGAAAGAAGCCGGCCACCATGCCCATCGAATACGTTCGCCATGGTGAACCAGTATTGAACTTGAAGCAGGCCCACAAGTTAGGCCTCCACGTTCCAGCTAACTTTGAACATGAAGCAAAAACGAAGGGAGCGATCTATCAATGAATCTAATGGTATCAGCAATCGGTCAAGGATTATTGTGGGCATTACTGGGGCTAGGTCTTTACCTCACCTTCCGAATCCTCGACTTTTGTGACATGACGGTCGAAGGAACGTTTCCCCTTGGCGCCGCAACCGCCGTCACCGCCATCTCCCGGGGAATTGACCCACTGCTTGCGACCCTCCTGGCGGTTCTAGCTGGGATGGCGGCCGGTCTGATCACCGGCCTGCTCTACACCAAGGGAAAAATTCCGAGCCTGCTTGCCGGGATTTTAACGATGACCGCGATTTACTCGGTCAACCTACGAATCATGGGCAAGTCCAACATTTCGCTGTTGGGCAAACCTACCCTGTTTAGCGGCCACTTTATGACGAGCCTCCCCCAGTATTTTGACAGTGTCGTAATGGGCATCATCGTGATTGCAATCATTACTATTCTAATGGTCCTGTTTCTTGCGACCGACTATGGGCAAGCTTTCATCGCCACGGGAGACAACGCCACCATGGCCCGGTCACTCGGCATCCACACTGACAAGATGGTCATTGTGGGACTGATGGTCTCTAATGGGATGGTCGGGCTATGTGGCGCCTTAATCGCCCAAAACAATGGTTATGCCGATATCAACATGGGAATCGGAACCATCGTCATCGCCCTGGCTTCCATTATTATTGGGGAAGTAGCCTTTGGTGAATTGACTTTAAACCAGCGGTTAGTGGCCGTGACCCTTGGTAGTATCATCTACCGGATTATTCTTTTGGCGGTCCTCCAGCTGGGCTTCTCTGCCAACGACCTCAACCTGATTTCATCGATCGTCCTCGCAATCTGCATGATGATTCCCCAAATGGAACAACACCTCCAGATTAAAAAACCAATTTTGAAAGGAGTCCGTCCACATGAGTAAGCCGATCCTGGAACTTAAAAACGTTAAGACCGTCGTCAATAAGGGGACTGCTAATGAAACTACCATTTTAAAAGGGATTAACCTTAAGATTAACGCCGGTGACTTCATTACCATTGTCGGTACCAACGGCGCGGGTAAGTCGACCCTCTTTAACGTCATTGGGGGAAACCTCCCCGCCGATTCGGGAGCAATCTTACACAACGGCACCGACATTACCCGGACGTCAGAAGAACAGCGAACCACCTTTTTAGCGCGGGTATTTCAAGACCCTAAGCTGGGGACTGCCCCCCGGATGACCGTGGCCGAAAACATGCTCCTCGCCACCAAGCGGGGTGAACACCGCCACCTTGTTCCCCGCCGGCTCAAGCCTAACCTAGCCCGCTTCACTAAGCTAGCCGCCACCATGAATAACGGGCTAGAAAACCGGATGACCACCGCCACCGGGGCCCTCTCTGGTGGCCAGCGGCAAGCCCTCAGTTTCCTGATGGCGACCCTTAAGCGGCCAGATATTCTTCTGCTCGATGAACACACGGCCGCACTTGACCCCCACACCAGCCTGAACCTCCTGCACGCCACCAACGAGCGAATCACTCAGGACCACTTAACGGCCCTGATGATCACCCACCACTTGGAGGATGCCTTAACCTACGGCAACCGGCTGATCGTGTTAAAGGATGGCCAGATCCGTGCTGACTTTACAGGTGCTGACAAGGCCAAGTTAACTACTGAAGACCTCTACCGGTTCTTCGAAGATTAATAAACGAAACGGGGACGCTAAGAGTTATGACATAACGCCCTCGTAAAGGGCAAAATGCTACAGCGCAGTCCACAAAGGGGCTCTATCGTCCGGATTTTTTCGAACGCTAGAGCCCTCTTTGTGCTTCCTAAAGGCTAGTTGCGCTTCGACGGGGGTTCCTTACAGGCTTGCTGCGCTTCGAAAAACGAACTAGCAAGCTAGTTCTGTCTCCCTGGCATCCCCGTTTTTATGCTGGGCGACGAATTCCCCACAAATTCCCCTTACATTTTTTCATAGACGCCCGTAGAATAGGTACTATTGGAGTGAATAAAATGAACGACCTATTTGAAAATACCTCAATCAAAAAAGCCTACTTTACCCTGGTGCTACCAGTGGTACTAAGCATGACCGTCACCTTGATCTATAACATGGTCGACACCTTCTTCGTTGCTAAAACCCAAAATCCCGACCTGGTTGCCGGGGTTTCTCAGGGGGCGCCGTTGTTTACCATGATGATTGCCCTTGGTGACATCTTTGGCCTCGGCGGCAGTTCCGTCATTTCCCGCCTCTTTGGCGAACACCAGGACCGGACTGGCCGCTTCGTAAGTGGCTACTGCTTTTATTCATCAATCTTGTGCGGGATCTTCGTCACCATCATTATGCTCGTTTTCCAGACCCCCTTTCTCCACTTGCTAGGCGCTTCGCCGAGCACCTGGAAGTACGCCCGGGAATACTACCTGGTGATGGCCTGGGGGGCAACCTTTGTCATCTTCGGCCTGACGCCCACCAATATTTTGCGGACGGAAGGACTCGCCATTCAATCAATGATTGCCAGCATGACCGGTACCGGGATCAACATCATCCTTAACCCGATCTTTATCTTCACCTGTGGGTGGGGAGCTGCTGGATCGGCACTCGCTACCGTAACGTCAACGGTGATCAGTGACATCATTATGATTTACTACACCCACTACCGGAGCAAGAAGCTAACGACCTCCATTAAGGAAACCAAGATCAGCCGCCGGCTCCAGTGGGAAATTTATGCCATCGGGATCCCCGCCTCCATTACCAACCTAATGGCAACCTTTGCTACGGCGCTAACGAACCGCTACCTAATTGCCTACGGTGCCTCAAGCGTCGCGGCCATGGGGATTGCGTTAAAGATTAGCCTGGTCACTAACATGATCGTTGCTGGCCTGGCATTTGGGGCCCAACCACTGATCGGCTATAACTATGGCGCCAAGGACCAACGCCGTTTCCAAGAAACGATCCGTTTTGACCTATTGGTGGTTGCCGGTTTTGCCTTTATCGCCACAATCGCCCTGATCATTTTTGCCCCCGTACTAATTCGCCTGTTTATGAATGACCCGGTGGTTATCCGGGAGGGGACCAGCATGATTCGCTGGCTGAGCTCATCGGCCACCCTCGCTGGGGTTATCCTCGTCTTTACGACAATGTTCCAGTCGATGGGGAAGGCTAGCCCGGCGTTTTGGTTATCATTTTGCCGGCAGGGGCTAATCTTTGCCGTGGTAATCATCGTGCTGCACGCCCTCTTTGGTTATACCGGGATTTTAGCCGCCCAACCGGCCGCCGACCTTTTAACCTTTACCCTTGCACTATGGTTAAACAAACGCTACCAGCCGCATTTTGACCAAAAATAAAAGGAAACGAGACAGAACTAGCTTGCTAGTTCGCTTTTCTGTCCCCCCACAAGCACGAAGAGGCCACTAGTGTTCGGTTTTTTCGAACGCTAGCGGCCTCTTCGTGTACTAAGCTGTCATATTTTTCTCTTTGTGGAGCTTATATCACTCCCACTTTTTTAGTTCTCCGCCAGTTTTCGGTTGAGGTAGTGGGCCAACTTGGCTTCGGGATACACCCCCGTTACCTTCTCGACCGCCTTCCCATCACGAAATAGGACCAGTGACGGAATACTCATTACCTTATAACGCTGGGCGATTTCCTGGTTCCCGTCCACGTTCATCTTAACGAACTTAATTCGGTCGCCAAACTGTTCCTCCAACTTTTCCATGACCGGTGCCATCATTTTGCAAGGGCCACACCAGGGTGCCCAGAAGTCGACCACCGTCAGTGACCCCGTGGTTAACTGGTCAAAGTTTGCACTACTTGCTTCAATCGCCATTGACTTTCTTCTCCTTATTCTTCTTATCCCGGTTACGCCGGATTACGTGCACAATAATCGTTACCGCAAACGCCAGGAGCATGAACATCCCGAAAATTTGCGAAGGAATTTCAATATCAATTGCGGGAATCGTCAAGAACAGTTTGAACGCGATCACAAAGATCAAAGCGTACGCCATTGGCTCTAGCTCCGGAATCTTACGCATGAGCTTCATGATGACTTCTGCTACCCCCCGCATGCAGGCAATCCCTATCAGCCCACCGATCAAGACGATTACCGGGTTGGGGGAAATGGCTAGCGAAGCTAATACAGAGTCAACCGAGAAGATGATGTCCATGAATTCAATCTGCGCAACCACTGCCCAAAAGCGCTTCCGACCGGTTAGCCGGTTAGCATTGGTCCGAATCGTCCGTCGCTTCTTCCCGGAATAACGGTTATGGAAGAAACGATATACCAGGTAAACCAGGTAGGCGGCCCCGATCACCTTAATTTCCCAAAAGTTAATCAGGTAGGTCCCAATCCCAATAATTAAAAAGCGGAAGAGGTAGGAACCCCAGATACCATAAAAGAGCGACTCCTCTTGCTCCTTTATGGTTGGTAACACCCGAGTTTGGGCAGCTAAAACAACCGCGTTATCGACGGACAAGAGACACTCGATCAACACCAACGATAAAATAATCAGCCAGTCTTGACCAGAAGTCAGTACCGTTGCCCAATTATGTGGGTCAAAGAAGGGCCCATATAACTTTTCTAAAAGTGACAATTAATGTCCTCCCTTTGATAAAAAATTTCCTAATCTAACCTAACCCGTATTTTAGCAGATAATTGTGAAAATAGTATGGTAAAGGTGCCTGAACCGTCATCCTTTTAAAGGAAAATGGCAAAACGAGTTGCTGGGCCACCCCGTGAAGAAGCATTGGGCTGTCAGAAAAATCGCCATAGAGGGGGTCACCAATGATAGGATGGCCAGCATGTGCCAGGTGAACCCGGATCTGGTGGGTCCGCCCCGTTGCCAATTCCAGCTGGACCAGCGTCCGGTCACCGGTGGTTTGCAAAACCCAGTAATGGGTCCGGGCCGGCTTGGCCCCCAGACCGTCGACCCGGTACTTGCGGCGGTCAGTCGCATCCTTACCAATTGGCCAGCTAAAATCTCCCTGGCCCGTCAAGGTCCCCGCAACCACCGCGTAGTAGTGCCGGTGAATTTTACCAGTACTAATAAGGCGGTTTAAAACCGGTACCACCACCGGGTTCTTAGCCACAATCATTGCCCCACTGGTCTCCTGGTCGAGGCGGTGGACCATGAAAGCACCCGCACCGGTCCCCGTCAGGTAGCCCGCCACGTCATTCATTAACGTTCCGGGTTCTCCCGCATAGTTAGGGTGACTCTTTTGTCCCCGTGGTTTATTAACCACCAGGAGGTCACGGTTCTCAAACAGGACGTCTAATTGGGGATCACTGGTTGGCCGGTAACGATTGGCTGCCGGGCTTCGAAACTCATCGCCGTTAAAAAGCATTGTCACGGTCCCACCGGCGCTAACTGGTTCATTAACGTAACGATAATGTCCGTTCACTAGCACGTGCCGTCGCCGCCGCAAAAAGTGAATGTAGCGGTTGGGTAACAGCCACTGCTGGTGGAGCAGGGTTCGCAGGCTGACCGTTTCTTGTCCAGGGGCTAAAACTTCTTCAATTTTCCAACGAATTGGTGCTTCCAACTACGCAACCACCTTACTGTTCTGATATTACCACCGTATATTTCCCGGGAAATTAAAATGATTAAGCGGTGGTGCTTTACTTTTGTACTTTTATAGCGTTGAATATTATTATAAGACTTTTTAGGAGGTGAATGGCATGCTTAGTACCGAAAAGATCAATGACCACAGCTGGTGGATCAGCGTTTTCGAGCCCCTTCCCCGGGAGCGGGCGGCACTGATCGAAAAATACGAAGTTACTCAAGAGCTGCTGGACTACGCCATTGACCCCTATGAAAAGGCCCGGGTGGAAGTGGACCCGGACGCCGGTGTCACCCTGTTGATCTTTGACGTCTACGTGCCTACTCATGCAGTGACGGCTCCCCAAACGGCTCCCATTGGTATTATGCTCACCACCAATAATATTATTACCTTTACCAACGCCAAGACGAACTTCGTCAACGGGATCATTGCCAACCAACTGCGTATTTTACAAAAGCGGGGGCCAGTCACCGATAAGTTAGACCTGGTTTTCCCCGTCCTCTACCGCCTTTCCACAAATTACTTTGGTCCCCTCCGGCGGGTCGACCAGCAACGGCAGCAGATTCAGCAAAACCTCCAGAAGCGGACCGGCCGCAAAGCCATTACCGAGTTTATGGAAATTGAAACCGGGCTAGTCTATATCCTGACTTCACTGAAGGGGAACGTTTCCCTATTAGCCGAATTCAAGCGGCGCCTCACTGGTAAGATGTCGACCCGGCAGAGTAACGACCTCGATGACGTGATTGTCGAAGCCCAGCAGGGACTGGAGATGGCCCAGATGACCTCTGATGTTTCCGAGCGGGTCTCAAATGCCTACAGCAAGGTCTTAGACAGTGACCTAAACCAAACAATGAAGTACCTCACCATCTACTCCATCGTCTTGTCGATTCCAACCATTGTCGGTGGCTTTTATGGTGAAAATGTTAAGCTCCCCCTGGCCAACTGGGACTATTCTTGGCTAATTACCATTGGTATCACCATCGTCTTGATGGTGGCCTGTGTGATCTTCTTAATTAACCGCCGCTGGTGGAAGTAATGACTTGTCAAGCCGCCACAGCGGTGTTAGGATACTTTTAATTGTTCAAATTAATAACCTATATAATGCCGTGATATGGTCGGCAGTTTCTACCCAGAACCTTAAATTCTGGACTATAAGCACTTAGACTTATTAGCGATACGGGACTGCAGTCAACGGTGTTTGACCGCAATTCCGTCTTTTTATTTTTAAACTTAGGCTGTTATTTGACTTCATTAAATTTACCCAAGGAGGAATTATTCGTGAAGCAAGTAACTTCAACCACTTCCCGCACCCCACTCACTAATCACCGGTTCGCCGACGAATGGCAAAACCTGGTTTTGGGCTTTCAACACCTACTTGCCATGTACTCCGGCGACGTCCTCGTCCCCCTGCTGATTGGCCATTACCTACACTTTTCTAGCCTGCAGATGACCTACTTGGTTTCAATCGACATCTTCATGTGCGGGATAGCCACTCTTTTGCAGCTCAAGCAAACGCCACTGACGGGGATCGGCCTCCCCGTTGTCTTGGGCTGTGCGGTCCAGGCAGTGACCCCGCTAGAATCAATTGGTGGCAAGCTTGGAATCACCTACATGTACGGTGCCATCATTGCGGCCGGGATCTTCGTGTTCTTAATCGCCGGCTTCTTTGCCCATCTCAAGCGTTTCTTCCCACCGGTCGTGACGGGTTCGCTAATCACCATCATTGGTTTCACCCTGGTGCCGGTCGGCTTTCAAGACCTGGGTGGCGGAACACCAGGTGCTAATTCTTTTGGTACACCGGTGAACCTGCTGGTCGGCTTTCTTACCATTGCTATCATCCTGCTGGTGTCGGCATTTGCCAGGGGCTTCATGAAATCGATTGCCATCCTCATCGGGATCCTCGTCGCTTCATTTATCGCGGGTGGGCTAGGGCAAGTTTCGTTAAGACCAGTCAGCCAAGCCGCCTGGTTCCATGCCCCTCAGCTCTTCTTCTTTGGGGTTCCCCACTTCAACCTTTCTGCCATGGTGACCATGATGCTGGTGTCCTTGACTACCATGATCGAATCAACCGGGGTCTTTTTTGCCCTCAGCGACCTTACTGGCCGACAGCTTAGCACTAAGGACCTCGAACGCGGCTACCGGGCGGAGGGAATCGCCGCTGTCCTAGGCGGTCTCTTTAACACCTTCCCCTACTCCACTTTCTCTGAAAACGTCGGGGTCCTTAAAATGTCCGGGGTCAAGACCCGGCGGCCAGTTTACTACGCCGCCTTTTTGTTGCTGGGTTTAGGGCTCCTGCCTAAAATTGGGGCGCTGGCGACCGTTATCCCCGAGCCAGTTCTAGGGGGCGCCATGATTGTCATGTTTGGAATGGTCGGAGTACAAGGGGTACAGATCTTGCACAAGGTCGACTTTTCCAAGAATGCCAACCTGCTGACCGCCTCAGTTTCGATCGGGCTCGGCCTGGGAATCACGATGTATCCCCAACTCTTCCAGCACTTACCAACCGAAGTCCAAATCATCCTGGGTAACGGGATCGTCGTTACCAGCGTCTCAGCGGTCCTCCTCAACCTCCTTTTTAACCACCGGTGGGCCCGGGAAAAGTAACTGACGGTTTGACAAAGAATAACGAATTAGTTATCATAACCACAACAATTATCGTTTCAGTAGGTCCCGTTGCTGGGGGTCAGAGAGCCGGTGGTGAAGTGCGAACCGGTCAGGCAGCTGGGCTGAATTATCACGAGTAGCCAATTGTCCGGCCATGATCAGTGCCGTTACCACCTGATAAGAGTGTGAAACAGTGTTTCATAGCCTGGGTGGTACCACGGTTTAATGTAATCGTCCCGTTGATTAACTTCAACGGGACCTTTTTTTATTTTAAGGAGGATTTGACACATGAAAAAAGTTCGATTTGGCGAAGCCATTGCTATTTTAGTAATTATGCTCATCATCTTGGGAACAGCAGTAATTCACTTCGGGCTCTCACCACAGATCCCAGTGCTCTTTACCATTGCCCTCCTCGTCTTTTGGGCCCGTGCACGGGGCGCTTCTTGGGAGGACGTGCACCAAGGAATCATCGAAGGAATCTCAACCGCAATTATTCCGATCTTTATCTTCATCCTGATTGGGGCCCTCATTGCGGTCTGGATCCAGGCCGGAATCATCCCCGCCATCATGGTGGTAGGCTTCAAGCTCATCTCCAGTCACTTCTTTATCCCGTCAACGTTTGTGGTCTGTTCACTGGTGGGAGTGGCCATCGGTAGTGGGTTCACAACAATCTCAACAATTGGTATTGCCCTCTTTGGGATGGGGATGGCCATGAACATTAACCCCGCGCTAGTAGCCGGGGCAATCATCTCTGGGGCCGTCTTTGGCGATAAGATGTCCCCGCTGTCCGACTCCACCAACTTGGCGTCAGCAATTGCTGGCAGCGACCTGTTTGAACACATTAAGAACATGATGTGGTCCACCATCCCTTCCTTTGTTGTCTCCTTGATTCTGTTCTGGTTGCTGGGCAGTGCCGGTTCCGCAGCCAATTCACAACGGATCACCCACACCACTGCGGTCTTAACCCAGCACTTTGCCATCAGCTGGTGGGCGCTTCTGCCAATTGCCTTAATGTTCGTCTGTGCCTGGCGTCACATTCCCGCAATCCCCACCCTCTTTATTAATATACTTGTGACGGTCGTAATGATCTTTTGTCAATTCCCCCACGAGTCACTAAAGTCCCTTACCAGCCTAATCAGCGATGGTTTCGTTGCCCACACCAGCGATTCAACCGTCAATGCTTTACTGTCCCGGGGCGGAATTACCAGCATGATGGCCACCGTCTCTTTAATCATCGTGACCCTTTCACTAGGGGGGATTTTGATGAAGTTCAACGTCGTCCAGTCGGCTATGGAACCGCTGGTTAAACACCTTCGTAAGCCAGGGCCGCTGGTTTCAACTACCATCCTGGCCGGTATTGACATCAACCTCTTCGTTGGTGAACAATACCTTTCCGTGATCCTTCCGGGGAAGGCCTTTAAGCCCGCCTTCACGCGGATCGGCCTGTCACCACTAGCCCTTAGCCGGGTCCTCGAAGACGGGGGAAGCGTCATCAACTACCTGATTCCCTGGGGCGTGGCCGGCTCCTTTACCGCGTCCACACTAGGGGTCCCCGTTCTTCACTTCCTCCCCTTCGTCTTCTTTAGTCTCCTGTCACCCGTCTTTTCAATTATTAGCGGGTTTACTGGGATCGGCTTAAAGTGGGCACCAAAGGAAATTTCAGCTGCCCATACCAAATAACATAATAAAGCGGTATCCAGAGTTCGTTGAAGTTCACGAATTCTGGATACCGCTTTTATTTATGACCGGTTAAGTTTTCTTTCCCCATAATTTAATAGTCGAGTCAATGTAAAGGTCAAAATAAAGTAAATTACCATTGCAATAAACAGTGGCAATGCTCCCTTATACGTGGCTGATTGGACCAGCTGGGTCTGATACATTAACTCAGCCACCCCAATTACCGAGACGATCGAGCTATCCTTTAATAGGGTAATAAACTCATTACCCAAGGCCGGCCAAATATTACGCAATGCCTGGGGCATGATAATATAACGCATTGTTTCTTGCTTGCTCATCCCGAGGCTCCGGGCAGCTTCAGTTTGACCATGATTAACAGCCTGGACCCCGGACCGGATAATTTCCGCAACGTAGGCCCCAGAATTAATCGAGATGGCGATAATCCCCGCAACTACCGCTGGAATATCCTGGATAAGCTCACCAATGCCAAAATAAACAAACATTACCTGAACCATCATTGGGGTTCCCCGGATGAATTCAATGTAGGCAACCGCGATACTGTGGAAAAGCAAGTTCTTTGACCGCCGGAGCAGTGCAAAGAGTAAGCCCAAGAGAAAACCAAAGAACACCGCGAAGATCGTGATTAAAAGGGTGTTGCCAACCCCCAAGACAAAGTAATTCCAAACCGTATTTTGCCTAGCTCCCTGACTCATGTACTTCCCTGCACGGGGGATGTAAACCCGGTCGAAGGTGTTATTCTTCTTGAGCTTTGCAATTGTCTGGTTGGTTGCCGCTACCAGTCCAGGTGAGTCCTTGGCCACCGCAACGGCAGTTCCCTGCTGGCCACTGGTCTTAAGGGGTTAATCGCCTTTAATTGGTCATTATTAGCAACAAAGGCCTTGGCCCGGGTAGAATCCATCACCACCCCATCAACTTTATGCGACTGTAAGGCAATGATCAGGTTGTTAACCCGGTCAAGTCCCTTGAGCTTGGCACCCTTCATCTGCTGTTTAGCTAGGTCATACTGCTCAGACCCATTCTGGGCACCGATTACCCGACCGTCAAAATCCTTTAGCGTCTTATACTTTGCCTGGTCAGCCTTATTAATTACAATATCTTGGTTATCGCCGTAATACACCTGGGAAAAGTCAACGCTCTTAGCCCGTTCAGGAGTCGGACTCATTGCCGCAATCACCACGTCTACCTTGTGCGTTTCCAGTGCCACCAGCAAGGAGTCAAAGTTCATCACTTTAAATTCAGCCTTGACCCCTAAATCCTTTGCTAATTGTTTGCCGAGATCAATGTCAATACCAATCCGCTTACTAACCCCGTTTTCCTTAACCGAAAATTCGTAGGGTGGGTAATCAGCAGCTGTACCGATAACAATCTTTCGCCGCTTTTTAATTGCTGCCACACTACTTTGCGACGTCGATGTTGCCGAACTCGCACCAGTACTGTTGTCTGTCAGCGCACTGACTGGCGCAAGCAGGAAGGAGAAGAGCAACGCAAAGAGCAAGAATAAATGCTTAACCTTTTTCATAAAAATACCTTCTGCTTGCGTCTAATATACAATTTAAAGAATTAATATTCAATAAAATTTAGGCAAAAAGTATTTTTATTCGATATCCCCCGAACAGATGCATAAAAATAGGGCGGTGACGATTAGGTCACCACCCCATACATTTCGTTAAATTAAATCCGGCCCTTAACGTCTTTATCTTTAAAGGTCTTCGGGTCTGGAATGAAGGAGATGTCGGCATCAATGATGCCGAACTTTTCCCGGAGCATCTGCTCAATTCGTTCTGACAGCTGGAAACTCTCCAGCACCGTCATCTTACTGTTAACCATTACGGTGGCGTCAAGCGTCACTACGTTCCCGTTGTAGTGGGCCTTTAATTCAACTACTCGCCGGACCTTTGCCACATCGTGAATTGCGTCACCATACTCCTTCTCCGCTTGGGGGTCGAAATAGTCGGTCAGGTTCAGACTGCTATCAAAGAAGATCTTCAAACCTGAATAAAGGATGAAGAAACCGACGACAATACTGGTCGCCCCATCGAGCCAGGCCAGGTCAAATAAGAGGGCGCCGGCAATCGCAATCATGGTCCCAATACTGGTAAAGGCGTCACCCAGGCTATCCTGGGCCGATGCCAATAGGGCCGCATTTTGCAACTTTCGCCCGGTCTGGCGGTTCATGTACCAAACCACCAACATAATCACTGAGGCAATCCCGGCACCAATGATCGCCACCGGTTGGGGAACTACCCGGCTGGCCGGGCTTAGTAAGGCCTTGATCCCATCAATGATAACGTTTAAAGCAATAGCGATCATCACCACTGCGGTGACCAGCGAAAAGATGGTTTCATACCGCCAGCGGACAAACTGAACCCGCTGGTCAGAACCCATGTGGGCCTGGTAGTTTCCCTTCGGCAGCCGGGCACCAATGATGTCATCATCATCAACATCTTGGGCGATGTGAAGGCCCAACATTAATAGGACCGTCGAGATAATCCCGGAAAGGTTATTAAAGGCATCCGCCCGGAGAGTTTGGGACTTACTGATTGCTGCCAACCAATACTCAAGAATGGAGATTAACAGGTAGGCCGCTACGTTGTAGATTAGGTGACGCTGCGACGCCCGAATTTTGGCTAACTCGGTCGCCTGGGTCTGTTCCCAGACCGCCATTTCGTGTCTCGTGTGCCGTTTAAATTTTGACATTAATAAACTACTTCCTTAAAAAGTAAACTGCTCCCATTATAACGCAAAACGGGCGCCTGGCTACTTGTTGCCGGGGCACCCGTCTAATTCGTTTATTTATTATAGGAAATAATTTTAATACCGTCATCCGTCAGCTGCATCTGTGTCAAGCTGCCGTTGTCGGGGCGGACCGTGACGTCATACTTGCCACCACCAAACCGTTCGACCAGGCTCAACAACGTGTTACCGTGACTAACCCAGAGAACGTTGCTGCCGTCCGGTAGGCCAGCGTTACGAATTAGGGCAATCCCCTTGTCAACACGGGCCCAGTATTCCTGATTATTTTCTGCGTCATGGAAGGGATCGGCGTCCTTGAGCCAGTCCTTGGCCGTGCCAATCGAGTGGGCAGTAACAATGTCGTGAAAGTTCTTATAGCCGTGGGGGGCGCCGGCATTGTACCAGGCAATATCCATGTTCGTTCCCTCATAAGAGCCGTAAAACTCCTCCCGAAAATACGGGGCCGTATCGGGCTTGGTTACCGAGTCCGCTTGGTTCAGGTCCAGGATCTTTTGGATGGTCTCCATTGCCCGAGTGGTATCAGAACAAAAAGCGGCCGTAAAGTGGGTATTTTGCAGCCGTTTACCAGCCGCAACGGCATTTTCTTTCCCCTTCTCCGTCAGCGGTGAATTGCTCCAGCCCTGGAGCTTATTATAGATGTTGAAATAGGTCTGGCCATGCCGGACCAGGTATAAGTTTAACTTCGTCATAATTGGGCCTCCACTAATCAATGTCAATCCTATTGTACCGCTTACAAGTCGATAAGCCCAGCTAATTAACTTAGGGTGGACTTAGGTTTTTAAACACAATTTGTTCATATTTCCACCGTAGACTAAACAGCATAGAAGGAAGGAATGAATATGACTCTTAAAGATACCAGTCATCCCGAAATTGTCGCAGCCAAAATTGTGGCGGTCTCTGGCCGAACCGTTAAAGTCGTTACTGAGGATGGGCAAAAATTACGAATTCCCCTCTCCCAAACATACCAACAGGATAAAGCCATGTTGGCTTCTTTAAAGGATATCCTAAAGGCCGGGATCTGGATCCCAGTTAACCGCCACCTCAAGCGTCTCTTCCAGTACGACTGGCTGACGGGACCCACACCGGTACCGGCGCGCGCAAACAATTAAGTTTTCTCAATGATTTAGACGAAATAATTGTTCACCCGTAATCTGTGATAAAATGGTCCTGATTTACTAAAATTAATCATTTATTTGATCGATTGCGAGGAACATTCCTAATGAAAAAATTAAGCAAATTTGTGGACACTAGGATCGGTTTCTTCACCCTACTAGTGGTCCTTTTTTGGTTTAAAACCTTATTTGCTTACTTTACTGATTTCAAGCTTGGTGCCAATGGGCTCTTCCAATACCTCATCTTGGTATTCAACCCGCTGGCCACCACTGCCTTAATCTATAGTATTGCATTTTACTTTAAGCGTGCACGCTTTTTCTACCCGGTAATCATGGGGCTAGATATTGCTAACACGCTCTTGTTATACCTAAACGTAATTTACTTCCGTGAATTTACGGACTTCATGACGATCGCAACGATGACGGGCTACTCTAAGGTTAATCAGGGGCTAAGCGGTAGCTCACTGGCGCTGACCAATCTCCATGACATCTTTTATTGGCTCGACATCGTCGTCATCGTAGTGCTGATGCTCTGTCGGGTCATCCATTTTGACAAGCGGGCAATTGGTACCCGGTTAGCCTTTGCCTTCACCTCAATGTCATTAGTTTTGTTTGGTGTTAACCTCTCCTTTGCCGAAATGGACCGGCCCCAGTTGTTGGGTCGGACCTTTGACCGGACGTACATCGTCAAGTACCTGGGGATTGATGCCTTCACCAGCTACGACCTGGTTAAGTCCCAACACATTCATGAGATGCGGCAAAGTGCCACCAAGTCGGAGCTAACTAAGGTTAAGAAGTTTACGGACAAGCACTATGCCAAACCGGACCCCCAGATGTTTGGGATTGCGAAGGGCCGCAACGTTATTGTCATTCACCTGGAGAGTTTTCAGCAGTTCTTAATCGATAAAAAGATTAACGACCAGGAAGTTACCCCCTTCCTCAACTCCCTTTATCACAGTAATGATACCTACGCCTTTGACAACTTCTTCCACCAGGTTGGCCAGGGGAAGACCAGTGATGCCGAAAACATGCTGGAGACCAGTACCTTTGGTTTGCCGCAGGGGTCCCTCTTCGCCACGCTCGGTAGTGATAACACCTTCCAGGGCGCACCGGCAATTCTCAAGCAACGGGCCGGTTACACCAGTGCTGTTTTCCACGGTAACGTTGCCAGCTTTTGGAACCGGAACAACGTCTATAAGAACCTTGGCTACCAGTACTTCTTTGACGCCAGTTACTACGATACTTCCGGCGACAAGTCAACCGGGTACGGCCTAAAAGACAAGCTGCTGTTTAAAGACTCCATCAAGTACTTGCAGACGCTTCAACAACCGTTCTACACCAAGTTCATTACTGTTACCAACCACTTCCCGTACGACCTTGACGATGAAGATAAGGACCCGAACTTCCAGACAACCGATACGGGTGACGCAAACGTCGATAACTACTTCGTCACGGCCCACTACCTCGACCAGTCACTCCAGGAGTTCTTTAACTACCTTAAAAAGAGCGGCGTGTATGACCACTCAATCATCATGATCTACGGTGACCACTATGGAATTTCAAATAGTGAGAACACCTCGCTGGCCAGTGTCCTGGGCAAGAACGCTGACAACTGGACCGACTTTGACAACACCCAGCTCCAGCGGGTCCCATTAATGTTCGTCATTCCGAACGCCGGTGGCCACGGTAAGATTGAGCACACGTACGGTGGCGAAGTCGACGTCTTGCCGACCCTCCTCCACCTCCTTGGGATTAGCACCAAGCGCTATATTCAATTTGGGACCGACCTTTTCTCCAAGCAGCATAGCCAGCTAGTCGCCTTCCGGAACCAGGACTTCGTCACCCCACACTTCACCAGCGTTGGGGGCACGATCTATGATAACCGGACCGGTAAGGTTGCTAAACTCACTGCCAAACAAAAGAAACGGTTGAAAAAGGAACAAGAATTTGTTCAAAAAGAGCTTAGTCTTTCTGACTCTCTGAACGAAAAGAACCTGCTCCGCTTCTACCACCCGAAAGGCTTCAAACCAGTCAACCCGGCTGATTACAACTATTCCAACGGGTTAAAACGGGCCGAGCAGATTGAAAAGAAGAAGGGGAACAAGTCAACCAGTATCTTTAGCGAAAACCACGACCAGTCAACCGTTGATGACTACAGCACCGATGCGCCGGAGCAAAACCACTCATCAACTGACTCCAACCGGATTAAGATCACTAATCCTGATGCAAATAATAAGTAATTTTACTAGCGTAAGTGGATCACTGTTGACACTCGACAGCGGTCCGCTTTTTTTGTTCATTTGAGAAAGCCCTTTCTTTGTTCTAGAATGAAGGTGAAACTTTTAAGGAGGTTATTGTGTTATGCCATGTACAACTATTTTAGTGGGGAAGGGTGCTAGTGCTGATGGTTCCACCATGATCGCGCGGAACGAAGACTACTTCCACGCCTTTAACCCCAAGCGCTTTGTCGTCATTACTCCTGAGCAACAGCCGACGGAATACCAATCCGTCACCTCGAAGTGTAAGGTCGAATTGCCAAGCGCACCCCAACGTTACACCGCCCTGCCGGAGTTAACAGGCAAGGAAAAAGAAATGGGGGTCTGGGGAGAAGGTGGCATTAATGCCGCTAATGTTGCCATGTCGGCCACCGAAACCAGCACCACTAATTCACGGGTTCTCGGTGTCGACCCATTCGTCAAGGCCGGGATTGGTGAAGAAGACTTTGTCACCATCGTGCTACCGTACATCCACTCTGCTAAGGAAGGGGTCGAATTACTCGGCAGGTACCTTGCAAAGTATGGTACCTATGAATCTAACGGGGTCATCTTCTCTGACAAGGATGATATTTGGTATATGGAAACAATTGGTGGCCATCACTGGGCAGCCAAGCGGGTTCCTGATGATGCCTACGTTGTCGCACCAAACTGGTTTAGTATCACCGACTTTGACTTTGCAGCTGAAGACACCCTGGCATCGGCTGACCTGCAAGAAATGATCGACACCTACCACCTTAATATCGATGGCAAGGGAACTTACAACTTGCGCCACATCTTTGGTAGCCATAACGATTCCGATTACGCCTATAACATCCCCCGGCAATGGTACGTTCAAAAGCTCTTCAACCCTAGCGACGTTGAACAACCTGACAACCCCGAATTGCCATTTGCTAAGCGGCCCAAACACCGGTTGACAATCGAAGATGTTAAGTACGCACTCAGTTCTCGCTACCAGCACACTCCTTACGACCCATACAGCGACCGGGGATCTGCTGCCGAGCAACATGCTTTCCGGCCAATTGGCTTCCAGCGGAACCAGGAGTTGCATATCTTGCAAATTCGTAATGACGTTCCCGAAAAATTAGCAGGGATCTGCTGGCTGGCCTTTGGTCCGAACGCCTTCAATGGAATTGCCCCATTCTACACCAACGTCCTCGACACGCCAGCTCAATACCGCGACACTAAGCCAAAGTTTGACATCACCAACATGTACTGGCTAACACACGCAATTACCACAATTGCGGACGACCACCCGAAGCGTTACAACTACCTGATTGAAGCACTTAAGCAAAACACGATCGCTACCGGCCGTCACGTTTTAATTACGACTGACCAACAGGCAGATGACCTGGGTGGCAAACCACTCACCGACCTGTTGCAAAAGGCCAACGAGCAGACCGCAACGGCCGCTTATAATGAAGCCATGAAGGCCCTGGGTGAAATGGTTGAAACCGGGTCCTTACAAATTCGCTTAAATTACTAGCCACTAACGAAGACGAGGCTGGGAGAAAACCGAGTTTTTTCCCAGTTTTGTTTAAAGAAAGCGCTTTATAAAAAACTAATAACTACTACAGTGAAGGTAGTGGTTTGTATTATTTTTCACTTAATTGCTGAGGAGGTTGTTAGTTATGAAGCCATTTATTAACGCATGTACAGGAATTTTAGTTGGTAAAAAGGCAAGTGTCGACGGTTCAACAATGGTTGCCCGGGACGAAGATTGGTATAACGGAATCAACCCGATTACTTACCGGGTCTTCCCAGCTAAGAACTATGACGGTGAACACTACGTTTCCGACTACAACGGCTTTGAGTGTGACCTGCACGGCCAGGGCTGCCGGTTCACCTCGTGTGCAGTTGGTGTTAAGGGCTATGGCCGTTGGGACCAGCAAGGGATCAACGAGTACAACGTTTCGATGACGGGATGTCAAACTGAAACAACAAATGAACGGGTACTTGCGTATGACCCATTAGTTCCTAATGGTTTAGACGAAGAATGCATGGTCTACTTGGTACTGCCATTCATCAAGAATGCCCGTGAAGGGGTCAAAAAGCTTGGAACAATGATTGAAAAGTATGGTACCGGTGAATCCAATGGGATGGCCTTTGCAGATAAGGACGAAGTTTGGTACATGGAAATGGAAGGTGGCCACCAGTGGGTCGCAATGCGGATCCCTGACGACTGCTATGCAATTGCACCAAACATCGCCTGCATCGAAGAAGTCGACTTTGATGACCCCGACAACTTTATGTACGCGCCAGGTATCCGGGACTTTGTTGACAAGTACCACCTCAACCCGGACCCAGGTCACTTCAACTACCGAGACATCTTTGGTACCCATGACGAAGGGGATGCTTACTACAACTTCCCACGGGCTTGGTACGGTCAAAAGATGTTTACCCCATCGGTTAAGCAGGACCCGACTAGTTCCCATATTCCGTTCTGCCAGCGGCCAGACCACTTAATGAGTGTCCAGGACGTTCAAAACTTCCTTAGCAGCCACTACCAAGAGACGAAGTACGACCCAATGGGCACCTACTCCAGCGGCGATGAACGCGAACGGAAGCTCTTTCGGCCGTTAGCACTTGACCGGAACCAGAATTCCAGTGTTCTTCAGATCAGAAATGACGTCCCTGCTAAGTACGCTGCCATTCAATGGGTTAACCTCGGCTTCCACGCCTTTAGCCCATACGTACCGTTCTTTGCCAACGCCAACGACACGCCGGATAACTATAAGGTTGCTGGCAAGAACTACTCCCCAGACAGCGCCTACTGGATGTATAAGCTGATGCAAGTAATTACCGAGCCACGGTACCACCAATTCATCAACAAGATTAACACTTACCGGGGTCAAGTCTTGTCTTATGGTCTTGGCCAGATCGCGGCCACGGATGCTAAAGCCGCTTCATACGACGGTAATGAATTAACTAACTTCCTTACTAGTTCAAACATCGAAACGGCCAACCACATCACTGATATGTCAAAGAAGATCATCCATGAATTAATCAATGACTCGTTACAAAACTCCCTCTTCCAATACGAGAAGGGCGATAACCTATAATGAGATAAAGATTCTGTAAAGTAAAAAATCTGGTATTAGCAAGGACTTTTTCCTACTAATACCAGATTTTTTCTTTCACATTATCCCTACAGCGAGTAATGCGTATACTCACCCTGTTCAACATCCGACTTTTGGATGCTCATGAAAGCATTGGCATCAACTGCCTTGACCAGGTCACGCAAGAAGGCAAACTGCCCCCGCGGCGTTACAACCATGATGACATCCGTCGGCTTTCCGGTATAGGCACCTTCACCACGCAGGACCGTCGCACCATGGGTAAAATTACGTAGTTGCTTAATCAACTTGTCAGCCTTCTTCGTGAAGATTACTACCATCACATCCGTCTGTGACGCAAAAGCATAATCCATCAAACCATTGACCGTCAGCATCCCGATCACGGTGTAAATAATCCGTCCCGGGCCGAAAAAGATCAGGGTCAAAAGGGCGATAATCCCATTTACCGTGTTAGCAAAAAAACCAACGTTCTTGTGAAAACGCCGCTGACAGTAGGTCACGATGATATCGGTCCCCCCGGTTGTAAACCCGTTGTTAAAACACCAGCCAACACTTAACCCAATCATTGCCGAGCCAATCAACGTGTTAGTAAGCGGGTCCTTGACGAGTACCATGGTTGGAATAATTCCTAAAAAGACAATGTTCGATAGGGCCGCTAGACCCGAAAACAAGATATACCGGAATCCAAATACCCGCCATGCAAAGATAAACAATGGCACGTTAAAAAGCGTCATCAACAAGCTCATACTCAGGTGACTATTCAGCGCGTGAATTAACTGGGCAGCACCAAGTACCCCTACCGAATATGAATTAGTGACGTTTAAGAAATCATTGATTGCAATCGCCGAAAGCAACCCATACAGCAGGGCAAAAAAGATACTTTTACCAGTCCGCTGAAATGATGCAGCATTTGCCTTAGCCATTAATACCCCTCCCTTGTGGTAAGATCATCACCCTAATTCTAGCATTCCTTTGCTAGCAGATACTACCATTTTCGAGAGCTTTTTATTAATGCCACAACCGTTGCCAGAAGTTACCAACCGGTACTTGCTCGCTACTGTAAAGCGTGTAGGATAACGGCTCGTGGTCGACCGTTTGAATTTCTGGACTCGATAACTCTAGTTCACCAATCCGTTCGTTGTTACGGACTGGTGCCAGCACCTTGTTGTTCTTACTACGTCGGTTTAACTTAACCGCCAAGTTATAGTTATTACCTACCTTGTCACTCCAAACACTAATTTTGCGGGGCTGGACGCTAACGGTACGCTGGCGACCATTTTCAACCCGCTGGGTGTGCAGCCGCTGTGGTAGGGTAATCTCTGACGTCGGCATTTGCTTTAACTTATCGTAGAGTTCCTGGGTCGCCGTAAACCGGGCATCCTTATTTTTACCATTAGCGTGCAAGACTACCGTAATGATACGGTGACCCCGGTACGTCCCAGTACTGACAAACGACGCTCCCGCTGCATCCGATGTCCCGGTCTTAAGGCCATCAATCTTGACCCCCTTGACCGCGTATTGGTCGCCCGGGAGCATTTTGTTTAGGTTGGTCGCTTGGACAGTCTTATTTTTCGTGATGAAGAAGTTGGCCTGCTTTTTTGCCGTTACCTGCAGCAGTTGGGGATAGGTCCGAATTAGGTAGCGGGATAAGATGGCCACGTCCCGGGCGGTCATAGCATTTTCCGCCTTATCAGAATACTGGGGTAACTTGAGGTCCTTCAAATCACCGTTCGTCAGCCCCACCGGGTTAACAATTGTATAATTCTTCAGGCCAATCTCTTTCGCCTTTTGAGCCATTCGGAGATTAAACTCTTCCATGCTACTCCCATCAGCACTCGCGAGGGCTAGGGTCGCCCCGTCTGCCGACTTAACCATGGCCGCATTAAGTAGTTCCTTAACGGTGTACGACGCCCCTTGCTGAACACCAATTGCCGAATAATTAGGGTCGTTAGCAATCGCCGCAATGTCAGAAGAAACTTTCACCTTAGTATTGGCCATGATTGCATTCTGCTTCAGTTCATCATGGATCACCGCTACGGTCAGCAGCTTACTAATCGACGCCACCGGGAGCTTCTTGTTCACATTTTGTGCGTATAAGACCTGCCCGGTCGACGCATCCACCATCATTGCTGCAGAGGCATCAATCCGGCCGCTCGCACCCGCACTGGTTGCCAAGCTAAGGATCAATGGTATCATCATGAATACCGCCAACTGTTTAATAAATTTTCTTCCGATCATACTTACGCTCCCCGCCTAAAAGTGTGCTAAGATAGCCACATGTATTTTACTACAAAGGAATCCAACCATGAATAGTGAATTAAAGCGACTTAGTTTAATTACGCTCAGTCTTTTTTTGGTAATGGTGTTGGTCGTCAATGTCCATACCTACCTTGACGCTGGCAAATTTATCCCCGAAGCCACCCGCCACAGCCAGGTCCGCAACGTGAACCTCATGCGGTCAGTAAACCGCCACCACCCATCGGAGCACAAAAACTACCCGTCTCTGGCGCATACTAAAAAGCTCCGCCTCGTCGCGGAACCAGCCCTTAAACGCGTGTACGTATTGACCGGGTCACGGGTAATCTACATCATGCACGCCCAAATAAACCTGTATCCCCAGCACTTAACCAGCCAGGCTAAGTCCGGTCAGCAGCTTTACCAAAAGCGGGGGACTACCTTAGTGACCGGCTTTGACTGGTCCGAATTTGGTCACCACTTCTACTTTGAATCGGTTGCCGCGGTTAACCAGCACCGCGTCGGCAATAACTGGCTCCAAGACCCCGTTAAGGTTCCGGGTACCATCCAGTTGTCAAAACCAGACGCCCGATGGATCCAGACCCTTCCTAAGGGCATACCAATCATTATCCGCTAAGGAGGTTTTACATGTTGTCGGATTACTTTTCACCAAAGTTTCTCAAGGAGGTTATCATTTGTAACGGCGAGCTAGTTCTTGCCGTCATTTTTTACAACCTCCTCGGTTTTCTTGTTCCCCTGGTCCGCTTCTCTTTTTGGACCACTATTATCGCCCTGGTAATCGTTAACTTAGTCCTCTTCGGTCTTAAGTTTGTCCATTCCCAGGTTAATTAGTAATTACAACCTTGGTACCGACCGGCACCGTCTTGGAAAACCATCGTGCATCCGGTACTGACAGCCGAACGCAGCCATGTGAGCCTTGTGTTTTCCCTAGTTTAGCCGCTTCCTTGGTATTAATCTTGCCACCGCTGCTGGTTGGCACACTGTGGAAGAGGTACGTACCGTGGTTCTTCCAGGAAACGTAGTACTTAGCCCCTTCCTGGAGTTCTGAATTATAGAAACTATCACCACGTTGGTCTTCAATGTGGTAGGTTCCCGTCGGTGTCATGCTCTTTTGCTCGCCGGTTTTCGGGTCGGTTCGGTACTTTCCCCCGGTGCAATACATTGTGTAGATTAACTTCTTACCATCATACACGTACGTCCGGTTCTGCTTAAGCTGGACCTTTACCCAGAGGTGCTTAGCTGCTGCCAAATTAGGGTATGGTTTCGTCTCGGAGGACTTACGCCAGTTAATCGGCTGCCGCATAGCTCCCACCGCGGCCGTACTTGTCGCATGGGCTGCTTGCTTAGTCTTTTGTGTCATCTGCTTAGCACGTTGGGCCTCTTGGATTGCTTGCTGGCGGTGAACCGTTTGAACCCGGTGGCTTAATACCACCCCCACTACCAGACAGCAAAAAATAAGATAAATTAAATGTTTTAGTTTTAAGGTCATAAGTGTTCAACACTCTCGTTTACAATTTTCAAAAACAACTTTATTATATTATAGGTGGGTAATATTACAATTGCTTTTGATCAATCAAACTGATTAAGATGGGGATTTCAATGCGTAATAATCTAAAGGTTTCATACTTAACCGCCCTCCTCTTTTTTATTGTCGCCGTGGTTTACGCAAACATCGGCTAATTAGGGGGCGCATTAAATGCAAAGAATTAAGACAATTTGGCGATACATCGTCACGCACAAGTGGTCGAAGGATATCTTACGGGCAAACCTGCTGTACATCCTGTTAATTATCCTCTTCGACCTTTTGTTCCACTTTGGCTTGCGTCCGGTCGGCTGGGGGGCCGCTACCAAGCTGTGGTTACTAATGAACTTGTGCCTGTTAGTAAAACTGATTCTTGATATTATTGATAAACTAATAAAGCGGAACCGCGCTTCATACTAAGTGAAACGTGCTTCCGCTTTATTTTATTTACCGAGATACATTGAAGAGCTGTGCATTGCAATCTTTTTATCCGGATAAAGTTGCTTAGCAATTGCGGTCACGGCAGTTGGTGCTTCGCCAAACGCCGCCGCGATTAGGGCCGCCTTACCAGGGAAGGTCACCCCGTCACCAATTGCATAGACTCCGTCAACGTTCGTCTTCATCATTGAATCAACTTTAATTAAGTGGTGCTCGCTGGCTAGCCCCAGCGACCACTTATTCAGCGCGGCATTGTTAGACGTAAAACCGTAATTGACAATTAGCTGGTCCACGTGTAATTCGCGTTCCTCGTCACTACGCCGCTTCTTTAACTTCAGGGTAACACTTTGGTCGTCTTCGACCGCAATTTCTTTAGGCAGGTATGGGGTCACCAGGTTCACCTTGGACTGCTGGAGTTTCGTCACGGTGTGTTCAAGACCCCGGAATTCATCCCGGCGGTGCACGATACTAACTTCCTTAGCGACCGGCTCAAGCATCAGCGCGATGTCGATGGCCGAATCCCCACCGCCAAGTACCGCCACCCGCTGGCCGGTATAATCGGCCGCGTGCTTGACAAAGTAGTGTAACTGGTGGCCTTCTACCTCGTCCGCTCCGTTTAAGCTCAGCTTGCGGGGGGTAAATGCGCCATTACCAAGCGCAACGATTACCGCCCGGGAACGAGAAGTCCGTTGGGCCGACTTAATGGTAAAGGTCCCATCAGCCTCCTTGACCACGTCATCGACCGTTTCATTTAAGAACTGGTCAACGGGGGCAATGGCCATTTGCTGGTTTAGCCGGTTCACCAATTCCTGGCCGGTTACGCCTGGCATCCCAGCGACATCCCAGATTTGCTTTTCGGGGTAGAGGGCCGCTACCTGCCCACCTAATTGTGGGAGGCTTTCAACTAATTGGGTCCGCAGTTCGTGTAAGCCACAATAAAAGGCCGCAAACATTCCCGCGGGTCCACCACCGACGATCGTCACGTCATACATTTCTTCCATAATTGAGGTCCTTTCCTATATGTTAATTCCATTATACCATCACTCGGCTGAACCTCGTCCTGATCAAAGAGTCACAAGCAAGACAATCTTTTTATAGTAAAAGGTTTGACGTGCTGATATATCAATGCTAAACTTTTGGTAAAAGCGCTACCATGAACATTGTGTTCAAGGTAGTAGTACACTAAGATGTAGTTGTAGATAAATTTTTAGTTAAACCTTTTGGAGGGACAAATTATGGCAAAAAGAAAAATGATCCTTGATTTGGACACTGGTGTTGACGACTCCTTAGCAATCGCATACGCCCTGGCCGATCCAGAAGTTGATCTGATCGGGATTGTTAGTTCATATGGTAATAACCTGCTCGACGTTTGTGCTGAAAACAGCCTGAAGCTACTGGAACTATTGGGCCACACTGACATTCCAGTCTTCAAGGGCTTACCACACTCCAGCACTTCTGATCACTTTAACGTGATGCAAGTTTCCAAAGATATCCACGGTAACAATGGTATCGGGGAGGTAGAATTACCTGCCCCACAACGGAGTTTGGAAGAAGAATCCGGTGTCGACTTTTATATCGATGCGGCTCACAAGTACGGTAAGGACCTCATCATTATCCCAACTGGCCCAATGACCAACCTGGCCGCTGCTTTGAAGAAGGACCCTGAAATTGCCCACTTGATCGGCAACGTTACCTTCATGGGTGGGGCCCTGACGGTTGACGGCAACGTTACGCCCGCAGCCGAAGCTAACATCAACCAAGATGCCAAGGCAGCTGACGAAGTCTTCAAGTCCGGCTTGCCGTTGACAATGGTTGGCTTAGACGTTACCCTACGGACCCTCTTGACGAAGAAGGAAACCCAACAGTGGCGGGACCTCGGTACGAAGGCCGGTAAGGCTTACGCCGACATCACTGACTTCTACATCGACGCTTACTACAACCTTGACATTGATAAGCGTGGTTGTGCACTTCACGACCCACTGGCCGTTGGTGTGGGAATTGACCCATCGTTTGTTAAGACGATTAGTCTGTTCATGCGTTGCGAATACGATCCAGACAGCCCATTCTACGGCCGGACGGTTGGTGACAACGCTAAGTTAAACGACCCGAACCCGAACGTTAAGATTGCGGTTAACGTTGATAAGGAACGGTACCTGAAGGTCTTCATGGACCACCTGACTAACCTGTTCAAGGAACACTAGAATTTAATAATGCGGGACTGACAGTCCTAAGATGACTACGGGCGGCCGGTGTTTGGAAAATCCAAATACTGGCCGCCCTTTTTATTTTTCCAAAAATTCCGGTATAATTAGTGAAAATAAAAAGCATAAGGAGAGAAGAACAATGAAAATTGCTGCTTACAGTGTCGTTCCCGCGGAAAAGCCCTACTTTGAACAGTGGAGTAAGGACCACCATGTCGAAGTCAAGCTAATCTCAGCGCCCCTTTCAAGTGCCAACCTTGCGGAAGCGGCCGACTGCGTCGGTGTGTCTGTCCAGCAACCATCCACGTTAGGTGGTGCCGACTTCTACCAGCAGTTTACCCAAATGGGACTGAAGTATATCGGTGTCCGCTCCGCCGGTATTGATTTTGTTAATCTGGCTGAATGTCAAAAACATGGCATCAAGGTCACCAACGTCCCCGCCTACTCACCGCGGGCCATTGCCGAAATGGGCCTAACCCAGGCGCTGGCCCTATTACGAAAGCTAGGTGAATACCGTGCCGAAATGGCCCAGGGGAAGTTTAGTCTTAACCCCCACCTAATCAGCAACGAAATCTACAACCTGACCGTCGGTTTAATTGGCCTGGGCCACATTGGTGGTGAAACCGCCCGCCTCTACCGGGCCCTGGGCGCCAAGGTAATTGCCTACAACCGGAGCCACAAGGTTGAGTACGAGTCCGTGGTCGAATATACCGACTTTGACAGCGTAATTACCCAGTCTGATATTATTTCCCTCCACACGCCGCTCACGTCGGCCACCGAAGGGATGATTGGTGCACCAGAGCTGCACAAGATGAAGGATAACGCCATCTTAATTAACATGTCCCGGGGCAGACTAGTTGATACGGCCGCCCTGATTGCGGCGCTAGAAAGTCACCAGATTGCCGGTGCCGGTCTTGACACCCTGGCCAATGAAGCAGCGTTTTTCCGTAAGGATGTCCCGGTTGACCAGCTTCCCGCGGACTACCGGACCCTGGCTGCCATGCCGAACGTTATCATCACCCCCCACGTTGCCTTTTACACCACCACGGCGATCAAAAACATGGTTAATATTGGTCTCGACAACATTTATCAACAGGAAAAGAACTAGTTTAACATAAAGGCGGCCTTCAGCGTTCGAAAGCTCGAATACTGAAGGCCGCCTTTATGTGCCGCAGCAGTCATGTTACATAAAATTGCGGACGACTAAAGAGACCGCCAGGATCAGCGCACCAATTCCCACGATCAGTTGCATCAACCGGCCGGGGAGGTGACGGACAATTACCGGACCTAGCGCCCCACCGACAATGTTGCCGATGAACAACGGAATCACGTAGTTCCACTCAATCGTCGTTTCAAAGGCAAAGATAATCACGGCAATCGTGTTAGTCACTGTCATCGCCACGTTCTTCAACGCATTATTAACGGCAAAGCTCTTTTGTCGGTTAACCACTGACAAGAGGGTCAGCATCATCACACCGGCCCCGGCATTGAAGTAACCAGCGTAAATTCCGACTAGGAACACGCCAATGACCGTCAACGCAGTATACAAGCGGTGACGGCCCAGCGATTGCGTATTAGCGGCCATCGCACCTTGTCCCTGCCGTGCCCGATGGGGAAACATCAGGATAATACCGGCCACGGCAATACAAAACGGTACCAGCTCCTGAAATAATTTCCCGGGTAATGCAAAAAGTAGGATGGCCCCAATTACCGCCCCGACAAATACCAGCGGGATAATCATCCACATCTGCTTACGGTCATGCCGCAATTCCTTAGTGGAGGCAATGATTGAACTGTAGGCACTCCCCACCGTTGACCAAGCACTGGTGACGTTTGCCATCACCGGGGACAAGCCCATCATTAGTAAAGCGGGGTAGGAAATTAGCGAGGCCAGTCCGGCCGCCGCACTAACGATCCCTGCTAAGATACCAATAATAATGAGGACCACAAAAAAGGTAATTCCAGACATTATTCTTCTCCCATTCGTAAAATTAAAACAGCTTTATTGTACAACGGTTTGTTGGGAATTTGAATTTACTTTCGTTTTACTGTATAATTTGCGGTGAGATTAATACGATGTCTGGGGTGCCACGTGGCTGAGATGATACCCATTGAACCTGACCTGGTTAAGACCAGCGGAGGAAGATTCGGTAAGATCAATTCATAAACGAAGTTAATGCCCCCGTGCTTTTTGCATTGTGGGGTTTTTATTTTACCTAAGGCCGCCTTAATCTTAATTTCTTATAAGGAGTGTCTTTGTTTTATGCGTAAAGCAACCTTTCACTTACGCGACATTATTCTATTAGCATTAATTGCCATTATCTTTGGGGTAATTTACTACGCCGCAGCCTTTGTATATAACGGGCTCACCGTGCTCTTAACCCCCATTGGCTACGGACCAGTGGCCAATGACATCACCATGGGGATCTGGTGCATGGCTGGTCCCTTGGCCGGCTTTCTTCTGCGCCTTCCGGGAGCATCCTTTCTTGGTGAATTTCTCGGGGCCGCAGTCGAGATGTTTCTTGGTGACCAGTGGGGGGCCGCCAACCTGCTCTCTGGTGTTGTTCAAGGGGTTGGCACCGAATTAGGCTTTACGGTGACTGGCTACCGGGTGTACAACTGGCTGACCGTCATCCTCACCAGTATTACCACCACCCTGGTCACCTTTGCTTGGGACTGGTTCCGCAACGGTTATAGCCATTTTGCCCCCACCATGTTAATAGTTATGCTGGTCGTTCGTTTCCTTTCCATGCTGGTCTTTTCCGGAATCCTGGTTAAGCTGATTGTTAACCTACTGGTCCGGGCCCACGCTATTAAGGGGTAATTATGACAGCAATTATTGATATCCACCACCTTTCCTTTGAATTTGCTGACCACCAGCCGGTACTTGACCAGGTGAGCGTCCAGTTTCAACCGGGACAAGTCGCCCTATTGATGGGGCCGTCAGGTTGTGGCAAGTCAACCCTTCTACGCTTGATCGCTGGCCTTTTGCCCAAGTATGGGGGAAAGGTGACTAGTGGCCAGGTCGCCTTTCCCGCCGGGGCGCCCACAATTGGGATGCTTTTCCAGGATCCCCTGACCCAGTTTGCCTTAGACACCCCCCGGCATGAACTCGAATTCGTCTTAGAAAACGAGCAGGTAGCGCCCAGCCAAATTTCCCACCGGGTGGCGGCCGCCCTTGCCTTTTGCAACATTGCCGCTCTCGCTGACCGGCCGTTAACGACCCTGTCCGGTGGGCAGCAACAACGGGTGGCCCTCGCCGTCGTTATCGCCCGCCACGCCCAAGTGCTGCTCCTCGACGAGCCCTTCGCCAGTATCGACGAAGGTAACCGTAACTTTATAATTCAACAGCTAACAACCCTGGTTAAAACGGGCGTGACCATCTTGATCGCCGACCATGACTGCCACGGTTACCAGGCCCTCACCCCGACCGTCTACCACTTCACTGAGCGGCAAGTCAACCAGCTTTCACCAAAAGATAGCGCCGCTCTGTTAACTGCTGCAGATACCCAGGCACAACAAGCGCTGGTCACCCCCTTACCGACGGGACCCACGGCGCTAGAGCTTAACCAGGTCGCAATTAGTCGGGGACCGAAGCAGCTGCTGACCATCCCCCAGTTACGCCTGATTGAGGGGAAGATCACCCTATTAACGGGGCCCAACGGGAGTGGTAAGTCAACCTTTCTCAAGGCCCTGGCCCGGCTGCTCCCCTACCAGGGACAGATCACCTACCTAGGGACCAATATCCAGACAATCCGGCGCCGGCAGTACCGGCACGAACTAGGCTTAGTCTTTCAGCACGCCAATGACCAGTTCCTCAACGTAACGGTGGGTGAGGAGTTGACACTAAGTCAAAGAAACGGTAACCACCCCTACTTTAAGGACCACTTAGCGACGGCCCTCAAATTGCTGGGGCTCGCCGGGCTCAAAAGCCGGGTGGTTTACTCGCTCAGCGGGGGACAGCGTAAGAAGCTCCAGCTGTTAGTAATGTTGATGATGGGCCAGTCCGTCCTCTTACTAGACGAACCCTTTGCCGGCCTTGACCAGCAGTCCTTTGCGGCGGTCTGCCAACTAATCCGTCAGGCGCAAGTTGCCCGGCCACAGACCATGGTGGTCATCAGCCACCAGCTGGCCGCAATTGACCAACTAGTCGACTTCCACCTGGCACTTACTAACCACCAACTGAGCTACCAAAGGGGGGGACGTTATGAATCCGAGTCTTAAACTCATCCTAGCCTTAATTATTTCACTCGAGATCACCTTTACTACCCACCTGGTGGGTAACCTCATCATCATTGGGGCTGCACTAGTTGATCTGGCCTGGCACCGGGTGTCGCCCACAAAGGTGGTTAAGTTACTCCTGGTAACCCTAGTTCCGGCCGCGGCACTTTTTACTACCTTGGCGTTCTTTTCACCCGACCATGATGCCTTTTTTGCAACCGTCCTGGTTAGCCGCTTATACTGCTACGTAACGGTTGGGGCTGCCGTCACGTTAACGACGCCGAAGCTGGCGTTGATCCGTTCTTTAGAACAAAACTGCCACCTCCCGAGTAAGTTTGCCTATGGTTTTTTGGCGGCCTTAAACCTAGTTCCCCGAATTCGCCAGGCCGTTATAACCATCCAGACCGCGGGGGAAATGCGGGGAGTGACCCTCCACTGGTGGTCACCGACCCTCTATTTTAAGGCCATTCTTAACGCCATTAACTGGGCCGACCAGCTCGCCCAAGCGATGGAGACCCATGGTTTTGTCGAAGGGGCCCCGCGCACCGCGGCCCAAACCATCCCCCTCCAGCGTAAGGACTGGTATTGGTGGGGGACCGCACTAGTGCTTGTCCAACTGATATTAATTGCGCTTCCTTGATTTATCAGGCATAATGAGGATAAAAGAAAGGAATCTGGAATGAATAATAACAGTCTGTCAACACGCATTATTAACGGTTTATCCTACCTCAGCATCTTTTTCTTACCGGTGGTCTTCCCGCTGGTTGTTTGGATGATCAGCCGGGCCAGTGATAGTGCCCCAAGCATTAAGAGCAATGCCCGTAAGGCCTTCTGGTCGCAGATCTTCCCACTGTTCTACGTGATCTTTGCGCTCTTTGTTTACAGCATCAACGCCCTGCGTGACTTTACAACTCACGCTGGTGCCCTGTTTGGTTTACTATTAACCTTTGCCCTCCTAATCGCTCTCTTGCTCTTTGTTTACAACGTCGCCATGGGCGTTAAAATGTTAATTGGACGCGAGTAAACCCTACTAACTATGTCGGACCACGGCTAAAGAAGCAGCGCTGTCGCTTCCTTAGCCGCGATTTTTCTTTAACAACATTTCGTTTCTCAATTCATTAAAAGGTGGTATCAACTTATGGACCTGCTCTTGGGGGTCATCTTGCTGCTTACAACAGTGGTGGTCGCTAACGTTATCCACTTAATTTACCCCAAAATTCCCCTCTCGATTTACCAGATCGTGGCGGGGGTCCTGCTGGCATCGTTGCCGACAACCGCCACCAACTTTACCATGCACCCTGAATTATTCATGATGGTCGTCATCGCCCCCTTAATGTTTAATGACGGACAAAACCAGTCTTTCCGCTACCTGACCAGTAACTATAAGTCGATTTTTTCAATCTCGGTCGTTCTCGCGTTGGTGACCGTCCTGATTGCCGGGGGATTACTCCACCTGGCACTACCAATGGCCTTCTCCTTATCACTGGCCTTTGTGCTGGCGGCCATCATTACGCCAACCGACGCCGTGGCCGTTAAGTCCCTCACCAGTAACATGACCGTCCCTGAAAACGTCAACGGGGCCCTGGAATACGAGTCACTTTTTAACGACGCTTCCGGAATTGTCCTCTTAGACCTTTCACTGGCCGCGTACCGGTCCGGTGAATTCTCGGTTGGCCACGGTCTTTGGATCTTTGCCTACGTTTTCTTCGGCGGTATCATCTTTGGGGCCATCATGGGGGACCTACTGATCGCCCTTCGGCAACGCCTAATGCGTAACCACGTTGACATCGGGTCGATTGTCATCCCCATCAACGTCATGACCCCCATCGTCGTCTACTGGCTTGCCGAAGAGCTCCACTTTTCAGGAATTCTGGCTGTGGTTTCGGCAGGAATCGTTCACAGTATCCTCTACGACCGGCTCCGCTTGACCTCCACGAAGGTTCAAATGGCCACCACTACGATCTGGAACATCATTTCTGACGCCTTAAACGGGATCGTCTTTGTTCTCTTAGGGGTCATGCTGCCCCAGGTCCTGCGGCGGACGGCACCTAGTAACCTACTTAAGTTGGTCTGGGTGGCCCTGGCACTCTACATCATCATGACGGCACTTCGGTTTATTTGGACCCGGTTACGGCTGGTCAACATTCACTCGGCTCCAAAAGACCTCAACCGGGACAGCCTCCTGATGGCCATCGGGGGAATTCACGGGACAATTACCCTCTCGCTGGCCTTTTCCTTGCCGGTAATGATCAACCACCACGAGTTTACCTTCCGTAATTCAATGATCCTGATTGCGGCCTTTGTCATCCTGATCAGTTTGCTGGTCGGTGCCGTAGTCTACCCGCTACTTCTTCCGCCCAAGTCACAGGAATACACTGCCGAAGAATTCCGCCAGGCCTTTAACAAGACCGTCCACTACGCTATTGACACCCTCCACGAGGATGACCGCCATCCCCGGGAACGGTCAATGGTAGCCGACCAGCTGAGCAGTCAAACGGAACAGTTCCACAGCTTTGACCGGGTACTATTCGAGCAACTGATCAACAAGGCGCACCAAATCGAACTTGCGACCCTCGACCAGCTGACCAGTGATGACGTAATTACCAACAAGCAAGCACAGCTGTTTGCCAGCTTTGTCACCCGGTCGGTTTTCCGGGGAAACCAGCACGGCTTTATCGGTTTTGGTCTCCTCCTTTGGCACCGGCTCAAGTGGCGTCATGCTCGTCGGAAGCGGCTCCGCAAAAAAATAAAATGCCAACGGGCTACTACACAGGGGTCTCACCAGTTAGTTACTACTAATGAACGAGACACCCTGGCCAAGATCCAAACCCTGGTTTACCGCAACGTGGAAAAGTACCTCCACTCCATTTCTACCCCCGAAAACGTTAATGAGATCGCGGTAGTTAACCGGATTTACTGGCAGAAGAAACGCTTCTTTAGCCGGGATATCAACATTGACGCTGACGTCGTGACCAGCCTCTTCGTTGAGGCCTTCCAGCTCGAACATTCCTACGTGCAAGAGCAACTAGTGGCTGGAACCCTTTCCCAAGAGTTAGCCAATGCCTTAAATGAACAGATCTCCACTGATGAACTCGTCTATGTCCAGTCACTTGATTAATAAAACTAACTAAGGCTCTTAACATTCAGCAATTGCTGAATGTTAAGAGCCTTAATCTTTCTTACAAAGTCAACAAGAATGCTACCGCGGCGGGCAGCAGTTGAAATAACCAAATTTTCTTTGTGGCGGTTAGTCCACCATAAAAGGCTACCGCCATGATGAAAACCAGCAACATCTGCCAAACGGTGATCAGCATCACACCCCGTACTAACCAGTAGCTGGCAATCATCATCACGCCAAGCGCCCCGTTGTAAATCCCCTGATTAGCAAATGCCACCCGGGCCGCGGGTTGCTTAGTGTATTCAACGGGTAGGTCAAAGGCCTTCGCCTGCTGCTGGGGACTGGCAAACATTTCCACTAACATAATACCGATGTGTTCCAATGCCACCAGCATCACTACAATAATAACTAGCATCTTTTCCTCCGCTTATTTAACGTATTGGTTCAAAAAACGGGCAATCCGGCGCGGATATTCATGGGGCTCCTTAGCATAGGAGGCCGCGTGTTTAGCGCCCTTGACCACCCATAGTTGCTTGGGGCCCTTCGTCGCCGCGTAGTTTTGATAAACCATCCGGGTCGGTACAAACGTGTCCTTGCTGCCATGAATAAACATGATTGGCCGATGGTTCCTAGCCAGCATTGCTGTTGAACTGGCCTGGTGAACATAAAAGCCATTCTTGACCCGGTTAATCAGACTAAGGCTACCAATCAACGGTGCGCGAATTACCTGGGGAATATTATACAGGTTCCCGGCCTCATAGTTAAGCTCACCGGCGAGGCTGTCATAGCCACAATCTTCGACGAGTGCCTTAACCTGGTGTGGTAACTGGATACCACTCGTCATCATCGTCGTAGCACCACCCATGCTGACCCCAAAGATCACGATTTGACTTTGCTGGCCGTTTTTAGCGATTAACTGTTCACTCCACTTACGGACGTCATAGCGTTCCGGCCAGCCATAGCCGATATATTTTCCTTGGCTCTGACCATGAGCCCGGGCATCCGGCATTAAGACGTTATAGCCTAGGCGGTGAAACATCGCCGCGTACTCCCCCATCTTTTCCTTGCGCCCCATAAAGCCGTGCAAGATAATGACGTTCTTCGTAGTTGGCTTGCTAGCCGGCAGGTAATCCGCAACCAGGCGGTAGTGACCTTGGGCCGCTGTTATCGTCCAGCGGTGCTTGGGTGCCTGTTTAAACCATATTTTCTGTGCGTACAGCGGGTCGTGCTTACTGATCCGGTTTGAATTATTAATAAATGACTTGTGACTCGGAACCATCGCAACCGAAAAGAAGTAACTCCCCGCCGCAAAGAGCGCCAGGGCGATTACCACAACGATGCCGATCAGCCAGCGCCACAAGTGGTGCCGTCGTTTTGTTACTTGTTTTGCCAAAATGATTAACCCCATGTCGTATTTTTGAATTAATGCGAACATTTTAGCACACTTTCCGTTACTTTGTAACATTCATCCCTAGTAAATACCGTTTCCAATGGTAAAATAGGAATTGATACCAAAAAGGAGTGAGAAAATGTTTCCAGAAAGACTCCGCGCATTACGTAAGGGGCAAAAAATCACCCTCAAAGAACTGGCTAACCACCTAAATGAAAACCTGGGCCCCAACGAAAAGCCTAACACTGCTTCGCAAATTGGTAATTGGGAACGGGGAATTCGGACCCCCTCATACGTTGAAGCCCGTAAGCTTGCTGAATTTTTCGACGTCAGCCTGGACTACCTAACCGGTAAGACCGACCGCGACGATTTCGACTTAAGCAAGCTCTTTTTCTCAAGTAAGAACTTGTCCTTCAACCAAACTGTCCTGTCAAATGAAGACCGTTATGAAATTTTCCAGTTGATTGACGGCTACCTCAAGGGGAAAAATAACCGCCGCGACACTGATAAGTTTTACGGTAAGCAGGAACAACTCAACCTTAAGCTAAAGTAAGTGATATCTATGAAACCCAAAAAACTAAAACAATTGAAGAAACGGGCTAAAAAGGCCCACCAAGCCCTCCAGCAGGCGCCATACATCAAACAGTTACTAAGCTACCGGGAGTTGTTTGATGATTTCCCACCAATCAAGTACCTCATCAACAATGCCCTCGAAAGTGACCGCCTGCTAAAGAACGGTTTACTACCCCAGCCCCTGCCGAAACTCTTGCTCCCGGATGACATTCAGGACACGATTTTTCAAGCGGTTAACCGTCAGTATCCGCAGGGTGACCCCCACGGTGACGCCCTTTGGAATAAGTACAATGCTGTCCTGCCCGAATTAGACCGCCACTTGCGAAACTTCCGTGACTACCTTGAAGACACCTACGGAATGTGGTCATACGTTAACGCCCCCTTCGCTAAGGCCCTTGCGGACTATTTAAACGGTGGGGCAGTCCTGGAAATCATGGCGGGCAATGGCTATATCTCGAAGGGCTTGCGCAATAATAACCCAGTCCAAAAGATCTACACCACTGACAGCCAAGCCTGGGTTAACGAGAACGAAACTGGCAAGCACCCGGTAACCCCGATCGAAAAGCTCGATGCCCTGGCAGCAATTAAGAAGTATGGCCAGGACGTCCAGTACGTAATCATGTCTTGGGCACCGGATAAGCAGGAAACGGATTGGCAAGTCCTTCAACTCCTCCGGCAAGACTACCCGAACATCCACTTCCTGGTAATTGGTGAAAAGGACGGGGCAACCGACTCAACGGCCTTTTGGCAAAACGCCCAGCTCAGTCAGGACGCGGACCTGCAACGGGTTAACCAGCAACTCCATTCGTTTGACTTAATTGATGAACAAATCTACACGGTGAAATAGCGAGGGGATGTTAACATGATGCGGCAAATCAATGGCAACCAGCTCAAACAGTTAATCAAGGGGCGCCCGGCTAATAAACGGCTAACGGTCAGTGAGTACTACCTCGCTGACTGTGACCTTTCCGGGTGGGACCTTAGCAACATTGATTTTTCGCTGACGGCCTTTCAAGGGGTCATATTAAATCATGTCAACTTCAGCAATAGTTCCCTGGAAAACGCCCGGCTCGACGGCTGTCCACTTCGGCAAGTAACGTTTATCAACACTAACTTACGGTGTACCTCGCTGCGGCGCTGTGACCTGACCGGCAGCAACCTGAGCGGGGTGGACCTCTATGGTGCGGTCCTGGAACAGGCTAACCTGGCGGGTATCAAAACTGACGAGCATACTAAGTGGTTCCGCCTGCACTGCCCGGCTACGGGGCCCTTTGTGGCGTTTAAAAAGTGCTTCAATGATCGGATCGTCCAATTACTGGTCCCGGCGGATGCTAAACGGACCTCGGCCACCCGTCCTTCTTGTCGGTGTAACAAGGCCAAGGTCCTTAAGATCACCAATTTTGCCCAGACTGAGGAATACGATGAGGCCTGGTCCCTGGTTGATGAACACTTCGTTTACCGGCGGGGCCAGTGGGTAACCGTTGATAACTTCAATAATGACCGCTGGTACGACTCCACCACGGGAATTCACTTTTGGATGACCCGGGAAGAGGCCATGGCCTACTAGTATGTCAATATCATTAAAACTTAACCAGCTAGTAATTTTTCCTTGATCACCAGCTGGTTTTTTGCGTATAATGTTTGATTGTGTAAAAAAACTAACTTAAGGAGGCTACTATGAAGTACCGTTTACGAGCAATTCTTTTTGTCTTTGTCGCATTTATGCTTGGTTGTAATGAATACATGATTGTCGGGGTCCTTCCCGATATCGCCCATGAATATCACGATTCACTGTCCCAGCTGGGGTTGCTCGTAACCGTCTTCGCACTGGTTTACGCGGCTTTCACCCCGGTAATTACCTCGCTGGCCAACCGCTGGCACCGCCACCACGTCCTCTTAGTCCTAATGATTATTTTCCTGGTCGGCAACACCTGGTCGGCGCTGGCCACGAACTTCATTTCGTTACTACTGTCCCGGATCCTGACCGCGATGGTAGCCGGGGCCATTATCTCAATTATTTTGGTAATGGCGAGTTTCGTTGCCCCCTATAACCGCCGGGCCAGCCTGGTCTCATGGGTTTTTGCTGGGTTCAGTATTGCCTCTGTCATCGGAATTCCCATCGGGACCATCATCAGTACTAACTTCTCTTGGCACGATAGTTTCTGGATGGTGACCGTGATTACCGTGATCGCCCTGGGCTTCCTATTTTGGCTCGTCCCCCGCGATACTCCCCAGGTGCGGAGTAGCCTGCAAAAGCAGTTCGTCTTGTTTAAGGATCGCCGGGTCGTCCTCGGGGTCTTCTTCATCGTGTCAATCTGCGCTGCAGACTACACGATCTATACCTACATCCGGCCGCTCATCACCAACGAAATGGGCTTTGACAATACCTGGCTTAACTGGCTCCTGTTTGCGATGGGGATCTTCTTCATCTTTGGCAATAAGTTTGGTGGCTACCTGGCTGACCGGAGTGGGATCCACCGCCTGCCGGTAATTTATGCGGTCATGACCGTGCTCTACCTCGCCTTTGCTCCCCTCCTGGCCTTCAAGTGGGTGGCCATCCTAGTCGTCGGCCTGCTGTGTATCGCCTTTTCTTGCTATGGTTCTTCTACCCAGCTGATGTTTTTAGACATTGCCGAAAAGGAGTATCCGCAGTCACTCGACCTGGCCTCGTCGTTAAATTCAATTTTTGCCAATATCGGCATTTCGCTGGGGTCATTTACCGCTTCGCAAGCGGTCCACTTTACCACGATGAACCACCTTGGTTACGTGGGGTCGGTCTACGCCCTGCTAGCAACGGTGCTCGTAATTATTCTCAGCCACCGTTATACGGGGATGCGTTACCACGTTAAATAAATTAAGCTGACGTAAGGTCTACAATACTGTGTGGCTTTACGTCAGCTTTTTGCTATAATACTCAATTATTATTCAATCCCGTCCGTTGATTCTTTATAAGCAGAGAAAAACAACTATCGCCATTAGTGCAACCAGTGAAACACCATAGTATGCTTCTGCCATAACAGTCACCCCCGTTTACAACTATATTGTAAGCCCTTACGTGAAAAATTGCACTAACTTTGCAGGATTATTTTTAAATGCCTGAAATGTCAAATTAAGTTAGAAAGAAACTAACTGTGCGTCTGTGATATTCT
>DHKFJ23503__coassemble_585_pt1 | contig 47019 bp, 38 predicted proteins | sample DHKFJ23503__metabat2_low_PE_016 | metagenome-assembled genome bin DHKFJ23503
CAACAGTAAATTGTGGCGTTCCGAAGTCGTTCTTCTTCGTCATGGAAGTCAGTTCAGCGTGTTCGCCCTGGGCACTCTTGCCCAAAACGTTCCAGAATTGTTCGTCGTAGTTAGCATCTTCGTTATAAACATCGGCATCAATCATGCTGGTGATTTCAACCTTGGCATCACTAGTACCGCGGTTCTTGATGTGGAGACGTTGACCAACTAATTCCTTTTGAACTGCAGAAACAAAACGTTCAAAGTTGAAGTACATTTCAGTACCACCGATCTTAACCGTGAATTCACGACTTAAGACGCCCCGCTTCATGTCGAGGTCCAACTTAAAGTCTTCTGGTGTTTGCTTGGCCAGGTCCAGTTGTTCACCGTTAACCTTGATGACCAGCTTCATGAAGTTAACCGCGTTGATCATCTTACCGAAGTACTTCGGGTAACCGTTCTTCCACCAACCAACACGGGTCTTGTCAGGGAACCATACCCCACCAAGGTAAACCCCTTGCATATGGTCACCAGTGTAGCCTTCTTCAAAGAAACCCCGCATCCCGAGGTTCTCGTTGGCCAGACTAGTCATGGATTCTTGGAGACGCTTGTCTTCTGGATCCCACTTTCGCGTTGCAACATGCCATGGAGCAATATCGAATGTTTGTTTCATTGAATTCAAGTCCTTTCTCTATCAAAAGAGGCTGGGGCAAAACCAGTCTCTTTACTAAATTCAACTCACACCAAGGACGGCCAGCACCTGGTCGCGCCCCTAGTATAAAATTTTTATTGAAATATTGGTATTAATAACGCTTATTCTGCGTAAGTTTCCTTAATTGTACCAACTGCAAAGGCACCACAAGCCATTACAATCCCGGCAAGGATGAACATGTTAACTTGGGAGTTACCAAGCAGTGGGAATAAGGCAAAGCTCAACAGGGAAGCCACGATCTGTGGGAAACAAATGGAACCGTTGAACAGGCCCAAGTACGTCCCCATGTGCTTACCAGACAGAGCGTTCGTAACGATGGTCAGTGGGTAGGTGTTCATTCCGGCCCAGGCAATCCCGATCAGGATGTAGGAAACGATCAACGCCCCTTCTGAGTGGATGAAGAAGACGGAAATAAACCCAAGTGCACCAAGCAGCAGACTGCCGGCATAACCAACTTTGTGGTACTTGTTTGGCACCTTAGCCAAAACATATGACCAAATAACGGCAGCGATTGATTGAACCGCGGCGAGAACCCCGTACCAGTTACCAGCCGCCTGGTAACCAGCCGACGTTGCGTCGGTCGTGTTCCAAACGTTCTTAGCGATCGCACCAGCGGAGTAAGTCCACAAGTATTGGAAAGCAAACCAGCAGAAGAACTGAACCAGGGTAACGGTCCAGAATGCCTTTGGCGCGTGCTTTAATAGCGTGAACCAGTTACCACCCTTGGCGTTATCTTCTTCGGTAATGCCGTGGTACTTAGCATAGGTAGCAGGATCGTATTCGTGAACCCGGAAAACAGTAAACAGACTAGTAACAATTAACAGTGCGGCACCAACGTAGAAGGAGATGATCACGGAATCCGGAACAACCCCCTTCTTGGCAGTGTTGGCAACACCAAACCAAGTCAACAGGAATGGGAAGATGGCGGCCAAAACAGCACCCGTGTTTGACAAGAAACTTTGGATCCCGTAGGCATAACTCTTCTGGTCATCATTGACCATGTCCCCAACCATCATCTTGAATGGCTGCATGGCCACGTTTGATGACAAGTCCAAGAGGGCCACGGTAATGGCACCAAACCAGAGGGCCGCTAGCGACGCATACCCAAAACCAAAGCTCCCGGAGTTCGGCAGCAGGATCATAACGATCACCGCGACCAGCATCCCCAACAGCAAGTATGGCAGACGACGACCACCAAGCTTTGGCGCCCAGGTCCGGTCAGAGTAATAACCAATGATTGGTTGAACAATAATACCAGCCAGTGGTGGTAAGATGAAGAACCACCCTAACTTATTCGGGTCGGCACCAATGGTTTGGAAAATCCGACTCATTTGAGAACTCTGCAGGGTAAAGGCTGTTTGAACACCTAAGAAACCAAAGTTAATCATCCAAATGGTTGACTTTGAGAGTGTAGGTAATCCAGCCGTGGCAGACTTTTCTTGACTCATTACTAACAACTCCTTTATACAACAACACTAAACTATCACAGCGTTTTGAAAACGCTTTATTATTTATTGCAATAATAAATATACCAAATGAAAAAGATTTGCGCAACCGTTTGCTCAAATTATTTTAACCGGTTTCACAAATGTAAGCGAAGAAAAAGCCGTGGCCATCGTATTTTGGCCACGGCAAATTTTTTAGTATTTTATTAAAGTGGCAGCCCCCATGCCCCCACCAACGCACAAGCTCGCTACCCCCGTGTGCTGGTCAGTCGCCCGCATTAAGTGGACCAGGGTAACTAAAATCCGGGCCCCCGAACACCCGAGTGGATGGCCAAGCGCGATGGCCCCACCATACGGGTTCATTTTCTCATTCGGGATGTGGAGCAGGCGCTGGCAGACTAACGCCTGGCTGGCAAAGGCTTCATTGAGTTCAAAGACGTCCACATCCGCCGTTGTCAGGCCGGTCTGGTCAAAGAGCTTGCTGATGGCGTGATAAGGCCCCAGTCCCATCACCGCGGAGTCCAGACCAACCAGCGCCGACGCCACCCACCGGGCAAGGGGGTGGAGGTGGTACTCATCAACGGCTGCTTGCGACGCTAAGATAACGGCCGCCCCACCGTCGTTGAGGCCGGATGAATTCCCCGCCGTCACGGAGCCCGCTGGTTTAAAGACCGGGGGTAGTTTACTTAACACTGCCAAGGAGGTATCCGGACGGGGCGCTTCGTCTTGTTCAACGGTGACTTCACCCTGGCGCGTCTTAACCGTAACTGGTGCAATTTCCGCATCAAAAACGTGCTGCCGCTGGCCAGCAACGGCCCGTTGGTGGCTCGCCAGGGCAAAGCGGTCCTGTTCTTCCCGACTGACGTGGTAGCGGTCGTTAATGTTCTCCGCGGTCATCCCCATCGGGTAACCGCCCCAGGCATCGTTGAGGCCGTCCTTTTGGAGAGCGTCGATTAACTGGCCATCGCCAAAGCGGTACCCCTGCCGGGCGCGTTGGAGGAGGTAGGGCGCACGTGACATGCTCTCCATCCCCCCCGCTACGACCACCTTAGCTTGGCCCGACTGAATTAGGCTGGCCCCCAGGTTAATGCTCGACAGCCCGGAAGCACAGACGTCATTGATGGTGATTGCGGGAACCGTCTGGTCAATTCCCGCGGCAATTGCGGCTTGCCGGGCAGGGTTTTGCCCCGTTCCCGCCTGGATCACGTTTCCCATCAGTACCTGGTCAACTTGGGCCTGGTCCAGGCCGCTTTTCTCAAGGGCCGCCTTGATCGCTACTGCGCCGAGTTCGACCGCCGGTAACGATGACAAGGCCCCACCGAACTTCCCAATTGGGGTTCGCTGGGCCGCAACAATGTATACTTCTTCCATCAATTTTTTCCTCCAGTCAAAGTGTCCACTATGCAGTTTACCGATTTACCGTGGTAACTGCAAATAACTTGCTGAAAGCTACCTCAAAGAAGCTTCCCGGCAGCTGGTACGGCGAGCAGAGAACGGCGATTGGTGCTAAGGGCGCGCTTACTGTGTAATATTCGAAAAAATCGTGGCATCAGTCTCCCACAAAGAGAACGCTAGCGTCCGGATTCGTCGAATACTAGCGTCCTCTTTGTGTTTTCTAAAGACTTGCTGCGCGTTGGGCAGGCAACTATCTAAGCCGGTGCCTGAGTAGCTTTAATCATACACCGTAAAGTCAACGATCTCGTGGTGCTTGGTCGGTTCAAAGAGCAGGTTAACTGCTGCTTGCCCCAGTTTCCGGGGCTGCATATCAATCCGCTCGTTGTCCTTAAGCAGCATCCCCACCAACCGACTGTTGTTAAAGCACGCGACCGGGTAACCAGACGACTGGAGCTGGTCGTTAACCTGGACCAGCAGTATATCATCGGCACAAATTACCGAATCGATTGCCGGATGGGCAGCCATAAATTCAGTAATAGTCTGACCACCGGGCCGGTAGTACCAGCAATAGGGCTTGATTCCCCGCTCTTCTAAACAGGCTTCGTAGCCGAGCCGCCGGGAGTGCTCATACACCCAGTCGGCGGCCGTTTGGATGAACACCGGCTGCTGGGCGTGGTGGTAGTCAAGCATGTGCTTTGTTGCCGCCTGTCCCGCGGCCACGTTGTCGTTATCGACGTAGCGGTCGGGGTGGTTAGCCGTTGGGTGACCGATAACCACAAAATTAAGGTCATGCTGGCGAAGGTAGCTGGTGACCGGGTCATTTTCAACCGTATAAAAGACCAGGAACTTGTGCACCTTGGATTGGTTAACCATCGACTTCACGCTTGCCAGTAGTTCTTCGGCGGTCGGGGCGATTGCCACAACCATCTCGTAGTGCTGCGGCTTTAGCGCCACGCTGATTCCCCGCATCAAGTCGATGTGGAAGGGGTTGGCCGGTGCCGTATCACTCGTTACCGGGAAAATTAACCCCACCATGTTGGACTCCCCCCGCGTCAGGTTTTGGGCATTGTAGTTCGGCTGGTAACCCAGCTGGTCCGCAATTTCTCGTACCCGTTGCCGAGTTTTCAAGCTGATTCGCGGGTTGTCATTTAACGCCCGCGAAGCCGTTGAAACTGAGACCCCGGCGGCCTTTGCGATATCCTTAATTGTTGCCATCAATCATCCCACACCCTTACTCAATCGTTACAAACTGTCCTGATTCTACCAGATATAACCCCATTTGAACAACCGGGACCGGGTTCATTAGGTTCAATGCCTGTTGGTATAACCGAAACTGCCCCTGGTAACGGGCAACTACTTCAGCAGTCCCACTGCCGGGGTAGAGGTGGTCGGTTTTATAGTCAACCAGGGTGGTCCCGGTCGGCGTTTCTAGGTAGCCGTCGATAATCCCGTGGATCAAGACCTGTTCATCATTGCTGGTCTTAATTTCTTTAAATAGTTCGGCCCCGTTCATCACCATCGCAAACGGCGTTTCCCGGTGGTAATCAGTTGGGTGGGCAAGGATTTGCTTCCCGAGGTCGGTCGTAAAAAAGCGGCTAATGCCAGTAACGTTGATTTTAGCAGCAACGGCCGACGTGATCAGTCCCTGGTCTACCAAACGGGCTAGCTCATCACGTACGCCAGCGGCGGTCGTTGCCGGAGCCGTCAGCGCCAGCTTTTGGAAGACAAGGTGGGTGGCGGTCCCAATACTGGTGGCGGCGGGAACCGCCGTCGCCTGTTTCACAAAGTCGGGCACGGCAAAGCGGTCATTAAGGTAAATACCCCGCTCCTGCTTGGCTTGTTGCTGCTGGTCGTAGTCCCACTGGGCTTCCAAGGCGTTATCCGGGTATTCAAACAACCGTTTTACGTCGGTGACGGACTGGTAAGCGGTCGTCTGGGTGGCCACCTGGTAGGGATAATGGTGGTCCATGATTGCCATCACCTTTGCCACGCTCGCCCGGTTGACCGTCTCCGCCGCTGGTTTTGCTGACGACTCCTGGTCCGGGTGAAGTCGGGTCAGCCCCCGGTCAACGTCGGCAGCGGTATAGGTGGCCACTGTGAACTGCTGGCCAGCAAATAGGGACTGGTAACGGTCGTAGTTGGCCATGACACTCTCGGCAAGCGCCGTCCCGGCTGGGGCCACCTGTTTAGCCCGGAAGTTGGCCGACCGGGCTAGTGCCAGGCCAATCCAATCCATAAAGGAGTTGGCCCTAACCCGGACCTGGGCCCCCAGCAAAGTACCAGCTGACTGGAAGGCCTTTTGCCACTGGTTCCAGGCCCCGGCTAGGTGCTGGCGACTGTTTTCTTCGTTGAAAGAGCCGGTAATAAATAGCCGCTGTTCCGCCCGCGTTAGGGCCACGTAGAGCACCCGAAGGTCTTCGGCACGCTCGCCTTGTTGGACCTCATTGATGATGACCTGACGCTGGGGGGTGTCATAGCGGACCCGGTTTTCGTCAGTATATTCGATCCCCACCTTGTTGACAGCATCCACCACCGCAGTTTTCTTAGTCGACTGCTGGTTGAAGCCGTGCGTTGCGTCCACCAGGAAGACAACCGGGAATTGCAGGCCCTTGCTCCCGTGGATGGTCATTACGTTGACCGTGTTTTGGGCCAACTGGGTCGGGGCCACCCCGAGGTCCTTGTCATGCTCTTGCATCTTCTCAATGAAACGGATGAACTGGTAGAGACCCTTAAAGCTGCTTTGCTCGTAGTCGTGGGCCCGCTGGTAAAAGGCGTGAAGGTTGGCCTGGCGTTGGGCACCACCCGGCATCGCCCCCACGTAGTCAAGGTAACCAGTCGTATTATAAATTTGCCAAATTAGGTCAACTAACGACTGCTGCTGGGCGGTCTGGCGGAAGGTGGCCAACTGGTCGAGAAAGAGGCTGACCTTGTCGTACAACTGCTTGACGGAATCACCAGTCCCGGTGAGCAAGTCGGCGCTAACCAGCTGGTGACCCACGTAATTTTGCCGGAAGTCTTGAAGGGCCGTATAGTAGTTAGCCGTCCGGTTTTGCAGTCGGATGAGGGCTAATTCATCAGTCGTTAGTCCCACCAGTGGTGACCGCAAGACGGCCACCAGGGGAATATCTTGCTGGGGATTATCGATCAAGCGGAGGAGGGCCATCATTACCCGGACCTCGCTTGCTTGAAAGTAGCTTTTCACGTCATGAACCGTCAGGGGGATGTCGAGTTTGCTAAATTCAGCCATCAGGGTGTTGTTAATGCTCTTGGTCCGTTCCAGCAAGACAATATCACCGTAAGTTAACCGCCGCATTTTCCCGGTCTGGCGGTCAAAAAGCTGGTCACCGTTTTCGACCAACTGCTTGATCCGCAGCCCCACCATCCGCAACTCACCGGCAAGCTTATCGTCCTCGTGCAGGGCCGCATTTTGTTGGATTGCCGCCTGGTCCGCGTTTGCATCATAAAGCAGGATCTCCGTTGGCCGGGGTTGGTTATCCGGAGTGTCATAATCAGTTGCAGCGTACTTAAGGTGGGCATCTTCATCATAGTTAATTTCGCCGACGTCCGCCCCCATCAGCTGGGCAAAGAGGAGGTTGGTAAAGCTGGTCACGTTGCTCATTGAACGGAAGTTTTCACCCAATACGATCGCCTCATCAGCCTGGTCGTCTTGCCGGTATTGCTGGTACTTAGCCAAGAACAGAGACGGGTCGGCCTGGCGGAAGCGGTAGATTGACTGCTTAACGTCCCCCACCATAAACAGGTTATGCTGGTCCCGGTTGGTTAACCGCATCAAGATAGATTCTTGGAGGCGGTTAGTATCCTGGTACTCATCGACCATGATTTCTTGGTAGTGCTGTTGGAGCTTAGCAACCAATTCTTGCCAGTCCGGTTGGTCTGCGGGGGGCGTTAAGATTTGGTAAGCGTAGTGTTCAAGGTCGTTAAACTCCAGGAGGTGCCGACGCTGCTTAAGCCGCTGGAAAGCCTGGCGGAACTTGATCGTTACCTGGCTAAGCGTGGTTAATAGTCGCTGGGCCTGGTGGGAATTATTCTTTAACTGTGCTTCATCATAGTTAAAGAAGTGTTTTTGAATATCGCTTAACTGACGTTTTACCGCCTGACGGGCAGCCTTTAGGTCGTCATGGACCGCGGCGGCAACTGGGTCATCCTTGGGCTTAGGCGGCAGCGACTTAAATTTGGCACCGGCAAAGAGGGCCTGGATATCATTCCACGTACTAGGCACCAATAGTTGTCGGGCCACGGCTAATTGTTGTTGGTCCTTTTTAAGCGATTCGATCGTCTTTGGACTCAGCGAGGCCCCTTCGGCCGCCGCCTGTAACTCACTAAACTGGCCGGCGTACTGGTCCAGTAATGCCAGCGCTGCGTCCTTGTCGGCAACCTGGCTAGCCGCAGCGGGCCAAGCCTTCTTCAACTGGTTCCGGGCCTGGTTTAGCCGCCGAAACTCCTCATAGCCGGCTTCCCCCTTCTTGGGACGTCCACTAAAACTGCCGAAGGATACCTCAGCAAGGGTTGCGCGGATCATTTCAGGCGTCAAGCGGTCCGGATCAAGGGCCGCTTGCAGCTGCTTAATTAACAGTTGGTCGCCCGCCAGCCGGGCGGCAGTCTTGTCGAGCCCCGCCGCCGTCGCCTGGGCCGCCACTTCTGCATCGTCCCGGTAAAGTTGGTCTAGCTGCTGCAAAACGAGTGGCCGCAACTGGTGCTGGTAAAATGCTGATTTCAGTACCTGGTCACCCAGCTCGTAGCTGGCCGGCAGGGACTGCAACCAACCGTCGGGGTCTGGCTGGGCACTAGCAATCTCCGCCAACCGTAATACCAGGTCATTTAACCCCTGGTCATCCCGGTCACCCGAAAAATTTAAGACGAGCTGGCCAAAGGAAGCGGCGGTCGCGCTCTTTTCGTCGGCCTTGGCGTACAGGGACTCGCTGACCTGGTGCCAAACATCTTCTTGGAGCAAGACTCGCTCCGTTTCATCGGTGATGAGGCGGAACTGGGGGTCCAGATTAATCAAGAAGTAGTAGCGCTTAATGAGCTTTAAACAAAAGGCGTGGATCGTGCTGATGTCCGCAATCGCCAGCCGGTTAACTTGGTCGGTCATCCGGTCTTGCAACTGGGGATCGTCTTGGGCAACCTCTTGGAGGCGGTGACGGATCTTATCCCGCATGTTCTTGGCGGCCGCCTCGGTAAAGGTTACCAGCAGCAGCCGGTCAACGGTCGCCCGCCCCTCCTTGATCAGTTCCACGGCCCGGTTAACCAAAACGGCGGTCTTACCAGAACCCGCCGAGGCGGACACAATAATATTTTGGTCCCGGTCGTGAATTGCTTGTTGCTGGGCCGGGGTAAAGTTAATCGTTGCCATTAATCATTGTCTTCCTTTCCGTTTTCATCACCGCGTTGATTAAACTGGTCCTTGGCCAGGTGGGGGTCAAGTTGCCGGTAGTTCTGCTGGTCGAGCATGTTATCAAACTGGTAAATGTCACTGAAGTCGGTAAAATCGAGCCCGGTTTGCCGCCGGTTTCCAGTTATTAACCGGTATGGCGCTAATGCTACTTTACCAGCAATAATGTCATTACCGGCGTTGATAATCAGCTGTTTGTTCCGTTCCTGCAGCCAATTCAGTTGGTCGGGGGTCACCAGCAGTGCGCCGGCTTTACCAGCGATCTTATCCCCCTGCGTTTTTAAGGGGTAGACCAGGGCCTGCTTTGCGAGGTTACGGTCCAGCTGCTTTAACAGGGCAGGATCGTTGAGAAGTAACCCCTTATACTGGTGCTGCTGCATCTGGATCGTCGCCAGGTCCGAATGACCCTTGAGGTCCGCAGCACTGATCACGGGGTTGCTCAAGTGAAGGTATAACGCCCCGGCTAGTTGAAGACGGTTAGCTGATGTCCGTAAGCGGGCCGGCAGCTGGTCCCGGTTACCATTGATGGCGTTCAGGTAGGCCAGCAGCTGGAGGGATAGTCCATAATACGCGGCCGTGAGGTCAAAGGTCCGGTTACCCGACTTATAGTCCACGACGGTTAGGTAGTCCTTATCATCACGGTTAAGTTGGTCAATCCGGTCGATCCGCCCCCGGAGGTAAATATGAGTGTTTTTCGGTGCCAGTGGGTATTCCAACGGGCGGAGGTCATCCTTTCTCGCCGCGCCCAGCCGGCCAAAGCGGATTTCAGTATCGAGTGGCCGGGCCAACGTGTACCGCCCCTGGAAACACAAGATGGTCAGCATCGTTCGGACAATCCCGGTTAGCTGCTGGTATTGAAAGGCCGCCTGGTGGGAAGCCTGGGTCAAAATCGTCAAGTCGGGCTGGTCATCTTTGGCCGTCTGTAGTGCCTGATTAATCAGGTGCGTCAACCGGTCGGGCTGGTCAACGAGTTTTGCAAAGTCCAGCGTCTGGTCCGCATTGACGGCGTTAACAAACCATTCCATCGCCTTGTGGAAAAAGGTTCCGATCCGGTCGACGGACATTGCTAACTGGTCCCGTTTCTTGAGGCCCAGCCCATACTTAAGGAAGTATTCATAGGGGTTAACGTAGTAATCTTGCAACTGGGAAATTGATGAGTACAAGATTTGCTGGTTATGGTTGTGACGAAGGTAAAGGGCCGCGGCAAGCTGGTCGTTGAGGTCGGCTACCTGGTTGCGGTAATTGAAGCCGTGGGCAACCAGTTGCAGGCGGTGCGTTAATTGCAGTCCCGCCGCTTGGTCCCCTACCCCTGGTGCGAGCCGCCACTGGGCCGCTAACTGAATTAGGGCCTGGCGGACAGCTTGCCAGCCACTGGCTAGTTTCAGTGGGCCCTTGGGCTGGTCATTGCGCGTCTGCCGCTCAACCTGGACCAGTTGACTCAGGGTGGCCAAGGGCGCCGAAACATAGTCCATCACCCGTTGCTGGCCGGCCGGGCTGGCAACCAGTGGGAAGGCGATCACGTCTTGGTGGAAATACTGGGCCATGTCCGTTAAATATGGCGATGGGGTCAAGGGTTGGTCATCCCCACCCGTTGTCGGGGCCGTCATCACCAGCTGCTGCGTCCCGGTAAGCATCCCCGAATACTGGAGAAATGGTTCTTCCCTTAATTGGCCGGTCGCCCCCGCCGGCAGGTACTGGCTGGTCGGGTCTAAGTAGTCACTTAAGATCTCCTTGTCCTGGTCGGTTAATAGGCTTTCACTTTGTTGAACCTCTGGCATGACATCATCCGTGGCGCCAATCATGAAGACAATCTTGCGGTCCTGATTTTGGGTAATCCCGGTTTCTGAAATCGTTACCTGGTCCAGGGTCGCCGGAATCTGCGAATACTGGGCCGCCGCAAAGCCCGCCTGAAGGAGTTCACTAAAATCAGCTAAAACGGTCGGCAGGTTGTCCGCATTGATGGGGGTATCCCCCAGAATTTGAACGTATTCATCCAGAATTTGGCAAAAGGTACTCCACACCTGCTGGGGTTGCCGGGCCAAGTCGAGGTTCTTATCGGCCTGGTACTTCTGCCAATCGGCAAGGCGCTTCGTCACCCCATTATCAACCAGGAACTGGTAGAGGCGCCCCGCCAGCTCCCGGCCAGTTGTCACCGTCTTAAGGTCCGTAAAGAAACGAAGCAGGTGGTTGGCAACGAAGTCCCGGACCTGGGCAAGCTGGTCCGGGAGTGGTGAATTCTCTGCCGCAGGTGTTTCCACCTGCCACAAGGGCGAGGAGGCGTTCGTCCACGTGCTGGCCCCCTCAATGGCCCGCTTCAGGCACCAGTTTTCCGTTGCAAAGACGGTGTCCTGGCTAAGAGCTTGGTAGTCACCGGTGGCCGGCTGGTATTTAGCAAATAGCCAGGTCTTGAGGAGCTGAATGATGTCCGCCGTCCGGTAATTATAGAGGGGGAGGTTGAAGAGGGTCGTTAAAAGGGTGACCAGGGGATGGTTATCCATCCGGCGCTCGTGATCATTGAAAATCGGGATCTGGTGGGCCGCAAAAACGGGGGCAAGCATGGTCTGGTACTTATCCAGGTGCCGGCTCAAAATCAGGAAATCCCGGTAGCGGTAACCCTTATTAGCAACTAGTTGGTGAATCATCGTAGCCACCCGTTCCAGTTCCGTCCGCCGGTTGACCGTGGTAATAAACTGCAGGTCGGCGGGATCGGCCAGGGTCGGCCCACTCGTCAGGTCTAAGGGCTTCTTGATATAGTCCGCGAAAAATTGGTCAACCTGACTGAGGGTAGGACTCACCCGGTCGGTCGTCGCCAATACCACGTTAGAAACCAGGTCGACCGTCGCGGCGTGCTGGTGCGCAAAGTTCCACAAGCGGTGATACTGCATTGCCGCGGGGTAAAAGAGGTCGGTCTCCGCCGGAAGAGCGCTGGCGTCAGGGTGGTCTTGGTCTGGGTATCCCCGGTCTAAGACCAATGAAACCGTGGTTGAAGAGCCGTGGGTAATCATTGCTTCGACGACCTGTTGTTCACCCGGGGTAAACTGGGTGAAGCGGTCGATAAAAAAGTGCATCCCCCCTGCTGTAGGGTTCGTTTGCAGGTACTGGGCCAATGCCCGATAAAGGTCCGCGTTCCCTAAAAAGTGCCCGGCAAAGCGGTCCTCATAGGCATGGTAGATCAGTTCCACATCGTGCATCTTGGCCAACCACGACTGGTCAACCGTATCGCCCTGGTCCTGGGCAACCCGCTTCAAAAGGTCGGTCAGGTCGGCCGCCGAAATGTTTGCACTCGCCAATTCGGTCAGCTGGTCGGTTAGCTTTTGGATAAAGCCCTGCTGCTGGGCCTCACTGGCGTAAAGCTGGAGTTCATCCTCATGCTCTTGCACAACCTTAGCCACTAGCATCGTTAAACCAATTTTAGAGAGGCGGGGACGCTGCAGCACCGGGGTATCCCGTAAGAGGAACCAGGCTAGCCGGCTAATTGAAAGAGTCTGCACCCGGGACGCCGCAAACCGGTCGGCGCTACTTTTCCCCTGCCGGGCCCGTAGTTGGTCAAGAACTTCGATTTCCGTCTGAAACTTAATATGGTTGGGGACGATATAAAAAAAGGTGTCCGTCGCCGGCGCGGACTTCAGCTGGTCAGCCAGTTGGTCAATCAAGACCTCCTGGTGGTCCTTCGCTGCTGTCCCCAATACAAAACTAAGCCTACCCACAACACTTCATCCTTTCCGTCAAAAACTATCCATATTTTATCATACTAAGGCGAACATATATTCTATGTAATAATGGGGCTGTGACATAACTCTCCCATAAAGAGAAGAATGCTACAGCGCAGTACACGAAGGGCCTTTAGTGTTCGGAAAATTCGAACACTAAAGGCCTCTTCGTGCTTTTTAAAGGCCAGCTGCGCGTCGCAAAACGAACTAGCAAGCTAGTTCTGTCTCCCCTTACAAGATCGGCGATAAGAGCCGTGAAAAATACTGTTTAAACTGTAACCACCGGGATTGTTCGTTAAACCGGGCCGGTGTCATCACCCGACTGTTGCGGATATCATTGACAAAGATCTGCTCCAGCTGGTCAGTAATCCGGTGGTCATAGATAAAAGCATTGATTTCGAAATTCAGCTTGAAGCTACGAAAGTCCAGGTTAGCCGACCCCACCGAGGCCATCCGCCCATCAATCATGATGGTTTTCGCGTGTAAAAAGCCCCGCTGGTAGGTATAGATCGTTACCCCCTCATTGGCCAACGCCCGCGCGTAATACTGGGTCGCCCGATACACAAAGGGGTGGTCCGGCTTGCAGGGGATCATGATCCGAACGTCGATCCCTGAATGAGCCGCCACCCGGAGCGCGTCGAGGATACTGTCATCAGGAATCAGGTAGGGAGTCTGGATCCAGATGTGGTCTTGGGCCGCGTTGATTAAGCGCAGGTAGCCCATCTTGATCTTCTCTAACTCGCCATCCGGCCCACTGGCAACCGTCTGCATTGCGGTGTTGCCATTAGGAACCTTGATCTCCGGAAAATAGGGGTGGTAGTGGATAATCCGGGACGCATCCTTTTTAACCGAGGCGTTCCAATCACCGATGAACTGACGCTGCATCCCAAAGACGGCGCCCCCGACAACCCGGAGGTGGGTATCACGCCAGGGGCCAAACTTGGGCACCCGTCCCAAGTACTGGTCGCCAACGTTGAAGCCCCCGACATAGCCAATTTTTCCATCAAGGACCACGATCTTACGGTGGTCCCGGTAGTTAATCCGGAAGTCAAAGATGTTACTCCTGGTCATCAAAAAGGGCGTCGCATACCCGCCGAGGTCACGTAGGTTAGCGTAAAAGCTTGGTTTTACCCCCATTGAACCCCAGGAATCATACAGGACCCGGACCTCAACTCCTTCGGCCGCCTTCTGTTCTAACAAGGTCCGCAGTTGGTTGCCAATCTGGTCATTATAAATCGTATAAAATTCAACGTGAATACTCTTTTTCGCGGCCGCAATATCATCAAACATTTGGGCAAAGAGCTGGTCACCATTGGTGAAGATGTCAACCTGGTTATGACGGCTCAAAAATGATTCGTCAATACTCTGGAAGAGCATGATCGTCCGCCGGTAAACCTGGGCGATCGAAAAACGCGGTTTGGGCATGTTACGAAACTGCTTGCGTTGCCGGTCAACCGCTTCTTTGAGCTTTAACCGGGTCTGGGACTTAATCCGGTCTAAGCGCCGGTGGGTCGGCTTCCGTCCCAAGAAGGCGTAAATAATAAAGCCCACGACAGGGATCAGGGTTAACACCAACAGCCAGGCCCAGGTCGCCGCAATATCACGTTTCTCCCGGAAGACGGTAAAAATGGCCGCCAACTCGTTAATAATAATTATTCCCAGCAAAACCCACCGGATAATTTCCCAAGTTAAGTCCATTTTCCCATCTCCTTCTCTAATCCAATTTTACCGCAACCACTTTTCATAACCAAACCCCGAACTTGAATGTTGGGCATAATTCAGTGATAATATTGGCAACGGTTATTTTTAATAAGGGGTGAGGTACGTGAATACAATTTACTTACGTCGGACCTACATGCATGATCTGCCAGCCATCAAACAAACAATTGAAGACGGCCGGCAAGCATTAAAGGCCGCCGGGAGTCCACAATGGCAAGACGGCCATCCGACCGTGGGTACCATCATCAATGACATCACCCACCACCAGTCCTGGGCGCTGATCATTAACGACCAGCTGGTTGGGGTGGCGACCCTCCAACCGGGGCCAGAAGAGGACTACCACAACTTGGCCGGGGGAGCATGGTATAACGATAATGACCATTACCTGACCATCCACCGGGTAGCAATTAACCACCAATGCCGTGGTCAACACCTCAGCAGCTTTCTCTTCTCCAACCTCCTAACCATCGGCCAGGAGAAGGGGTACACCGACTTTCGAATTGATACCCATTCGAAAAACAAGGTCATGCAAGAACTCATTAAGAAATTTGGCTTCCGTTACCGGGGCACCGTTGAAGTCGCTGACCGACTCGACCCGCACCGCTTAGCATTTGAGCTCAACTTGTCTACTAACGGTCTCCCCGTCGAATACCACGTCGATAATAATTTCATGAAGCCACTTGTCGACAAGGAAAAATAGTCTAATTAAAGCAATAACGCGGTTGCCAGTGTCGAAATATTTCGAACACTGGTGACCGCGTTTTATTGGTTAACGAGCAATCAGGCCCCGTCACACCGTTAATTATTCAATCTTAACTGGCGTTTCTGCTGGCCGGCCCTCAACCAGCGCCAGGTTATTATCAAAGGCCTTCACCACCATGTTCCGAACGGCGTGGGTGGTGTAAAAGGCCGTGTGTGGTGTAACCAAGACGTTTGGCCGGTCGATTAGGTTCTTCAACCGGGCATCTGGAAAGGCCTTAGCCGACCAATCTGCATTAAAGACTCCCACCTCATCTTCGTAGGTGTCCATCACAAAGCCAAAAAGCTTACCATTATCGAGCGCTTGAATTACCGCATCCGTATCAACCAATGGCCCCCGGGAAACGTTTACCAGGACCGCGTCATCCTTCATCTTGGCAAGGGCCTGGCTATTGATCATGTGGTAGTTGCTCTTCATCGCGGGAACGTGGAGTGACACCACATCGGCTTGTTTATACAGGTCATCTAAGGAGTCGACGTAGTAACCCTGCGCAGCCAATTCGGGGTTTTTAAAAACGTCATACGCGATTACCTTGGCGCCAAAGCCTTCCATAATTTGCATGAAGACCCGCCCGATGTGGCCAGTACCGATGACTCCCACGGTTTGGTCACGAACCTCGCGGCCAATCGTCGGTGCCCAACGGAGGTCCCCACGCGCCATCTTAGCATCAAGCCGCTTCGTCTGCCGTAAAATCCGGGCCGCCTGAATGGCCGCATGTTCCGCAATTGCGTTGGGCGAATAAACCGGGACATTGGTAATCGAAAAGCCAAGTTCCTTAGCCTTAGCCATGTCAATGTTATCAACCCCGACATTACGCAAGGACATCTTGGTTACCCCTTGGTCGGCCAGTGCCTGGAGTGTTTCTGAGGTGTAATCCAGCTGTTGGTAGACAACCACCCCATCGGCCCCTTGTGCTAACTTGGCCGTTGCGGGCGTCAGCAGCTGGTCAGTATAATCAACCGTCACATTGGGGTGGGCAGCAGCCCATTCCTTCAAGTAGGGTTCCTCATCTTTACGGATACTAAATGCGAAAATCTTACTCATGGTATTCCCTCCATTTTCACAATCCAAACATAACAGCAGCGAGCTTCTACAGATTTCTGTAAGCCCTTACAAACATTATCCCGGATTCAGAAATTAAAAGCAAGCCACAAATGTTTCATATGAAACAATAAACTAAAGAAGATGCTACACTGCAAAAAATGGGAGTGAGACAGAACTAGCTTGCTAGTTCGTCTTCGAACCCCCGCAAGCACAAATAGGCCTCCAGTGTTCGGCTTTGCCGGGCACTGGAGGCCATTTGTGTACTGCGCTGTTCGTACTTTAGCTAGGCTGTAGAGATTATGTCACAGCCCCATTTCTTTATTCTTTCTAAAGCTGTGCATCAACGGGGTGTAGCGACGAAGTCATAAATGAATTCTGTCACATTTCCTCGTCCTTAGTTCAACCAGTATGAATTACTTTTCGTCGTTGTTGTCCGCCTGCTTGTCGTCGTCCGCTACTGGCGTGTATTGGTCGCTGTCGTCATCAGTAGCATCTTTGGCATCAACAATTACCAACTTGCCATCTTGCATTTCAGCAACTAAGTGCTTGGCATCCAAGTGGTCAAGGTAGTAGTCAGTAACCTTATCACGGATTTCCCGTTCGATAACCCGACGAAGTGGACGAGCACCCATCGTCTTGTCGTAACCTTCATCAATCAGGTACTTCTTAGCAGTTGGCGTAACCTTAACGTCCATCCCCTTCTTAGCCAGGGTCTTGTTAACGTCTGCCAGCATCAGGTCAACGATCTTTTGCAGGTCTTCCTTGGAAAGGCTGTGGAATTCAACGATGGCGTTAAAGCGGTTCAAGAATTCAGGACGGAAGTAGTTAGTCAACTTCTTGATCAAGTCTTCCTCGTCCTCATCGCTGCCAAGCTTAACTGGGGCATCGTTGGAGTAACCCGCATTAGAAGTGGCGATGATAATCGTGTTCTTGAAGTCGATGGTGTTACCTTGACCATCCGTCAGACGACCGTCATCCAATACTTGAAGCAGTAAGGTAATCACTTGTGGGTTGGCCTTTTCAATTTCATCAAGCAAGATGATGGAGTATGGGTGCCGACGAACCTTTTCAGTCAAGGTGTTGGAGTTGTCATCATAACCAACGTAACCAGCCGTCGTCCCGATCAACTTAGAAACCGCGGTCCGGTCGGAGTATTCTGACATGTCCAAACGGATGATATCGTTCTTAGAACCGAACATGTCGAGTGCTAATTGCTTAGCTAATTCAGTCTTACCGACCCCAGTTGGCCCAACGAAGAGGAAGGAACCAATTGGTTGGTCACCTTCGTCAAAGCCTGCCCGGTTCCGCCGGATAGCCCGCGAAACTGCTTCAACGGCTTCGTCTTGGCCGATAACCTTGCCTTCAAGCCGCTTGTCCATGTCCTTTAGCCGTTCAACATCGCTGGCCCCGATCTTAGAAACCGGAATCCCCGTCATTTGTTCAACAGCCTTGGCCACATCTTCTGGAGTTGCCGTGACCTTTTCGTCTTCGGAGTTTTGACTCAGTTGCTTCTTCAGGTCAGCAATCTTATCCTTAGCCGCTTGAGCAGCTTGGTAGTCTTCCTTCTTTACGGCCGCCTTTTGCTTCTTTTCTTGGCTTTCAATTTCCTTTTCGATCTGCTTAGCATCGTGTGCTGGGTGCTTTGCAGCCAAGTGAGCCGCAGTCATATCAATCAGGTCAATGGCCTTGTCTGGTAATGACCGTTGTGGCATGTACTGAACAGAGTAGTCAACAGCTGCTTGTAAAACGTCATCTGGCAACTTAACGTTGTGGTGCCGTTCGTACAGGTCCCGAATCCCCTTCAGGATGGCCACCGTGTCGGCCTTGCTTGGTGCATTAACCGTTACTGGGTTAAACCGCCGTGCTAAAGCGGCATCCTTCATGATGGTGTTCCGGTACTCGTCTTGGGTAGTCGCCCCAATGACGGTAATTTCACCCCGGGAAAGGGCAGGCTTGATAATGTCAGCCATCCCCTTGGAGCCACTGTCAGAGCCGGTAGAACCAGCCCCAATGATTTGGTGGATTTCATCGAAGAAGAGGATGACGTTACCAGCCTTCTTGACTTCATCAATCAGCTTTTGCATATTCTCTTCGAAGCTGCCCCGGTATTGGGTACCAGCTTCCAACCCTGAGATGTCAATGCTGATGATTTCCTTGTCCTTAATTGGGGCAGGAACGTTGCCGTCGACGATTGCTTGGGCCAAACCTTCGACAACCGCCGTCTTACCAACACCTGCGTCACCAACCAGAACCGGGTTGTTCTTAGTCCGCCGGCTCAAGATTTCAGCTGTTTCTTGAATTTCCTTGTTCCGACCAATTACAGGGTCAAGCTCACCTTGCCGGGCTTCTTCAGTTAAGTTCCGGCCGAGCTTGTGCAAAATGCTTTCCTTGCCTTCGTTTGGCTGTGGGCCCGGTTGACCACCTTGTTGTGGTGCCATGCCACCAAGCAATTGACCACTTTGCCGATATTGGGCAAATTCTTCTGGTGTAACCTCGTGCCCATTAATCATGTAACGACGGTTAGTTGCACCATTCATGCCACCCATTAATTGGTTAAAAATGTCATTCATATCGCTGTTAAATGGATCCATTGGATTTTGTGCCATTTTGCAGTACCCCCTCGTACTAATTTATTTCAAAATTGATTGCAAATTGTTATTAATCATCCAACGTAGCCAGCGTTGTCTAATAACTACAACGGCTTGCCGCTATCATCTTTTAAATAGTGACTCTCTAAGTCACGTAGGACTTCCCACATGGCCCGGTGCTCTGCTCGCGCAAGAGCATCTAAATCGCGTAAATTAAGCGACGTCGAACTCGATTGTGGTTTATTAAATGATTTGTGCAAAGTTGTGTAGCCATATCTAGAACGCTTGGATACTTGGTAGATTGTTAAGTTGTGAACCTCTAAGTATCGTTTAATATCAATCTGCACTGCCAATCACTTCCTTTACGATTACTATTATATCACATCTGTGATATAACACAAATGTAATATAGTGAAAAAATAAGGTATTTTATCATCAATTGCCAATCACCAGCAATTAATGAGTCACCGCCAGAAAAAAACAATAAGTTATTAATATTCACTCAGGGTCCTTGACAAAAATTAAAAAATGATTAGAATAATTAACAATCAGTTAATCAAGGAGAGCAGCAATGATGAAATCAAAGATGCAACAAGTGAATCGCGCATATTACTTCTGGTTTAGCGAAGCGCCATCCGCTAACCAGCAGTGATTTTGTCATTGGCGGTTTCCGGATGATCTAACATCTCCGGAGCCCTCCTCATCATACTCATTCCAATCTGATGAAAAGACCCGGAGATCATCGTTATCCCGGGTCTTTTTTCGTATTCAAGGAGGAATTTTTATGCCCACAACTAAACCAAACTTAATGAAACAACTGAACACCAACTTTACCCGTCTTAAACCGGTCGGCATTCGAGAATTCGATGCTAAGGCCAGCGCTGTCCCGGGAATCGTCAAGTTAACCCTGGGGGAACCCGACTTTAACGTCCCTGCCGCAATGAAGCAGGCAGCTATCGATAGTATTAAGAATAATGATTCCCACTATGCACCTGGGGTGGGGACCAGTGCCCTTCGAAAGGCAATCGCCCACTTCCTTTCTAACCGCTACCAATTAAACTACGACCCAAATGGGGAGATCGCCGTAACGGTCGGGGCTACCCAGGGAATTTTCGCGGCCTTAGCGGCGTTGATTAACCCGGGTGACGAGGTCCTGGTTGCCACCCCGACCTTCCCACTTTACATGGCCGTAACCACAATCCTCGGTGGACAGGCAGTTGAAATTGACACTAGCAACAGCGGCTTCGTGCTGACTCCCGAAAAGCTCCAAGATGCCATCCATCACCATCCCGCGGCGAAGGCCTTAATTCTTAACTACCCATCTAACCCAACCGGTGTAACCTACAGCCGCCAGCAGATTGCCGAACTAGCAGCAGCGGTTCAAGACACTAACCTAATAGTGATTGCCGATGAAATTTACGCCGAGCTGGTCTACGATGGCCACCACACGTCCATCGCGGAATTTCTACCGGGGCAAACGCTGGTCCTCAACGGTGCCTCTAAGTCCCATGCCATGACAGGTTACCGGATCGGTTTCATTGCTGGTCCCCGGGAACTGATGGGTCCCGTCAGTGCACTTAGCGGGATGATGATTACATCCGCCACCGATTCAGCAATGGCTGCCGCTACAGCCGCCTTCGGAACTGATGCTGGCCAGCAAGCGACCCTTGAAATGAAGCAGGCTTACCAAGAACGGCGGGACTTCTTGGTTTCGGCCCTGCAAAAACTTGGTTTTAAATTAGCAACGCCAAATGGTGCCTTTTATGTTTTTGCACAGCTTCCCGCAAGTGCCGGTAGTGACGACGTCGCCTTTGCCACCGCACTGGCTGAGCAGGGCCGGGTCGCAGTGATCCCTGGTTCCTACTTTGGGGCCGGCGGCCAAGGCTTCTTACGCCTCAGCTACGCCACGAGCATGGACCAGCTCCAACTAGCCGTTGACCGGATCAGTACATTTTTAAAGGAGGACTAAACTGATGACTAAAATCTTAATGACGAGCGTGCGTGACGATGAACTACCAGCAATTAACGCCTTTGCTGCGGACCACCACGTTGAAATCCTTACCACACCCCAACTAATTGATGATGCCGTCGACCAAACCGCCGGCGTTGACGGGCTTGTGATCCAACAACGAAGCAAGGTCGACCCCCGTGTTTATCCTAAGCTTAAAGCAAATGGACTAAAACAGATTGCGACCCGAACCGCCGGCTTTGACATGGTTGACATCGCTAAGGCCCACGAAAACGGCCTGACGGTTACTAACGTGCCGGCCTACTCCCCACGGTCTGTAGCTGAGCACGCCCTCATGCAGATTTTCCGCCTCCTCCGTAAGTCCTACCGCTTCGATTCCCAAGTTGCCGCTGATGACTTTCGCTGGTTCAGCGATGAGCAGGCGCTGGAAATTCACACTGCCACCATTGGTATCATTGGGGTCGGTCGAATCGGGGGAACCCTGGCAAAACTATTAAACGCCCTCGGCGCCCACGTGCTTGGTTACGACGTCCAACCCCGTGACGAACTCAAGGGGGTTGTCAACTACGTTTCGAAGGCAGAATTGTTGAAGCAAAGTGACGTTGTTTCCCTTCACGTGGACCTGAACCCCAGCTCCATGGGCCTGTTAACGGCACCGGACTTCGCCTTAATGAAGCCAACGGCCGGACTGGTCAACGCCAGCCGGGGACCGGTGGTAAACACGGCCGACCTGGTCAGCGCGCTTAAGGACCACCAACTAGCGGCGGCAGCCCTCGACACCTTTGAAGGGGAAGAAAAGGTGGTCATGACCGACCGGCGCGAAACGGGACTGCACGACGTCCCGCTGATCGAAGAGCTACACGCAATGGACAACGTGATCCTCACGCCACACATTGCCTTCTTCACCAACAACGCTGTTAAGAACATGGTCGACTTCTCTTTAGAAGACGTTCTGCTAATCTTGGCTGGTAAGCCATCACCTCATGAAGTCCAGTAAGGAGCGGTTAATGTGGATTGGCTTGATAAATCCTTTACGGAATTAACAAATTACGAAGTTTTTCAGATTTTCAAACTGCGGGCCGTTGTTTTCAATACCGAACAGGGAAGTGCCGTTTATGACCCGGACGACAATGATCCTCGGGCCCGTCACCTTCTTTGTAAGGATCACAACCGCCTCGTTGCCTACGCCCGCTACTTTGTTGATAACGACCACGTCACTTTTGGTCGGGTAGTAATTGCTAAGGATTACCGGGGCACCGGCCTTTCCACTCCCTTGATGAATAGGCTACTGGCTGGTATCCAACGTTATTTCCCGGGAAAAGAAATTATTATCCATGCCCAGTACTACATCCGTGACTACTATGCTAAGTTTGGCTTCCAGTCGTTTGGTCAGACCTTTATCGAGGCCGACCGTAAGCATATTAAGATGATGCACCCAGCCTTATAAAGCGTTACCAATTATTCCAATCAATAGTATGATAGGATTTGAGGTGATGGATGGTGAAGCGTGCAATGTTAATCGGCCCCATCGGCTGTGGACGACCTTGATGCAGCGGCTCAAACACCAGCAGATTAAATATGATAAAACCCAGGCAATCGAGTTCTCAACTAATTTCATCGACACGCCTGGTGAATATATGGAGCACCACAATATGATGCGCTGCCTACGTACGACCGCGGTTGATGCTGATATTGTGGTCCTTCTTCAAAGTGCCACGGACCGGCGCCTGGTCTACCCGGCCGGCTTTTGTTCAATGCTCACTAAGCCAACACTTGGTCTAGTCACCAAGATTGACCAGGCGGGTGACGGCGACATTGAATATTTCCGCAAGCTCTTGCTGAGCGCCGGAGTCAAAAAGGTCATCCCAATCTCGGCAATCGACGGCACTAACATTAACGAAGTCCGCACGGCCCTGGAAGAAAATTAAGCTTGTAAGAAAGTGCAAACAGAAGGCTCTAGCGTTCAGAACCCGAACGCTAGAGCCTTCTGTTTGCTTACGGGGTGCGATCCCCGCTCCTTATTCTTGCATTTGTTTTCGAACCGCCATGATAATCGACTGGAGACTGATGTGTGCCATCTCCTGTTCAGCGGCGGCTTGAACTTGGCCATAAGTGTTTCCTAGCACCGCTGGCATACTCCGGCCCAGCTTTTGGTTATGGTTAACTTCCGGATCCACGTTTAAAAACTCCTGGTGGTCCTCAACCGCTTGATAAACGTCAAGGAGGCTGACTTCACTTGCCGGCCGCACCAGGTTAATTTCGATCTCGCTGCCCTTCCCGCGGCGGTTTAGAATTTGGGCTTTAACCATCCGGGCAATCAGACGCCGGATTAAGCTGGGATTGGAATTGACACTATCAGCAATCGTGGAGCTACTGGCGCTGCCTAAAATTTCTAAATACACTAAGATGTGCACGGCATCACTTAACCGGTGCGAATACTTCATCTTAACCTCCCCATTTCATCCTCGCGTTAGTTATTAATACTATTGATTATAGGCATTTAAATTTACCAGGTCAAAGAGGCATTTTCATTGCGTCCCCAGTTTCGATTAGGTACACTCAGGAAAAGAGGAGGTTTGTGATAATGAGTACTTACAAAGTTAAAGCCACTAAAACAACTACCGGAATGCAGGTTGCTGCGGGGGCCCGGGGGTTTGAAATTACCTTTGATGAACCAAATAGCACCAACACCGGGATGAACCCTGTCGAGATTCTCCTGGCTTCATTTGGGGCGTGCCAATCAATTACCGCCACTGAACTGGCCCGCAAACGGCACTTTGATCTCCAAGCATTTTGGGTCAACGTTGAGGGTGACCTGGGCCGCGAAGACGTCGATGGTGAGAGTTTGTACAAGTTTACCGAAATCCGCTATGAACCTCACCTGAGAAGTGACGAGTCACCAGAAGACATCCAGCAGTTCTTAGCCGATGTCGCTAAAAAGTGTCCAGTTGAAAACACCTTAATGCATGGCACCAAGTTTAAACAAACCGGATTTGTTAAAGAATAATAGTTATACACCAACGAGGTGGGGAAGTGAAACGTTTTTCAAAGCGCAGCAAACCGTTAGGGCGCGCTGCTAGCCTTTAGGAAGCACGAAGAGGCCTTTAGTGTTCTGATTTTCCGAACGCTAAAGGCCTCTTCGTGTACTGCACTGTAGCATTTTGCTCTTTTATGGGGGAGTTATGTCACAGCGCCACCTTTAATATTCCCCTTACCTATTGCGTCTATAATACTATATAAGATATAATATTAGACAAAAGATAATAAAGGAGCGTCACCATGAAAATAACCATTACCGCCGACCTCCTTGATGGGATGGTCCTGGCAATTCTTGAACGACAAGACTACTATGGCTATGCTCTCACCCAGGAGATGCAAAAAGTAATCTCAATCTCGGAATCGACCATGTATCCCGTCTTACGGCGACTCAACCAGGGCGGTTACGTGACGACCTACCAGCAAAACTACCAGGGGCGCAACCGTCGCTACTACCGAATTACCCGTAAAGGTGACCAGCACCTCAACCGGGTCCGCAAATTATGGAACGACTATAAAGAAAGCCTCGATAAGGTCTTTAACGCGAATGATAAGGGGGGAGTTCAATGACCGCACGCGAACAATATATCCAACAGCTGACGGACCAGCTTGCCAGTTTGTCGAGCAAGGAACGAGCTGATGCCGTTGAATTCTATAACGAATACATTGAAGACGCCGGGTTTACAACCGTCAAGGAGATTGTTGACCAGTTAGGATCACCAGAGCAACTTAGCCATGAAATTATTACTAAGACCAGTGGTGACCAGTCAGTACCCGCCGATTCCCCCCTTAACCAGGAAAATAACCGGCGCCTAAAAAAGGTCCTCTATGCCACCCTTGTCGTGGTATTAGCAATGATCCTTATACCGCTAGCAATCGAACTGATCGGGATCGCCATCGGTATTATCGGTGCCGTACTGGGGATCGGGATTGCTGCGTTTGGCACCGCCGCGTCCCTCTTTACCAGTGACCTTTGGGCGGCCATCTTCTACCTTGGCGGTGGGATCATCCTGTTGGGAATCCTCATCATCGTAATCGTACTAGTGATCTGGGCCGGCAAATGGCTGGTCGGTGGCTGCAAGCAGCTGGTTCACTACCTGAAGCTTAAGTTTAAGGAGGTTGCCTAATGAAAAAAGCACTCACCCTCGGCGGAATTTTAGTGGCAATCGGTACGCTCATTACCATCATCGGCTTCTTCAGCCACCACCAACCGTTTGACCCCTTTAGTCGGGCGACGGTCACCCAAACTCATCGGCAAACCCTCAGTAAGAAGCATTTTAACCGGGTTAAGGTTACCGCGGCCGCAGCCGAAATAACGGTTAAAGAAGGGGCCCATTACCGGGTTCAATACGCTGGACAAAAGCCGGCCGCAGTCAAGGCCCAAGTTAAGGACGGTCAGTTAACCGTGACTCAGACACCGAGCGTCCGGGCTAAGCATCCCCACTTTATCTGGTCGCGTGGTACCGACCGGATTACCATCACGGTGCCACGGGGCAGTCAGTTGAAAGGCTTGACCATCAAAAGCAATGATGATATCGACCTCCACCAACTCCACCTCGCTAGTGGTATGGTCAAAACGACTGCCGGCGACCTCACCGTTAATAAGTGTCGCTTAGCCGGCAGCATCCTAACCAGCGACTCCGGCGACATCGAGGTAACCAACAGCCAGCTCACTGGCACCCGGGTAACTAACACCAGTGGTGACATTGACTTTGACCGCGTAATGGTAAAAGGCGGGAAAGCCGACATAGATTCCGGTGACTTTTCTGCGCATGGACTAACCGTTAACGGCCACTACCTCGTTAATAACCAGAGTGGTGACAATGAAGTCGACACTAGTAACCAGCCGGGGGCAATCTTAACCAGCGACAGCGGTGACAACGAGCTTGGTAACCGTGAACAGGATGAAGGCGGTAAGTTGGAACATGACTTGAACAACCCCGACCTAATCCGGCTAATCACCCAGAGCGGTGACAATTCATTTAACAGCTAGCCGGTAAAGACGGTGTTATCTACGTTCATAACAGTGATACAGAACTGCTTGCTAGTTCATCGAAGTGCAGCTGGCCGGTAGAAAGCACACAGAGGGCTCTAGCGTCCGGATTTTTCCGAACGCTAGAGTCCTCTTCGTGTACTGCGCTTTAGTATTTTGCTCCTTATGGGGGAGTTTTCTCCCAGCCTCGTTGTACTACTTATGTCGCTTATTGGCCCGTTGCAACGCACCAGTGTTGCGCTCCCAGAAAACGCCGTCCTGGTAGCCCTGAATACTCTGGTCATGGTCGGCCCGCATTAGTCGGTAAATCCCCCAGGCGGTATATAACTTGCTTTGCTCAATTCCCACGTAATGACGGCCCAGCTTTTTAGCCGTCACCAGGCTCGATCCCGCGCCCGCAAAGGGGTCCAAAATCAGGTCACCAGGGTTTGAACTGGCTAAAATTGTCTTCGCTAACAACTTCTCTGGTTTTTGAGTCGGGTGCCCCGTGTTTTCCGGCATTGACCAGTAAGGAATCGAAATATCATCCCAAAAGTTTGACGGCATGGTGTCACGAAAACGTCCCGCCGCCGTCTCCTGCCAGTCCTTAGCCTGACCATTTTCCCGGTAGGGGGCAATCACCTGGCGCCGCTGTTTTACTTGGTCAACATTGAAGGTGTACTTCTTTGCGTTCAGGGTTAAAAACCAGATGTCTTCAAGACCATTCTTCCAGTTAGTCTTAGCCCCCCGGCCCTTCTCTCGCTGCCAGGTAATCCGGTTTTTAATTATAAAATTCTGCGCCAAGATGGGGGCAATCGCAATGCTAGTTTGCCAGTCCGAAAAAACGTACAGGCTGGCCGTTGGCGTCAGCTTGGGTTTTAAAGCATCAACCCACCGCTGGGTAAAGTCTTGGTAGTCAACATCTGCCAGGTGTTTAAAGTTGAGCCCATCGTATTGCTTATTCAGGTTGTACGGCGGATCAACTAATGCCAAGTCGGCTAGGCGGTCCGGGAGCTGGGGAAGGACAGCAAACGAGTCACCATTAATACTCTGGTCAAGGACTGCGGACCGAGTCGAAAGGTCATCATCTGCTGTTTTGATTTTAGCCACCACACCTGCGGGTGCATGGGCCAGGTCAAAGTCAATTGTCTTGTTCCGAGCCGACTTTACCATTTTTTCACCATCCATCGTTAATTTTGTTAATTACTAGTATAGCGCACATCCCCGCCTTCCTGCCGGCTAATTTCAGAAGAAAATCTGTTAACTTTGGTCCCCCAATGACAATATTTTGTCCAATTATAGCAATTAATTGACATGTTGCGTCAATCTGTTAGTAACCGTTTACATTTGTTGCTATGATTAAACTAACTTGATAACAAGGAGTGGTTTAACAATGATGAAAAAGGTCAAATGGTTGGTTGGTGCACTAACGGTCCTACTTGCTTGCTGGTGTTTAAACGGGATCGGCGGCCATTCAACGACGGCCAATGCTAGCAATACGGTTAAGGTGACCTATACCCTAAAGCAAAATAACAAGCAGTTTGCCAATAAGAAGGTCACGGTTAAGGAAAACGCCACCGTGCTTGACGGTCTTAAGAAGGGCTGGAAGACCAAAATTGTCGACAAGGACATGGTTGCCGCGATTGACGGTAAGAGCCAGAACAAGAATAAGCAGGTTTACTTGACATACACCATCAATGGCCAGTCCAGTAACAAGTCGGTTATGCAACAACACGTGAAGAATAATGACCACGTTGTCTTTAACCTGGGCAAGATGAGCAACTAGCGGGAAGTGACCACTAATGACTAACGAACATGCGCAAATCAAACGAATGACCCTCATGTCAATGCTCACCGCAATTGGCGTGGTCTTTCGGGTCATCCGGGTTCTCATCCCCAATGTCCAACCGGTTACCGATATGATTATGATCGTGACTTTGATCATGGGGATTGGCTTTGGCATTTCGCTAGCAATGATGATCATGATCGTCTCTAACCTAGTCTTAGGGTTCGGCATTTGGACAATTCCCCAGATCCTGGCCTACGCCGTCTGCGTCCTCACGGTTGCTGGCCTCGCTAAGGTTTTGCCAATCCGTAAGCACCTCTTGTTGCAGGTGATTCTCGCCGGATTTTTGGGATTTGAGTACGGCTTCTTTATCAGTATTGGGATGTCAATTTACGGTGGGCTGGCTGCCTTTGTTGTTTACTGGTTAAACGGCCTGCTATTTGACGGCTACCACGCACTCGGTAACGTCGCCTTCTACTTTATTCTCTATAAGCCACTGGCAAAGATGCTCAGGACGTATTTCAATCTAGCCTAATAAGGCAGTACAACAACACAATATACAAAGGCGGGGCTGTGACATAAGCTCTACAACTTAGCTAAAATACGAACAGCGCAGTACACAAATGACCTCCAACGCTCGACAAAGTCGAACACTGGAGGCCTATTTGTGCTTCCTAAAGGCTAGCTGCGCGTCGACGGGGGTTCCCTACAGGCTTGCTTCGCTTCGAAAGACGAACTAGCAAGCTAGTTCTGTCTCCCGCCTTTGTACTTACCGACTAGCAAGCCAGGTCTAACTACGCATTGGCTTTGGCAGTAATCGTCTTAACCGACTCCACCAACTTAGCTTGTTCCGTTGCGGTCAGGTCGACTGGCTTTACCCGCTCAACACCGGCCCGACCGATAATTGCCGGGTAGCCAATGTAGCAACCGTACTTCTCCAAGTATACGGAAGCCGGCATAAATTCATGCCGGTCGGCAAAAATGGCCGCAATCATCCGCACAGCACACGTTGCGACGGCAAAGGAGGTGTACCCCTTTCCGGCAACTACTTTAAAGGCACTGTCTTTGATCCCCTGGTCAATTTCAGCCAGGTCAATTTGGCCCTGGTCAGCTAACTTAGTCACCGCCTCACCATCAATTTTGACCGTTGACCAGGCAGTAAATTGCGAGTTACCGTGTTCACCCAACACGAACCCACTGACGTTTCTAGGATCCTCACCAAAGTGCCTTCCGACAGCCCGCTGCATCCGGGCCGTATCTAAAAAGGTCCCCGTTCCTAAGACCCGCTCGCGTGGCAACCCCGTCGCCTGCTGTAAGGCATTTACAATTACGTCACACGGGTTGGCGATATTTAATAAAATCCCTTTAAAGCCACTTGCTTTAATTTGCTTACCAACTAACGCGGCATTTTTCTTGTTAATCGGCAGTTCAGCAAAGCGGTCCCCAGTTCGGGCAGTGGCACCAATATCACCAAAGGCCGTCACGATAATATCAGCATCGGCTAGTTCGGCGTAGTCGTTACGCTTGATCACCGCCGATGTGGCGGTCCGGGCAAACGAATCGCTAAAGTCAAGATACTCGGCATTAACCTTTTTCGCGTTTTGGTCAATTAGCACCAGCTCATCAACCAGTCCCTTCATCAGCAAAATATGTGCGACCGTCGTTCCAACGTGACCTAACCCAATAATCCCAATCTTGTGCATAATAAATCCCTCCACAATCAATAAAATGTAAGCGGTTGATCAATACAAGTTAATTATAGCGTACTTAGTTAACAGTGTGCACTAGCACTAGCTTGTTCACCTACTCACTTGTTGTCAGGACGCAGTTACAATGGTATTATTAATATGTACACATTTATTTCTAATCTATTTATCATCTTAGTGAGAGAGGGGAGCCAAATGGCTAGTACGAAGAATGTCAATGACCAATCAACTGACCTCCACCAGTTCGGCTATGAGCAGGAGCTTAGTCGAAAATTAACCTGCAAAGACCTCATTATCTATGGCCTGATTGCCATGGTCCCGGTGGCCCCCTTTGGGATTTACGGTTCAGTAGTGGTCCCGGCCCAGGGGATGGTCGCGATGGCTTACCTAGTCGGCATGGTCGCAATGCTCTTTACCGCCATCAGCTACAGTCAAATGTCCCAGGCCTTCCCGATTGCCGGTTCGGTATACGCATACGCGCAACGGGGAATCGGACCCGTGACGGGATTTATTTCTGGTTGGATGATCATGCTGGACTACATCTTCATCCCTGCCCTGCTGTATGTTCTCTCGGCCAATTCACTAAAGGGGCTCCTGCCAGGAATCTCACCGGTCGTTTGGCTAGTCTTATTCTGCGCCATTAATACCCTGGTCAACATTCGCGGGGTTGAATTTACCGCCCAGGCTAACAAACTGTTTATCATCATTCAGTTAATTACCCTGGCGATCTTCTTTGCCTGTGGTATCTGGGGCCTCTATCACGGGGCCGGTGAAGGGGTCACCCTAAAGCCCTTCTACAATCCGGCAACCTTCAGCCCAACGGCAATTCTGTCCGCCGTTTCGATTGCTGTCCTAAGCTTTTTAGGCTTTGATGGGGTCAGCACAATGGCAGAAGAAACCAAGGGTGGCAACAAGGTCGTCGGTAAGGCCATCCTTTGGACCCTCTTTTTGATCGGCCTCCTCTTTGTTAGCCAAACCTATCTAGCTGCCTTAATTCACCCCAACTACAAGACATTAGGCAACCTCAATACGGCCTTTTATAAAATTGCCTACCAGGTAGGCGGTCAACCCCTGCTAGTGTTAACAACCGTAATTACCATCCTGGCGCTGGGGGTGGCCAGTGCGTTGGTTATGCAAGCTGCCCTTTCTCGAGTCCTCTATAGTATGGCCCGGGACAAGAACATGCCGGCAATCTTTGCGACCATCCACCCTAAATACAAGACGCCTTACGTCTCAACCCTGTTAGTAGCGGGGGTCTCGATTGTGATTGGGATACTCTTTATGAATAATTCAACCACCCTCTCCTCAGTGGTTAACTGTGGGGCGCTATTTTCCTTTTGCGTACTCCACTTGGCCGTGATCAACCACTACATCTTGCGAAACCATTCTCAAGATTACCTCCGTCACCTCCTAGTACCAGTCATTGGCTTTATCATTGTCTTTGCCGTCCTTGGCAACCTTCACCCGGTCGCCAAGGTATTGGGCACGGGCTGGTTTGTCATTGGTATTGTTTACTACTTCATCATGCGTAAGGTCAGTGGGCATTCAATTAACCTTAAATAACTACTAACGGCTTCCCACATTCGGATTATCTGAACGCGGGAAGCCGTTAATATATTGTCATCGCCTATTTTTCCAGCACCTGGCGAATCCGGTTGATTAACCGGGGCCAGCTGCTCCGCTGGATTGCCGTACGAACCTTGTTTGGGAAGTCAGCTTGCCCCTTGATTGCGGTGATCTGCTTTACCAGGGCCGCTTGCAAGCGGTCATAGTAAGCTGGTAGGTCTTCTGCAACCGGCTCATCCTGGTTAACAATTCGGGGTAAGTCAACGTACGAAATTACCCCACTCTCCTTAACCACCGGCCCCAGCTGTTCCTTTAGCGCGGGAATCGTGGTCGTTACCACCCGCAGGTCACATGCCAACGCCTCGATAACAACCAACCCTAGTCCTTCGTAATAGGAAGGAAGGACAAACACGTCGCTATGGCGGTAAAAGTCAGCAAGGTGTCGCTGGTCAGCCACGTTGTGCAAGTGGATATTAGGGTTCTGCAAGAAAGGAGCGAGCCGCCGCTTAGCGACCTCATCAGCATTGCCAATTAACGTTAACTCAGCATACGGGAAACTGGTGCGTAGGCGGTCAAATGCCGTCGCGAGCGCATAGACGCCCTTGGCTGCCGAGATTTTACCAGCATAAACGACGTTGACTCCCTGGTGGGCGACCCGGTCACGCGGGTTAAAGATTGCCGGATCATAGCCACCCCCAACCACGGTCACCTTTTCAGCTGGCAAACCATAGGTGGCTTGGATCCGTTGCTTTTCTAAGTGGCTAAGGGCAAAAACGTGTTGTAGCCGGTCAAGGTTCGTTACGTAGTGGTCCTTTAACGCGGGGTGCTGCTTAGCTTGACGGATGTCGGTCCCGTGACAAAAGGCATAGACCGGCACCTGGGCAATTTGACACACCATTGAGGTTAAAAACCACAGGTGGTGACACAGGATCACGTCCGGCTTAAATTCACTAATTGCCCGGCGGATTGTTGCCCGAAAAACTGCTTGCCAATTTGCAATCATCTTCGGGGTCATCTCACCGTAAACAGTACTTTCATAAGGCATAACGTCACTCATCCCAGGGAGGGGAAAGTCACAAGTAGCATTGGGGAAGGTGACTGGGTACTGATGCTTCGTGGGCAGTTCTGTCCCCTTAAAGCCGGGATAGCATCCATAAATACAGGCGTTTTGACAGTCATCGAGTCCCTTAATAACATTGGTGAAGTAAACACCACTCCCCGTCTTTGAAGGGAGCTGCGCTAAAACATGTAAAACTCTCATTGTTATTCTCCTAACTTCTTATCCTGATAAGTTACCGTCACCCGGTCGCCAACCCGGAGCTGGGGGCCCCGGTTGAGGCAGGTTACCTGAAAATCACGCCCCTGGTAGCGAACTCCATAGTTGATCGTGGCTCCTTGGAACAGGCAGGTGGTTACAATGCCATCCCCCTGAGGGTTAGGAGTGATGGATACCGCCTCCGGTCGTACGTAACGGTCACCGGTAAGCTGGTTTACGGCACCGATAAATTGGACGGCAAACTGATTTTGCGGGTGGTTGTATAGGTCCGGTCCCGTCGCTAACTGCTGGATACGCCCGGCCGCCATTAGTAAAATCCGGTCCCCCAAAGCCAACGCCTCCTGCTGGTCATGGGTGACAAAAATCATGGTCATTTTCATTTGCCGCTGCAGCTTTCGTAACTCTGCCCGTAACCGTAGGCGCAACTCTGCATCCAGGTTTGAAAAGGGTTCGTCAAGCAGGAGCAACTGCGGGTTAACGATTAAGCTCCTCCCTAGTGCTACCCGCTGCTGCTGACCACCACTAATTTCCGTCACTGGGGTTGCCGCTAACTTTGTCAACTGTAATAGTTCCATCATCCGTGCAACCTTTTCATCACGCTGGGCCCGCGAAATTGACTGAAATTTAAGCCCGTAGGCGAGGTTTTGCTGAACCGTCATGTTGGGAAACAGGCTGTAGGATTGAAAGACCGTCGTGATGTGACGCTCCTCAGGCGGTTGGTTCGTAATATCGTGGCCGTCTAGGATGACCTGGCCATTGTCAACATCAGTAAAGCCATTTAGACAAGATAAGAGGGTGCTCTTGCCACAACCACTGGGACCGAGAACTACAAGAATCTCACCCCGGCGAACGTTAAACGATAACTGGTGGAGGACTGGGTGCTGCCGGTAACTTTTACTAAGGTCATGAACTTCTAAAAACATCTTACTAATCCTTTCTGCTAAGCCGAAGGGCCCCAAAAATCACCCCGGCAGCCACCAGGCAAATCAAGATAATCAAACAGGCGATTACCGAGGCAACCTGGTACTCATTTTGTTGTACCACATCAAACATCACGAGGGTGAGCAACTCTTGCCCCGGGTGAACCAAGAAGATAATCGAACCAATCGTGGTCATGGTACTGATGAAACCATTCAAAAACGTTAAGGCAAAGCCCGACCGCGTTAGTGGGAAGAAGACGTCCCGCCATTCAGCAACCGTTGCCCCGCCCAGGTCACGGACCGTTTTGAAGTAGGTCATCGGTAACCGGCTGACTACCGCATTGGCCGCCTTAGTGGAAAAGGCAGCCTGCTTGAAGATCAGGTTGACTAAGACGATGGCGGCGGTTCCCGTCATAACCAGTGGCTTGGTGGAAAAGGCGTATAGGTAGCCTAGCCCAAAGAAGGTCCCTGGCAAAATATATGGCAGGGTCCCCACCATTTCCATTAGCTGCATCCACCGCGACCGTCGTACCTGCCGGTAGTAAATTATCAAGAAACTCAGCAGGCTACCAAGAAAACCCGCAATGAGGCTGTAGCCAACTGTCCGGGCAATGGTCCCACCATCAACGTAAAAACTCGTTTGGTAGAGGGGCTGCAGGGATAGGTGGTAATGCCCCATCTCGGGTTCGGCAACCGCGTTCATAAAGATGGACCCGTATTGAAGTACTAAGACGAGGTAGAAAATGACCGCTACCAGTAGGGACCCGTACCAGTACCACCCCCGTTTAGCGAGGGGGAAGGCCCCCTGGCTAGCCGTCAAGCCATGCTGCTGGAGTGTCAGGGACCGACCATAGTGAATGTACACAAAGAAGCCGGCAACGGCGGGGATAGCCAGTGTTATGTTAATCAGGGCGGCCAGGTGCAAGTTACCGAGGCTAATCATGGCATAATAACCGGTACTTGCCAAAACCTGGTAACTACCACCGATAATCGTCGGCGTTTGGAAGTCGGCCAAGCTCCGAATAAAGCTAATTAACGCCACCACCATAGTCCCGGGCCGTAGTGCCGGCAAAATAATATCATGCACAATTGCCGTCGGGGATGCACCGAGGGACCGCGCACTGTTAATCAGGGCGGGATCAATCGTTTGAATAACGCTTAACAAGACGAGGGCGTTTAGCGATGAAAAGCTCACCGTTTGCATGAGGATAATTCCCTGCGGTCCGTATGGGTTTAACGATAGGTGGAGCAGGCCATAGGTAATCATCCCCCGGCGACCAAATAGGTTGATGTAGGCAAGTGAGGTCACAAATGGTGGGGCCACCATTGTAACTAGTAAAATTAACCGTAACACTGACCGCCAACGCCGGTGCAAAAAGACCTGGATGACGGCCAGTGCAACCGTCACCAGGAGGGAGAGCACCATTGTCAACACCGCCACAAATACGGAGTGCCCAAGAAGGATAACGTGTCCCCGCAAAAAACTCAGATAGCTCGTCCCACCCTTGATAAAGGCCGCAAAAAAGATGGCCGCGTACGGGTAAAAGATAAATATTAAAATTACCAGACTAATGACTAGGTAAACACTCTTATCAGTCAGGCGGTTAATAATTCGACGGTTCCTCACCATTAATCCCCCTTTCTTAACAAAAAATGAGGCGTGATTAAAAATGATCGCGCCCCACAGTTATTTTTACTTATTGCCAACCATGGCTGCCCACTTATCGAGGACCGCCTGCCGGTTGCTACCAAAGTTGGCGAGGTTTTCTTTAATCAGATCCGACTTCTTCAAGCCCAGGTCTAACCCCTTAACACCGGGCATGATGATCTGGTCGGTATCCTTACCGTCAATCTTAGCCAGTTCCTTCATGTTAGCTGGTTCGAGCATGAAGTTGATAAATGCCTTGGCAACCTTTTGACCAGGGGCGTTCTTAAAGATCGCAACCCCTTCTGGAACCCACGGAACACCATCCGATGGGTAGATTACTTTCAGGTCGTTTTGCTTAGCCGCCTTGAAGGCCATTTGGTCAACCGGAATCAGACCGATAGCAAATTCACCAGAAGAAACCTTTTCTTGGGGATCCTTACCACGCTTACTGTAGAAGGAGACATTATTGTTAACCTTCTTCCAGTAAGCCCAACCAGTTTTGTTCCCCTTTTGGTCTAAGAGGCCCTCGACAATTGCGTAGGAGGTCCCGGAAACCGCCGGGTCACTCATCATAATTTCACCCTTGTATTCCGGCTTAGTAAGGTCATTCCAACTGGTTGGCATCGATAAGTGCTTATCCTTGAGGACCTTCTTGTTGACGACCAAGCCACCAACGGTTAGCCCCTTAGAAAGCCAGTAACCATCAGGATCACGGTACTTGGTGCTAATCTTTTTGACGGCTGCTGAATTGTCCTTAGCCAGCAGGTGGTCATTCTTGGCCTGCATGAAGGCATCAATTCCGCCCCCAAACCACAGGTCCGCCATCGGTTTAGCACTTTTATCGGCCTTCATCCGGGCCAAAACTTCCCCTGACGACATCGACATAAATTTAACCTTAGCACCGGTTTGCTTACTGAACTTATTAAATAATGGCTTGTAAGCATCCGACGTCGTAACTACTTTCAAGGTCTTCCCCTTGAACTGTTGGCTATCGGCACTTGCCTTGGTCTGCTTAGCATAAGCACCAGCCATGCCGATCAGTCCGCCCAAGCTAATAGCCGCCAGCAGGGCAAAGCACAACTGTCGTAGCTTCTTCATAAAGACATCTCCTCCAAAATTGTTTATAAATACACACTTAGTTTACACCGGTCAGTTACAAAAAGAAAGCGGCTTCACGAAGAAGTCGCCGCTTTGTTCTTATGATTAGTAAATGCCATCGTAAGCCTTTTGGAAGAGCTTAACAACTTCTTCCTTAGTCCCCTTCCGTGGGTTGGAGAAGGCGTTACCGTCCTTGAGGGCATTTTCAGCCATCAATTCAAAGTCTTCTGGCTTAGCGCCAATGGCCTTGATGGAGTCTGGAATACCAATTGACTTAGCCAGTTCACGCATCCCATCAATAGACTTGTGGGCTGCTTCCATCGTCGTCATGCCAGTTGTGTCGTAACCCATGATTTCAGCCAACTTAGCAAACCGGTCTGGGCAGGCGATAATGTTCCATTCTTCAACCACTGGCAGCATCAATGCACAGCAGACACCGTGAGGAGCGTCATATTGACCACCCAGTTGGTGGGCCATAGCGTGGACGTAACCAAGGTTAGCGTTGTTAAAGGCCATCCCAGCAAGCATTTCTCCTTCAACCATCTTGGTCCGAGCTTCAACGTTGTGACCATTGGCAACGGCTTCTGGCAGGTACTTTTGAATCAGCTTAATAGCCTTTTCACATTGGCTGTCCGTGATGTCGTTGTGGTCAACGGAAACGAATGGTTCCACCGCTTGAACGTAAGCGTCCAAACCAGTTGCCGCCGTCGTAGCTTGTGGGATGTCCAACATCAGCATTGGGTCGTTAAATGATACCAATGGAATGTTCCGCCATGAAACCACCACAAACTTCAGGTGGGTGTCTTCGTTAGTAATAACGGCGTGGCGGGTCAATTCGGAGCCCGTCCCAGCAGTCGTATTAACCGCCATCAGTGGTGGCAGTGGCTTGTCCAGGGTTTCAATCCCCGCCAACTTGGTGATGTCATCACCGTTGGTCAAGATAATTCCGATCCCCTTACCACAGTCATGGGCAGATCCCCCACCAACTGTGATGATGCTGTCACAGTTATTATCCAGGTAAATTTGCTTACCCTTCTTGATGTCACGGATCTTTGGGTTTTCTTCCGCACCATCAAAGACGACGTATTCCACGCCCGCCTTTTTCAATGAAGCTAAGGTTTGGTCCACTGGGCCGTTCTTGATCTTTCCGATGTGGCCACCAGTTACCACCAAAACCTTGTGCATGTTAAGCATCTTCGCCCGGTCACCGATCTTTTCGATGACCCCAGGGCCGAAGAAGTTAACGCTTGGCATCAGAAAATCAAATTGACGTTCCATTATTAACAACCTCTTTCTGTTCTTACTTTAATAACGTTTCCCATAATTTCATATTTTTCACAAAATTGCAACTTATTCACTAACTAATTTCGTTGATTTATCGCTTTTTGAAGCAAATTTTAACGTAATTCACCATCAATTATCATTTTTTATCACAAACTTTGTGAAATAAAAAGCGGTGGCGCCCCACTGACAGGCACCAGCCGCTAATTATACTTGTGAAATAGTTAAAATTACTTCAAAACGTTCTCAAATTCGGCCCGGAGCAACGCCGCCTCACCATCGTGGGTGTGTAGACGGTGGTCAGCCGTGGCCACTGAGTCATTTGGCATCAAGTCAATCTGCGGGTTAACCGCCAACTGTCTCATCTTCAGCCCAGTTACCACTAACCGCATTGCAATCTGGGCCTGGCCACCACCATGACCACCAAAGCTGACCAAGCTAACCGGCTTTCCCTGCCATTCCTTTGCCAGGTAGTCAATCGCGTTTTTCAGCACCGCCGGATAGCCCCAATTGTATTGTGGAAAAACAAAAATGAAGCCATCGTACGATTGGATTAAGCGACTCCACCGCCGCGTCTTGGCGTGGGTATACAGGCCAGTAAATGGAATGTGTGGTTCATCCATCATCGGCAGGTTGACCGTCTGCAAGTCAATCGTTTCAAAATGAACACTGCTGCTCTTCAATAGCTGGCTGCGTAACCAGTCGGCCACTTGGGCGCTTCGCCGGTTAGGCCGCACGCTACCCACAATAATTGCTACATTCTTCATATTAAGTTCCTCCATCCGTTCATAGGTTACGCTTCTAGCATAGTCTCCCCGTAAGGTGGCGTTACTTATTATGCAGCTACTACTTGTGATACGGCAGGCCATTAATAATGGTGAAGGCCCGGTAAATTTGCTCACTCAACACTAACCGCATCAGCTGGTGCGGCAGAGTAAAGCGACCAAAAGAAATCTGGGTATCGGCCCGCTTTAGCACCGCCGGACTCAACCCCAACGAACCGCCAATAACAAAGGTGATGTCGCTGTGCCCATAGGTTGTTAACTGGTTAATCTCCTTGGCAAACTCCTCGGAAGTCCGTTCCTTCCCCTTGATGGCCAGTGCGTAAACGTACTCCCGGTCCTTAATCTTGCCAAGGATGCGTTCACCCTCCTTAGCCATGACCTCGTCCATTTCGGCCTGACTTAACGACTCGGGTGCTTTTTCGTCAGGAACCTCGACAATTTGGAATTTACAGAACCGGCTGAGGCGTTTCTGGTATTCCGCGATCCCCGCTTTGAAGTACTTTTCCTTTAATTTTCCAACACCAATAATTTTGATATTCAAGATATCCACTACTTTCCACAAATTATCCACAAAGTTATCCACAGGCAGTTGATAACTAGTCCCTAATCCCCGAATGTTCGCTTTTATTTTTTTAATAAAACCGTTTTCTGAGAGCCGACTTATCCACAGTTATCCACAAAAACAGCCGTTCGTGTCGTCCCACGATAAATGCCGATATATCGACGTTTAAGGGTGGGGGACTTGTCACATTATCCACTTATCCACTGGTACGCCCCTTGCCTGTGGATAACTTTCAAAGCTAACAAAAGGCGTTATACCGGCATTTTTAAATTATTAACAATTTACCAACAAGTTTTCCACCTACTTATCCACAGAAAAAAGCTGCTGGTTACTTTTCATATTTCTTCCCTAAAATAACACGGCTCGTGGTGTTTAGGCAACTTACCGTGGCCTAATGAATATTAACCATTTTTAACTGCGAGATTATTCGCTTTTAAAAATATAAAGGAGCTGATTTTACGTACCACCACCAACTATCCCCACTAATTTGTGGACCTAGTTGTGCACAGTGCTTTCATGTTTTCTTAAAACGTGAAGCTGGAAAAAAGCATCGGCGTGCTCCGTATGGCTAGGATAAGACACTAGGAGCACGCTTTTTTTCCGCGATTACTATGTAGTATTCGGCTAAACAAGGCTGATGATTCTCCCCGCACCCAGTTGACGCGCAGTACGCCTGTAAGAAGCATAAAGAGGAGTTAGGTCATAACTCCCCCCTCCTATTCACTTAGTTTAAGCATACTTATGGGCAATCTTACCCGAGACTGCCGCCACAATCGCCGCCAAGAGGTCGTCGATAAAGGTATTGACGTGACCCTGGTCGTGGTCGAACTTGGCAATGATCCCCTTCTTAACCCGGTCAAAGTAGCCAAAATTGGTTGTCCCGATCGTACCGTAAATATTGGCAATCTGGAGCGCCAAGGTCTCATCGACGCCAAAAACACCAGCGTCATTTTTAATAATACTGGAAAGCGGCTCAGCAACCTGGCCGCGTTCAACCAGCCGGTCAAGCTCCAGCATTACCATTGCGTTGTTCAGCAACTCCCGCTTGTGGAGGGCATCTTGAAGGTATTCTTGGACCCGTTCCATCGTCAGGCTTGGTTCGAATTCCCGCTGTGATTGGTAAATGATCGTTGCCAGGTCATCGAGGTTAACCCCCCGCTCTTTGAGTCGGGAAACCACAAAGTCATAGGCCTTGGTATCTGGGTATTTAAATTGCCGATTATTCATTTTTGTCACCATCCAATCAAAAATACTAAAACTATTTTACCACTAAGCCACCGGTAACCCCCATTGATAAGTAGTAGTGGACCCCAGCTGGCCGATAAAAAGTCCAAAGGAGGGAATGTCCCCTATAAAGAGCAAAATGCTACAACGCAGTATACAAAAGGGATCTAGCGTCCGGATTCCGAACGCTAGATCCCTCTTTGTGCTTCCTAAAGGCTAGCTACGTGTCGACGGGAGTTCCCGACCGGCTTGCTGCGCTTCACAAGACGAACTAGCAAGCTCGTTCTGTCTCTCTCTTTAGGTACCTATTTAAGTTATCGTTGGCTATTCGCCCGCTTGCTCTTGTTGACTGTTGTCGTCGCTGGCGGCCGCCTTGGTCAAGTGGACGGTCACCGTTTGCTGGTGGCCATTGCGGTAAAGGGTAACCTTCGTCGTGTCACCAACCTTGTACTTGTACAAGGCCGCCCGCAATTCACCCGTGTCGTCAACCTTAGTGTCGCCAAGTTTAGTGATCACGTCATACTTCTTGATTCCCGCGTTATCAGCCGCGGAACCATCAGCGACCTGCGCAACCACGACCCCTTTAGAGACACTCGTTGGTAACTTCAAGATCGTCTTTTGCTGGTCAGCGGAGATGTTGCTTAGGTCCACCATCCCCAGTCCCAGTGCTGGTCGTTCAATGCTCCCCTTCTTGATCAGCTGGTTGATGATGCTGACCACTTCATTACTTGGAATGGCAAAGCCCATCCCTTCGATTGAGGAACCATCGGTGTTAGACGAGAGCTTCATTGAGTTAATCCCGATTACCTGGCCCGCCATGTTAATCAATGGGCCACCAGAATTACCGGAGTTGATGGCGGCATCCGTTTGGATAACCGACGTCAGCGTCCCGTCCGTCCCGGCTTTAAGGGTCCGGTTGGTTGCGGAAATAATTCCCCGGGTTACCGTGTTCGCGTACTCGCTCCCCATCGGTGAACCAATTGCCAAGACGTCCTGACCGGCCTTAATCGAGTTGGAGTTACCAAAGGAAGCAACGGTCTTGACGTCCGCCGAATTGATCTTTAGCACCGCTAAGTCAGTGGCGGCATCCGAACCCACGAGCTGGGCGTTAACTTTTTTACCACTGCTCAGGATGATCTGTAAGGCGTTAGACCCTGAAACCACGTGGTTATTAGTGACCACGTAGGCGCTATTGCCAGACTTCTTGTAAATTACCCCGGAACCTTCACTCGCAGTTTGTAACTTACCGCTGTTCTTACTACTTGATGAGTCGCCTTCGCCAGGGATAACGATGCCAAATGGCCCCACCATCCCGTCGCTTTGCTGAACCTTTTGCTTGTTAATCACACTGACGACAGCGCCCTGAATTGAATCGTACGCCTTCGTTGATTCAGTGTTTAAATCGGCCTTATTGCCATTGACCTTGGTCCCACCAGAACGATTGGAACCACTTGGCACCTTAGTTGCGGCTGTCTCGCGGTAGTGCTGGATTACACCATTAGCACCCAGGGCAAGCCCGCCCCCAACTAAACCGGCAACTAATCCCACTACTGCCACTTTTAACCAAAAACGGTTGCGTCGTGGTTGATCACCATTCATTACTCATCCCTCCAAACTATTCTTCCTGTTTAACATACCGTACAGTTGTGAAAAAGGTTTGAAATTACCGTTATAGGACCATTAATTTGCTGGGCTGTTCCGGTTCAGCATCCACCAGTTGAAAGTCCTGGTCGACACCAAAGTCATGTTGCTTCATCATACTAGCCACGGTCAGGTGGGCTAACGAACGCATGTTATTATGCTGACTACGGTGGCCAAGAAAGACCTCCTTGGTCCGCCGGCCGACCACGTCCATCAATGCATCCGCCCCTTCTTCATTTGAAAGGTGGCCTTCATCGCCCAGGATCCGCTGCTTTAATGGCCATGAGTACGGACCCATCCGCAACATCTCCGTATCATGGTTACATTCCATTAAGTAGGCATCCGCATCCCGGATGGTTCCCGCAACCCGGTCCGAAACATAGCCGGTATCCGTCAGAACACAGAAGGTCTTGTTGTTATGGTGCACTTGATAGAACTGGGGTTGTGCCGCATCATGGGACACGCTAAAACTTTCAATATCCATATCGCCAAACGTCTTGACACTATTCGGTGCCAGCAAGAACTTTTGCTCCTCTGGAATCTTACCAACTTTATTCGCCATCGCTTGCCAGGTCCCTTCGTTGGCATACACCGCCATCCCGTACCGGCGGGCCAGGACACCAACCCCATGACAGTGGTCACTGTGTTCGTGGGTCACAAAGATGGCCTCGACGTCCGCAAGCGATCGGTTAATCTTACTCATTAACCCCGCAATCTTTTTGCCACTGAGACCGGCATCGATCAGGATCCGGTGGTGGTTGGTTTCAAGGTAAGTAACATTGCCAGTGCTCCCACTGGCCAGAATGCTGTAGCGTAACGAATCTTTTTCTTCCACTATCGAGTGCTCCTTTGTCCTTATTTAATGCTGTCCATGTTAACAGTATCCGGCGATGATTTCATTATCGTGCTGTTAAAGGCGTTCACGTTTAACCGTTCGTAGGTCCCGGCAGTCTTAATCTGGACTGTCCAGGTCGGTACGTAAACGGCCCGGTTATGGTTATTGGTGGTCAGCAATTTGGTATACCCCAACATCGTCCAGCGGATTTGCGAATTGTTAGGGATTTGATTGTGCCGGTAAAGCCAAATGATCGCGTGTTGCTGGCTAATGGTTGTTGACCGCTGCTGAAGAGTGGCCGCATTTTCAAGGTAAGTTTGGGTATAGCCAATTACCTGCTGGTTATTGTTGACGTGAAAGCGTAGCTGCCCGTCACCCGACAACACTGGCCGGTGCTTAACCATCTGCGTATAAACCACCGTCGACTTGTCCGACAGGTGGGCATTGTACTGGTAGTCACTCCCGAGAGGAACGTTTCGACTACGCTTGACCAGCTTATCTAGCCGCCACTCAGGATGATCAGGATTAATCTTAACCGGTGAGTCAAACTCACTCGTCAATTGACTGTCAGAAAAGCGGGCCGTCTGGTTGTGCAGCTTGGCCATTTCCTGTTCAAGCCGGCCGGCATCACCAGAGCGGCTGCCAGAAATGTAATAGGCATTCTGCTGGCTTTTGGAAAGCGTCCCATAGGAAATCGAGTCGGCCCGCATCTCCTTTAGTACCGTTTCCTGCTTATTCTGGCTGCCGTTAGCAATCGTGAAGCGGTTTTGCAGCAGTAGTTCACACCCCACCACAATGTCGAAGGCCAAGAAAGCAACTAAAAAGATCCACTGAATTCGCTTAAAGCTCACTTTACTGGCCTCCTTACTTTACAAACTCTTCGTAATTAACCCAATTGCCATGGTACTTAACAAAGTAGGTTGGCGTCAACTTAACGACCTTATTGTCACCACTTGTCTTCCATAGGTAGCCAACCCGCAACCCCCGGAATTCCTTGAAGTGGGGACTAGCATTGAGCATGTTGATAACTTCCCCACTAGACGGTAGCTTGACTTGTCGACGGTTCAACGGTAACGGTACCTGCAGGGAGTAACGGCTCATCTGGCAGCGTTCCGTCCCGTTTTTAGCTTCAAGCGCAATACTACCGTAGTCATCGTCGTTAAAGACCGGGAACCCGTCAACAAAGGTCCGGTAGGTAAACCGCCGTTGGTGGGCACCGGTCCCATCAAAGCGAACGTTATTTAGCTGGACCCCGGTCTTTACCAGGCGGTTATAGAAGTAGGAATAGAGCTGATCAGTGCTCCGGTGCTCGTCACTGCCCACGTAGGACTTATAGTTAACCGTCCCATTGGCCCGGTTATAGGTTAGGCGCCGGTTATTACCGTTCGTGTAGACAATCTTGTCACCACTCTTGCTCGTTGCAATGTTACTCCGTTGGCTGCCGTTCATCAGGTTAGTACTCAGCGTATCGATGCTTTGGTTGGCCACTTGGAAGGCAAAGGTTGGTAAGGTGAAGTCCCGGGGGTAGGTCATTACTGTTTGCCCATTGACGATCTTATGGTCAACTGCAATCTGCTTGGCCCCCTTGGTTAAACTAACAATCCGTGAAAAGCTCCCCTTAGTGACCCGCAGGCGATAAATACCGTAACGGTGGTCACTCAGCAGGTAGACCTCGCGGGGCCCAGACAGGGGAATCACGATGTGATTAATTTGACTAACCTGGTCACTGTTAATCGACTGGGAGAATGTCTCGTTGAACACCACCGTCGGAATCGCGTTGGGGTAGCTTAGCATAATGGCGTTGCGGTGCCGCAGGTAACTAAGGTAGACGTCACTGTTGTTACTCTTAACCGCGCTCACCCGGCCAAATTGCCAGGACCGGATGCTGTCCTTCATTTCCCGTACCAGGGTAACTTCGGGACTGTATAAAATCGATTGACTGCCGCGCTGGTCAGTCCGAACCACTGTCGTCGGCAAGTAGACATCACCCATCGACTGAGTAGTGTACTGTTGGCCACCCCGGGCATTTTCCCGCCGGACACCATCGTATTGAAAGGGGTTGGTCCAAATTAATCCCGACAAGATTAGGCTGATGATGACGACGACCGCCAAGGCAATTGTTAACCAATTAGTCCTTAGTTTCTTGATCATCCCAATCATCCTCCTCTTCATAAGGTACGTACGGCAGCGAGATGTAGAAGGTGGAACCCTTACCTTCAACACTATCAACCCAAATCTGACCACCGAGCATGTTAACGACTTCCTTGGAAATGGCGAGTCCTAATCCGGTCCCCCCTTGTTTCCGGCTCCGGGCCTTATCAACCCGGAAGAACCGGTCAAAGATCCGGCCCAGGTCCTTCCGTGGAATACCGAGTCCCTGGTCCGAAATGCTTAGGATAACGTGGTTGTGGGTCTCCAACAAACGGGTGGTAATTACCCCGCCATCTGGCGAGTACTTAATGGCATTATTCATAATGTTATCAATTACCTGGGTGAACTTATCCGTATCGATTTCCACCCACAGGTCCTTGTTGGTAAAGTAACGTTCAATCGTGTACTTCTTGCTATTTTCGCCACTATCCTCATCCTTTTTGATAATCATGTCAAACCGGTTCAGGATGTAGTTAAACAGTTCCTTAATGTTGACGTATTCAAGGTTGAGCTTGGTGGTCCCGGAGTCCATCCGTGACAGGCTTAAGAGGTCATTAATCAACCGGATCATCCGGTTGGTTTCATTTTGAATCACGGTTAAAAACTGGGGTGCAATCTCCTTATCCTTCCACGCACCATCGCTTAAGGCTTCAACATAGCTGTGAACACTGGTCAATGGTGTCCGCAATTCGTGCGAGACGTTGGAAACAAACTGCTTACGCTCCCGCTCTTCCTTTTGCTGGCTGGTGACGTCGTGGAGGACACAGACCAGCCCACTAATAAAGCCGGACTCCCGCTGGATTGGCGAGAAGTAAGCATTTAAGATCAAGTCATTGCCACCCGAAGACATATCAATGATCATTTCCTGCTGGTCAGCGTTAATGAGCTGGCGAACCGTATAGTCGTGACGGATATCAAGAACGTCGATGATGGACTTACCAATCAGGTCGTCTTCATGGTCAACCCCCAGTAGTTGGAGGGTCATGTTATTGACAATGGTCACATTACCACGGCGGTCCGTTGCCAGAACGCCATCAGACATGTGTGACAGCACGCTGTCCAACCGCCGGCGCTCTGAATCCGACGACTCCTGCGCTTCTTCAACCCGAACGGAGAGGTTGTTAACTGCCCCCGCGAGTTGGCCTAATTCATCATTACCCATTACCTTAACCTGGCCAGAGAAGTCACCACGGGCAATCCGCAGCGTTTGCTTACGCATCTCCTCAATTGGTCGGGTTATTTCCTGGGAAATAAGAATTGCCAAAAACAGTGATAGGACAATGGTAATCAGCGCTGCAGATAGGTAAATCAGGGTAATACTATTGATGTTTGAGTAAACACTCTCTAGGCTCGCCCGCAGGAGTACAGCCCCGACTACATTATTGTTATTATCGTTTAGTGGGATCACATTGATATAATAGCGGTTATGGTTGGAACTATCATAAACGTTTTCCGAATGGGAACGGTTATTCATGAGCGCCGCCTTAACCATGCTATCGGTGGTCTTTTGTCCAATCACACTTCGGCTATCTGTCGCGCTGGTCCCCCGGATGACGCCCTTGCTGTCAACCACCCGGATTTCTGAAATATTGCTATTATTAACCTCCGACAGGATCTGCCGGATTTGCTGGTTTGCATTCTTAGTGTTGGTCCGGGTCAGCTGCTCACTTAGGGCATTATCGACGTACGAAGGTAATTCGATCGTCTGTTTGAAAGTGTTCAGGTTCTGATGCTCCAATTGACGCACAAAAACCGCCCCGACGCATTCCAACGTTAACATCAGCATTAACGCGAAAACGAGGGCGATTTTGACCCGAATTGACTGATAAAATTTTAACTTGCTATTCACAACTGGTCAGCCTCTAGTTTTGATCAGGATTTGCTAAATAGTAACCGACACCCCGCCGGGTAATCAACCACTGGGGCTGACTCGGGTTATCCTCAATCTTTTCCCGCAACCGCCGGACGGTCACGTCGACGGTCCGGACATCACCAAAGTAGTCATAGCCCCAAACCGTCTGCAAAAGGTGCTCCCGGTTGATAACCTGTCCAATGTGCTGGGCAAGGTAGTGGAGCAGTTCAAACTCCCGGTGAGTTAAGTTGATGTTTTCACCCCGCTTAGTAACGGTATAGGCCTCTGGATGAATAGTGATATCACCAACTTTGATGTCGGTATTTTCCTCTTCCGCCGGTGCCTGAATTGCCGCTTCACGCCGCAAGTTGGCCTTTACCCGGGCAACTAGTTCCCGGTTAGAGAATGGCTTTGTGACGTAATCATCGGCCCCTAATTCTAGGCCCAAGACCTTATCGAGCTCGGAGTCCTTGGCGGTAACCATGATAATCGGCGTGGTGTGCTTTGCCCGAACCCGCTTGGCAACTTCTAGGCCATCAATCTTTGGTAACATAAGGTCCAAGATGATCAGGTCCGGATTCTCGGCTTCAACCTTTTCCAGGGCTTCCTCCCCGTCAAAGGCGACAACTACTTCATACCCTTCTTTTTCGAGGTTAAATTTAATGATATCGGAAATTGGCTTTTCATCGTCAACTACTAAGATCTTTTTTGCCATTTCAATAGTCCCTCCAGTGGGTGTTAAATGAACATTATTTTCTTCTCTATTTGCTAGTCTAATTATAGCACAGCTGATTTAAATTTTTTTAATGTAAAACGTTGACAAATACTGCAAGTAATGGTAGATTAATAAAGTACCTTGTTAAGAGGTTATGGGCAGTTAGCTCAGCTGGCAGAGCAACGGACTCTTAATCCGTGGGTCCAGGGTTCGATCCCCTGACTGCCCATC
>DHKFJ23503__coassemble_590_pt1 | contig 42811 bp, 40 predicted proteins | sample DHKFJ23503__metabat2_low_PE_016 | metagenome-assembled genome bin DHKFJ23503
CGGTGGTTTCAAAGAGCTCTTTGCCAAGGGCCGGTTTGACCTATACCACTAGAATTTTTCAGTGTTCACCGGCAGTAGTGTGAGTAAACTAGTTTCAATGCGCAAATTAGCGTCCCAAGAATACTGTAAGCCTTAAGTGTTCGAACACCGATCCGAACACTTAAGGCTTTTTTATTGTGCTCGTACGACCGTGCCCCGGTTGCGGACGATCGCATTTTGACTGTTAGACCAATTATGCATAAGTGTCGTAATTTGCGACAAGGAAGCACAGTTAACGGTTAAAAGGAACACCATATTATCATAAAATAATTATACAGGGAGTAACTATTTATTTAACAAAAGGGGGAGTTGGCAATGCTATTTCAGGTTTATGGCAGTCAAGCGGGCTGGCAATTTTTGAAAATGGGATTTTAGTATTTATCTGCTTGATTGTGACAAATGAAATTGCCCGGCGGACGCGAATTGGGGGACTCTTCTTCTTCGTTATCCTGCCAGTAGCATTAACAATCCACTTCATTACGATTTACGTTTGTGCTGGGTTGGGGCAGTCGTGGGCGCTGCATAACCAGACCTATGTCCATATGAATAGCTGGTTCCACTACGCCAAACTCTATGCAGCTACCTTTGGCTATATTGGTTTTATGATTTTAAAATACCACTGGGGCCATCTTGGTAAGGCCTATTGGTTTAAAGTTTTCCCGTTCGTTATCGTGGCGATCAATATTTTTATCGCGGTTGGCAGTGATTTCGAGTCTGCAATTCGAGGCATGCACGCCCTCCAGACGACGGGGAGCCAGTGGTGGTTTTCCTCTGAAGGCGTTTGGCTTTACGGGGCCTGGTGGAACGTCTTAAACGGACTAGCCGGTATCATTAACGTCTTTTTCATGACCGGCTGGTTTGGTATTTATTCGTCAAAAAACGAGCAGGATATGTTATGGCCAGACATGACCTGGCTCTTTATCCTTGCTTATGATGTTTGGAACTTTGAATACACCTATAACAACCTGCCGACGCACTTCTGGTACTGTGGATTAGCTCTCCTGTTGGCGCCAACCTTTGCGGCAGAGTTTTGGAACAAGGGGAGCTGGATTCAAAACCGGGCTAACACCCTAGCAATCTGGTGCATGTTTGCCCAGGTCTTCCCGCTTTTCCAAGGCAGTGGGAAGTTTGCGGTTCTACCGATCCTCTACAAGGACGGGGTAATGAACCCGGCAGTCCACCCAACAGCTGCTGACCCGCATGTGATGGGTATCATTGCAATCTTGTCCATTGTCATCAATGTGGTTGTCTTTGCTATCATCTGGAAACGGGCCCGGGCAATGCGGATCAACCCATACCTGCAACCCGTCTTTGTTGGCACGAAGGATTACGAAGAGGCAATGACCCGGCGTTAATTCAGCTTAATCGATGTAAGGCATCTGTAATAATTAATTTTATTATCGGTGCTTTACTTTTTTATTGCCTTCTTTTTCATAAATTGAGCGAACCCCGGCTCTGGGCCAAGTTGACTTTAAGTTGTCGACGTGTAAAATACAAAAGATATTTATTAGTATTGCAGCAATGGCCTGCTTCGTTTGTGGGTGGGGCAATTTGGCATCGGCCAACAGTGAACGACCGATTCGGGTGGTAACTGGACTGAACTTTTATGGCGAAGTTGCTAAGCATGTTGCTGGCCAGCATGGTCAAGTAACCTCTTTTATTAACAGTTCAGCGGTTGACCCTCATGATTATCAGCCAGGCGCTAAGCAGGCAGAAGAAGTTGCCAAGAGCAATGTTGTAATCGAAAACGGTGTTGGTTATGATAACTGGATGAATAAGCTAGTCAAAGCCAGTGGCAACCAGGACGCCAAGGTTGTAAATGTGGGTAAGATCGTGGGCAAGAAAAATGGTGATAATGAACATCTATGGTACCGGCCGACAACTGTCAAGCAGTTAGCAAACGCATTAGCTAGTCAGTATAGTAAGCTCGATCCTAACCATGCCAAGGAGTATCGTGCCAATGTGCACCGGTATATTGCTTCCCTTAAGCCTCTAGATCAACAGATCGCTAAAGACAAGCAGCAGGTTAACCCACAGAAAAAGAAAGTTGCGGTAAGTGAACCGGTTTTTGACTATGCTTTAGAGGATATGGGATACCAAGTTATGGATAAACACTTTGAAAAAGCGGTTGAGGACGGTACTGATCCTTCGCCAAAGGATATTCACCAGCTACAGCAGGCAATTCGTAAGCATCAGATTGCTTTCTTTGTTGATAATACCCAAGCGAGTGACCGGGTCGTCAAGAACTTAGTTACCTTAGCAGAGGAAAATAACGTTCCGGTGCTAAAGGTGACCGAAACTAAACCTAGTTAGAAGATGACTTATACCGAATGGATGATGAATCAGTACCAGGAATTATCCAAAATTCAAAAAGCTAATAACTAAACAAGAAATTGTGGCATAAATCAAAAAATAAAGGAAGCTGGAAGAATATCGGACCATTCCGACACTTTTCCCAGCTTCCTTTTGCTTTAGGTTCATGTACTTTATTTAACGGCTTCCTGTCCGCGGACGTTCCAAGTTGTCAAGAAGATCAGGCAGGCGACGATACTAGCAACCAGGATCAAGATAAAGCCCATGTGCCAGCCAGCCATATCAACGACCCAGCCAAGGACTGCGTTGGCGGAGAAGGAACCGAAGAAGTAGCCAAAGAGACCAGTTAACCCGGCAGCGGTTCCGGCCGCCTTTTTGGGCACCAGGTCAAGGGCTTGCAGGCCGACCAACATGACCGGACCGTAGATTAGAAAGCCAACTGCTACCAGGGCGGTGTTAATCACTGCGAGGCTGTTAGCCGATATGTAAACCAGAAGGAAGACGGTTACCAGAACCATGTAGCAGAAACTGGCGGGACCCCGCCGGCCGTGAAAGACGTGGTCAGAAACCCAACCGGCCAGCAGGGTACCGGGAATCCCAGCCAACTCGTACCAGAGGTAAGAGGCACTGGCGCTGCCAAGGGTGATTCCCTTCACCTCGGTCAGGTAGGTCGGAACCCAGTTCTCCACCCCGTAACGGACGAGGTAGACGAAAATATTGGCACAGGCGATGACCCAGACCCACTTATTATTGAGGACGTGTTTGAACAAGAGCTCCTTAGTGGTAAAGTTGTGCTCGTTTAGCTGGTGACTCTTGTTGGGGTAGTCATTACGGTACTCTTCAATTGGTGGCAAACCAACCGATTCAGGACTGTTGCGCATCAGGATAAAGGCGATAACGGCAATCACAATTCCGGCAATGGCGGGGATAATAAAGGCCCCGTTAAAACTATTGATCCCGAGGGAACTTGCTGCAATCAAGACAATCCCCCAGTTGGCCAGGGGGGCCATTAAACCGCCACCAACATTGTGGGCCGTGTTCCAGAGGGCCGTCTTACCACCCCGCTCGTTGAGGGAAAACCAGTGGACTAAGATCCGGCCACACGGGGGCCAGCCCATCCCCTGAAACCAACCGATGATAAACAGGACGATGAACATGGTCGTGATGTTACTGGTTAGCGCGGGGATGAAACCGAAGGCCAGGTTGGTTAAGGAAACTAGCAGCAGGCCGAGGGGCAGGAAAATTCGGGCATCGCTTTTGTCGGAAACAATCCCCATTACAAACTTACTAATCCCGTAGGCGAGGGAGACGGCGGAGAGGGCCAATCCCAATTGCCCCTTGGAGAAGCCTTCCTTGATTAACCCGGGAATGGCGATTGAAAAGTTATTTCTTAATAGGTAGTAGCCGGCATAACCAACGAAGATACCGATAAAGACCTGCAAGCGCAAGCGACGGTAGGTAGCGTCAACCTTACTCTTGTCCATATGAAAATGCTCCTTACTAATAAATTATTCAGCATTAATTGTACTACTGTTTGTCTTAGTTAAGGGCAAAAAATAAAGGGCTTCCACGGGGGAGCCCTTATCAACCATTAATTCTGGTTAGTAATCATTCGTGTGCCTGTTTCTTTAACGTCTCCGCAATTTCCTTGAGGTATTGAATTTCGGGACTTGGTGTGGCCGGCTTTTCTTCCTTCTTGTGGAAGTGGTTGATAAATTTAACCAGCAGGAAGACAACGAAGGCAATGATAAGAAAGTTAATGACGGCGTTTAAAAACAGGCCGTATTTAAATTGGGCGTCACCGACGGTTAAGACGAGGTTTGAAAGGTCAATTTTTCCGATAAAAAGACCAATCAAGGGGTTAATCAGGTTATTGACCAGTGAATTAACGATGGAAGTAAATGCTGCCCCGACAATGATCCCGATAGCCATATCGACAACGTTTCCACGGGCAATAAAATCTTTGAATTCCTTGAGCATGATGAGCCTCCTTTTGAACTATCCTTTATATTATGATTTTATCAATAAGATAAGAATAGTGACTACGGCTGCTTGGCAGTATTTAATAAATTTTAAACAGTAAAGGGCTAGGAAAAACGCCTGTTTTTCTTAGCCCCTCCATGGATTGATTGATTTGGTAATTTATTAGTTTTCTTCAACCCCGGTACCATCGTAGCAGCGTTCAAGCAGTTCCTTGAGCTGGCTAACCAGTGGTTCTACCGGGTTAGTGGTTGTACATTGATCTTCGTAAGCTTCGACTGCTAGCTTGTCAACAACCTTATCGAATTGTTCACGGGTAACGCCGTTAGCCTTAAGACTAAGGGTTACACCACAGCGGTGGGCAACATCGATGTACTTTTGGGCGTATGCTTCTGCTAATTCTTCGTCAGAGTTTCCTTGTAGGCCGATGAAGCGTGCCAAGTCAGCGTAGTCCTTGGTTGCGTGGTAAGTTTCGTAGTGTGGCCAAAGGGCTAACTTCTGTGGCCGTTGGGCGTTAAAGCGAATTACTTGTGGCATTGCGATGGCGATCAAGAGACCGTGGGGAAGTCCAAAGGCCCCACCCATTTTGTGGGCCAGTGAGTGCGTGATTCCCAGGAAGGCTTGACCAAAGGCCATCCCCGCCATTGTTGAGAAGTCATGCATCTTGCGGCGGGCAAAGACGTCACCCTTAACGGACTTTGGCAGGTATTCCATTGCCCCCTTAACGGTTTGCAGCGACCAACCACGGGTGTAGTCAGTTGCCATTACGGAAACGTAGGATTCAGTGGCGTGGCAGATAACATCCAAACCCGTGTAGGCGGTCGTCTTTGGTGGGACGGTTTCGACAAATTGCGGATCAACGATAGCGATGTTTGGTGTCAAAGCATAGTCGGCCAATGGGTACTTAATGTGGGTCTTGGAATCAGTGATTACCGCGAATGGGGTAACTTCGGAACCAGTACCAGACGTGGTTGGAATCCCAATCAACTGGGACTTTTCTGGCTTCTTGATTTGGTAAGCCCGTTTCCGAATATCGAGGTACTTTTGCATTACCCCATACCAGGAAGTTTCCGGGTGTTCATAGAACATCCACATTGCCTTGGCGGCATCCATTGGTGAACCACCACCGAGGGCGATAATCGTGTCCGGCTTGAAGTCGTTCATCATGGCAACACCCTTTTCAACGGTGTTGGTGGATGGATCTTCTTCGACGTCATCGAATACCAAGAATGGAGTTTCGTTTTGCCGTAACCGCAGTTGGTCGATGACCCGTTGGACGTACCCCCGCTTACTCATTCCGGGACCCGTAACGATGAAGGCCCGGTTAATGTTTGGAATGTCGCGCAATTCCTTTAGTGAATTCCGCTGAAAGTATACTTTTGGGGGGATTTTAACCCACTGACGGTTTTCACGACGCTTGGCAATGACCTTGATGTTTAAGAGGTCCCAGTCGGTAACGTTATGCGAAACCGAGTTACCACCGTAAGAACCGGTCCCTAATGTCAAGGATGGGGTCATGTTATTGTAGATGTTACCAATCCCACCGATACCGGATGGTGAGTTGACGATGATCCGGGAAGCACGCATTTCAAGCCCGTACTTAGTTGCCAGGTCGTCATCAAGGGTGTGGATAGCAGCAGTGTGTCCTTCACCACCGTAGTGGAGCAGTTGCCGGCAGATGTCAAAGGCGTTTTCGTGTGAACTAGCCCGGTACATCGTCAGAACTGGTGATAACTTTTCGGCTGACAGTGGGTAGTCATCCCCAACCCCGTCGATTTCAGCGATTAAGACCTTCGTGTTGTCGGGAACGTTCTTCAAGCCACACATTTCGGCGATGGCATTTGCGGACCGTCCAGCAATGGGTCCCCGTACCTGGTGACGGTCAGGATCAATGAAGCCATCGGAGAAGGTTTGCATTTCGTTAGGCTTAACAAAGTAGCAGTTCCACTTCTTGAATTCTTCTTTAACTTGGTCGTAGATTTCATCGTCAACGACTACTGAGTTTTCCGAAGCACAGATCATCCCGTTATCAAAGGTCTTGGAAAGGACAATGTCGTAAACGGACCGTTCGATGTTGGCCGTCTTTTCAATGTAGGCGGGACCGTTACCAGGGCCGACCCCTAATGCTGGGTTACCAGAGCTGTAGGCCGCCTTGACTAAGCCGGGACCACCAGTTGCCAAAATAGTGGCGATGTTAGGGTGTTGGAGCAGGGCATTCGTGTTTTCACGGCTGCACTGGGGGATCCACTGGATCATGTCCTTTGGTGCACCAGCCTTTTCAGCAGCAGCTTGCAAAATCTTGGCCGTCTTAACGGATGATTCGAATGCTTGTGGGTGGAACGAGAAGATAATGGTGTTCCGGGTCTTAGCAGAAATGATTGACTTGAAAATTGTGGTGGAAGTAGGGTTGGTAACAGGAACTACTCCGGCAATAATCCCCAGTGGGTCAGCAATCGTAATCGTTTGGTCCTCATCATTGTCTTCGATAATCCCAACGGTCTTATCGTGACGGATGTTGTTCCAAATATATTCACTAGCGTAGATGTTCTTGATGGCTTTATCTTCAGCCACACCACGACCAGTTTCCTTGGCAGCATCAACTGCTAAGTCCATGTGATGTTCTTCCGCAGCCAGGGCCATCTCCTGACAGATCTTATCAACTTGTTCTTGTGTAAAATTACGCAATTGGTCAAAAGCAACCTGACTCTTTTGAACTAATCCATCAATTAGCTCATGAGCCGCTTGTTGCTTGTCTTGTTCAGTTTTCTTTTGCTCAACTTGGTGTTTTTTTGAAGTTGCCATAATCAAGTTTCTCCTTCATCTCTTAGTTACTTGTTACCTTTTGAACATGATCAATAATACAACGGTTACGGATAGTTGGCAATAGTATTGTGACATAATGAACAATGGTCGTAATTCATGAATCCGGTTTCATTGAAGTGCCGTCAAGACTGCAATAACAACAAAAAAGATTGGTATAATTTTATGGCAGTTGATATTTGAGCAAACGGTTGCGCAAACCCGTTAGTGATCACTGATTCACAATAAGTGTAGGCAGCAAAAAAAGGACGCTTAAGGAAGAGTCAAATTGCTCCTCTTAGGCGTCCTTAACTAGTTATTATTTATTCACGAGTGTTGGGGTCCTTACCGGCGTTCGGGTCTTGGATGTGGTAATCGTCATCCTTCATCGCCTCAACCTTACCAAGACGGTAACCATTACCTACCTGACTAAAGAAGTCGTGGTTAACGGTGGAAGTTGAAATCCCGTTCATGACGACTGGGTTAACGTCCGCTGCTGTGTCAGGGAAGAGGGGATCTTGTCCCAGGTTCATCAAGGCCTTATTGGCATTGTAGCGGATAAAGGTCAAAACATCATCGGTCCAACCCACCTGGTCATATAGAAGGTGGGTATACTTTTCTTCATTATCGTAAAGATCATAGAGGAAGTTGTACAGCCAGTCTTTCATGTCTTGCTGTTGCTTTTCGGTCCGCTGGTGGAGACCAACTTGGAACTTGTAACCGATGTAAGTTCCGTGCACCGATTCATCCCGTAAGATCAACTTAATGATTTCAGCCACGTTGTTTAACTTATTGTGCCCTAAGTAGTAAAGCGGGGTGTAGAAACCAGAGTAAAAGAGGAAGGTTTCCAAGAAGACGTTGGCGACCTTCTTTTTCAGGGGATCTTCATTAGGGTTGAGGTACATGTTGGCAATCTTAGTCGCCTTGTTTTGTAAAAATTCTTCGGTATCTGACCAGTTGAAGATCTCGCTAATTTCATCTGGCGTGTTGAGGGTGGAGAAGATTGTGGAATAACTCTTGGCATGGACCGACTCCATGAATTGGATGTTATTTAACACTGCAGTCTCGTGTTGGGTCTTAACATCTTCTTTTAGTGCCGTGAGCCCCGCTTCTGATTGGACGGTATCCAGCAGAGTCAGGCCACCAAAAACGTGACCGACCGTCCAGCGATGGTCATCATCTAGTTCCCGCCAGTCGTCCATATCGTTGGAAACTGGGATCCGGGTGTCGAGCCAAAACTGTTCCGTTAATTTCTCCCAGGTAGCCTTATCAATCATGTCGGAAACTTCATTCCAATTGATGGCCTTATATTGCTCTAATGGTTTAAATTCTTCAAGTTTCATTTAATTAGCCTGCTCCTTAAAATAACTAACTAACCTTATTTAACGGTAAAATATGCACTCAAATTTTAGCAGTGATTCGCTGTAAAATCAAATAACACAGCTTTCACATTGGTTGGCGCCGATCTCATCTTGGTCATCGGTGAAGGTCCGGATGTAGTAAATCGACTTGATTCCACGCTGGAAAGCATAGTGACGCAAGATGTTTAAATCCCGGGTAGTCATCTTAGAAGTGCGGCCGTTTTTCCATTCATATAATCCGGCCGGAATCGTTGACCGCATAAAGAGGGTCATTGACATTGACTGGTCGACGTGTTCTTGGGCGGCTGCATAGGTGTCGATGACTTTACGCATATCGATATCATAGGCGGATTGGTAGTAAGGCATCGTGTCGTTAGAGAGGTATGGTGCGGGGTAGTAGATCTTACCGATCATCTTTTCTTGCCGCTCCTCGACCCGGTTGATGATAGGGGTTAGGCTTGCGGTGGAGTCATTGATGTATGAAGTTGAACCGTTTGGCGCAACGGCTAGGCGGTATTCATTGTAAAGGCCATCCTTCATGACGTCATCGCGTAGCTTTTGCCAGTCTGCGGGTCCGGGAATAAAGATACCAGCGAAGAGGTCCTTGACCACGTCAGATTGGGGCCCCCAATCCTTAGTAATGTACTTATCAAAGTAGCTACCGTCAGCATAAGTACTCTTGGCGAAGTTGTAGAAGGTTTCTTGTCGCTCGTGGGCAATTTCATTCGATGCCACCAGTGACCAGTAGTTTAGAAGCATGAAGTAGACACCGGTAAATTCAATGGCGACCGGACTGCCGTATTGGATGTGGTTTTTGGCCAGGTAGCTGTGCAGGCCCATTGCACCGAGACCAACTGAATGGGAAAGGGCATTTCCCCGCTTGATACTAGGAACCACGTCCAGGCTTTCGACGTCACTAATGTGGGTTAATCCCCGCATCATGGCCCGGACGGACCGGCCAAAGTCAGGGCTTTGCATCATGTTGGCAATGTTGGTTGACCCCAGGTTGCAGCTGATGTCGGTCCCTAATGTTTCGTAGGATTGGTCATCAGCGACCTTAGAAGGCACTTGGACCTGGGCAATTTCCGAACAGAGGTTGCTCATGACAATTTTACCGTCGATTGGGTTCGCCCGGTTTTCGGTATCGATGTTGATAATGTAGGGATAGCCAGATTCCTGTTGGAGCTTACTGATTTCGTCCTCTAAGTCACGGGCATTGAGCTTTTTCTTGTGGATCTCATCGTTAGCGACCATGTTGTCGTATTCCTTGGTAATGTCAACGTAAGAGAAGGGAACCCCGTAGACCCGTTGGACATCATAAGGACTGAATAAGTAGATGTCTTGGTTTTGTTCGACTAGTTCATAGAACTTGTCAGGGACGGTGATGCCGAGGGAGAGCGTCTTAAGCCGGACCTTTTCATCGGCGTTTTCCTTCTTGGCACCGAGAAATTCAATAATGTCCGGGTGAAAGACACTGAGGTAGACAACCCCGGCGCCTTGCCGTTGACCTAATTGGTTAGAGTAGGAAAAGCTGTCTTCCAAGAGCTTCATTACCGGTACCACCCCACTAGCAGCCCCTTTAATCTTTTTGATCGGGGCCCCGGCTTCCCGGAGGTTGCTTAAGTTGATGCCAACCCCACCACCGATCTTAGAAAGTTGGAGAGCGGAGTTGATGGTGCGACCGATGGTATTCATATCATCCGTAGTTTGGATGGCGAAGCAGGAGACAAATTCACCCCGGCGCTTTCGGCCAACATTGAGAAAGGTGGGCGTTGCTGGTTGGTAACGCTGGTGGATGATCTCGTCGGCTAAGTCCATCGCTAGCGCCTCGTCACCATTTGCCAGATACAGGGCATTCATCGCTACCCGGTCGATGTAGTTTTCTAGGTAGTATTCCTTGTCGTTGGTCCGCAGTGCGTATTGAGCATAGAACTTATAGGCGGCCATAAAGGAGTGGAAGTGGAAGCCTTGCTCTTTGAGGTAGTCGTATAACTGCTCGATAAAGCTGAAGCGGTACTTGTCGATAAAGCCTTCTTCAATATAATCATTGGTCGTTAGCCAATCGAACCGTTCCTTTAATGAAGAAAAGTGCTTAGTATTGGGGCGAACGTTGTGTTCGATGAAGTCAGTGAGCGCTTCTTTATCTTTGTCAAGCTGGATCTTATCATCACGGGGGATATTAACTTCGTTATTGAGGTCGAAGTACTTAACTTTGGTAATATCAATATTGGATAAGGACATGTGCAAAACTCTCTTTCTAAAATTTTCAATAAATAAACCAGGCTAGTGGCCGGTTATGCGGGGGTAGCCTGGTTTAAGTCATAAACTAAGGTTGTTAGGCAAGCTGTTGGAGACGGTCCGGACGGAAACCAGAAAAGGTGTTACCGTCAGGCAGTTGAACCACTGGCGTTGCCATAAACCCAGCCTTCTTTAGCTGGTCAACATATTCTGGTTGTTCGTCGATGTTGTGTTCCACGAAGTTGATCTGGTGCTGTTGCAAAAACCGCTTTGTCATTTTACATTGGATACAGTTATTTTTGGAAAAAACAGTTACCATTTTTAACCCTCCCTTAGGCGTAATTAATCGTTGTTGATGTTTCTTAGTATAGGCGAAAATCCGGAAAAATCAATCAAAAAAGTACCACATATTGTGCTACAAAAATAGTGAAACACAATATGTGGTACTGATGGTGCGGATTATTCGTGTGAAACTTTTTTAGCTTGATCACTAGATAAGTTGGAAGAACTAATTAATCATTATACACTGAATCACTGGACTATGAAAAAGAAAATGGAGATTAAGTTTGACAGAGCAATTAAACCAGCAAATGATGCGGGCCGCCTTGGCGGAAGCCCGACAAGCAGAAGTATTGAATGAAGTGCCAATTGGTGCCGTAGTGGTGAAGGATGGCCAGATCATTGGGCGTGGTCACAACATGCGGGAGCGGTTCCAAGATGTTACTTATCACGCGGAAATGTTAGCGATCATGGAGGCGTGTGAAAAGCTCCATAGTTGGCGCCTGGAAGACTGCGACCTATACGTTACGTTGGAGCCCTGCATCATGTGTAGTGGGGCGATTGTCAATGCCCGAATTAAAAATGTTTATTATGGTGCAAGTGACCCCAAAGCCGGTGCGGTCGATAGTCTTTATCACTTATTGAATGATTCCCGATTGAACCACCAGGTTAACGTCACCAGTGGGGTCTTACAAGGTGAGTGCAGCCAAATGCTAAAAAACTTTTTCCGTGAAATTCGTCGGCAAAAGAAGGCAGCCCGGAAAAAACGTCGGGCTAAGGACTAGCATTTGTGACTGATTTAGTGTAATATACTAGTTGCCGTAAGGCCTTAGGGCAAGGGTATGCTTACGAACCGTGTCAGGTCCGGAAGGAAGCAGCACTAAGTTTGATGTACCTTGTGCCCTAAGTTTGATTGAAATTGACGAGACGTGGTCGTGACCACGTCTTTTAATTTTTAAAGAGCCAGCGCGTAATTTTCCGTCGCTAATCTTTTCGTGTCGAAAATTCGTGGAAAGCTAGTATAATATTTAAGAGTAACGATTGAATTTAAAAAGAAAGGAAGCGACGTGATGAGTTACCAAGCACTGTACCGGGTTTGGCGGCCCCAACGTTTTGACGAACTAGTCGGTCAGCAGGTAGTTACCCAGACGTTGAAGAATGCCATTATTACTCATCAGATCAGTCATGCCTACCTTTTTGCGGGACCACGGGGAACCGGTAAAACCTCCGCGGCGAAGATCTTTGCTAAGGCGGTAAACTGTCACCACCTGCAAGATGGTGAGCCCTGTAACCAGTGTGACCTCTGTAAGGCCATCACCAAGGGGCAGTTAAATGACGTTATCGAAATTGACGCCGCCTCCAACAACGGTGTTGAAGAAATTCGTGACATCCGGGATAAGGCGAAGTATGCACCGACCCAGGCGGACTATAAGGTTTACATTATCGACGAAGTCCACATGCTTTCGACGGGGGCTTTTAACGCCCTCCTTAAGACGCTGGAAGAACCGCCAGCAAACGTTATTTTTATCCTAGCCACGACGGAGCCCCATAAGATTCCGTTAACGATTATTTCTCGGGTGCAGCGGTTTGACTTCCGGCGGATTTCCGCCCAGGATGCCTTTAACCGGATGAAGTACATTCTGGACCAAAAGCAGGTTGACTACGAAGAAAAGGCCCTGTGGGTGATCGCTAACGCAGCTGAAGGGGGGATGCGGGATGCCTTGAGTATCCTCGACCAAGTACTGTCCTTTAGTGATAATGAGGTTAAATTGACCGATGCCCTGACGGTGACCGGGAGTGTAACTAAGCAATTATTGGAAAAGTACTTCTTAGAGGTGACCGACCACCAGAGTGCCGCCGCCCTTAATACCATGAAGGATATTTTAGGGCAGGGAAAGGATGGCCAGCGCTTTATTGAAGACTTGATCTCCTTTATCCGGGATGTCCTTTTGTATCAGGAGTCCCCTAAGCTTGTTTTGGTAGCCAGCACCGGGCTAAGCGACGATGACTTTCAAAAGATGGCCGCCGCCACGACGGCCAACGTCCTTTACCAGATGATTGATGAGTTAAACAACATCCAAGAGGAGATGCGCTTTACGACGCATCCGGATGTTTATCTTGAAGTGCTGACGGTTAAGTTGGCCCAAGTTGATAAGCAAACGGTTGCCACTACTGCCCCCACCCCAGCGGCAAGTACCGATTCGGGGACTAGCCAGCAGACAATTGCTGACTTAAAGGCAACGGTTAAGCAATTGCAAGCTACCGTTAAAAAGCTTCAGGAGCAGCCAGTGGCTACACCACGCGCGGCCAAGCCCGCAAGCCAACCCCGGGTTCAACAGCGTAAGGTCGAGGTAAACCTTAGCCAGATCAATCCGGTCTTGGGGAAGGCAACCCGCAAGGACCTAGTTGAAATCCAGGGCCTATGGCAAGAACTACTGTCGAAGCTAAGTGTCCCTCAACGTTCGTTGCTCCACGTTTCCAAGCCAGTTGCGGCTAGTACCGATGGGGTAATTGTGGCCTTTGACTACGCCTTTTTGTTCCAGCAGGCAATGGATGATGCCGTCCTGTTGACTAGTATGGAACGAGGGCTACAGGAGCTGACCGGAACTGAGCGCCGGGTGGTATTTGTGCCCAAGGACAAGTGGCCCCGGATTCGCCAAGAATACATTAAAGAACACGACCTGGGGAAACCACAACATGGTCAAGCTAAAACTAATACCCCACCAGTATCGACCCAGCCAGCTGCTCTTTCTCAAGCCCACCAGCAGAGTGATGGGGATAGTGGTCAACCACCGCTACCACCAGAACCACCATCGGCGGCAGATAGTGCTGAAGACGCGGTGACTAAGGCCCAGGAACTATTCGGTAGTGATATTGTTAAAGTAGAAGATAATTAAGAAAAGGATGATTAAATTATGATGCGCGGAATGAACATGCAACAAATGATGAAGCAAGCCAAGGCAATGCAAAAGAAAATGATGGCAGAACACGAAGAGTTAGCTAAGCAAGAATTCGTGGGTACCGCACCTGACGAGATGGTAACCGCTAAATTCAACGGTGATAAGACGCTGTTGGACCTTAAAATTAATCCAGAAGCGGTAGACCCTGACGATGTTGACATGCTCCAAGACCTCCTGGTGGCGGCCATTAATGATGGCTTAAAGAAGGTTGACGAAGCAACGCAACAAAAGCTTGGCAAGTACACGCAAGGTATGGGGCTGTAATTAAATGCAATACCCAGAACCACTAGCTAAGTTGATTGAAAGCTATACCAAGTTACCGGGGATTGGCCAAAAGACGGCCACGCGGTTGGCATTTTATACCTTGGGAATGCAAGAAGACGACGTGACCAACTTTGCCAAGTCCTTACTGGGCGCAAAACGGGACCTCCATGACTGCAGTATTTGCGGCAACATCACTGAAGATGACCCATGCCCAATTTGTCGGGACAAGAGTCGGGACCATTCCAAGATTCTCGTGGTTGAGCAGTCCCAAGACATCATGGCCCTGGAACGGATGCATGAGTACCATGGCCTGTACCATGTTTTACACGGGGTGATTTCGCCGGTTGCCGGTACTGGACCGGAAGACATTAACATCGCCAGCCTCATCAAACGGTTGCAAAAGGATGAAGAGGTTAAAGAAGTGATCATTGCCACCAATGCATCGTCAGATGGTGAATTAACGGCGGGCTATCTTGCAAAGCTGATTAAGCCTGCCCAGATCAAGGTTACCCGGTTGGCCCATGGATTATCCGTCGGTGCCGACATTGATTACGCCGATGAAATGACCCTGTTTAAGGCCGTGCAGGGACGAACGGAGATGTAACTGATGTTTTTTAAACGACAAAAGAATCAGGTTGAGCGGGAGCGTAACCAGCGTCTGTTAGATACCATTTATGATACTAAGGCGAGTTGGGACCATGCCCAAGAGACCCAGCTGGCGGTGTACGAGGCCAATGTTAGTACGGAGTTACGCGACCGGACGAAGATTCAAGAACAAAAGTACTTATACCTATACAAGTTGGCACAGAAGTACCATGTACATGGCCAGCTAAACGAGGGTGTTATCAGTCACTAGGAGGCACTATGGCAGGTAAATTTATTTCATTTGAAGGACCGGATGGTGCGGGTAAGACCAGCGTCCTCCAGCAAATTGAACATGATTTAGAAGCTGAGCTCGGGGCCAACCAGGTGCTTTATACGCGGGAGCCAGGAGGGAACCCCATTTCGGAGCAAATCCGTCAGCTGCTCTTTAACCCGGCTAATACGGAAATGGATGGCCGGACGGAAGCGTTGCTTTTTGCGGCAGCACGGCGGCAACATATTGTCTCTGAAATTGTTCCGGCCTTAAAAGCCGATAAGGTCATCCTGTGTGACCGGTATGTCGATAGTTCGATTGCTTACCAAGGGGCGGGACGCCAGCTAGGTGAAGAGGCGGTCTGGCAGATGAACCAGTTCGCAATTGATGGCCTGCTCCCCCAATTGACGATTTACCTGGACATTGAGTCAGCACTTGGTCTGCGCCGAATTGCGGAGCACCGGGCTGACCAGGTTAACCGCCTTGATAAGGAACAATTGAGTTTTCACCGGACCGTTCGACAGGCCTACCTTCGTTTATACCACCAGTATCCGGAACGGATTAAGCTTATTGATGCCAGTCAGCCGTTGGCAAAGGTGATTGCGGACGTGCGGCAAACGATTCACGCCCGGTATCCCGACTTGTTTGCAGAAGAAAGTAAGAGGTGATTGCCATGAAAATGATCGTTGCAATTGTTCAATCAAAGGATAGCAACCGCTTGAGAAGGGCTTTCAATAAGGCGGAAGTACAGGTAACCCAGCTTTCGACAACCGGGGGCTTTCTCCGGGAAGGAAATGCGACCTTTTTAATTGGGGTTAAGGATGAACGAGTGGCGGAAGTCTTAGAAATCATTAAGAAGAATGCGGAGTCACGGGAGCAATATGTGACCTCACAAATGCACATTGACGTTGAAGGCGGGTCCGCTTTCCCAGTTAACGTGCGGATTGGCGGGGCAACCGTCTTTATTTTGCCGGTGGAAAAATTCCTCAAGTTTTAGGTAGGTGAGTGACACGGTGGCGAAGGGACAAGTGAGCCGGGCAGAGCAGTTGCAGCCCGGTTTAATTAACCGTTTGAAACGGGTAATTGATAACCACGAGCTGGCGCATGCCTACTTACTGGTGGGGCCTAGTGGAGCAGGGAAAAACGCGGTTGCCCAGTGGCTAGCGTTGCGGATCTTTTGCCTCCACCCGCAGGAAAATGAACCTGACATGACTTGCCCGGAATGCCAACGGATTCTGAGCGGTAACCACCCAGATATTGTGGTTGCCAAGCCAGAGGGGCGGCAGATCAAGGTGGACCGGATCCGCTATCTCAAAAGCGAATTTACGAAGAGCGCCATGGAGGGGAGTCAAAAGCTCTTTATCATTAAGGATGCGGAAAAAATGACGACCAGTGCGGCTAACAGTTTGTTGAAGTTTATTGAGGAACCAGGCCCGGGAACCTATATTTTGATGCTTACGACTAACAAGAGTGCCGTGTTACCGACCATCCAGTCGCGGACCCAGGTACTAGAGCTGGCCCCCTTAAACCGCCAGGACCTCCTCCAGGTAATGGCTGACCACGATATCAGTACCGGTCAAGCAAAGGTGGCCATTGGGATTACGGACGCGGTGAGCGACGTCCAACGATGGTGTGAGGATGGCTGGTTTGGCAACGCCCTCCAGGGGATTAGTCAATGGTATCGTCACGTTAGCGCGGGGCAGATGATGGCCTTTGTGGACGTCACCACCTCCTTGGTAAAGCTGGCGAACCGGGAACGGGAACGACAGCAGGTCCTTTTAGACCTAATCACCCTAATTTGGCGTGACACGCTGCTGAGCGCTAACGGTATTCAAGATCCGGACCGTCGTCATTTCATTGCCGAACAGCAGTTAGTTGATGAGGTAGGTCAGCGGTATTCGATGGACCGCCTGCTTGCGGTCAGCCAGTTGACCCTGGGGACGCGTCATGAGTTAGAGCAAAATATTAGTTTTCAAAACGTGGTCGAACAGTTAACAATTCGGATTGTGAAGGCATTGACTGAGTAAGGGAGGCACAGTCATGAATGGTGACCAACAACGAAACGGAATCTATGATAACCTTGCCCACCTCGGCGCCCACCTCACTGAGATGGGGGATGAGCTGGCAGCACTTAAGTCACAACTAAACGTTGCCCTGGCGCAGAATGCAGAGTTAACAATTGAAAATAAGCACCTCCAAGAGGCCATTAAGAAGCTCCGTGATGAACGGGACGAACAGCAACTAACGACGGGGCGGCGAACGCTTAACGAATTATACCACCAAGGTTTTCACGTTTGCCGCAAGCACTTTGGCGAACGGCTGGCCCCAAACGAGAGTTGTATTTTCTGTGACGAGGCGATCTTCAGCGGTATGGATGGACAGAAAGGTAAGCAGGAGTAACGTATGCAGCAAATTAGTAGTTTTAAGGCGACTGATACCGGACGGTTGTACCTGGTACCAACGCCAATCGGTAACTTGGATGATATGACATTTCGGGCGATCAAAACCCTCCGCGCGGTGGACTTAATCGCGGCTGAGGACACCCGCCATACCCAGCAATTACTGAACCACTTTGAAATTACAACTCGCCAGATTAGTTTTCACGAGCACAACACTGAGCAGCGAATTCCAGAACTAATTGCCAAGTTAAAGTCGGGCATATCGATCGCCCAGTGTAGTGATGCAGGAATGCCATCAATCTCTGATCCTGGAAAGGAACTAGTTGCTGCCGCAGTTACTGCTGGCATTCCGGTCGTCCCCCTGCCTGGTGCCAATGCGGGGCTAACCGCCCTGATTGCCTCGGGATTGGTCCCCCAGCCGTTTTACTTTTATGGTTTCTTGGAACGCAAGCACCAGCAGCAGGTAACGGCGTTACAGGAACTGATTAACCGGCCCGAAACCATGATCTTCTATGAGGCTCCCCATCGCTTGAAAAAAACGCTGACTACGATGGCGGAAGTCTTTGGTGACCAGCGCCAAGCGGTATTGGCCCGGGAACTGACGAAACGGTATGAAGAGTTTACCCGGGGGTCGTTAAAAGAGCTTCGTGATTACTTTAATGACCACCAGGCACGGGGCGAATTTGTCGTCCTGGTGGCCGGCAATGACCACCCCGATGCTGGGCAGCCGGTCAACGCGCAAACGCCAATTGAGCAGGTCGATGCCGAGATTGTTAAAGGACTGTCAACTAACGCCGCCATTAAGCTGGTGGCCAAACGTAACCACTTAAACCGGCAGGAATTATACCGTGAGTACCATCATATAGGAGAATAGTTTTGACAAATTTAACACAAGATGCCAACTGCTACGAGATTAACCACCAGCTAGCCTACTATGAATGTGCGGATTCTGGTCACCCCAGTGTTAGCATGGTGCTTAGCATGATGACGATGGTTTCAGATGCGCACTCGATCTCACTGGGCTTAGACCGGGCAACGGTTGACGCTACTGGTGGGGCCTGGGTAGTCGTTGGTTATGACGGAAACTTTGCTAGTGAGCAGCCAACCTTTGGGGATCAGGTCATCATTGGGACCCGGGCCCTAGCGTATAACCGCTTTTTTGCCCTCCGGGAGTTTTGGCTCTGTGACCAGCGCCACCAGCATGAATACGTTCGCTTGCGGGCGTTATTTGTAATGATGAACCTGGTTAAGCGCCGGTTAATGCGGATTCCGGACCAGTTAATTGTGCCCTTTGACTCGCCGCTAGAGAAGCGGTTGCCACGCCTGACCACCCCGGCTAAACTGGGGGCCGATTTTGCCAGTCAAACCTACCGGGTACGTTACTTTGATATTGATATTAACCACCACGTCAATAATGCCCGCTACCTTGACTGGGTATTAGACCCGTTGGGGGCAGACTTCCTGCGGCGCTACCAACCACAGTCATTGGCCATCAAGTATGGCGAAGAAGTTAAGGAAGGTGCGGTTGTCGAAAGTCGCTACCGAATCGTCCACCATGAAGGCGTGGTTAAGACAGTCCACGAAATTTGGTCGGCCGGTCAATGTTGCACCACTGCCGAACTAACCTGGCAACCGTCCGTAAAATTATAGAACCATCAAAAGAATCCCTGACCACTGATAATGTTGGTATGACAGGGGTTCTTTTTGTTTAGCCGGTGGTGAATTTATCTTTAGCCTGGCCTAATCTTGGGCTATAATAATAAAGAAAATAATACGAGCCATGTAGAGGAGGGGTAAAGTGACCAAGTCATTAACCGCCGTAATCTACCTGGAGCCTGACCAGGTAAGCTTACGGATTATTGAACAACCCAGTTTGAAAGTCATTAATAATGTCCAGTCAGGCGCCCTGATGGTGGGGACAAAGCGAATTGCCAACTATGCCGAAAACATGGCAGCAATCGTTAACAATATTGAGGGATTTAAACAGTTAGTAAAGGATTACCAAGTTAAAAAGGTGTCTTTTTACGGTGCCTTGGAAGATCTTGATGAGATTACAGCACAATACGTGGCGGACCAATTGGAAGTCCGGACAGGGCTGAAAGTTCACTGGCTGAATAACAACCAGTTGATGGCCCAGTCAATGAGCTGCGTGGTAACCCACTTAAAGGAGTTTAATAAGCTAAGCAAACACTGCCTGTACCTCGTTAGCCTGGGCCTCGATACGATGACTTTGGCCTTTTTCCACCACGGTAACTTTGAAACCCTGTGGGAATTAGACCTTGGTGGCGCCCAGATCAGCCACCTGGTCGATCGGCTGCGGCAGACCACTACGAACCCCCAGGAAATTATCCAGGACTACATCAGTAGTAAATTCGGCTACATCGCTCCAGAATTAATTCAGAAAAAGAAGACGACGTTACTTATCCAAAACGCCCCCACCCTGGCTAAACGTTATATCCCTAAGGGCGACCATCTTGGTGAGGTACCGGCCCATATCTTCGATAATCCCATCGATCAAATTGACCTGCTGGCCCCGGCGGAACGGCTGTGGGATGAGTTTACGGTCGGCGACCGACAACGGCGGCTACTGGTTCCTAACTATCTCGTCATTGCCCGGGCTGAGGAACTGATTAACCCCACTAATGTTTATATTACTGATATTTCGGTGATGGATGGTTTGACAAACGGGATTGCGGTTCAAAATGACCAGTCCCGTCAACAGATTCAGACGATGATACGGACGTCCGCGGATGACCTTGCCCAACGTTATGGGGTGGACGGGGCCCACCAGCGGTTTGTGACTAAGTTTGCCCTCCAGTTCTTTGACCAACTACGGCCAATCCACCGGCTGGGTAACCATGAGCGCCTCTTACTAGAAATTGCCTGCAAGGTTGATGACATTGGTAACTTTATTAACCAAAGAGGCCACTACCGGCACTCGGCCTACATCCTGCGGGCTAACCCAATGATTGGCTTGTCGGATGAAGATAACCGGATCATTGCCGAGGTAGCTCGCTACCACAGTGCCGAGTCACCGACGGCCTTACAGCCCCATTACCGGCACCTAGATGATGACATTCAGTTGACGATTGCCAAGCTGGCGGCGATTTTACGGGTCGTTGATTCCTTAGATGATTCTCGTCAGCAAAAGATTAAGTCAATTAACCTCAAGCTAACCAATGATGGTCGCTTGAAGATTCGGGCCAGTGCGACCGATGACCTGGTTCTTGAAAAGTGGTCCTTTAGTTCAAAGGCCAGCTTGTTCAATGACGTTTACGGAATCAAACCAGTTTTAGTTGAGAGGAGTAATTAGGGATGTATAAGGACTTTTATAAACCAGAAAATTACGTGAACCGGGAACTGAGCTGGATTGATTTTAACGGCCGGGTACTGGGTGAAGCGACTGACATGGATAACCCCCTGTTGGAACGGGCCAACTTTTTGGGGATTACCCAGAGTAACGTTGACGAGTTTTTCATGGTCCGGGTAGCATCACTGCACAAGCTTGCAGCAGCTAACGTGACCAGCACGGACGCCTCCGGACTAACCCCGGAAGAACAGCTCAATGCCGTTAACCGTAAGGAACACCGGATGGTTGAACAACGGTACGAGATTTATAACCAGCAAATTATCCCCCAACTAGCGGCGCAAAAGATTAACCTCCTCCACATTAAGGAGCTTTCTACCAAGCAATATGAATTTATCCACCGCTACTTCAATGATGAGCTCATGCCGGTCTTGACCCCGATGGCCGACGATAGTTCCCGTCCGTTTCCCTTTATTTCAAATAGCTCGCTAAACATTGCCGTGCAGCTCCGGCGGGACCCCCATGCCAAGACCCCGCTTAAGCACGAGACCTTGGAAGGGGACCAAGAAGTTGAACGGAAGCAAGCAGAGCCCCATGATGACCGCCAGGAATCTGACATTAAGTTTGCGACGGTCCGGGTACCAGATATCTATAAGCGCCTGGTTCGCCTGCCTGGTGAGAATAACTTCATCCTAATTGACGAGGTGGTCAAGGAGTTCTTAAACTTCCTCTTCCCCGGTTACCAAATCATGGCTAGTGCGACCTACCGGGTAATGCGGGACATGGACTTAGACGTGGCTGATGAAGATACCTCTGACCTTTTGCGGGCGGTCAAGCACCAGCTGCGGGAGCGGGAACACGGTCAAGTAATGCGGCTGGAAGTGGAGCATGACATTGCCGACTGGCTTGAAGACCAGCTGGTTGATAACCTCCACGTTAGCGAACGGTCGATATACCGGGTGGATGGCCCGGTTGACCTAACGTTTTTAAAGAAGCTCGCGGGGATGGTTGATGGCCATGACGACCTGCGCTTTAAGCCGTTTAAACCATACCTAAACCCGGCCCTTGACATGGAACACAATATCTTTAAGTCAATCCGGCAGCGCGACTACCTGGTCCAACATCCGTATGATAACTTCGATGCGGTCGTCAATTTCATTCACCAGGCGGCAACGGACCCCGCGGTATTGGCGATCAAGATGACCCTCTACCGGGTTTCCGGGAATTCACCGATTATTAAGTACTTGGGAATGGCGGCCCAGCGCGGAAAGCAGGTAACGGTACTGGTTGAAGTCAAGGCCCGGTTCGACGAGCAAAATAACGTTCGTTGGGCCCAGCGCCTGGAACAAATGGGGTGTCACGTAATTTACGGTTTGGTCGGCTTAAAGACTCACTGTAAGGTAGCCCTTGTAATCCGGCGGGATGAGGATGGCCTCCGCCGATACATGCACTTGGGAACGGGGAACTATAACGATGTTACGGCCCACTTCTATACCGACATGGGGATGTTTACCTGCGATCACGAACTCGGGGTTGACATGACCAACCTCTTTAACATGCTGTCTGGCTTTGCCCGGCCGCCGTACTTCTATAAATTACGGGTATCACCGGATAGGATCCGGGACTTCATTAATGAGAAAATCGATGATCAGATTAAGGTTGCTAAAAGTGGTGGCCCAGCACTAATCCGGATGAAGATGAATTCGCTCTCCGATAAGCAGATCATTGCCCACCTTTACGATGCGGCAGCCAATGGGGTAAAGGTCCAACTCCTGGTGCGGGGAATTACCTGCTTGCGTAATGACCTCCCGGAGCTGCATGACAACATCAAGGTCCACTCGATTGTTGGTCGCTTTTTGGAACACTCCCGGATCTACTACTTTGCAAGTAACGGTCACGAGGAAATTTACCTGGCCAGCGCCGACATGATGACCCGGAACTTAAACCGGCGGGTTGAAGAACTCTACCCAGTCACCCAGGCGGACACCAAGGCCCGGGCGATCCAGATCTTTAATATTATGTGGAAGGATAACGTTAAATCCCGGATCCTTGTGGGGGACCGTTATGAGCGCATTGACCGGGGAGACGATGTACCGTTTAACTCCCAGGAATACTTTGTTCATGAAGCAGTCGAGTTAAACCGGGAAAATAGTCACCAGCAAAAGGCCCGGCGCCACTTCCCGACGGTCTTTGAGACCCTTTCAAAGCACGTTCCGGTACTCCACCTAAAGGAAAGAGGGGACGATCATGACGAAAGCAAATAAGTTAGCGGTAATCGACCTTGGCTCGAACTCGGTCCGGTTAAAAATCAGCACGATTTTAGAAGATGGCTCCGCGGTTGCTGAACAATACGTTAAGCGTTACGTTCGTTTGTCATCACAGATGGGCCCGGAAAAACTCCTTAAAGAAGCGCCGATGCAGCGGACACTGGCTGCCTTGCAGGAGTTTCGTGAAATTTGTGACCAGTATGACCATTTAAAGATCATGCCGGTTGCTACGGCCGCGGTCCGGCAGGCTAAAAACCAGCAGGAATTTCTGGACCGGGTAAAGCAGACGACCGGTTTTGATATTCGGGTGATTTCCGGGGCCCAGGAAGCGTACTTGGACTACGTTGGCGTCAGCAACACCCTCCCCATTAAGGAGGGGTTGATTATCGATACCGGCGGAGCCAGCATGGAACTGGTGGGGGTTGATAACGGGGCGGCTGAAGAAACCGTCAGTATCCCCCTGGGCTCAGTCATCCTTTCTCAACGGTACCGACTTGGTGACCAGGTCAATGCCGCGGACCTCTTTGACGCCATGGTGGAGGTGGACGAAGCCCTCTCACACCAACAGTGGTTGAGTCGCTTCCGGCGGACCAACATTGTGGCCCTCGGTGGTTGCAACCGGGCCCTGGCCAAAATTTACCGTTGGCGAAACGCGGTTGACAACTCACCGGCGCCCATCCATGGTCTGACGCTTTCTTCAAGTACCGCCTTTGGCATTATGCATGAGCTTCTCGAGCAAAACCGGACCGAGCGGGCGGCCATTCGGGGCGTCAATAAGGAACGGGCGGACGTAATTGTCGGTGGCCTGCTCCCGATGCTGGCCCTGATGCGTCAGTTGGCTATTGACGAGGTTAAATTTAGTAATAGTGGTTTACGGGAAGGGCTGTTATTTAAGTACCAGGAACGGCTCGTGGACTTTGGGTAGTTATTTACCTAATTTTACTAAAATTTACTAATTTTTTTAGTTAGTCTGTGCTACAATCAAGTTGAATGAAATGTAAACGCCATTATTGATGGTGGTCGCTGTAGCAAGGAGGAAACAAGATGGCAATTCTAGTTGCTGGTGGAGCTGGTTACATCGGTTCCCACATGGTTAAGAATTTAGTTGAACACGGTGAAGACGTCGTGGTTGCTGATAACTTATCAACGGGCCACCGGGATGCAATCAACCCCAAGGCCAAGTTTTATGAAGGTGATATCCGGGACCGGAAGTTCTTGGACAAAATCTTCGATAATGAAGATATTACGGCGGTGGTTCACTTTGCGGCCTTTTCAATTGTTCCGGAATCAATGAGCAAGCCGTTAAAGTACTTTGATAACAATACCGGTGGGATGATTACCCTTCTCGAAGCGATGCACGACCATGATATTAAGTACATCGTCTTTAGCTCAACGGCTGCTACTTACGGTGTCCCCGAGCACATGCCGATTAAGGAAACGGACCCGCAAAACCCAATTAACCCATACGGCCTGAGTAAGTTAATGATGGAAAAGATGATGGCATGGGCCGATAAGGCTTACGGGATTAAGTTCGTCGCCCTGCGGTACTTCAACGTGGCGGGGGCCGCTCCTGACGGGACGATTGGTGAAGACCACGGTCCTGAGACCCACCTGGTACCAATTATCTTACAAGTTGCCCAGGGCAAGCGGAAGGAACTGAGCATCTTTGGTGACGATTACAACACGCCAGATGGTACTAATGTCCGGGATTACGTTCACGTCATGGACCTGACGGATGCCCACATTTTGGCAATCAAGTACCTGGAAGCTGGCAACAAGAGTAATGCCTTTAACCTCGGTTCATCGACCGGCTTTTCAAACAAGCAAATGTTGGAAGCGGCACGGGAAGTTACGGGCAAGCCAATTCCGGCTAAGATGGCACCACGGCGTCCAGGGGACCCTGATTCACTAGTTGCGGCTAGTGATAAGGCCCGCGAAGTACTGGGCTGGAAGCCAAAGTACGACGATGTGCATGACATCATTGCAACGGCCTGGAAGTGGCACTCCACACACCCAAAGGGCTACGATGACCGCGATTAATTAATTATCAAGATCGTGACAGGAGTCATTTATGACTTCACGTTCACGCCATAAATAGGCCTCTAGCGTTCGGTGGCTTTGCCGAGCACTAGAGGCCATTTGTATACCGCGCTGTTCGCACTTTCTATAGGTGGTCGAGCTTACGTCATGGTACTTTTACTGCCTAGTGTCAAAAGCGGAGTGGGTGTGATAAGATGGTCTATGATTGAAAGGATGATCGATAATGAAAGTACTTGCCATTGATACCTCAAACCATCCCATGAGCGTGGCGGTGGTTGAAGATGACCAATTGTTAGCGACGACCACACTGAACATGGTCAGAAACCACAGTATTTACTTAATGCCAACCATTAACAACCTGTTTGAACTGGTAAAGTGGCAACCCACTGATATCGACCGGGTAGTGGTAGCCCAAGGACCAGGGTCTTATACCGGGATCCGGATTGCGGCCACAACGGCCAAAACCCTGGCAGAAACCCTCAACGTGGAACTAGTTGGGGTATCGAGTTTAGCCGTGGTTGCCAGAAACGTCCTGCCCGAAAGTGACCGAGTAATTGTTCCCTTCTTCGATGCCCGGCGGGGGAACGTCTTTGCGGGAGCCTACCAGTGGCAGGATGGTCAACTGGTTAACCTAATCAAAGACCAGCACCTGGCAATGGCGACCCTTTTGGACCAACTTGCGGCCGTTGAACGGCCGGTGACGTTGGTTGGCCACTTGACTAAGAAAATTAGTGACCAATTTGAACAATTGCCGGCCAATGTGAGCCTGGCACCGCGGGCCTATGGGATCCCATCGACTTACCAACTGGCCTTAGACGGGGAGAAGTTACCAGCCGTTAAAGAAATTGACCCGTTTGTGCCCCACTACTTACGGATTACAGAGGCGGAAGCCAACTGGCAAAAACTACATCCAGGAGAAACTAGAAAGAATTATGTTCGAGAAGTTTAAGTCGTGGTACCGCTGTAACGTTAATGCCCGTCACCAGCCCTTTCTCGACTATAGTCGGCGCTTGATTATGATTGGTGGTCACCACTATACCGTTCAGCAGGCACGCGATAGTGATATCAATGAGCTGGTCACGATTGAAAAGCAAATATACGGGACTGCACCGTGGAGCTATGCGGCTTTTCAGCTTGAATTGAGCCGGCACCACGACCGCTTGTACATTGTTGTCGAGCACCATGACCAGGTAGTGGGGTTCATCGGCATGGCGGTAGATTGGTACCGGCTTGATCTTCATATTACCAACATTGGAATTACACCTGCGTGGCAAAAGTGTGGGGTGGGGACCTATCTGATTAAGACGGCAATTGCCTATGCCCGCCACCTCCAGCTTCATTCGCTAAGCCTGGAAGTGCGGGTTCATAACCTTGTTGCCCGTCACCTCTATGAGCAGCTGGGTTTTCGCGAACAACACATCAAGCGGCGCTATTATCTGGATAACCATGAGGATGCCGTTGATATGCAGGCAGATTTACTGAGTAGAGGAGAGTAATAATGGCAGAACGAAACTTAATTCTTGCCTTTGAGACAAGTTGTGATGAAACCAGTGTGGCGGTGATTGAAAACGGCACGAAGATCTTGAGTAACATCGTGGCCACCCAGATCGATAGCCACCAACGGTTTGGTGGGGTGGTTCCAGAAGTTGCCAGCCGTCACCATATTGAATGGATCACCCGGTGCATCGACCAGGCACTGGAAGAAGCCAGCGTCGGTTATAGCGACCTGACTGCGGTGGCCGTGACGTATGGCCCCGGTTTGGTGGGGTCATTGCTAGTGGGGGTTACGGCAGCCAAGGTCGTCGCCTGGGCCCACCAGTTGCCCCTGATCCCGGTTAACCACATGGCTGGTCACCTGTATGCCGCCCGCTTTGTCGGTGCGTTCAAGTACCCACAGATGGCGTTACTAGTTTCGGGTGGACATACCGAACTGGTTTACATGCCGCGTGAACATGAATATAAAATCATTGGTGAAACCCGTGATGACGCGGCCGGTGAGGCTTACGATAAGATTGGCCGGGTCCTGGGGGTTAACTATCCTGCTGGGAAGACGATTGATGAGTGGGCGGCCCAGGGCCACGACACCTTCCATTTCCCACGGGCGATGGAAAAGGAAGATAACTTGGACTTTAGTTTTAGTGGGCTCAAGAGTGCCTTTATCAACACGGTTCATAATGCTGACCAGCGGGGCGAGAAGCTCAATAAGTATGACCTGGCGGCCAGTTTTCAACAGAGTGTCGTTGATGTCTTAGCAGAAAAGACAATGCGGGCGTTGACTGAGTACCCGGTTGAGCAGTTAATCCTTGCTGGTGGGGTGGCTGCTAACCATGGCTTACGGCAGCGGTTGGACCATGATATGCGTGCATACCACCCGACAGTGACAATGCTCCAAGCACCACTGAAGTTATGTGGTGATAACGCTGCGATGATCGGCGCGGCGGGTTACATTAACTACCAGCATGGTGACCGGGCCGGTTGGGACCTGAATGCTGAACCGGGGCTGATGTTTGACCGCATGAAATAGGATTAACAAGTAGATAAGAAACATAAATGACCCCTAGAGACGGTAAACCGACCGAACTCTAGGGGTCATTTAAATATGGTGTCATATAGCATACTAGGTTGAACTACTGGTTAGCTTTATTAACTGCATCAATCACAGCGTAACGAAAGCCAGCTTTTTCGAGGGCCTCAACACCACGGATGGTTGTGCCACCCGGTGAAGTAACCTGGTCACGGAGCTGGCTGGGGGTGAGCTTGCTTTGTGCCGCTAAGGTCCCACTCCCCTTGACCATGCTGGCGATGAGTTGGTAGGCTGTCGACCGGTCTAAACCATACTTGACCGCGGCGTCGCCCATCGCATCCATAAAGACGTCAACAAAGGCTGGACCACATCCCCCAACTACGCCGACGATGCTGAGCTGGTCTTCATTAACGGGCACCAGGTCGCCCAACTGGCTAAGAACGTGGGTGACCTGGTCGTAAGCGGGAGCCGGCAGGTCATTGGCCAAAGCGAGGCCGATCGTTCCCGCACCCACGGCAACCGGCGTGTTCGGAATAATTGCCGCCACGGGGTTGTCCGGGAGAATCGCCTTGATGTCCGCAATTTTTATCCCGGCTGCGGCCGATATAATGACCGTTTGCCGACCCAAGGAGGTAAAGCCCTTAACGATACTGATCGTGATTGCTGCCGGTGTGGTTAGGATAACCACGTCTGGGTGTTGACTGATGACTTCTTCGGCGGTGCGGTAAAGTGGGAAACCAGCTTCTTTAGCAAAGGCACTGACCCGGGGATTAGTGGGGTTCATCCCCGCTACCTCGTCGTGCTTGCTCCTTAACAGCCCCTTGATAATCGCCGTCCCCATATTACCGACGCCAACAACCGTAACTTTCATAATGGAAACCTCCTAACTGATAGCTTAATTGTACAATAGAACCGGTTCATTGGGAAAATTCTGAGAAAGTATTGACATAAAATTAAAGAAAGATTAGAATACCGTTAATGATATTTGAGCGAACGGCAGATGAGTACTTATTTAGCAGTGCTAAGAGAGCCCCTACTTGGTGAGAAGGGGTCACGGCAAATGAGGAAGATGGTCTGCTATTAGTTTTTGTTGGTGAACAAGTGCAAACCAGCAACGGTCAAGTCCCGTTAGCGACTCTAAGTTGTTTGACTTATTGAGGCTGTCACTGCGAAGTGGCGGTAAATTAAGGTGGTAAAACGGGTGCTCTCGTCCTTTTGTGGATGGGGGCCCTTTTTAGTTAACGAGGTGTATTAAGATGAAAATAAAAGTGGCACTAGCACAATTTAATGTTCAATTTGCCGACCCAGCAGCAAACCGGCACCGGGTAGCTGAATTAACGGCCCAGGCGGCCATGGTCGGCGCCGATGTGGTTGTTTTCCCTGAAATGTGGAATACCGGCTACGCACTTGACCAGCTTGACCAGTTAGCCGATGAGGACGGTAAGGCGACTACCGAACTATTTTACCGGCTTGCCCGCGAAAACCAGGTTGGGATCGTTGGTGGGTCGGTTGCCGTAAAGGAAAACGGTCACTTTTACAACCGGACCCTGGTGGTTGACCCCCTTGGCCAAGTGGTTGGTCAATATGATAAGGTCCACCTCTTCCGGCTGATGAATGAGCACCGGTACTTGGCGGCCGGTGACCAGGAAAACTACTTCCGCCTGGCGGGGGCGTCGAGCGCTAGTTTTATCTGCTACGACCTTCGCTTCCCCGAGTGGGTACGGACCGTGGCTCGTCATGGTGCAGCAGTTCTTTATTTCCCAGCGGAATGGCCGGATGTCCGGATCCCTCAGTGGGAGATGCTGTTAAAGGCCCGGGCGATTGAAAACCAGGCCTTTGTGGTCGCCGTCAACCGGGTGGGGGATGATCCGGATAACCACTTTAACGGCCACTCACTGGCGATTGACCCCCTTGGCCGGGTCATCGCTGATGCGGGTGAAGAGGATGGCATTACGTATGCTGAACTAGACCTTGACCAGTTGGCGACGGTCCGGGGACCGATTCCCGTGTTTGCTGACCGTCGTCCAGAACTATACAAATAAAAGAGAAAAGGGGAATTGAGATGGAATTTCAACAATCAAAGCTACTCGATACCTTACCAAAACAATTTTTTGCCAGCCTGGTGGCAAAGGTTAACCACAAGATTGCGTCCGGGGTGGACGTAATTAACTTGGGGCAGGGGAACCCCGACAAGCCAACCCCTGACTACATTGTTAAATCGACCCAGAAGTGGGTGGCCGATCCAGCAACTCACAAATACTCACCCTTCCAAGGCCTGCCAGAATTTAAAACGGCCGCCGCTGACTTCTATGCCGAAAAGTACGGTGCCCATTTCGATCCGGAACAGGAAGTGGCAATCTTGGGCGGGTCCAAGATTGGCCTGGTTGAATTACCCTGGGCGTTGATGAACCCTGGAGATACCTACCTACTACCAGATCCCGGTTATCCAGATTACTTCTCTGGTGCCGCCCTCGGCGAGGTTAAGTTTGAAACCGTACCGTTGTTAGCAGAAAATAACTTTTTACCGGACCTCAAGGCAATTCCAGAAGCGGTCGCCAAGCGGGCCAAGTTTTTCTACCTGAACTATCCGAACAACCCTACCGGGGCCGTAGCAACGAAGGAGTTTTATGCGGAGCTAGTGGCCTGGGCGAAGAAGTATCACGTCGGTATCATTAGTGACTTCGCCTACGGTGCCCTGGGCTTTGACGGCCAGGCTCCGCTTAGCTTCATGCAGACACCGGGGGCTAAGGACGTGGGGATTGAGTTCTATACCTTCTCCAAGACCTTTAACATGGCCGGCTGGCGGGTCGCCTTTGCGGTTGGTAACAAGGACATTATTGGGGCCTTGAACTTGATCCAAGACCACCTCTTTGTTAGCCTCTTCCCCGCTCTTCAGCGGGCCGCAATCGATGCCTTAAAGGACCCCCAGCGGGATGGTGAGATTGCCAAGATCGTTGGCCGCTATGAAGAACGGCGCAATGCCTTCGTGGATGCGGCCGAAAAGATCGGCTGGCACGCTTTCGTTCCTAAGGGGACCTTCTATGCTTGGATGCCAGTGCCAAAGGGGTACACTAGTGAATCCTTTGCCGACCTATTATTGGACAAGGCCGGCGTTGCGGTTGCTCCTGGTAATGGCTTCGGCGAGCATGGTGAAGGTTACGTCCGGATTGGGCTATTGATTGAGCCCGCCCGTCTGAAAGAGGCCGTTGCCCGGGTCGCTAAGTTGCACTTGTTTGATTAGACTAAGGGGGAATTAAGTATGACATTAAAGTATACAGTTTTAGGTGCTGGGGCAATGGGACTGCGTTTTGGCGTCCTGCTCCAGGAAGTGGCTGGTGCTAAGGTTGACTTTGTTGATAACTGGGCACCGCAAGTTACGACGATTCAAAAGCAGGGGGGCGTTTACGTTTCCCGGGACCATGAAAACCGCCACCTGGTACCAATTAACATCTATTCGCCAGAAGACTACCAAGGTGACCCGGACGTCTTCATCGTCTTTGCCAAGCAAATGACGTTAGCGGACCTTTTGAAACGCAGTGCCCACTTCTTCCATCCGGACCACCAGTACGTCTTCTCCGGCATGAATGGGATGGGACACATTGAAAAGATTAACCAGTACTTCCCTAAAGAACACGTCGTGGCCGGGACCTGCCTAATTGGAACGGTGCTCAATAAAGCGGGGGATGTTGACTTTATCGGTAAATCCGGTGCCGGGTCAATTAACCTGGCCGCGCAGACCGGGCAGGCGGATGAGCGGGTCAAGGAGATTGTGGCGGACTTCACCACTGCCAACATTAACCCCCACCTAAATGACAATTTCCTGGGGACTTTGATGACCAAGGTTGTCTTTAACTCCGTGATTAACACGATTTGTACGCTGTTTGAGATTCAAATGGGGCAGTTCATCGACTACCCCGGCGCAGAAAAGTTAGGCAAACAGCTAATCAACGAGGCCTTTGACGTTGCTGAACGGGCGGGCATCCAGTTACTCAGTACCCGGGAAGAAGAATGGCAAACGATTAAGTACGTCAGTGAGGTAACGAACCCGCTGCATTACCCATCAATGTATCAAGATATGTCTAAGGACCGTCTTACTGAGGTTGACTACATTAATGGTTACATTTATGACCTGGGAAAGAAATATAATTATGAGGCCAGCACGCATGACTTCTTGCGCAACCTGGTCCACCTTGCTGAAAACACCCGCAAGTTCCGCAAGTAAATAAAAAAGGTAGGAGGCTGAGACCCGTGGGTAACGGGACGAAGCCTCCTGCCTTTTTTGAAATTCTAATTTGTCTGGTCAAATTCTTCTAGTTTTTCCGCAGCCGCGGTCCAGGCTAGTTCGACCTCATCCGACTGGTTCTTAAGATCGTCAAGTTGCTTTTGGAGGTCGGTTAGCTTACCAATATCAGTGGCTACTTCGGGCTGGCTCATCTGCTCTTGGATTGCGGCCTGTGAACTTTCAAGGTCACCCATTTGCTTTTCCAACCGGTCAACTTCTCGCTGGAGCTTACGCCGGGCCCGTTGTTGGTCCTTGCTTTGCTGGTAAGATTGCTTTCCCTTAGAAGCCGGTTCCTTAGGTGCACTTGTGCTACCGGTGCTCGGTGCTGGCCCCGCGCTGGCGGTAGCGGTGAGGTAGTCATCATAATTTCCTTCGTAGTGCTTAATTCCATCAGCACGCATATCTAAGATATCGGTGGCCACCTGGTTGATGAAGTACCGGTCGTGTGAAACAAAGAGGACGGTTCCCGTAAACTCGTTGATGGCACTTTCGAGCACTTCCCGACTGTCAATGTCCAGGTGGTTGGTTGGTTCATCGAGGATTAAGAAGTTAATCGGTTCAAACGACAGCTTAGTTAATTCCAGCCGGGCCTTTTCACCCCCGGAAAGTTCATGGACAACCTTGTAGACGTCATCGCCAACAAAGAGGAAGCTGCCGAGGAGGGAGCGAATGTCCTTTTCGGCTACCTCGGAGTGGTCATCCCAGACCTCATCCAAAACGGTCTTATCAGGGTGTAGTTGCTGTTGCTCCTGGTCATAGTAACCAATTTCAAGGTTGGCACCAAGCTTGATGGTGCCACTAATCGCGGGAATCTTATGGAGGAGGGTCTTAAGTAGAGTGGACTTGCCAATCCCGTTTGGGCCAATGATACCGAGACGGTGGGGCTTGCGGACGGCAAACGAAAGGGGCCCCGCAAGGACTTGGTCATCGTAGCCAATCTTTAGTTGGTCAACGTCCAGGACTTCGTTACCACTGTCTTTATCACTGTGAAAATGGAAGTGGATCGACTGGTCATCGGTCGTTGGCCGTTCTAAGCGGTCCATCTTAGCCAGCTGCTTGCGACGGGCCTGGGCCTGCTTGGTGGTTGATGCCCGGACGATGTTACGGTTTACGAAGTCTTCGAGTTTAGCAATCTTCTTTTGCTGCTGGTCATAATGTTTCCACTCGGCCTTAAGCCGTTCTTGCTTATGCTGGACAAACTGGGTGTAGTTACCGGTGTAATGGTGGAGGGTCCGGTTATCGAGGTCATAGACATCTTTAACGACGTGGTCGAGGAAGTACCGGTCGTGAGAGACGACTAAGAGAGCGCCACTGTAACCTTTTAAATAATCCTCTAGCCAAGCCAGGACCCCCATGTCCAAGTGGTTGGTCGGTTCGTCAAGGATTAGCAGGTTCGGCGCCTGGAGTAAGATCTTGGCCAGGGCGAGTTTGGTCTTTTGACCACCGGATAAGGCGTTGACCGGAGTATCATAATACTCTTCGCCAAAGCCAAAGCCGGTTAAGATTCCCCGCATCCGGGACTCGTATTCAAAGCCACCTTCCTTTTTAAAGTTAGTTTGGAGGTGGTCGTATTGTTTTAAGACTTGCTGATAATGGTCGGTGCTGGAATCGAGCGTTGCCAATTGCTGTTCCAGTTCGTGGATGGTTGCCTCTTCTTGGTGGAGGGGGGCAAAGACCGTATCCAGTTCCGCCCAGATGGAGTTTTGACTATCAAGCCCTTGGTCCTGGGCTAGGTAACCAATCGTGAGGTTCTTTACCTTGCTGATCGTTCCCTCATCCGGTTCGGTAATCCCGGCGATCATTTTTAGAAGGGTCGTCTTACCAGCCCCGTTACGGCCAACCAGTGCGGTCCGGCCATGGTCTTGCACCTGTAAATTAATGTTATGGAATAATACGTCAGCACCAAAGCGGCGCTCAACGTCACTTGCTTGCAACAGAATCATTTTGAAACCTCGCTCAATCAATATTCTTTAACTATTTTAGCAGATTTCATTAAGTTTTAGTGAAATACGAAAATTATATTGTATATCACTTCACAAAAGCAGGGAAAATTGCTAGAATAGTTAGGAACTAAATTTCACAAGGCCAGAATGCTGGCTGCAATTAGCGGTTACTTGCAGTCAAAAGCAACTAAATAATTGATTGAGAAAGGAATAGAAATTAATATGGCTACTAAGAAAATACCAAGAGCGACAGCACGTCGTCTCCCGATTTATTATCGGTACCTCACAATTTTACTAAATGCGAAGAAGGAACGGGTCTCTTCAACCGAGCTATCGGAAGCCGTCCAGGTTGACTCTGCAACGATTCGGCGCGACTTTTCCTACTTTGGTGAGCTTGGCAAGCGGGGGTATGGCTATGATGTTGCCAGCCTACTCAAGTTCTTCAAGGGAATCCTCCACCAGGATTCACTAGTGAGCGTTGCCTTAGTCGGGGTTGGGAGTCTGGGGAGCGCCCTGTTGAACTTCAACTTTCACCAGGATACGAACTTACGGATCAGTGCCGCCTTTGACACGAAGCCCGAGTTAGCCAACAAGATTAAAAGTGGGATTCCGGTTTACCCGGCTAGTGACATTAAGAAGCAACTTAAGGAACAACAGATTGATATTGTCATCTTAACCGTTCCGGGCGAACATGCCCAAGAAGTGGCGGACCAGTTGGTTGAAGCCGGGGTCCGGGGGATCTTGAACTTCTCACCGGTTCGCCTGTCAGTGCCGAAGGGTGTTCAGGTGCAAAATATTGACCTGACGAATGAACTGCAGACGTTAATTTACTTTATTAAAAACTATGGACCGGATGGTAGTAAAAAATAGTAAATAAGGAGTTGGATGTTATATAGCAGTGCCAACTCTTTTTTATATTGTAGTCGTAGGAAATTAGGCCGGCGGAAGTGCCCTTAATTGGCTACCACCGGGGCGGTTTCCCCGCATCTTGAACGAAAAGTCAAAATTAGTCAAACTTTATCATTGCTTTTTAGGAGGAAAATGGTATAGTAGTAAATGTGGTTAGCACTTAAGACGTAAGAGTGCTAAAACTTAAAATAATAATTAACAAGATGGAGGGATTAACGTGTTAAAACCATTAGGAGACCGCGTTGTTCTTAAAGCTGAAACTGAAGAAGAAAAGACAGTTGGCGGAATTGTCCTTGCTTCGAACGTAAAGGAAAAGCCAACTACTGGTAAGGTTATTGCTGTTGGTGAGGGTCGGACCCTTGATAACGGCGAAAAGCTTGCTCCAGCTGTTAAAGAAGGCGACCGGGTACTCTTTGATAAGTATGCCGGCAATGAAGTTGAATACAACGGTGAAAAGTACTTAGTAGTTCACGAAAAGGACTTAGTAGCGGTAATCGACTAATTATTAAATACGTAAATAAAATCAGAATTAAGTAAATATTTTGAGGTGACAATAAATGGCAAAAGACATTAAGTTCGCAGAAGACGCTCGTAGTGCCATGCTTGCTGGTGTTGATAAACTGGCTGACACGGTTAAGACAACCATGGGTCCTAAGGGCCGCAACGTTGTGTTAGGTCAAAAGTTCGGTAACCCAACCATCACTAATGATGGTGTTACGATTGCCAAGGACATTGAATTAGAGAACCCATTTGAAAACATGGGTGCTAAGTTGGTCGCCGAAGTGGCTTCCAAGACTAACGACATCGCCGGTGACGGTACAACGACCGCAACTGTTTTGGCACAAGCAATTGTAAATGCCGGAATGAAAAACGTTGCTTCCGGTGCTAACCCCGTTGGTATTCGTCGTGGGATCGACAAGGCAACTAAGGCTGCTGTTGAGGCACTGAAGAAGATGTCCCACGAAGTTAAGACCAAGAGCGATATTGCCCAAATTGCTTCCATTTCTGCTGCTAACCCAGAGGTTGGTAAGCTGATCGCGGATGCCATGGAAAAGGTTGGTCACGATGGTGTGATCACGATTGAAGATTCTCGTGGTGTGGACACGAGTGTTGACGTTGTTGAAGGAATGAGCTTTGACCGTGGTTACATGTCACAATACATGGTCACTGACAACGACAAGATGGAAGCCGACCTGGATAACCCTTACATCCTGATTACTGACAAGAAGATTAGTAACATCCAAGACATCCTTCCATTACTGCAAAGTGTTGTTCAACAAGGCCGGGCACTCTTGATCATTGCCGATGACATTACTGGTGAGGCATTGCCAACCCTTGTTTTGAACAAGATTCGTGGGACCTTCAACGTTTGTGCCGTTAAGGCTCCTGGCTTTGGTGACCGGCGGAAGGCCCAACTCCAAGATATCGCTGTTCTGACCGGTGGTACGGTTATTTCTGATGACCTCGGGATGAACCTGAAGGACGTTACGATTGACCAATTAGGTCAAGCTAACAAGGTTACGGTTACAAAGGACGCTACCACCATTGTTGATGGCTCTGGTGCCAAGGAAGCCATTGCTGAACGGGTTGACCAAATCAAGCAAGCCATCGCTAAGACGACCTCTGACTTTGATAAGGACAAGCTCCAAGAACGTTTGGCAAAGCTTTCTGGTGGTGTGGCCGTTGTTAAGGTCGGTGCCGCTACGGAAACCGAATTGAAGGAAAAGAAGTACCGGATCGAAGATGCTTTGAACGCTACCCGGGCCGCTGTCCAAGAAGGTTTCGTTCCTGGTGGTGGTACGGCACTGGTAAACGTCATCCCCGCACTTGAAAAGGTAGAAGCTAGTGGTGACGAATTAACTGGTGTTAACATCGTTAAGGCTGCTTTGGAAGCACCAGTTCGCCAAATTGCTGAAAACGCCGGGGTTGAAGGTTCAGTTATCGTTAACGAACTGAAGGGTCAAAAGGAAGGTGTTGGTTACAACGCCGCCGATGACAAGTTTGAAGACATGGTTGAAGCCGGAATCGTTGACCCAACGATGGTTACCCGGTCCGCATTGCAAAACGCCGCTTCTGTTTCAGCATTGCTGTTGACAACTGAAGCAGTTGTTGCCGACAAGCCAGACCCGAAGGATAACCAAGCTCCTGCTGCACCACAAGGCGGTGCCGGCATGGGCGGTATGATGTAATTTGACATTACTAAAATAATTGGCTGAAGCTCAGCTCGTCGATGATTTAACGATGATTGGGGCTTCGGCCTTTTTATTTTTTGCCGGTAATTTGGATTTCCTTCGCCATGATAATTGAAAAGTAGGATAATTAGTTGTAACATTGTCCAGTCATAGGATTAAAATAGACTAAACAAAATATCGGTAAATAGGAGGATAGTTATGTGGCGTTATCTTAAACGTGTGCTGATTGGGAAACCACTAAAGACCCTTGATGAGGGCCAGTCCCATCTGACTAAGTTTAAAGCGTTGGCGATGCTTTCTTCAGACGCAATTTCGTCCGTCGCCTACGGTCCTGAGCAGATTACGACGGTGTTGGTGACCCTTTCAGCAGCGGCACTGTGGTATTCGATTCCCATCGCGGCCATTGTGCTGGTACTGTTACTGGCAATTACCTTGTCATACCAGCAAATCATTCGGGCCTACCCGAGTGGTGGGGGGGCTTACGTGGTTGCTACCCAGAATTGGGGGAGTAATGGGGGCCTCTTTGCCGGGGGTTCCTTACTGGTTGATTACATGTTGACCGTTGCCGTTTCGACAACTTCGGGTGTTGAGGCGATTACATCGGCCGTGCCCGCTTTGTACCGCTTCTCGATCCCGATTGCAATTATTATCGTGCTACTGATTATGTTCATGAACCTTCGGGGGATGAGCGAGAGTGCTAACTTCTTAACGGTTCCGGTGTACTTCTTCGTGGTAATGATCTTTGCCATGATTATTTGGGGGATATACGACATTACAACTGGTAATATTCACTACCAGGCCCCAGCCGACTATGGGACACCCGTCGCTGGAATGTCGGTCGTACTGTTTATCCGGGCATTCTCAGCCGGTTCTTCCTCACTAACGGGGGTGGAAGCCGTCAGTAACGCGGTACCAAACTTTAACAAGCCGAAGGAAAAGAACGCGGCCACGACACTAGCAATTATGAGTGCAATCCTGGCCTTCTTCTTTATTGCTATTATCTTCTTTAGTTTCTTTATTGGGGTGGTTCCAAATGGCCGGACGACGGTCTTGTCACAGATTGCCCTGAAGATTTTTGGTGGTCACGGCTTAGGCTTTTACCTACTACAGCTGTCGACCGCAATGATTTTGGCAGTGGCGGCTAATACTGGTTTCTCAGCCTTCCCGATCCTGGCCTTTAACATGGCAAAGGACAAGTATATGCCGCACGCCTTTATGGACCGTGGGGACCGACTGGGTTATTCCAACGGGATTATTTCTTTGGCGATTGGGGCCATCATCTTGATCCTAATTTTCCATGGTCAAACGAATAACCTGATCCCCCTGTATGCCGTCGGGGTCTTTGTACCATTTACCCTGTCCCAGTCCGGAATGATTATTCACTGGTTCCGGGAACGCGAAGGTTGGTGGGTCGGTAAGGCTTTTATCAACCTGGTGGGGGCCGCTATTTCATTGTCATTAGTGGTCTTCTTATTCTGGCAACACTTTGGCAATGTTTGGCCATACCTGATCATCATGCCGTTGCTGTTGTACATGTTCCATAAGATCCATACCCACTACACAAAGGTTGCGGCCCAACTCCGGGTGGCGGAGAAAACGAAGGTGCAGCTCCATGATTACGACGGTGCTACGGTGATTGTCTTGGTTGGTAACGTGACCCGGGTTACCCGGGGAGCAATTAACTATGCCCGGTCAATTGGGGACTACGTAATCGCGATGCATGTTTCCTTTGACGAAAACCCTGGCAAGGAGCATAAGACGGCCAATGAGTTCAAGGCCGAATATCCGGACGTGCGGTTTGTTGATATTCACTCCTCGTACCGGTCAATTGCTAAGCCGACACTCCGCTTTGTTGACGTGATTGCTAAACGAGCGGAGGCACGCAATTACTCCACAACGGTGCTGGTACCGCAATTTATCCCGAAGCACCCGTGGCAACTTGCCCTGCATAACCAGACGAGTGTACGCTTACGGGCGGTTCTTAACTCGCGCGAAAACATCATTGTGGCCAGCTATAACTACCACCTACACGAATAACGGGGACGCAAATGAAAAATAAACAGTTGTTATTTGGTTTGGCGTTTGCCTTGGGCCTGTTCTTTGTGGCTGGCTATTCGATTGATAGCCGGGGTTTTCACTCGGGAATCTTTGGACTCATCGGTTGCGTCTTGCTGGTTGGTGCTTACTTGGGCCTCTTTTGGCCCCAGATTAAAAGTGGGGACCGCCATGCCCGGCACCTCTCCGCGGGACTTGCGGTGCTGGTTGCACTGGTCGTGATACTTGATATTGTTGAAGCCATTTTGTCATAGAAGGGGGAGTGAGACAGCACTAGCTTGCTAGTTAAGCCTGTCGGAAACCCCCGTCGACGCGCGTTTTAAGAATCACAAAGCAAAGAAGAGGGCTCTAGCATTCGGAAAATCCGGACGCTAGAGCCCTCTTTGTGTACTGCGCTGTAACATTTTCTTGTGGGGATGTCACAGTCCCGCTTTTTCTTAAGGTTGGTAAGGCACTTCATGAAAGTGGCTGCCGGCCTTTTTGATTATTAGCTGGTCATTAAACCGGTTTTGCAAGTTGGTCATGATATTCGTCGCATCCCCTTCGTTAACGAATACGTTGGTGATGACGTTGACACCGTATTCTTCACCAGCCAGTGTTAGGTGCTGCTCTTTGAGGTAGTAAACGAGGGCGTCGTGTTGACGGTAGGAAACCGTGATTTGCAGCCTTAATTGCTTCACCCGTTGGACGATTCCCGCCTGGTGGACGGCCTTCGTGGTGACGTTGCTGTATGCCCGGATGAGGCCTCCGGCACCAAGCTTGATGCCACCAAAGTAACGCGTAACGACGGCCACCACGTTGTGGAGCTTGGCGAGTTGGAGGGACTCAAGGATAGGGATCCCAGCAGTTCCGCTGGGCTCACCGTTATCACTTTCCCGTTGTACCTGGTCGTGGTCCCCCACCAGGTAGGCAAAGCAGTTGTGGGTGGCCTTGCGGTTCGCGGTTTGGACCGTCTTAATGAATGCCTGCGCTTCCTCTTCAGTTTCTACCCGCTGCAGTGCGCAGATGAAGCGGGACTTCTTAATGATTAGTTCAAACTTAGTTGCTTGGGCAATGGTAAGAAATGGTTGTTCCATGAAAAAACTTCTTTCCGTACGTTTAGTGATACTTACCGTCCTTATTAATTAGGGAGGTGTTGACATGACGTTAACTGAATATTATGGTCGGCTGGTATTAGTTAACCGTCACCAACCAGAGATTGCCGGTGTGACCACGCTCAAGACAATTACCCGTGAAGGTGCGGTGGTGCGGTGTGGTCGTTGTGGGCAGGTGACCCCTGTACACGAAGCGGCGTTACCGGGTGGTGAATTTTATTGTCCACAATGCATTAATTTGGGTCGCGTATCAACACTATGCAAATTTTATCATGTTCCCGAGGCAAATCAATTTGAACTTAAGAAGCCGATATTAACCTGGAACGGCAAATTATCGCCGCTGCAAGCCCGGGCGGCTAAGCAGGTTGCGGACCGGATGGTTGCCCACCAGTCCCAGTTATTATGGGCTGTGACTGGGGCGGGGAAGACTGAAATGATGTTTCCCGGAATTGCCGCGGCATTGGCCCGGGGGGAGCGGTTAGCGGTGGCTTCACCACGGGTCGATGTCTGCCTCGAACTCTACCCCCGCTTGCGGGCAGCGTTTGCTAATACTGAAATGGCATTGCTACATGGGCGGGCGGAACGCCCCTACCACTATGCCCAATTGACGGTTTGCACCACCCACCAGCTGCTGCGTTTTTACCACGCCTTTGATAATCTAATTATCGATGAGGTTGATGCCTTTCCTTACGCTGCCAACCCACTGCTCTTTTACGCCAGCCGGCAGGCGGTAAAAAAGACGGGTGGCCGGCTCTTCTTGACGGCGACCCCTGATGCCACCCTGCAAGGTGCCGTTCGTCAACGTAAGCTAGCCGTAACCTACTTACCGCTTCGCTTCCATGGCCACCTTTTACCAACAATTCATTGCCACCTGGCCCGACGGTGGCGGGTGCAACTGAGGCACCAGCAAATGCCATCCCAGTTGGTGCGAGTAATGCGGTCAGCATTAAGGAAACAACACCGTTTCTTGCTATTTGTCCCCCACGTTAAAGACCTGGCGCCGGCCGCGGCTGCCGTCCACCGCTACTTTGCGTCTCAGTCATTTGCAACTGTCCATGCTAGTGATCCGGCACGCTTGACGAAGGTTCAGGCAATGCGTGATGGGCAGTATCAGTTCTTAATTACCACGTCAATCCTGGAGCGGGGGGTGACCTTTCCCGAAATTGACGTATTTGTGCTGGGTGCCGATGATGCTGTCTTTTCAACCGCGGCATTGGTACAAATTGCTGGTCGGGCTGGGCGATCCGCCAGTCGGCCAACCGGACGGGTTGAATTTTGGGTGGCTGACCATTGTCGACGGGTTAACCAAGCGGTTCGCCAGGTGGCCTACATGAATAATAAGGGCCGGCGGTGTCAAGATGCAGTGCCTGCTTTGTAACCGGCTTGTTACCAAGCGGCTGGCCATTCGTGATCTTTTATGGCCGGGAAAGATTGAGTGGCCGGTAGTGTGCGAAGAGTGTTGGTCACGGTTTACCGCCATTCATGGACCGGCCTGTCCGGTGTGCAGTGCACCCCAGTCGACGGCAACGATTTGCCGTGAGTGTCGTCGCTGGCGGTCGCTTTATCAGTGGCAGCTAAGGCACACGGCTCTTTACCGTTATAATGAAGCGATGAAGGACTTTATGCACCGCTACAAGTTTAATGGTGACTACCGCTTGCGGGCAGTGTTTCAGCCGACCCTGGTAGCGGCCGTTAAGAAACTATCTGCTGACTTGGTAGTGCCAATCCCAGTAACCGCAACGACGATGCAGACCCGGGGCTTTAACCAGGTTACGGGCCTACTAACAGGGGTGCCGTTGACGACGTGTTTGACCGCCCGGGTTAAAGACAAGACGGCCCAGTCAAAGAAGAACCGTCATGAGCGCTTGCAAGCACCCCAGCCTTTTGCCCTTGTTGACCCGGCCCAACTCGTGGGGAAGCGGGTCCTATTAGTTGATGATGTTTACACGACGGGCCGGACAATTTATCATGCCGCCAACCTGGTTTATGGCGCCGGTGCCACTACCGTTATTAGTGTTTCTTTGGCTCGTTAAATTAATTTAAAGGATCTAGTAATAAATTTGTGAATTAATCGTAAGTACACTATAATACAAGTAGGATATGAGAAGAGTGGTCCTTCTGATATCAGATCAAGCAATTGCTTGGACTGAAAGGAGAGAAGTACAATGTTAAAGTTCAATATTCGTGGTGAAAACGTTGAAGTAACAGATGCAATCCGGGATTATGTGGTTAAGCGGATTAGCAAGCTGCAAAAGTTCTTTGAGGATAGTGTCGAAGCAACTGCCCACGTGAACTTAAAGGTTTACTCTAACCGGACTTACAAGGTTGAAGTTACAATTCCGCTCCCATACCTGACGTTACGGGCCGAAGAAACTTCAAATGACATGTACGGTAGTGTCGATTTAGTAACGGACAAGCTGGAACGGCAAATCCGTAAGTACAAGACCAAGGTTAACCGGAAGTCACGTGAGAAGGGCTTCAAGAACCTTGAATTCGTCCCATCGGATGAAGAATCAAATGATGATGAATTGAAGATTGTACGGACTAAGCAAGTTTCACTGAAGCCAATGGATCCTGAAGAAGCGGTCCTTCAAATGGACATGCTTGGCCATGACTTCTTCGTCTTCCAAGACGCTGAAACCAATGGTACCAGCATTGTTTACCGCCGTCGTGACGGCCGTTACGGTTTAATTGAAGCTGAATAAACAGT
>DHKFJ23503__coassemble_592_pt1 | contig 42324 bp, 36 predicted proteins | sample DHKFJ23503__metabat2_low_PE_016 | metagenome-assembled genome bin DHKFJ23503
CTGATTAAAATCAACTTCTACCGGTAGAAAAACGGTAGACAACTTGCTTTCAACCCGTGTTTTTTACTAATATTGACCCTCTCCAAATGCCGTCATATTGGGATTCCCTCTTCTTATTGATGTGTATGATTATTCGTATTCAATCGTCGACGGCGGCTTACTCGTAACATCATAAAGGATGCGGTTAACGTGGTCGACTTCGTTTACGATCCGGACTGAGATCTTTTGAAGAACATCCCACGGAATCTTAGCAAAGTCTGCCGTCATCCCATCAATTGAGGTTACTGCACGGATAGCAACCGCGTAATCGTAAGTCCGGCCGTCACCCATGACGCCGACGGAACGAATACCTGGCAAGACCGTAAAGTATTGCCAAATTTTTTCGTCCAGGCCTGCCTTCTTGATTTCATCACGCAAGATGGCGTCACTTTCCCGGACAATTTCAAGCTTCTCCGGCGTAATTTCACCAATTATCCGGATCCCCAGACCAGGGCCTGGGAATGGTTGCCGCCAGACTAACTCGTGCGAAATACCTAACTTTTCACCTAACTCACGGGTTTCGTCCTTAAAGAGCTTCCGTAATGGCTCAATCAACTTGAAGCCGAGCTTCTTTGGTAGCCCCCCGACATTGTGGTGGGACTTAATGGTTTGCGCTGTATCAGTCCCAGATTCAATCACATCGGTATACAGGGTCCCCTGTGCTAAGAAATCAGCGTTTGGAATTTTCTTAGCTTCCTCGTTGAAGACCTCAACGAATTCCTTACCAATGATCTTCCGCTTCTTTTCGGGGTCAGTAACGCCCTTCAGCTTACTGAGGAAGCGGTCAGCGGCGTCAACCTTAACAATATTGACACCCAGATCGCGGTTCAAGGCGTTCATTACCTGGTCTGCTTCATTCTTCCGCAGCAAACCGTGGTCTACAAAGATACAAGTCAACTGGTTACCGATTGCCCGGTGAATCAAAACGGCCGTTACACTTGAGTCAACCCCACCGGAGAGGCCCAAGATAACCTTCTTGTCACCGACTTCTTTTCGAATGTGGTCAACTTGGAGGTCGATGAAGTCATCCATCGTCCAGTTGTCCTTCGCCCCACAAACGTCAAAGGCAAAACGCCGTAAGATGTCTAAGCCATATTCGGAATTCCGTACTTCGGCATGGAACTGGATCCCATAGAACTTGCGCTCATCATCAGCGATCGCTGAAATGGGGCAGTTCTTGCTCGTGGCGGTCGCTTTAAACCCGGCAGGTGCCTTCGTAACTAAGTCACCATGGCTCATCCAAACATATTGCTTCTTTGGCAAGTCCTTAAAGAGGACCGCGTCATCATCTAAGACTTCAATATCAGCCCGGCCATACTCTGAATTGTCGGCTTTTTCAACCTTACCACCCAGGTCATATGACATCAGCTGCATCCCGTAACAGATTCCCAAGATTGGAATCCCCAGCTTAAAGATCGCTGGGTCAACCTTAAAGGCGTCTGGGTCATAAACGCTATTTGGCCCACCCGAGAAAATAATTCCCTTGGGCTTAATCTTCTTGATTTCATCTGCCGTTATCTTATGGGATAGGAGCTCTGAGTAGACCCCAAAATCGCGAAGACGACGGGTGATCAGCTGGTTATACTGGCTCCCGAAATCAAGGACAATAATCTTGTCAAATGCATCTAAATTGACGTTTGCCACATTGCCACTTCCTTCATTCGTTTTTTCCTCTTTAGCACTAAGTTTACAGGCTAAAAGACGGACGGTCAACCGCTAGTGATGATTAATTGTTTCGCTTTTGATCACAAAGGGTGGGTGGTGAATCAACGAATAAACTTCACCACCCACCCTTTTCAGATGGAATATTTAGTTGGAATGGATTGGGCGTTAACTCAACTATTTAGTGCCGCGGTTAAGAGGGCTAATTCTTCTGTTACGGCCTGTTGGTCTAGCTGCGTCAATTCTTCATTAACTTTGACGATCATCATTATCACCCCTTTCTGAGCACGCTTAAGAAGCGTTGAACAACGTTTTCACTGGTAAAACCGTATTGAGCGGCCACTTGACTACCGCTACCACTCATCCCGAATTCATCAACACCCAGGACATCCCCATCGAGGCCCACGTATTGGCCCCACAGTGCTGGGCTCGCCATCTCAACGGCTAGGCGGGCACGGACGTTATGTGGTAGAATCCGCTCCCGGTATTCTGCAGTTTGCTGGTTAAAGCGTTCCATGCTTGGCATCGACACGACCCGAACTTCAATACCGTGTTGAGTAGCCAGCTGCTGCTTAGCGGCCAGTGCTAATGACAATTCAGAACCGGTGGCCATGATAATTCCCGCTGGTTGACCATTTGCGGCATCGGCGGCCACGTAGGCGCCACGACTAACGTCAGCATTGATAGTTTCCTTCAGGACGGGTAGGTCCTGTCGGGAGGCAATGATGACACTAGGTCGGTCATTCGTCTGTGCAATTATCTTCCACATCCGAACCACTTCATTGGCATCGGCCGGCCGGAAGACTTGAACATTTGGGATTGTCTGTAGCATTGCTAACTGTTCAACTGGTTCATGAGTCGGACCATCTTCACCAACCGCCAACGAGTCATGAGTAAAGATAAAGACCGATGGTAGGTGTTGAAGAGCAGCCAGACGAATTGCTGACTTAAGGTAGTCACTAAATACCATGAAGGTACTGCAATAAGCGCTGCTGCCGCCATGAAGGTTAATTCCGTTAACCGCGGCGGCCATGGCAAATTCACGAACACCGAAGTAAATGTTACGGCCACCATAATTCGACGGCTTAAATACCTGGTCACCCTTCAAATTCGTCTTGTTCGACGAGAAGAGGTCTGCCGACCCGCCCCATAATTGCGGATTGGCAGCGGCTAAGTCTTGTAGTGTTTCTGCATTGGCAACCCGGGTTGAAACCTGGTCACCAACCTGGTGGTGGCTGGCCAAGTGAGCCGTATCAAGGTACTTTTGCTCAAGTTGGTGAGCTGCCGCCGGGTACTTCTGCTGGTAACCCTCGTATAGTTTCTGCCAAGCCTGGTACTTTTCTTCCTTGGCACCAGCATACTGGGCAAATTGTTCATAAACCGCAGTCGGGTATTCAAAGGGGGCGTATGGCCAGCCATAGTTTTCACGGGTGATTGCCACATTATGGTCACCAAGTGGGGAGCCGTGGACCTTGCTTGTTCCCTCATCCGGCGTATTGAAACCAATGATCGTCTTAACCTCAATCAGCGATGGCTGGTCCGTCTGCCGGGCATTGCGGATGGCCTGGGCGATTGCATCCAGGTCGGTCCCGTCTTCCACCAACTGGTAGTCCCAGTGGGCGGCCTTAAAGCGGGCTGCGGCATTTTCGTTCGTGCTCAAGTTCAGCGGACCATCCAAGGTCACATCATTAGAGTCATAGAGCACAATTAGCCGTCCCAGCCGGTTCTTCCCGGCCAGGTTAATTGACTCCTCGGCAACCCCTTCCATTAGGTCACCATCACCAACAATTGAGTAGGTATAGTGGTCAAAGAGGGGGTAGCCCGGTTCATTATATTGGACGGCCAAGTGACGTTCGGCCATCGCCATCCCAACGGCCATTGCAAATCCCTGCCCCAGTGGACCAGTTGAGGCATCGACCCCGGGAGTTAGCTGGTATTCGGGGTGGCCCGGCGTCTTGGAACCCAACTTACGGAAGTGTTTAATATCGTCAAGGCTGACGTTAAAGCCGTTAAAGTGTAGCAAGCTATACAGGAGGGCCGAACAGTGACCGCCAGACAAGACGAAGCGGTCCCGGTTAATCCATTGCGGGTCATCAGGGTTAAAGTTTAAGAACTTCTCCCAGAGCGTGTAGGCCAGCGGGGCCATACCAATTGGCGAACCAGGGTGACCACTCTTGGCGTTTTCAACCATGTCAATACTCATAAAGCGCAGTGCATTGACTGCTAATTGGTCATTTAAAGTAAACTCGTGCTGCCGTGGACGGGTGAGCACCGTATTCAGACTACTAATCATATTTTTAAAACCTCACTTATTTAATTAAGACACCGTCGACGTTGACATCCCATAAAACGGTGGCTAGTTCATCTTCAAAGACAAAGCCACCGTAGATAATTTGAACGTGGCTGGCTGTGTCGCGGTCGTACAAAATCTGGATGACGTCCCGAATTTGACGGTGGGCAATTCGAATCCGCTGAGCATCCGCTGGTAGGCGGCACTCAGCTGCCCAGCTTGGCGCATAAATCACCACCAGGCGGGCAACCGCCGCGGCACTGACCCCTGCTAGGGCGTTTGCAAATTGCCGACTCACCTGGTTAGCAAAGTCGACGGGGGTTAGCCGCAGGTCCCCCTCATCCAGCTGTAAAACTGGCTGGTCATCCTCCGCAAGGATTCGCTTCAGTTGGTGGTTAACCACTAGCGATGGTTGAGCAAGCAAAGATAATACCCGGCAGTTAACTACCTTTCCCAGTTGGCCACCAACCGTGGATTGAACCGTCAAATCTTTCAGCGTTGGTAGGAGCTCAGGCATTAAATTCCGTTTTTTTAGCATTGTGATCACCCTACTTTTGTTGGAGTCGTTCAAATTCTGCCCAGTCCTTCTTAAAGATTGCGAGGCCCTTATCCGTTAACGGGTGCTCCCAGAGTTTTGGAATCAGGTGTCCGGGAATCGTTGCGATGTCACAGCCGGCAAGTGCTACTTGTTCGACGTGTTGGCAGTGGCGAATCGAGGCGGCAATGATCTCTGTCTGGTAGCCGTAAACATCAAAAATCTGCCGGAGCTTTTCAACCAGTTCCAGGCCACTTGCACCAATATCGTCAAGTCGGCCGAGGAAGGGGCTGACATAAGTGGCACCGGCCTTGGCGGCGAGCATTCCCTGCACGGCGGAAAAGACCAGGGTCACATTGGTCTTGATCCCTTCCTTGGAAAGAATGCTGACCGCCTTTAATCCGGCCTCGGTCATGGGGATCTTAACGACAATGTTATCGGCCCAGGCGCTTAGTTCACGGGCTTGGGCAACCATCTCATCGGTATCATCCGCCGTTACCTCTGCGCTGACGGGGCCGTCAACAATCGCACAGATTTCCTTTTCAACGGTTTCCCAGTCTTTTCCTTCGCGGGCAATGATGGTGGGGTTAGTCGTGACCCCGTCAAGTAGGCCCAGGTCATTAATACGTTTAATTTCAGCAATGTTAGCTGTGTCGGCAAAAATTTTCATAGTAATAATCTCCTCAAAAAATAATTTTATTTCGCTGGTTAATCAGTATGCCTAAGTTCTTAACCGGTCTGGTAATTTCTGTCAAGTAAAGTAGACCAATTTTATTTTGTGCAACCAGTTGCATCTAACCCACAGTAACATTGCTTTTTACTAAATTTTACTTTTTTACCATCAAATTAAGGACTAATCTGTTGATATATTTGGATTTTATTCCAAATTTGCAGAGGTTAACAAATTCTGCTATGATTCGGTTATTCGATGATTTTTACTGGAGATGAGTGGATGTTCGTGCGTTCTAGTCAACTAGACCAATTGAAGAATTCGATAAGTAACTCAACAATTAAAGTGATTTACGGGGTGCGCCGAGCTGGTAAAACAACCCTGCTTGAGCAATTTCGTTCCTATTTGCGCCGGCAGGGTGTCGCCAGTCAGCGAATCATTTATCATGACCTTGACCGACTCCTTACCCGTTTGAGTAGCCCGGCAACAATTTTTGCGCAAATAAAAAAGAAGCTCATCATTGGAAAGACAAACTATGTCTTCCTCGATGAACTCGAATGCTTACCAAATTATGCCCAACTGGTCGCCCGCCTACGCTCGTTACCCGCGGTCGACCTATACGTCACGAGCTCTGAGGCCGGGATCCAATCTCTTGCGGCCACCTTTCCATGTTCTTTAGTCTACCTTGGCCCCCTTCGTTTCAGTGAGTTTATTAACTACCACCACCAGGAAGCCAGCCTGGCGACCCTGTACCAGTACCTAAACACTGGGGGATTTCCCTTCGCCCAAGAGATTCGCAGCCACGCCACAATTCAAAACTACTTTGAGGAAGTCCTCAGCACCGTGATCATCAATGGCTTTGCACGCCAGGATGGCCTGTGTAGTCCCCGCCTGGCCATGCAGCTGGCGACCTTTTTAACTAAACAAGCGGGCCGGCTAACCAATGTTTCACAGGCTGTCGCCGCACTCCAAGATGCCAAAATCAATGTTTCTAACAAGACCCTGGCAAGCTACCTTTCCTTCCTCCAGCGGTGCTTTTTATTTACCCCCTGCCCAGCGCTGGACTTACGGACCGGCAAGGCTAAGGTAACCAACCGCCAGTATTTCCCGGTTGATTCCTGCTTCAATTGGCTGCTCGCTAACCACCACGGTGCGCTCTCGGCGGCCAACCTAACAACGGTGGTTTTTAACGAGTTACGGGCACGGGGCTTCACGGTTTACACCCACCAGGTTGGCCGCTACCCCGTTACCTTCATCGCCGTCCGTGACGGACAACGACACTTCTTCCAGTTTAACTTTTCACTCCTCACGTCGGCGGCTTACCAGCAGGCTAGCACCGGCTTGCGTCACGCCCCGGCTTCTTGTCCCCGGACCCTAATCACTGCCAAACCATACCTGGGTGACACCAGCCAGGCACCCTTTCAAACCGTTGACCTCATCGATTGGTTGATGGAAAAGTGAGCAATTAATAAAAGCCGCCCAGACACTGGAAAACCAGAATTTGGGCGGCTTTGGTTAATTTATCAGTCGTGACGAAGGTAAAGGCGGTCAACCACGTGGCCGTGCGTCTTATGCAAGATGAGATTAGCACGGGTCTTAGTAGGCAAGATAAAATCCGTCAGGTTAGGCAGGTCAACTTTTTCCCAAACATCCCGGGCCATGGCAAAAGCTTCGTCTTGATCGCCCTGTGAGTACGGATAGTAGTAATTTGACGGGTCGGTAAAGGCCGTCTTTAAAAGCAGGCCAAACCGTTGCAGGTACCAGCACTCAATCAATTCAGGGTCAGCATCTACGTAGATCGACCAATCAAAATAGTCACTTACGTAGAGCCGCTGGTTGGTCGGCAATTGGAGGGTATTGATTCCTTCCACAATTAAAATGTCAGGATGGTCAATCACCAGCGGCTTATCAGGCTGGACATCATACACTTGGTGGGAGTATGTCGGTGCCGTAACGACTGGCTCCCCGGCCTTAACATCATTGAGGAACTTCAGTAACTTCTCCATATCATAAGACTCTGGGAAGCCTTTCCGGTCCATAATCCCCCGGCGCTTTAACTCTGCATTGGGGAAGAGAAAACCATCCGTGGTCATTAACTCAACCCGCTTATCAGGAAGGAGTTTATTGAGCAAGATGCTCAGCAAACGGGCAATCGTGCTCTTCCCTACGGCAACCGAACCTGCGATCCCGATGATATACGGTACCCGTCGGACGGGCTGGCGGAGAAAAGTTGACTTTTGCATCTGCCAACTCAAGAAGTTCTGATAGTGAAGCTGTAACAGTTTGATCAATGGCAGGTAGACATCCTGCACGTCTTCAATCGAAATCCGGTCATTCAATGACTTAATCTCATCCAAGTTCTCCTGGTTTAGGTGGACTGAATCAGCCGGAAAGAAGCTGTGCCACGTCTGCCGATCGAATTGTTCATAATTCATCCATTCATCCATGTTCAAAATCCCTTTATCGTCAAAATGTAAACGGTTACTATCAATGATACCATACTTCGCTGGAGATACCATTTAGTTTAGATTTTCGCTTATTACCGAATTAGTTTAAGTATACTGGAAAAGCCTACGATTTACACTGGTTTGTTCTATAATTAGTGGTGATTATAGCAAAGGAGGACTACTATGCCAGAATTCACCACTTCACTTACCACGACCATCGAACGGGCTTGCCAGGCCAGCATTGCTCACCCCTTCATAAGTCAGCTCAGTTCTGGGGAATTACCCTTAGCCACGTTTCGTTACTACCTCATTCAAGACCACCACTACCTAACGGCCTTTAACCGGCTCCACCAGTTGGTTGCCCAGCAGCTTCCCGAGCCAGATGCGACAACTCTTTCCCACCTGGGCGAGGGTGAAGACCTGGCCCGACAAAAGATGCACCGTGAGATTGGTCTTAGTCAAGACGAACTGCTAACTACCCCGACGGCCCCCACGGCCTACGCCTATATTAGCCACATGTACTACCAGTTAAACCAGTACGGGACCGCCACTGCGACTGCTGGACTCCTCCCCTGCTACTGGCTATATAGTCTCGTTGCCCAACAGCTCGCTGGTCAGCAAAGCCCGGTTCCCCTGTACCAGGAATTCTTTGATGGTTATGCGACAACCGACTTTACCACCAGTACCAAGGAGATGACAGCCATCGTCAACCGTCAAGCCGCCGCAGCAAGTTCAACGACCCGCCAGCAGATGCGGACCGCCTTTAACATCTCTTGTTACTATGAGAAACAGTTTTAGCAAATGGCCCTCACCAAGCAGGGGTGGAAATAAAACCTATTAGCATAAATAAAGCGGCCCGTCAGTGTTCGGAAAATTCAAACGCTGACGGCCGCTTTGTCTACTAGTCTTTAACTTTTCATACTTCAATCTTAGTCCGGTTTAACAGCAGTGAGGAACTAACCACCGAAACTGAACTGAAGGCCATTGCCAAGGCCGCAAATTCGGGCGTCAGGATAAAGCCCACGCCGGCAAAGATTCCGTCCGCAATTGGGATTCCAATTACGTTATAGATCAAGGCCCAGAACAGGTTTAGCTTAATCCGGCTAAAGGTCTTTTGGCTCATTGCCAGGGCCCAAACAACCCCACGGAGGTCGTTTTGTACCAGCACAATGTCACCGGACTCAATTGCAATATCAGTTCCGGATCCCATCGCGATGCCGACATCGGCCGTAGTCAGCGCTGGTGCGTCGTTGATCCCGTCACCAACGAAGGCTACCGGCCCATCCTGTTGTAATTCTTCAACCCGTTGAGCCTTCTCATTTGGCAAAACGTTGGCCACCACCTGGTCAATCCCGACTTGCTGGGCAATTGTCTGGGCTACCCGGTCATTATCACCAGTGATCATTACCGTCTTTAACCCCCGGTCATGCAGGGCCGCGATTGCTTGGGCGGACGATGGCTTTGGGGCATCCTGGATGGCAATTAGGCCGATCACTTCTCCGGCCAAGCCAACCACAACAACCGTCTTGGCGGCGTCCTGCAGCTCGGCAAGTTTAGTTACCAATTGTGGGGCCAGTTGTTTACCAGCAGCCATTTTTTCATTACCGACAAAGGCCGGTTGACCATCAAGCTGTGCCTGGACACCCTTTCCTTCAACGGCCTTAAAATCACTGACCTTAACTAACTCAACTTGCTCTTCCGTTGCTTTATTAAGGATGGCACCGGCCAACGGGTGTTCTGACGAGGCTTCCAGGCTTGCCGCCACTTGGAGGACTTGTCCTTGGTCATGTCCGACCACGTCAGTCACGACCGGCTTGCCTACCGTAATTGTCCCCGTCTTATCAAAGATAACCGTCTTAACCGCGTTAACTTCTTCCAGGGCTTCACCATTCTTGATCAGGACCCCCATCTTAGCGGCCCGGCCGGTTCCCACCATCAGGGCAGTCGGTGTTGCCAAACCAAGTGCACACGGGCAGGCAATGACGATCACTGAAACCGCAAAGAGCATGGCATGAGCCAGGGTCGTACCTAACAAGCTGTACCAAACAATGAAGGTAATAATTGCAATGATGAGCACCGCCGGCACAAAAATTCCGGAAATCCGGTCAGTCAGGTTTTGGATTGGTGCATGGCTAGTTTGAGCCTTCTTAACCGTCTCAACAATTTGGGCCAGCATTGTATCCGCCCCAACCTTGGTTGCTTTAAACGTTATGGTCCCGTGACCATTAATGGTTGATCCCACTACATGGTCACCTGCCACCTTATGCACCGGCATACTTTCACCGGTAATCATTGATTCATCAACAGTCGTCTCACCAGTGATAACCTGGCCATCAACCGGCACCTTTTGCCCCGGCTTCACCTTAACAATATCACCGACTTGCATCTCATCAAGCGGAACACTAACGAACTGACTGTCCCGCTTCACGAGCGCCGACTTCACCTGCAAGTCTAACAACTTCTTAAGGGCATTAGAAGCGTTATCGTGCATCCGTTCTTCCATCATGTCGCCCATCAGGACAAAGACGGTGATAAACGCTGCACTTTCAAAGTAGACCGGCCGGTGGGTCAGCATTGCAAAGAGACTATAGAAGTACGTAATTACGGTCCCCTCAGCCACCAGTGTGTTCATATTAGCATTATGATGGAGAAAGGCAGCCCAGGCGCTGGTCCAATACGGCCACGCGCCGATGATCATGATTAATGTCGTCGTTACCAGTGCTATCCATTCATAGCCCGGCATCATCCAGTGAAGTGGCATTAACACCATCTGGATAAGCAGAGGAATTGCTAGCACCAGTGAAATCCAGAAACGACGCGTGGTTGAGAGCGTCATTACTTCACAACCACCTTTCCGTGAAACATATCCATCCCACAGGCAAAGTCAATTTCACCGGCCTTGTCGGTTGGGATATCAACGGTCGTAATCTTTTGCTTAGTCAAATCCTTGTTGACACCCAACGAAGAAAAGACCACGTGTGACAAGCAGGCGGTGTGGTCTTGCATGTCAAAGTTAACCTTGGCCGGAACTCCCTTCTTAAGGACCACAGTCGACGGTGAATAACCACCCTTAACCACTACAGTAGCGGTCTGCTCATTGTTGGCCTGTTGTGCGTGCCCCGCACTTTCCTGGTGCCGGCCAAAGAACCACCAGATGATTAACCCAATCAAGACAACACCAACAATAATCGCTAAAATACTTACCATTTTTCTCACCTCAACAATTAGTTTACAAATGTAATTTTAAGCTCACTATTTACATATGTCAACGATAAATGCTTGAGTAAGCAAAAAAGCCAACCAGCAGTCAATTTTGATTGCTAGTTGGCTTTAGTTTATTTGCTTACGGCTTCGGGAAGATCAGCTTTGGGTAGTCCTTTAATTCTGGTGCATTGGTAGTGTAATCGTCGAAGGTACTCTGGTTGTTGTTCTTCGCCTTCACACTCGTCTTTTCCTTCTTTTGCGCATACTTCAAGTTGGTCAAACTCTTCTTCAGGTTGTAAGTGTAGTCCTTCTTATCAACCTTCTTAAAGCCTGAGAGCTTGTAGAAACGCAATAGGTCACCATTCATTACCCGGTCAGACAGGGCGAGGTCCGTCGTAACGTACTTTTGGATCTTGCTAAACGCCTTCTTTTGTTTAGCGGTTGCCTTCGTAATCTGCTTACCATTCTTGGTGTAGTAGTAATCACCATTGTACTTAGTGTACTTCGGCGTTACCCAATCCCCGTTTCTAAATGGCACGATTTGGTTACGCTTTGGTGATAACAGGTCCTGGCCAAACTGGATGTAATTCTTCAAGCTGATCCCCAGCAAGTCTTCCAGGGTTGGTAAGACATCGATTTCCCCACCATAGGTATGGTCGATGCCCCCCTTCAGGCCCGGCATGTTAATCATAAATGGCACCTTCTGGAACATCGCCAGGTCATAGTTAGTAACCTTCTTCTTGTGCAAGATCTGCGCAATCGCATCCTGGTGGTTATTTGAAATACCGTAGTGGTCCCCATATAAGACCAGCACACTATTTTGACGCAAGCCTGACTTATCCAGGTAGTCAAGAAATTCACCCAATGACTCATCAAGGTAGCGGGCCGTTTGAACATACGGGTCTACCGTATCGTCGCCCGTATCCCACGGTTGAATGTCCTTGTTCTGCTTATCCAAGATATATGGGTAGTGGTTCGTGACCGTGATGATCTTAGCGTAGAATGGTTGCGGCAATTGCTCGATGTAGTGGGCACTTTCCTTCATAAAGATCTTATCCTTCATCCCGTAACCGGCATCATAGTCCTTAGTCTTAGGGAAGTATTCCTTACTAAAGAAGTACTGGTAGCCAAATGACTTGTAAGCATTGTCCCGGTTCCAGAAACTTGGAACATCCCCGTGGAAGGAAGCCGTTGTGTACCCCAGCTTCTGGTGAAGCAAGGCCGGCGCTGACTGGAAAGTGTTGGTCGTCCCGTCGGTTACCATCGCGGACCCTTCTGGAAGGCCGAAGAGGGAGTTTTCCAGCATCATTTCGGCATCGGCAGTCTTCCCTTGACCAACTTCATGGAAGAAGTTATCAAAGGCCAGCGTATCATTTGCGTGGTAAAGCTTATTCAGATTAGGCATTACCTCTTGGCCGTCTTGCTTGTAGTCAATCATAAACTGCTGCAGACTTTCCAAGTGGATCACAAAGATGTTCTTTCCCTTTGCCACCCCTTCATATTGGATGTTAGGTCCCGCATAGTTGTGGTGGATAAAGTTTAAGACCGGCTTTAATTGATTTTGGTCCGCCTGGGCTTTGACCACGCTATTGTGGGTCGTCTTAATCCCATCATAAATTGTGTAGGCCTGTAGTCCTAGGTACTTAACAATGTAGTTATTATCAAAAGTCCGCGTCAACAGTTGGGACCGGTTTGATTCGGCCATCCCCAGGTTGGCGCCAAATAACACAAAGCCCAGCGCCGTCACCGTCATAGCATAACGGGCTTTAAAGCGCCGCATGTCCACCCGGATGACGTGAAAAAGCAGGATTAACGCCAGGACAATGACGTCCGCATACACCAGGAAATCCTCTGGCCGCATAATCCCCATCAAACTCTTTCCCAGGTTATTTGATGCGGCTCCAGACCCCTTAATAACGTTAAAGGTAATAAAGTCGGAGAATTCTCGATAGTATAAGATGTTTGCGAAGAGCCAGGTTGACAGCAACGCGTTGATAATTAGCATCAGCCAATATGACAACCTTCCCCGGAAGTACAGCGCGATCCCTAGGAAGACTAAGGCTCCCGGAATGGTGTTAAAGGCAAGCAGGAAGTGTTGCATACTCCCCTTGAGGCCAAGGTTAAATTCATTTTGATACGCCCAGTAACTCTTAAGACAAAATAAGAGTACGACGAGCAGAAAGAACCCCAGCTTGGTGTTCAAGCCGTGTCGCAGCTTCTGCAACGCTGTTTTCATTGATTTGTTCCTCCATAGAAAAAATATCAACTTAAACAATAATACAATTTAACAGGTAAAGGCAATCTTTCCTCCGGCTTTTTTAAAAAATTTAATTTTAAGCCGGCCCTAACATAACCACCGTTTACGTGTAATTAGAGAAATGGTAACATTTAACTTTGGAAATTTTGTGAAAGAGGATTCGATCATTATGTCAATTAGTAAACGTCAAGCCGACCTGATGCTCTTCATCGTTGCCATCCTGTGGGGAAGCAGCTATGTCTTTGCCAAGCTAACGGTCGAAGCGGGAATGCACTCCGGCTTAATCAATGCCTGCCGGGGCACCATGTGTGTTGCCGCTGGTAGTCTGATATTTTTCAAAAGGCTCCGCCACATGACCTGGGTGGACGTGCGCCTGGGGTTAGTGATTGGTACCATCAATTTTTTGGGCTACTACCTGCAAACCGATGCCTTACGCTACACGACCCCAGCCAAAAATGCCTTTTTGACCACCCTCTACATCGTGGTGGCCCCACTACTACTATGGTTATTTTGGCATGAGCGGCCCCAACGCAAGGCCTACCTGTCGATCTTCCTGTCAATTATTGGAATGGCGGTAATTACCAATGTCTTGGGCAGTAACCTCCACCTCCAGTTTGGTGATGTTTTAACCTTGATCTCCACCTTCTTCTGGGCTGCCCAGATTATTTTCTTTGCTAAGTACGCACCCCACGCCTCTAGCCCCTGGGTACTCATCTTTATGATTGGCATTTGCCAGGGAACATTTGGTTGGCTGACCACCTTCTTTTTTGAGCGGCCAACCCTGGCCCACGTCCACTGGGTCCAGGCGCTCATTCCACTAGCGATCCTTGCGATTGGAGTAACCTTTCTCGCCCAGGGGATGCAGATCACCGGACAAGCATATACCGATGCCACCACGGCCGGATTAATCTTAATGCTTGAATCATTTTTTGCCAGCGTGATGTCCGTTATCATGGGTTATGACCCCCTGACCCCCCAGCTGGTCATCGGTGGGTTCATCCTCTTGCTTGCCAACGCTATCATGCAAGTTGACCTCCGTAACCTCCCCTTCCTTAAACGCCGCCACTCCTAAAGCATTAAACAGCAATAGGCACTAAGTATGCGACTTCATCACACACCTAATGCCTATTTTTTAATATCTATATTAATGTTTAACCAGCTGGTACTCGTCAGTCGGTACCTGGTCAAGCAGTGACGTTACCTTGCCAACCACCGTCAGGGTCAGTGCGTGCATGGCACGTGAACAGATCGTGTAGAGCAGTTGCCGCTCATCATCTCCGTGGTATTGCTGGTCGTTAGCATTCCAAACAATCACCGCGTCGAATTCCAGCCCCTTGGCCAAAAATGACGGCACAATGATTGTGCCCTTAACTAGACGCTGGTTTTCGGTCCGGACCAGTGTCGTCTTCACATTACGCTGTTCTAGTGCCTTGTAAAGCTGCTCACTGTCCGCAAGTGTCTTACCAATAATTGCCACCTGGTCATGGTCCGCTTGGTAGTGCTTCAGCGTTGCGACCACGTCATCAACACTTTGGTCAACGGTCGTCGCCTGCTTAACCACCGGACGGGCGCCGTTCCGGTCAAAGGCCTCAATTGCCTCACCATCTAGCAAGATATGTTTAGTGAAGTCAGTAATCTGCTTAGTGGACCGGTAGGACTTGGTTAGCTGGACGACCCGGGTCTTTTCGGGATCAAACATGGTGCTCAACTGCCGCAAGAGGCTCCGGCTATTTTCATGGGTAAAGATAGCCTGGTTTAAGTCACCCAGCAGGGTAAACTTTGCTCGGGGGAAACGGTATTTAAGGTAGGCTAACTGGTAGGGATCATAGTCTTGTACCTCATCGACAAACACGTAGCGGATGTCGCGTTGACCGTGCTTCCCCGTAATCAGGTCATAGAGGTACAGGTAAATGGTGATTCCCGTCGCACTAATGTTACGTTGCTTAAGCGCGTCCTTCGTGCGGTCAACGAAGGATTGCCACTGGTCAAGCGTCAGACCATAGTCCGCCAGGTTGACCAACTTAGGTGTCACTCGTAATAAGTGGAGGTATTGACCATTAATGTTTAACCACTGGTTATGGTTAATCGCCCGCTTAATCGGTTCAAAGGCCTTCATCACGATCTTACGGGCCAAAAACTTGAACTCCTTATCGTCACTTTCAAATTCCCGCGGTTCGTTTGCAAAGAGGTTATCCAACTCTTCCTTGCTTAGGCTCTGGACCCGGTCTTCGACCCACTTACTGCGCATCTCGGTGCTGACCCGGTGGTTAAGGTACTTGATCAACGCCTCCTTGGTTCCGTCCAGGCGGTTGCCGAGCTTGTAGTTATTGTTAAAGGAATAGTAGATCTCACGGATCTTTTCCTTACTAATGAAGACCTTGCCATCAAACATAATGTTGCGGAATCGCATGTGGGCATGGCCCAACCGCTTCGCATACCGCTCCGTAGCCCGGAAGTAGGCCAGGCTGGTGCACAGTCGCTGGGCCTTTTTATCCGTTACATCTTGACTAGCCGCAAAACGCTGGGCCAGTGTTTGAACATGGAGCCGGGGAACCCGCCGGTTAGCAAACTGGAAGTAGGTCATCTGGACCATGTTATGCTCCCCCAGTTCTGGCAGCACCTGGTCAATGTAGTCATTGAAAAGCTGGTTGGGTGAAAATAAGACGACCTGTGATGACGTCAAGTTTCCCCGGTAACGGTACAACAGCCAGGCAGCCCGTTGGAGAACGGCAGCCGTCTTTCCCGAGCCCGCGGCCCCCTGAACGAAGAGGAGGTCATCTTTGGTATCCCGGATAATCTCATTTTGCGTTCGCTGGATGGTCGTGACAATGCTCTTCATTTTAGTTGACGAGTGGTTCCCCAGGGCTTCTAACAGCATTTGGTCACCAACCTGCTCGTCGGTATCAAAAATGGTGACGATCGCCCCGTCCTTAATTTGAAACTGCCGTTTTAAGGTCAGGTCCACTTCTTGGGGGCCGACGGGAGTGTTATAGGTGACTTCACCCAGCTTCCCCTCGTAGTACACGGAGGAGATCGGGGCCCGCCAGTCATAGATCAAGAAGTGGTCGGGCCGGTCGCTAAATGACGCCAGTCCGATATAAATCGACTCTAGCTTGCTGGCCCCCGGCTCTTTAAAGTCGATCCGGGCAAAGTAAGGCTTCTTCTCTAGGCGCTTGAGGGTCGCTAAGTGGTCAGCAGCATGCTGCCAACTATTGTTCCGTTCATCTAGCATCTGCTGCTGGGCCCGAAAAGACATTGCCGTGTCCATCATCCCGGAATACGTCGTCGTGTTCAGGTGGATGTCATTGGTTTGTTTATTAATATCTTCAATGTCATTTTTGGCCGTCGTAATCCGCTTGGCCGCATCCTGCTTGGCCTTTTGAATTTCAGCAAGCACGTGGTCGAGGTGTTGCTGCTCATATGCTTTTTCTGATTGTTTCGCCACTGATTTTTCCTCCCGTTCAGGATAAAAAGTGTTATACCATTATAGCATTCTACGTAAACGACCGGAAGCAATTCACTGTGGCCCGCGATTGTTTAAGGCTGGGTTAATTTTAGTGGTGATTGCTAGTCAAACTAGCGGTGCCATCTTACAATTGAATAATAAGTATTTATAAAGGGGGGCGGCTCACGTGGCCCATATTTTTTACCTACTAACGCATATTACCGAGGTCTTGATCCCAATGTTTGAGTGGTTGGGGCCGTGGAGCTACCTAATCCTCTTCGTCATCGTTTTTATGGAAACTGGGCTGGTGGTCTTCCCATGGTTACCCGGGGGCTCACTGGTCTTTTTGACCAGCTCCTTTATCGCCGTCCACCCGATTTTAAAAATGCAGATTGTTGTCCCCGTCTTCTTCTTGGCCGCCTTTATCGGGGACTCTGTTAACTACTTTATCGGCCACAGTATCTCACGCTGGCACTGGATCGACAAACGACTATCTGGCCCCCGGATGCTCACGGCTAAAGAATACTTGAATAAGTATGGGTTCTGGGCCGTGGCTTTTGGCCGCTTTGTCCCACTAATCCGTTCATTCATCCCCACCATTTCCGGGATGATGCATTACCCCTTCCGGCACTTCACGGTTGGTAACTTTGTCGGAGTAGCGGCTTGGGTGGCCCTTGGCTGTGGGTGTGGCTATTACTTTGGTTCGATTCCCTTGGTCAAAAAGCACTTCTCGCTCGTAATCCTCGCCCTCGTCTGCTGTGCGCTACTTCTGGCAGCGACAATGTGGGGACTAAAAACCTGGCGGCGCCGGCGGATTGAGAAGAATCGAATGCTCTAAGGCTTCTTTTCTTATGTTTGACCAGCTATTCATGGTAAAATATAAGTAGTATTTTTAAATTAAAGGAGCGCATTCAATCATGGCAATTACCGCTTACTTCGTCCGCCACGGCCAGACTTATCTTAACCGCTATAACCGGGTTCAGGGATGGTCTGACGCCCCCCTTACCGCGAAGGGTAAAGCCGATGCCCAACAAACTGGTAAGGAGCTAGCGGCGATCGATTTTGACTACCTTTTCTGCAGCGACCTTCCCCGGACGGTTGCCACTGCCCGCCTGCTGTTGGCCGCCGACACCAACACCACGATTACGGAGCCGATTCCAGATAAGGCGTTCCGGGAAGAATTTTTCGGCTACTTTGAAGGACAAAACGCCGCCGAATTCACAAGCTTTTTAGGCGGGGCGGCAGGGGCCCGCTGGACGTTTACCGACATGTTTAATGCCTGGGGCCCGGACAAGCTTAAGGACAAGGTGGCGGCGGCCGACCCGTATGGCGACGCCGAGGACCACGTCCAATTTTGGAACCGGGTTGGCAAGGGGATTGACCGTCTGCGGGCACTGCCGGATGGTTCAACCGCCGTTATCGTTACCCACGGGGTGACGATTCGCTCAATTGCGGAACACTTTGGTTACCACACCACCGAGTCCGCCCGCAACGGGAGTATGACCCGGCTAACGTTAACGCCAACCACGACTCATGTCGACTTCTATAACCAACTTGAATTACCAAATTAATTATTATCCGCAAAGGGGGAACATTGCTTTTAATGGATACTAATATACAAACCGATGAACAAGTAATCATCACCGGCCTCGACACTGGCCAACAAGACTACGATTATTCCATGACTGAACTGGCCGAGCTGGCCCAAGCCAACCACATGACGGTGGTCCAGCGGGTCGACCAAGTCATCGACCGGCCCAATCCCGCAACCTACTTTGGTAAGGGAAAGGTCGAAGAAATTGCTGAGGTGGCCGCGGCTAATCACGCCACCACTATTATTACCAACGATGAGCTGACCCCAAGTCAACTTCGTAACCTGGAAGAAGAAACGAAGGTCCGGATCCTTGACCGGACGGCGCTGATTCTCGAGATTTTCGCCACCCGGGCTAAATCTAAGGAGGCAAAACTCCAGGTTCAGATCGCTAAGTTGCAGTACCAGCTACCACGCCTGCAAACCAGTGCCAGCCAGCGACTCGACCAGCAGACCGGTGGGGGCAGCGGCTTTACTAACCGTGGGGCCGGTGAAACCAAGCTAGAAATGGACCGCCGGGTTATTCAACGGCAGATTTCACATCTCCGTCACGAGTTGGCCGAAATCAATCGTTCTGAAGACACCAAGCGGCGCCGGCGGGAAAAGAGCAGCATCCCGACGGCGGCATTGGTCGGCTATACCAATGCCGGCAAGTCAACGATCATGAATGGTCTTGTCGAACGCTATGGGATGGGAGAAGATAAGACCGTCTTTGCTAAAGACATGCTGTTTGCCACCCTAGACACCAGCATTCGCCGGTTAACCCTTCCCAGCAAAAAGGACTTTCTCCTTAGTGACACGGTCGGCTTTGTCAGCAAGCTGCCTACCAACCTGGTAGAATCTTTCAAGTCAACGCTTGCCGAGGCTGCTAATGCCGACCTCTTAATCCAAGTAATTGACTACTCAGATCCCAACTATGAAGAAATGATGCAGACGACTGCAAAGACGTTAAAGCAAATTGGGATTGATAATATTCCGATGGTTAACGTCTTTAATAAGGCTGATAAAACTGAGATCGAGTTCCCGGTTCTTGAAGGTGATGACCAAGTGGTAATCTCCGCTAAGCAAGCTGAATCACTGGACTTACTCGTTGATGTAATTCGAAAACACCTGTTTAAGGATTATGTCCAAGCAAAACTCCTCTTGCCATTTGCGGATGGCCAGCAGGTCTCCTACCTCAACGAGCACACCAATATTCTCGATACTGAGTACCGTAATGAAGGAACCTTACTTACCGTTGAGATGTCTCCCCAAGACGCCCAGCGTTTTGCTAAGTATGAGGTTTAAGAAAAGAAAAAGCTTCAGCATTCAAATCCGAACGCTGAAGCTTTTTTCTATAGGGGTAACTACCCTAATCCTTTGAATGAATACCACCCTCGTTTTCAACTTCATCAAGAAACTTTTGATTATCATCAATATTCGGATTGATGTTGAAGAGGCGGTGGTGAATTCCGAGCATCCCAACTAATAGCAAGAGGTTGAAGACGACTGCGATACCTAGTAATACCAGGTTACAGAACATCGCATAGTGGGCTCCAATCCCGCTACTGATGGATTGACGTAACCCCAAGATCGAGTAGGTCATCGGTAAGAACCAGTGGATAACGTTATAGAACTTCATCGTTACTTCCATCGGGAAAGTCCCACCGGATCCACCAAGTTGAAGCATTAACAGAACCATGGCGACGAACCGGCCAGGGTTATCGAAGGTCATTGACAGGAACATCACAATCGCCATCGACGCTAGTCCAAAGCAAATACTGGTAAGGAACAGCGATGGGATATGGTCGGTTGTCAAACCAACGGCTAACATCACGGCATCTTCCACGATGGCCATCAGGGTAACAGCGACGGCTCCAATGAAGACCTTGCTTGCCCACCAGGCAACGGCCGACTGCCCCTTGATGGCCACCCGCCGAATTGGGTAAACGAAGTTAAATACCAAGATACCAACGTACAGGGCAACTGACAATACGTACGGTGCAAGGGCGTGGCCATAGTTTGGCACGTAACTGTAATCCTTGTGCTTAATCGTCGTTGGTTCCGCAAACATGTCACTAGTCCGGTGGTTTGGCTTAATGTTGTTGATGGCCTTGGCACCCTTCCCCAGTTGGCTAGCAAGCTGGCCCGCACCGTTGTTCAATTGGGTGATCCCACTCACGAGGGCTGGTGAATTATCAACCAGTTGCTGGGTACCAGTCGCCAGCAGGTTGACCCCACTGATCAGACTCGGTACCTGGGCATTTAACTGGGCCAACGCACCGGCTAACTGGTTCGCCCCAGAGACCAGAGCGGGACTGTTCGCCATTAATTGGTTAGCACCAGCCGCCGCCTGGGCAACGCCAGCGGTGTACTGGCCAATACCACTATTGAGGGTGTTGGCCCCCGCCGCAGCACTGTCAACCCCACCGGTATACTGGTTAATACCACTATTCAAGGTATTAGCGCCGCTGGCCAACTGATTGGTGGCCGCGGTTAACTGACTCGAAGCTTCCCCGAGCGTCTTACCAGTACTCGTCTGCATGCTTTGTAAGCTGGTTTCCAGGTTAGCGGCCGCCTGGGCAACCTTCTGGGCATTGGCACCATTTTGGGCGACTGACTGGTCAACCGTCCCCTTCAGTGCGTTTACCTTGCCCTGGAGAGCACCGATCTGGCTTGCTAAATTGGCATTCCCCTGGTTGCTACTATTAGTCGTCGTAGTGGTATGACTTGAAGAGCTCGACATTGCCGACTGAATTGCTGACTTAGCACTGGCAATCTTAGCCTGGTCGTCGCTGCCTTCCTTACCCTGAACACCGTTTAAAGCAGCCAGGGCCGCATTCAACTGGCTGGAATTATCACTGCTACTACTATTAGTCGTCGTGGTCGAGTGACTATCTTGCTGAGCGGCCGCCTTCAAACTTCCCAGGGCGGAACTAATTTCACCCAGGGCTCCCGAAAGCTTCTGCATCTGCTGGGCACTCTGCGACATTGGTGCAAGGGCGGCCTTCAATTCGTTAGCGTTATTGGTAATTTGGTCAGACATCTGCCCCATTTGCCCCTGCAGCGTTGGCAACATGCTGTTTACCGTATTATTCAGCTGGGTGTTACCAGCCGCCAGTTGACCGGCACCAGCCCGCAGGTTCTCTGAATTACTGCTCAGTTGGTTCAAACCACTGGCGAGCTGACCAGCGCCGGAACTGAGCTGGCCCGAGTTAGCTTGCAGCAAGCCCAAGCCACTACCTAACTGGCTGACTCCGCCAGTATACTGGGCGATCCCTGCCGCCAGGGTCTGGCTCCCGCTGGCCAGTTGCTGCGCACCACTGGCTAACGGCGTGACTGCCATCCTTAGCTGCTGGACACCATCATTAACCTGGTAAACCCCCGCAACGTAGCGGTTAACGCCATCACTAAGGGTGACAATCCCATCGCTTAGCTGTTGGGCACCACCTGCGGCCTTGGTCATCCCCTTACCAACAACGCCGAGTTCTTTGAACATGGCAGTGGCATAGGCCTTGGTAACCTGGCCCCGGATCTCCCCATTTAGCTTAGTCGTTCCAATCTGGGTCATCACTTGCCCAATGTAGTTTAACGACCCGTTAGTTTCATAATGTAACTGCATCTTTTTCGGGTGCTTCTCCATTACGGTCGTGGCGTTCTCTGAAAAGTCCTGGGGGATCGTAATCACTGCGTAGTACTGACGGTGACTCAAACCGTAGTCCGCTTTCTTCTTTGAAACGATCTCCCACTTCATCTGGTGGTTTTTCTTAAGTTGGTCAACCGTTTGCTGACCAACAGCCATCTTCTTACCCTGGTATTCAACTGGAACATCCTTATTCACAACCGCAATTGGTAGGTTACGGGTGCTGCCGTAAGGGTCCCACACTGATTTCAGGAAGAAAATACTATATAAAAATGGTAATAGGCAAATTACGGATACGGATAATAGCAAAATATGATTATGAAAAAGATTCCGTAATTCGGCCTTAATCATCTTGCCCATTTTTGATTCTTCACCTCACTATAAACTTCATGATTAATTGGCAAGTGACAATACAGACTGCTTGGCAAAGTTAATCAATTCCTCGGTTGGAACATTGTAATTATTCTTTTGCCACCAGTAGAATGCCCCGATGATGGAGCCGCTGAAAACATACGCCATCATTTCGGGATTCTCTGAATGTTGTAAAGCCAAGATCACCGGATCAGAGGTCTTACCGTGCTTACAACGGTCCAAAATTACCTGGCTAAATATCTGCAGCATCTCCGTGTAAAGTGAACTATGGGAGTTACTAGAAGCCAGGTGCCGAATGATTTCCTTATGGCCATCAATGTAAAGGACGAACTGCTTAATCACATCCTCTTCTGAATCGCCTGAATCAGCAATTTGACTGATTTGTGCCCCCATCGTTTGTTCTAACAGGTCATACTTATCATTAAAGTACCGGTAAAAACTACTCCGGTGTAGTAATGCTTCATTACAAATCTGGTCGACCGTCAGGTGGTCAAACGAATTCTTCTGAAGCAATGCTAACAAAGCATTTTGAAAGTCACGAACGGTTCGCGTTACGCGCATCTTTGCACCTCCCCACTGTATCATTTTGACAATGAATAGTGTATACCGTTTGCTGGCAAGACAACAGAACTAATTATATATGTCAATTCCATAATAAGACAAATATATTAATATGTTTCAAAAAATTTCCCAGGAAATAAAGTCCCTCTCGGAAAAATATTTCAACCAGCCCGTAGCCGGGTGCTTGTTGTATGCTACAATTTAGTTAATGAACGAAGACTTATCGGGAGGCGGTTACCGTGAAAATTGAGAATGAGAAGTTTGGCACGTATGCAGGCCAAGACGTCATTAAGTATACGCTCACAAATGATAACAACGTCAGCATCAGTGTTTTAAACTTTGCTGGAATTTGGCAGTCGTATATGGTTCCTAACACCCGGGGTGGCCGGGTAAACCTACTATTGGGGGCCGATAACATTGAAGCCTACGTGAACCCGAAAAACGCCCCACTTTACGTTGGCCGAATCATCGGACGGTTCGGTGGCCGGATCGCCAAGGGGCAGTTTGACATTGATGGTGAGAGCTATCAAATCCCGGCCAACGAGGGTGAAAACACCCTCCATGGTGGGGCAAACGGCTTTAGCAACCACTTTTACGACGTTGCCACTAGTCAGGACCAAGACAAACTCCAGGTTATCTTAACCGCAACGATTGGCCCGGAAACTGACCAACTGCCCGGGCAGGAAACGATGAAGGTCACTTACACACTTGCCAGTGACAATAGCGTTACCATTGACTTTAACGGTCAAAGTGACCAAAAGACCCTCTTCAACCCCACTACCCACGCCTACTGGAACCTTTCCGGTGAAGCGGCAACCATCCAAGGGCACGTACTAACCCTCAACTCAACTTACCACCTTGAACTGGACGACGAAAAGATTCCCACTGGTCGTAAATTAGTTAACCGCAATACCCCCTTTGACTTCAGCCATCCCACGGTTATGGGGACGGCTTTGCAAGAGTTACAAGAACAAGGTGTCCCCGAAGGCGGCTTTGATGACATCTTTGTCGTCTTACCAAGTAACCGGCTGGCCCACGAGCCCGTCGCAACGCTAATGGATGCCGCTACCGGTCGTAAAATTAAAATGTATTCTGACCGTAACGGCCTCGTCGTGTACACTGCGAATGGCCAACATGCTGAAGGCTTTAACCGGCCGGCTGGTCAATGGTTTGCTATGGCGCTGGAGGGTCAAACCCTCCCCGACACACCACACCACCCTCAGTTCGGTGATGTTTCCCTCCGACCTGGCTACCCACAGCACTACCAAATTCGTTATGAATACTTTGCTTAAGAAGGGAGGATTCCAAAATGCACAAGAAGTTAACCAAGTCCAAGAACAAAGTGTTCCTCGGGGTCTGTGGCGGGATTGCCGACTACCTTGGTGTTGATCCTACCATGATCCGTCTGATCACCGTTGTCCTACTTGCATTCACCGGCTTTTTCCCGATTACCATCATTTACCTGGTTGCCGCGGCAATCATGCCAGATTATGGTGATAAGGGTGGCCACCAGGGTCACGACACCGTCGAAGGTGAATTTACCGAAAAAAAGTAGGATTTTCCCAATAAAGTAAAAAGAGCAGGCCTCCAGAATTTGCTTTGTCAAACTCTGGAGGCCTGCTCTTTAATGATCCCCCGCCTATTGTTCGTTTTCGCGTTTTCGGTACGCCACCTGGGCCGTTAACTTGTAATCAGCCGTGGTCATAATCGTCGAACCTCGGCGACCAGGAATTTTATTTGGCCCCGCCGTCACCGCCAAACCAGCCAAGTAAATCCGGTACTTTTGGTGGGCATCCCGGACATCGGTTAACCCGATCCGGATAATGTGCCCCACCGCCCGGCGTTCCATCTGGTTCAGGCCAATATAAATTTCTAAACGGTGGCGAAGTTTATCGTGAACCAATTCGAAGTATGGCGGCACTGACTCCGTATTCAACGCCTGGACCGGCTTTCCGGTTTCGTTATACTGGGCGATAATCTCATCATCGTCCATCCCATTAAAATCGTTAACGAAGATGCCCTCTTCTAGTAGTTGGTCGACAACCTTCTGCAGGTTACGTTGCTCGTAATCATCAATGGTAACCGCGGCCGGGATCGTGGTGTCACCGCTGAAAAGGCCGTTTGACTGGTTAGCAATCGCCGCTGTCCGGCGTGCTGACCGGGTCGCCGTTTTACTCCCGGTTGAATCAAAGTGCTGGCCGGTGATCTTGGCAAACTTCGGTGAAACAATATCAAAGCGTGACGCCTTACCCAAGAAATAATACACAAAGTTCAGGTAAATAAAGTAGGTAATTGCCACCATCGCCAAGCAGTATAGGAAGGCCCGCAACCAAACGTGGTTGGCAAATAAGCGGAAGGTAACGTACACCAAGTAGATATCCCCCGCCGTGGCGATCCCAATATAAATCCGACTCTTTAACTTAACATCCAGGTTAAAGTAGCTCAGTGATGAATTGATCATATCAAGGAAACTAAACATGGTAATTCACCGCCTCCTTATTGGTTTCCAGTTGTCGTCGCAGTTTGGCTTTGGCCAGAATTACCACTGTTCGTGCTGGTTCCACCATTACTGTTCGTTTGGTTACTCGTATTATCATTATTATTGTTGTTCGTAGTTTGGTTTCGTGTTGTGTTATCAGTGCTTCCTGACCGGGGGGTCGTCTGCGTATCATCCGTTGTCCGGTCATCATCACTGGCCGAACGCTTAGTCACCGAATTATCATCTTGGTCATCGGTACTAGTGTCCTTATCACTAATACTATGGATGTCATCAGATTCCTGATCAACTGGACGACGCGAGGTCGAAACAACTTTGGCCCCTTCCGACGTGTGGGTGGCCGTGTTTACCACGACGTTCGTAGCGCCTAGTGCCAACACTAGTGAGACTAACGCAAAGGGGGTCACTAGTGGTGGAATTTTTGCTGCCATTATGCATTCTCCTTTTCTCAAGCTATATAATAACCGATTTTACTGGATATAAATGTTAAGGAAGATTGAAATTTATTTTAAATGTTTTGCCCGACACTGCGCACAAATTCCCCGTAATTCAAATACGTGACCGGTGATTTGGGCGCCGGGGAGCTGGTGCTCATAATATTCCATGTCCAAGGGGGGCATCTGAATTTCTTGAACCCGCCCACAAATCTCGCAAATAAAATGGTGGTGGTGGGCCGTGTCGCAACGGTACTTAACCTGCATCTGGTCGTGATGTTGACGGAGTTCAACTAATCCCAGCCGTTCAAACTCTTTTAAATTACGGTAGATCGTGTCATGGCTAAGCCCGGGATAGGCCTGGCGAATAGCCTGGTCGACAACGGTAATGTCTTGATAATGCTGTGGGTCGGCACCAACCACTTTAACCATCATTTCCCGCTGCTTGGTCCAACGCAGGTGGTTGGCCCGTAATTTGGCCTTTGCTTGCGCAATTAACTTATTCAATTCGGACCACCTCCATTACTGAAGTATTTATTCTACCATACCAAAACTACTTTTGGTTAATAAGTTGCCCCAGTTTCTGCTTAGTGGTTACCCAATCATCATTAACAACCACCCTGGCAATCCCGACCAGCTCTTTAGGCAGACGCAAGTCGCGACGGTACTCGGGGCTCTTCAGCCGGGCCGCAATCGCTGCCTGGTGATCACCACGGTCACTCATCCGCTTGGCAAGGGCGGCTAGGTGACTAACCGTCAAGAAGATGACCGTTACCTGGTCACCAAGCGCTTGGTGGTAGGTAATGGCCCCCTGGGTATCCAAGACAATCACGTCATCTTGGCCACGCTGCCACCCCTCCGTAAGCCCCTCCCGTGAAGAACCGTACTGGGCCTGATCATAGGTCACGGATTCTAGGAGGTGGAGCTTCGCCATTGACGCCGCGGTTTCAAAATGGTAATCAACCCCATCGCGTTCGCCTGGTCGGGGCGGCCGCGTGGTGTGGGTGACGACCCGGTGCATATTAAAGTGCTCCCGAAGGTACTGGGCTACCGTTGTCTTGCCGGAACCCGCGGCACCACAAATCACATATACCTGTTTACTTGCCATTAGTCTGCCGTTAAGTGGTCATTGACCTGGTCCAAGAGTTGCTTCAAATTATCATAGGTTAATCGTTGCCGCGCGGCCTGGTAGCCAAACCAACCACAATTCTTAATTTCTGCGGCCTGCAGGTGAATATCTTCCTGGCTGGTTAAATCGGCTGTGAAGAGGGTCATCTGCTTGCGGTTACCATTGGGGAGGTCGTATTCGGTGTAGACCTTAAAACTGGTATCAATCGGCACTGTCAGTTGGGTCTCTTCTTTAATCTCCCGCGCAGCAGTCTCCTTTAGGCTTTCGTGACCTTCAACATGCCCCTTGGGAAAGCCCCAAAAGTGACCCTTGTTTTGACTCTCTAAGAGGAGATACTCCAGTCGGCCATTATTTTTCCGGTAAACCACTGCACCACTAGTTACTTCAATTGCCATTATCGAATCATCCTTTTAAAATTTGATTAATATTCTAATTGACTTTTAATCTTATTCCTGGGTATGATGGAACAAGATAATTTTGACTATATTATAGCAAAGGTGGTTTAAAGATGCGCTTTAACATTCTGCGGAAAGAAAGTCTTGATCGTTACTTGGGGGTCGACAAGCACTTCGTTAAGTCAATGACGGCGATTGACTTAATGGCCCTTGGAATCGGTGCCGTCATCGGCACCGGGATTTTTATTCTACCGGGGACGGTGGCCGCTAATGCAGCCGGACCGGGGGTGACCCTCTCCTTCCTATTTTCGGCCATTGTCTGTGCGTTAGCGGCAATGTGTTACGCCGAGTTTTCCTCCGCACTTCCGGTCGCGGGGAGTGCCTACTCATACGGAAACGTAGTCTTTGGCGAATTTTTCGGCTGGATTCTTGGCTGGGCCCTCGTCCTGGAATACATGCTGGCTGTCGCGTCGGTTTCTACCGGGTGGGCCGCCTACTTCAATTCATTCATCGCCAGTCTGGGACTTAAAATGCCCACGGCAATAGCGGGCCCCTTTGACCCGGACCACGGCACCTACGTTAACCTAGTTGCGATCATCATTGTCTTTCTCATCACCTGGATGCTTTCCAAGGGGATGCAGTCGTCAATGCGAATCAATAACATTGCCGTGTTAATTAAGATTGCCATCATCATCATCTTCGTATTGGTCGGCCTCTTCTTTATCAAACCGACAAACTACCACCCCTTCCTTCCCTACCACATGAAGGGGGTCTTTCACGGCGCAACCGTCGTCTTCTTCGCCTACCTTGGCTTTGACGCCGTTTCTTCTTCGGCTGCTGAAGTTAAGAACCCCAAGAAAAACATGCCACTAGGGATCATCGGAACCCTGGTAGTAGCCACCGTCCTCTACATGGCCGTTTCGGTCGTCTTAACCGGTCTCGTTAAGTACACGAAGCTTGACGTAGCCAACCCGGTGGCCTTTGCCCTTGAAGCGGTCCACCAGGAATGGGTTGCCGAACTCCTGTCCATCGGGGCCCTGGTCGGGATGTTCACGATGATGGTAACGATGATTTACTCTAGTTCCCGGCTAATCTACTCCATTGGCCGTGATGGCCTCCTCCCTTCTTGGTTAGCTAAGTTGGACAACCAGCACCACGTCCCCCAAGAAGCACTGTGGTTGGTTGCCACCATCATCGCCCTTATGGGAGGGTTTGTCCCATTGGACCAGTTAACCAGCCTGGTTAACATTGGGACCCTCCTGGCCTTTCTCTTCGTCTCCTTTGGAATTATCCCCCTGCGCCGCCGTAAGGACATTGGCAACAATGGCGGCTTTCAAGTGCCCTTGTACCCAGTCTTGCCGGTAATTTCGGGTCTGGCCTGCCTGGGGATGATGGCCATGCTCTCCAAGGAAACTTGGATTGGTGCCGGTATCTGGTTTGGCTTAGGGGTCATCATCTACTTTAGCTATGGCTACCGTCACAGCAAGCTCAACCAGGACCGTTAATTTCACAATCTCAATCAGGAATGACCGCGATAATTTGCGTCATTTCTGATTTTTTGTTACGGTGGTTATATTAATTTCACAAGGAGGAATCAATTTATTTGGTCCTAACTACGACCAAATACCCTATGAATAATACGAAAAAAGATTACAAAAAAGCACCAGTTTCCCGCGCCCACCTGGGCATGTTTCTCGCGTTGATCTTGGGGCAAATTGCCTGTGGCTACGCCTTAGGAATCAGCGGTACCGGACTCGCCCAGGCGCAAACCTATATCCACCTCAATAACCTCTGGGTCGGCCTGATCGGGGCCGGTAGCCTGATCGGTCTTGCCGGCAGTGCCCTCATGGGAAAAACCGCCGACCGTTTTGGCCGGAAGGGGATGCTGATGGTTAACATGTACCTTTTCTCGCTACTCTCAATACTCCAACTGTTTACAACTACCCCGTGGCTCCTACTCGTTATCCGGATCTTGATTGGACTCATGATTGCCATTGACTACACAGTCGGCAACGCTTGGTTAGTGGAATGGCTTCCCGAAAAAGTCAGTGGTCGCTTCCAAAGCCAACTAATTATTTACTGGACATTCGGCTTTATCGGCTCCTACATTGCGGGAATTTTAATTACCGGTTTCGGTTCACACAATTGGCAGGTCATCTTGGCCTCATCTGCCGTTCCGGGACTAATTACCGCCATTTACCGGAGTATCTACCGCCTACCGGCATCACCGAGTTGGACTGCCACCCACGTTGATAACCACCAGGCTCAACAGGTTATCCAAGAAAACCTCGGTAAAAAGTGGGGCCTATCGCATAAGCTCATCAAAAGCAAGGCTCCTGCGCAGATTTCGTGGACAGTTTTATTCACCAAGGAATACCGGCGCCAAACCCTTGTTGGGGGACTCTTTTACGCCTGCCAGGCCTTTGCTTTCTTCGGCATCAGTATCTTTTTGCCGATCCTACTAGCAAGCATGCAGCTGGGTAATGGTAACCTGTCCGGAATCATCTATAACGTCTGCGTGTTAATCGGGGTCCTACTAGGTTCTGTGGCCTTTAAGCGGCTCAGTCGCCGGACGATGCTGATCGCCACCTTCGCCTTGCCGGCCCTGGCCCTCGCTGCCATGATTCTTGGCAGCCGGTTAGCCGCTGGCATTCAAATTACCATCTTCGCCTTCTTTGCCGTCACCCTGTCGGCCGGGTTGGTGCTCGACTACCCCTACCCAACCGAGCTATTCGACATCAAGGTCCGGGCAACCGGGGTGGGAACTTGTATCACGATTAGCCGGTTTGGGGCGGCAAGCGGGACGTTCCTCTTACCGGTCCTTACCAACATCGGCGGTGCCCCACTAGCCATGATCGTTTGCATGGCGGTCCTCGCAATCGGTGCACTGATCTGCCTATTTTGGGCACCGGAAACGTCACCACGGTACCGCAATCAGCGTCAAGGACAACTAACTGAATAAAAATAAATGAAGCTGGAAAAAGCAGTAACGCACCCGGTAATTAACCCAGGTCGCCGAAAAGCTTATTTTCCAGCTTCATTTTTTAGTCACTTAGCAAACATCTTAAATTCAAGGAAGAGGTCGTTATAAACCCCAAGCGTCTTCAGGGGCAGGTCACGATACGTTTGCAGGTGACGCATCGTCTGGGCCGGTGGGTAAAAGGCTTGGTTGTCCACGACCTTCTTCGGCAATAAATGCTTGGCCGCCTGATTAGGGGTTGCGTACCCAACATAACGGGCGTTTTGCGCAGCATTTTGTGGTTTTAGCATAAAGTTCATAAAGGCATAAGCCGCGGCCTTGTTCCTTGCCGAGCGCGGAATCACCATGTTATCAAACCAAATATTACTCCCCTCACTGGGAACAACATAATGAAGGTGGTGGTTGACACTCATCATCTCCCGGGCATCACCAGAATAGGTTACCCCGACGGCTGCCTCACCTTGTTCCATATACATCTTCATTTCGTCCGCTACGATCGCCTTGACATTCGGTGTTAGGTCCTTCAACCGGTTCTGGGCCTGCTTAAGGGTCTGGTAATCAGTCGTGTTCACCGAATGGCCCTGCGCAATGAGGGCGATGGTAAATACATCCCGGGCACTATCGATCAGCATAAGGTTATTTTTTAGCCGGGGATTCCATAACTGCTGCCAGTGTTGAACATCTTGTTTGGACACCTTTTGGTCATTATAGATAATCCCCAGTGTCCCCCAAAAGTAAGGAACCGAGTAATGGTTACCCCGGTCAAAGGGCTGGTTAAGAAATTGGTTACCGATGTAGTGTAGGTTAGTCAAGCGCCGGTGGTCCAGTGGGGCCAACAAATGCTCCTTTTTCATCCGCTGCACCGTGTACTCACTTGGCACTACCAGGTCATAGTTGGTACCCCCCTGGCGAATCTTAGTCAACATGGACTCATTGCTATCAAAGGTCTCATAGTCAACCTGGTAGCCAGTTTCTTTTTCAAACTTGGTAATCAAAGCGGGGTCAATGTAGTCACCCCAGTTGTAAATGGTCAACAGCCGGTTAGACCCCTGACCATGTCGCCGGTTGAGGGCCACATTTCCTAGCGCGAGGGCTAAGCAGAGGACGAGGATGCCACTGATTACGGCCAGTAATTTTTTCATTGTGCATCCCCCTCCTTAACGGTAACTACCCGGTGACGCCGGCTACCGTGCTTGCTGATGAAGTAGTAGCCAACCACCAGGAGGAGGGAAACGACAAACATCAAAGCGGATAAGGCATTGATTTCAAGGTTAATTCCCTGCCGGGCCCGGGAATAAATTTCTACTGACAAGGTGGTAAAACCATTCCCCGTCACAAAGAAGGTCACCGCAAAGTCATCAAGGGAATAGGTTAAGGCCATAAAATAACCAGCCCAAATGCCGGGGGTTATCGCCGGTAACACAACCTGGGAAAAGGCCTGCCAGCGGGTGGCGCCGAGATCATAGGCGGCATCGACCAGGGTCGGTGACAGTTCATTAATTTTCGGCAGGACCATCAACACCACGATCGGGATGCAAAAGGCAATATGACTAAGCAGGACCGAGATAAAGCCCAGCTGGACCCCGAGCATGGTAAAGAAGATCAAGAAACTGGCTCCGATGATCACATCTGGCGAAACCATCAAGACGTTGTTGAAGGATAAGAGACTATTGCGCACCTTCCCGTGGGTATCCTTAATTGCCAGGGCCCCCAGCGTCCCAATGATAGTTGCCACCAATGATGCTAATAGGGCAATGATGATGGTGTTAAAGATAATCGTGATCATCCGAGTGTCTGCAAACAGGTCCGCATAGTGACGCAAGGAAAAACCGTGGTACTTTTCCATCGTCGTCCCCGCACTAAAGGAGAAGACCACCAGGTAGGCGATCGGCGCATATAAGATAATGAAGACCAGGGCCAGGTAGAGCCCCGACCAAGTTAAATGACGTTTTCTCACCAGACCCGACCTCCCTTCTGCTTTGCTTCACCGGTTACGAACATCACAATAAACATGGCAATAATGAGGATCACCCCAATTGTCGACCCCATCCCCCAATTCTGGGTCGTCAAGAAGTGCTCCTCAATTGCCGTCCCCAGGGTAATAACCCGGTTACCGCCAATCAGCCGGGTAATCATGAAGAGGGAGAGCGACGGGATAAAGACGGCTTGGATGCCGGCCTTGACCCCCGGCATCGATAGTGGCAAGACCACCTTCGTAAAGGTCTGCCACGAACTCGCTCCCAAGTCCTTGCTAGCATTAATCAAAGACGGGTTAATCTCCGCCAGGGAGTTAAAGATTGGTAAAACCATGAAGGGGATCTCAATGTAAGCCGCGACAAACATAAAACTGGCGTCTGTAAAGAGGAGCTGGTGACTCCCCAAACCAACAAACTGCAAAAACTGGTTGATCGAGCCGGTCCGGCTAAAGAGGCCAATAAAGGCGTAAGTCTTGAGCAGCAGGTTAATCCACGTGGGCAAAATTACCAGCAGGAGCCAGAACTGTTTGTTTGGTAGGTGGTTTAACACGTAAGCCGTGGGATAAGAAATCACGAGCGTAACAAGGGTAATTAAAAAGGCGTACCAAACCGAGTTAAAGGTCATCTTCAAGTAGACGCTTGACGTTAGGTAATCTGCATAGTTGCCTAATGTCAGGTGCCCACTGATGTCAAAGAAGGACTGGTAAAAGATCAACACCAGGGGGGCAACAACAAAGAGAACAATCCACAGCGCATAGGGAACGATAAAAAGTGTTTTCTGCCGCATTAGTCGTCCTCCTCGTAACTATCCAATCGGGCATCAAAATCGTCCTCGGTTTCGTTATAGCGCATCACGTGAATATCTTCGGGGTCAAAACTAATTCCGACCTTGGCACCGACCGTGGTCTTGTGGATAGAGTTGATCTTCCACGTGTGGCCCCGGACATCGTGGACGGTAATTTGATAATCCACGCCCCGAAAAAGTTGGGTGTCAACGGTCCCCACCAGTTGGCCCTCCTCTACGTTGGTAATGTCTAAGTCTTCAGGCCGGATTACCACTTCTACCCGTTCGTTAGGTTTCATCCCCGCGTCCACACACTCAAAGTCCTGACCATTGATTGACACCAGGTAATCGGCCTTCATGATTCCGGGAACGATGTTGCTTTCACCGATAAAGTCAGCAACAAAGTGGTTGAGCGGCTCATCATAGATATCAACCGGAGTCCCACTCTGTTGGATCGTCCCGTCGTTGATAATCATGATCTGGTCGCTCATGGCCAGGGCCTCTTCCTGGTCGTGGGTAACAAAGATAAAGGTAATCCCCAGTTTACGCTGCAGCTGGCGAAGCTCCGTTTGCATCTGCACCCGCAATTTGTGGTCCAGCGCCGACAAGGCCTCATCAAGGAGGAGGACCTTGGGTTCATTGACGATTGCCCGGGCAATTGCTACCCGCTGGCGCTGACCACCGGACATCGCCGTAATCTCCCGGTCACCATAGCCGTCTAGTTGAACCAACTTTAGTGCAGCAGCGACCTTTTGTTGGATTACCGCCTTCTTTAGCCCCTTGATCTGCAAACCAAAGGCCACGTTTTCGGCAACATTCATGTGGGGAAAAAGCGCGTAGTCTTGAAAGACCGTATTAACCTGCCGCTGGTTTGCCGGCACGTCATTGATCCGTTGGCCGTCAAAGAGGATCTCACCGCCCGTCGGCTGGTCAAAACCCGCAATTAAACGGAGGATGGTCGTCTTCCCCGACCCAGACGGTCCTAGCAAGGTGTAGAACTTTCCCGCCTCAATTTCAAAGTCAATGTCTTTTAAGACCACGTTATCACCAAAGCGTTGACTAACGTGGCGAAATTCCATCAGTTTGTTCGTCATTGTCATCCCTCACTACACTGTAATTTACGCACCTAAATTATACCGTTTATTAGACCAAAAGTCGGCCCCGAAAGCCGTAAAATCCCCAAAAGTACTTATAAGAGTGCGATAATAAAGGGGAACGAGAATTTAGAATGGTGAGGTGTGTCCTATGAAGATTAACCAATTTAGTATCGCTAAGACCAACCCGCAGCAAAAGAGGGCCGAATTAAAGACCCTGCGCCTGCTCAAGGGGGACGAAGAAGACCAACTTAGTCCAGCCACCCTGTTTGAAACCCTGCTGACCCGGACCCACTTGGCAGTTGACAGTCCCATCACCAGCAAGGAATGGCTGCACGACCTGTTAGCAACCCCTGACCAGGCCCTCGATGACTGGCTAGCCGCCAAGCCGGCGCTAACCACCGCTGTCTTCTACCGGGTGGCTCTGCAACTACTGGACTTTGAGCCGGAAATCGACTTTCAGCTAGACCAGCCGGTGACGGCCTGGCAAGACTTTAACCTGGCAATGGTGGATACGACTAGCTGGACCAGTTCAACCGTCACCGACGCCTTTTACCTGCTCCTCAACACCCGGGGCAAAAATGGCCAGTCCTGGCTCGACATGCTGACTGCCCACGGTTTTCTGACCTGGACCTACCAGCTTCCAGCGGACCAAAAGCCAGTCCTCTTTAATGGCAAGCCGGTGGCCTGCTATGACCCCCACGACTTTATCCGGGAAGTCGTTTACGTGGAGACCGACCTTGATACCGACTTTGACGGCCATGCTGACCTCATGAAGGTTGAAATCATGCGGCCCCGGGAGTCCAACCTTAAGAAGGTCCCGGCAGTCTTTACCGCCAGTCCTTATAACCAGGGGACTAATGACGAATGGGGCGTCAAGGCCACCCATGACGTTAACCGGTCCTTAACACACAAGGACGCCGGTGTCGTTGCCCCGGATGAAGAGCATTTTCCAACCCACTTTGCCTACCATACCGTAACGGGGACAGCCCAGCGGGCAACCGAAACCTTCTCTTCGACACCAGCTTACACCCTTAACAGCTACCTTGCCGTCCGGGGCTATGCAGTCGTCTACGCTTCGGGGATTGGCACCAAGGACTCTGATGGCTTTCAGACCTGTGGTTCACCCGAACAAACGGCTTCAATGAAGGCCGTGGTGGAATGGTTACACGGTGACCGCCGGGCCTTCACTGACCGGCACAGCGGCGCAACCATCAATGCTAACTGGTGTAATGGTAACGTTGCGATGACGGGTCGGTCTTACCTTGGCACCCTCGCTACCGCGGTGGCGACCACCGGCGTTCCCGGTTTAAAGGCAATCATTTCCGAAGCTGCCATTTCAAGTTGGTACGATTACTACCGGGAAAATGGCCTTGTCCGCGCTGCCGGGGGCTTTCAGGGTGAAGACGCCGACACCCTAGCCGACGAAACCTTCAGCCGGACAAAACGACCCGCTGACTTCCAACGGGTTAAGGGCCGCTACTTACAGTACGTTAGCCAAATGGCCCAAGCCATGGACCGCCAAACTGGTAACTATAACGACTTCTGGGCCGCCCGGAATTACCGTCCCCAGATTGGCAACATCAAGGCCGCGGTCATGATGGTTCATGGACTAAACGACAATAACGTGGAACCAAGTAACGTAAAGGCGCTAGCGGACGGCCTTGCTAAGCTGCCGGTAACCAGCAAGTTGATCCTCCACCAGGGACAACACATCTACATTAATGCCTTCCAATCCCTCGACTTTTCTGAGATGGTCAACCTCTGGCTAGCCAATAAACTCCTGGGAGTCGACAACCATGCGGATGACCTTCTTCCCGACGTCCTGGTCCAATCCAATACGACACCCGAAACCTGGCACAGCTATGACCAGTGGACGGCCGGCAAGGAAACCACCTACTACCTTAGCGGCAGCCACCTAACAACCTCCCCGAACCCCCGGACTGATGTGCAATCATTTAATGACCACCAGTCGGCCGGCGACTACACAGCGTGGTGTCAATCACCGGCTAAGTGGCAGGCAGCCCTGTACAAGGATGACGGAAAGTTTAGTCGTCACTTTATCAGCGCCCCCGTAATCAGTGACCAGCTCCTCCGGGGAACCCCCCATCTTACCGTCCAAGTAGCCTCATCAGCTGACCACGGTCTTTTGAGCGCCGAACTAATCGACCGGGGAAGTGACAAACGTTTAACCACCTCACCAATCATTATGAACCGGGGTGGTTTACCACTGGGCTACCACTGGCAAGCCGATGACCTCCGCGAATTCCGTTTACAAAAGACGGCCACCGACTACAAGGTGATCAGCCACGGTCATATTAACCTCCAAAACCGTCATGACGCCCGGCATGTTGACGACTTGTTCGCCGGCCAATTAGTGACCGTCAACTTCGACCTCCAGCCTATCTTTCACCAGCTGGTCGCGGGCCACCAGCTAGAGTTAATCATCTACGCTACCGACTATGGGTTCACGCTGCGTGGCAACGAGGACATCAGCTACCGCCTGCCGGTCCAAAACGCCCACCTAACGATTCCGGGTGTTTCCCAACTCTAGTCCCAACCCGTTCTCTTCGCTTTTACGCTTGATTTGCGGTAAAATTGTAATTATTCACTTAATTAAAGTGTAAGAAGGAGAGAATGAGAAATGGAAACTGGCACAAAAATTATCACGCTCGATAATGGTTACCACCTCTGGACCAATACCCAGGGTGAAGGTGATATTCACCTGCTTGCCCTTCACGGCGGCCCCGGTGGTAGCCACGAATACTGGGAAGATACGGCTGACCAGTTGAAAAAGCAGGGGTTAAACGTCCAGGTTACGATGTATGACCAGCTAGGCTCCCTGTATTCAGATCAGCCCAACTACGACGACCCCGCAATCGCCAAGAAGTACCTAACCTACGACTACTTCTTAGACGAAGTCGACGAAGTTCGCCAAAAACTGGGTCTCGACAACTTCTACCTAATTGGCCAAAGCTGGGGGGGCCTGTTAGTCCAGGAATACGCCGTTAAGTACGGTCAACACCTCAAGGGGGCCATCATTTCATCGATGGTTGATGACATTGATGAGTATGTTGAACACGTCAACGCACTTCGGGAAAAGACCCTGCCGGCAGACGCTGTGGCCTTCATGAAGGAATGCGAAGCGAAAAACGACTACAGCAACCCTAAGTACCAAGAATACGTTCAAGTGATGAACGAACAGTACGTGGACCGCAAGCAACCGTCAAAGCTTTACCACATCAAGAACCTTGGTGGGGACGCCGTCTACCATGTCTTCCAAGGGGATAATGAATTCGTGATTACCGGAAAGCTTAAGGATTGGCACTTCCGCGACCAACTTAAGAACATCAAGGTACCAACCCTATTAACCTTTGGGGAACACGAAACAATGCCACTGGCCACCGCCCGGACAATGGACAGCTTGATTCCTAACTCACAACTGGTCACGACGCCCAACGGTGGTCACCACCACATGGTTGACAACCCGGACGTTTACTACAAGCACCTAGCGGACTTTATCCGCGCAGTGGAAAACGGGACATTCAACAAGTAATCTTAAAATCTAGGGGCTGTGACATAAGTCCCTTATATAGTTGAAAATGCTGCAGCACAGTACACGAAGGGCCTTTAGTGTTCGGATTCTCCGAACGCTAAAGGCCTCTTCGTGTTTCTTAAAGGCTAGCTGCGCGTCAACGGGGGCGTGAAGACGAAGTCATAAATGACTTCTGTCACGCTCCCATTTATCTGCCGTACCACCTTCACCCTAGCTGAAATTAAAGAAAGCATAAGCACCCCCAATTTTTTGCTTAAAAATCTCTTAATCCCGCTAGGTCAAGCCAGCGAGTATGGTAGGATATTATTAGTAAGTATCACCAGATTGGAGGGGAACACCGCATAAACAATAAAGCTACACTCACCACCCGCTGGACAACCAGCCCGTTGTAATGTTGCTTTACTATTATATTGAGGATAAGTAAATGAAAAAAGCATACCAATTAACTACTGCGGAATTGAAAGAACAAAACCACCTACAAGAATTGACCACTGGTTTAACCAGCCAGGAAGCCCACCAACGGCTGGCGGCTAACGGTAAAAACATTTTAGAAGTTAAGCCCACCCCCAAGTGGAAAATTTTCTTGCGGCAGTTTAATAACATTGTTATCTACATCCTACTAGTTGCCGCCCTTTTGACGGTCTTAATCGGTCACTACACCGATGCCATCGTTATCATGGCCGTGGTCATCTTGAACTCGCTAATCGGCTACTTCCAAGAGACTAGCGCTGCCAACGCACTGGCTAAGATCCAGGAAATGATGGCCCAGCACGCGACCGTCTATCGGGACGGCCAACGCCAAGATGTCGATGCTGCAGACTTAGTTGTCGGCGACGTCGTCTTCCTAGAAGCCGGGGATAACGTTCCAGCAGACCTCCGAATTGTCTCGGCCGACAATCTCAGGATTGAAGAATCCACCCTAACCGGTGAGACCAACTCAGTAATTAAAACCGACGAAGCGTTAACTGACGACGACGTTCCTCTCGCAGACCGGGTTAACATGGCCTACTCTTCAACCTCCGTAACGAGCGGGAGTGGCCTTGGAATTGTCGTCGCCACTGGTGAAAATACGGAAATCGGTAAAATTTCACAAGAGGTTGCCCAAATCAAGCCAAAGAAGACCCGGCTCACTAAGGAAATTGACCGGGTGGGAACCGTGGTTTCTTATATCACCATTATTGGCTCCGTGATCATCTTCATCATCGGTTTTTTCCTCCAGATCTACTCACTACCGGCATTGGCCCTCGCCGTAGTGGCCATGCTTGTGGGATCAATTCCTGAAGGGTTACCGGCAACGACTTCCGTCATCCTGGCCTTTGGTGTTTCCAAGATGGCCAAACGCTATAAGGCCATCATCAAGTCGATGCCGGCGGTTGAAACCCTGGGCTCGGTCGACGTTATTGCTACCGACAAGACAGGGACCCTAACGAAAAACGAAATGTCTGCCATCGAGCTTTGGTCAGGTGACCGCCACTACACCGTTACCGGGACTGGTTACGCACCTACCGGTGAGATCTTATTGAACAATCAATCAGCCACCCTGGATGACCAGTTAAAACTCCTGCTCGAAGCCGGCTTCCAGGCCAACGATACGGTGTTAACCCAAGAAGATGGCAAGTGGTCCATCAATGGTGAGCCAACTGACGGGGCCTTCTTGACCCTGTACCGAAAGGCATTAGGTGTTGATTACCATTCACCGTATGAGCCACAAGACATCCTCCCATTTGACTCCGATTACCGTTACATCGCCGAACTGACTAGGAACACTGATAATGGTCAGCAGGTCATCTTCGTCAAGGGTTCCCCGGACAAACTATTCGAGATGGCAGCTAAGGCAGACCCTAACTTTAACTTAGCCAAGTGGCAACAACGGGTTAACGATTGGTCACGAGAAGGGAAACGGGTCATTGCCCTGGGTTATCAAACCGTTACGGGTGAGAGCCTACTTGAGGTTGAACACGACCACCTCTACCGTGGTATTCACCTGCTGGGCTTAGCTGCCCTCCAAGATGCCCCCCGTGAAGAAGTGATTACAGCATTAAAGACCATGAACCAAGCTGGGGTGGCCGTTAAAATGATTACCGGTGACGACCCCCAAACGGCCCGGGCAATTGGTCAACAGTTAGGCCTGGCGCCTGGCGAAATTCATGCCATCACTGGTGCGGAGTGGGATAAGCTCTCCACGACTGAGCAAGCCGCCGCCGCAAAGCATAACCAGGTTTTTGCCCGGACAACGCCGCAAAACAAGCTGGAAATTGTTAACGCCCTCCAGCGCGACCAACTAGTAACCGCCATGGTTGGTGATGGAGTTAACGACGCTCCCGCCCTGAAACAAGCCGATATCGGTGTAGCCATGGGGATTAAGGGGACCGACGTTGCTAAGGACGCTGCCGATATGATCCTCGGCGATGACAACTTTGCCACGATGGCCGCGGTCATTGAGGAAGGACGCCGGATCTATGACAACATTAAGAAGAGTATCCTCTTCTTACTACCGACCTCGTTTGCGGAAGGTCTCGTGGTGGCCTTCTCAATTCTGACGGCCCAACAGGTGCCACTGCAACCTGTCCAATTGCTCTGGATCAACCTGGTCGCCGCCATCACCATCCAGTTTGCCTTCGTCTTTGAAAAGGCTGAACCAGGCTTGATGAAGCGGGCACCACGGCCGGTTACCTCCCGGCTGATGGGCCGGCACGACCTGGTTCAAATGGGATACGTCGCTGCGCTGATGGCCATCTTCGCCCTGGTTTCCTTTGACTGGTTCACCGGCCACGGCTCTAGTGCTTTGAACGCAACCACCATGATGATCAACGTGATTATCATTAGTAAACTCTTCTACTTTTTCAGCATCCGAACCGACCATTACGCCCTCGGCCAAGTATCAACCATCACCAGTAAGGCGTGGAGCGTCATCGGTATAATGCTGGCCTTCCAGTTAATTTTGACCTACGTACCGTTCATGCAAGAGGCCTTCCACGTTACTGGAATTAGCATCACCGAATGGCTAGCGGTCATTATCTTCTCGGCCTTAATTATGCTGGTTGCTGAATTTGATAAGTGGATTCGTACAAGAAAGGAAAGATAAAATGTCGCAGATTAATACGTTTATCTTCGATATTGATGGTACCCTAATTGATACCTTTGACATGTACATGCCCGCAATGATCGAGACGCTGCGTAAGCATGGTTACCACGTTGCCCCCCAAGACGAGACCGCAACGATGAAACGCCTGTTTGGAATTACCGGAGCGGATTCCCTTAAGCTCTTCGGCGTCCGTCCTGATGAGATTACCGCTCTCCAGCAAGAGTGGTTCCACCTCTCCTACCAACGGGAAAACCGGGTTAAAGTGTTAGACCACATTCCCGAAGTCCTCGCCGACTTAGCTGCCGTCAAGGGAAACCGGCTCGGGGTAGCAACTTCCAAGCTCCGGTCTGAATACGACCACTTTGCCAATCAATACGCGTTTACCAACCTGTTTGATGTGGCAATCACTTCTTCCGACACCCGCAAGCACAAACCCGATCCTGAGCCGATCCTGGCAGCGGTCGAACGCCTGGGCGCCCGTCCGGACCAAGCAGTTTACGTCGGTGACACCATCAACGACTTGCGCGCTGCCCAAGCCGCCGGTACTAAGTTCGCCGGAGCACTGTACGGGTCTGCCAACCCGAATGAAATTAAAGACGCGGACTACCCACTGGTAACCCCAATGGACCTACTGAAGATTTAATCTTGTAAGATGGTCCTTAGCTTGGTAATATTTCAATAAACAACGGAGCTGTGGCCCTGGTTGGCACAGTCAACAAGAGCCTCTAGCGTTGGAAAACGATCCAAACGCTAGAGGCCTCTTCGTTCTTAAATAGTCATCCCTTTAACAAGGAGTAAATTACAATGACATTTTATGCAGAAAGCTATTTTCTTCACCAATAACAATTGACCAGCATCGTTAATTACTCGGTCATTATCATCTTACTCCTTTTGATTATCTTCAACGCCAGCCGCTACCTCCACCACCAGTTGCGGACCCGGAACCGGGACCTTGGAATCATCTTCTTTCTCCTCTTGCTAATTTTCACGAGTCTGCAAGTTACCAACCTGGAAAAGGACTTCAACCAACATTCCCAGTCTCTGCAAATGCAGCCGTTTATTAAAGCCATTGCCCGTGACAACGGCCTAAAATCCCATCAGTTAGCGTGGTCAACTCAACCACGCTAACTGATGGGATTTTAGTTCGTTTTAAAGGTCGTGACTACCGGGTAAACATGAGTCCTAGCGGTGATAACTACACGTTAACCCGCGCTCACGTGGTTAACCATACCGTCAACGTACAAAAGTAAGGAGGAGATTGGTGATAGATTACGGTTTAATTACCATTAAGTTTGTTTTAGGCATGGTTTGCCTTATCTTTCAAATTAACATCCTCGGTAAGGGCAACCTGGCACCAACCTCGGCTATTGACCAGGTACAAAACTACGTCCTCGGGGAGATTATCTATAATAGTGACATCACCGTCCTCCAGTTCGTGATGGTTCTCTTGATCTGGACGTTAATTGTCTTCGTCGTTAAGTTTGCGAAGGAACATAACCACGTGGTCCAAAAGGTGATCGATGGCCAACCCCGCCTCCTCATCAAAAACGATCTGAAAATTACCTAGCATAATAATCCAAAAGGCGAAACGGGAAAAAACACTAGGGTGCGCTTTTTTTCTGCAATTAATGTGTAATATTTAGAAACCCGGTTTGTAAAATTAAGTTAGAAAAACAAAAAAGCCATTTGTGATAGACTT
>DHKFJ23503__coassemble_596_pt1 | contig 40295 bp, 34 predicted proteins | sample DHKFJ23503__metabat2_low_PE_016 | metagenome-assembled genome bin DHKFJ23503
ATCACAAATGGCTTTTTATTTTTCTAACTTAATTTTACAAACGGCGAATAAAAAAGAGGGCCAAAACGGCCCCCTTCAAGTATTTTAAAAATGTGCTAACTACTTCTTGTCAACCTCGTGACCACCAAAGCCGTTCCGCAGTGCGGCAACGACCTTACCATCGAAGGTGTCATCTTGCATAGACTTGAACCGGGCACATAATGCTTCGTAAATAACTGGCGTTGGTACGTTGTGGTCCATAGCATCAGCAATCGTCCAGTGGGCTTCACCACTACTGTGCATCCGTCCTTGGATCTTGTCCAGGTGTGGATCCTTTTCAAAGGCCGCCTGGGCCAATTCCATCAGCCATGAGCGGATAACGGAACCATTGTTCCATAACTTAGCAACGGCAGCGTTGTCGTAATCAAAGTCGGATGCCTCCAGGACTTCGAACCCTTCACCGATGGCTTCCATCATCCCGTATTCAACACCGTTGTGGACCATCTTTAAGTAGTGGCCAGAACCGGCCTTACCAGTGTAAAGGTAACCATCCTTTTGGGAAATTCCTTCAAAGAGTGGCCGAATCCGTTCAAAGACTTCCTTATCATCGCCACCGATCATAAAGTTACCGCCTTCGAGGGCCCCACGCCAACCACCGGAAGAACCACAGTCAAAGAAGTGGATCCCCTTTTCAGTCAGCATCCGGTTGTGCTTCAGTGAGTCCTTCCAGTAGGTGTTACCACCATCAATCACAACGTCATCAGCCGATAACTTAGCGGCTAATTGTTCCATCGTTGCATCGGTTGGCTTACCAGCCGGAACCATCACCCAGACCGTCCGTGGTGCGGTAAGCTTTTCGATCATTTCGTCTAAACTGAAAGCAGTTTGGGCACCGTATGAGCCGGCTTCCTTAACCGCATCCTGGTTTAAGTCAAAGGCAACCACGTCATTATCGTTACGCAACATATTTTGAGCAAGGTGGATACCCATCTTTCCCAAACCAATCAATCCAATTTGCATTAAAATTCCCTCCTGTTATTGGCAGTCTCATCGGGAGAAATGCAAGCCCCCGATAAGTGAAAAAGCTAATAAAAGGGCTTTCATAATAATAAAAAACCCTTAACTAATTACCAGTTAAGAGTTTCGCACGTTTTCATAAATTAGTCAATTATTTATTTTCTTCGTCATCCTGTGGAGCTGCACTCGCCGAATCGGCCGCTTGGTCATCCGCAGTTGATTGCTCAGCAGCAGACGCATCAGTGTCACTTGCAGCACTTGCCGGTTGCTCACTAGCTTGACTCGGGGCTGCTTGCTCAGCACCAGCACGTTTAACCACCCGGGCAATTGCAACCATATCAAAGGTCAGGTAAATTCCTTCACAGTCCAGGGTCACCGTCCGGTCGTCCTTGTTAACTGTATCAACCTTCCCGTGCAAGCGACCAATAGTAACCACTTCATCACCCTTGTGAAGCTCGTTCATCATTTCCTGGTGTTGCTTTCGTTGCTTTTGCTGTGGCCGAATCATGAAGAAGTACATCAAGGCAACCATCAAAACGATCAAGATGATACTTGAGTAGCCCCCAGCATTACCAGAAGCGGCCCCCAGCGTTAAGAAGTTCAAACTATTCACGATTTTTTCCAGTCCTTTCCAAAAATCTCTTTATTAACTGTACCAAACTTTACCGTAAAAAACCACTGCCACTAACCTAATGACCGTGCGGCTGCCCACTGGGCAACCTGACCAGTGGTAATCGCCTGCTGAAGCTCTGTAACAAGGTGGTTTAGTACAAATAGGTTATGGACCAGCAAGAGGCGGGTTGCCAATGGCTGGTGAGCTAATACCAACTGGTGCAGGTAGGAACGACTGTAACCAGCCTGGCACGTTGGACACTGGCAGCCCGTTACCAGCGGGGTCGAGTCATTCGCCAGGTGTTCTTTAATAAGGTGCAACCGTTTAGTTCCCATCAATGCAACCCCGTTTTCAGCAGCCTGTCCGGCGCAATCACTATCAACGAGGTCCATCCCGGCCATTATTGCCAAGAGGGCTTGTTCAATGGAGCCCGCAGTTGGCAAGTAACGGAGGCCCGCCGCCGGTAACATGGTTGCAACTGTCTTTACTATCCGGGTCTGTTCAGCCAGTTTTACGTCCGGGTCAACTCCAGCAATGCAGTAACCAAATGGCGAATGAGCAACCGCCGCTTGAACACTGGCCTGGCGAACCCGTTTAAGCCCCCCACCGACTACCGCCGCGAGCGTGCCTTGGGGCCATTGGTCAGGCAGCCAGGCTGCAGTCTGTTGGCCAGCGGCTTGCAGGTCATCAACCGGTGCATAGTAATTTTCCCACCGGTCAAAGGTTGTCTTCAAGTCACAACCGAGCTGATCTTGCCACGCGAGGGCGGTAACCGGCGTATAACGTTTTTGCTGGCCCGTCTGGGGGTCATGGAAACTGACCCCGTCTTTTTTCCGTCCCCGCGGTTTTGCCCACCGGTAAGCCTGCTCAGCACCGGCGGTTCCGACAACCAGGCCGGACCACTTAATGCGGTCATGAAGGTCACTAAACTGGGGGTGGCTCCCCTCACCAGCTGTCAACCAGTAGGGCAATGCTGCCTGCTTAACCGCTGTGACCCCCAGCTCCTGTAGTTCCGGACCCGTCAAGGTCGCAGTGACCTTCCCGGTCTGAACAAGTAGGGGGGTTGTTAACTGACGATTGCCAACCGTCAGGCGACCATACCGGGCGGCCTGGTCCTGCTTGACCAGGCGAAAAGTTACTTCTTTTACCATTTACTTTTCCCCGCTTTCTGGGTAGGTAATTCCCAAGTGTTGATAGGCGGCTGGTGTAACCACCCGCCCCCGCGGTGTTCGTGTCAGGTAGCCAATTTGAATCAGGTAGGGCTCATACATTTCTTCAATCGTATTGGTTTCTTCACCAATGTTAGCCGCAATTGTCTTTAGGCCCACTGGTCCGCCCTGGTAAAAGTTGATCATCGTCAATAAGATCTTACGGTCAACCTCATCCAAACCATGGCTATCAACCTGCAATAGGTCCAGGGCCTGTTTAACCGTCGCAAAATCAATCTGCGACTTATGTGCCACCTGGGCAAAGTCACGAACCCGTTTAAGCAAGCGGTTCGCAATCCGTGGTGTCCCCCGCGAACGCAACGCTAGCTCATGGGCGCCCTCATCGGCAACCTTGGTATTAAAAATTCGTGCGGACCGGAAGACAATCTGCTTTAACTCATCCGTGGTGTAGTAGTTCATGTGCTCGACAATGCCAAATCGGTCGCGCAGGGGGGCCGAAAGCATCCCCGCCCGCGTCGTCGCCCCGATCAAGGTAAACGGCGGCAAGGGAAAGTGGACCGGGTGAGCTGTCGGTCCTTCACCAACCACAATGTCAATATAATAATCCTCCATGGCCGAATAAAGCATTTCCTCAACCACCTTGGGCAGGCGGTGAATTTCATCGATAAAGAGGACATCGCCAGGCTGGAGCTCATTTAATAACGCCACCAGGTCACCGGGCTTTTCGATAGCCGGGCCACTAGTGGTCTTAATATTGACCGCCATCTCATGGGCAATTACCATTGCCAGGGTGGTTTTACCCAGGCCGGGCGGTCCATAGAGCAACACGTGGTCAAGGGCTTCTTCCCGCTCCCGGGCGGCCTTGATGTAAACCGCGAGTTTATTTTTTAGCTGCTCCTGACCGATATACTCCGCCAAAGTCTGTGGACGCAGGGTCAGTTCAATCTGTGCTTCACCCGCGTCTTGTGGTTTATCGGACAGGATACCATGATTTTTTTCGTCCACGTTACCCCTCCTTTCTAGCTTAGCAGGCGTAGTGCTTCCCGAAGGTATTCATCGGTCGTCCCCTGCTGATCGTCAAGCTCTTTTTTAACCTTCTTAACCTCGCGCTCTTTGTACCCTAAGGCCTTAAGCGCCGCCAGGGCATCGTCTAAGGCCGGGTTAGTATCTGAAGTTGTCTCCTGGGCAGGGCTAAATAAGTCGCCACCAGCAGTACTAGCTAGCTTATCCTTGAGGTCCAAAACAATCTGGGAGGCCGTCTTCTTACCAATTCCCGGGAACTTCGTCAGGTAACCAATGTTATTACTTGCGATTGCATCCACCAGTCCTTGGTGGTCCGGGTTGGCTAAAATCGCCAGGGCACTTTTCGGGCCGATCCCCGAAACATTAATCAGCTGCATAAACAGTCGCTTTTCCGCCTGGTCAACAAAGCCAAACAATGCAATATTATCATCACGAACCGCCTGGTAAACGTATACCCGGACCTTAGTGGTAGGGTCTTCTTGAAAGCGGTAAGGGTTCGCAACCAACAGCTTATAGCCCACTCCATTCACGTCAATTACAATGTATTGGGGGGCCACAATGCTAATCATTCCAGTCAAGTATTCATACACGTTCGGGTAACTCCTTTACAGTTAAAATTCATGGTCATCAAAGTCATCAGCATATGGCACGTGTGACTCTTGAATCCGCTTAAACATCTTCTCCAGGTCCCGGTCGTTAAAGTGAACCGTCACCGGCCGCCCGTGGGGACAATTAAAGGGATTTTCACACTGGGGAAGGCGTTTCAACAATGCCCGTGCCTCACGGTCATCCAGGTGGTGGTTAGCCTTAATCGCCCGCTTACATGACATCATAATTGCCGTTTTCATCCGGAATTCACGGACGGTTAACTTGCCATCTTTAATCAGCCAGTCAATCATTTCCTTAGCGGTGTCCTCTTCTTGCCCCTCCTTAAACCAGGTCGGGTGGGACCGGAGGATGAAGCTGTTTTGGCCAAAGGGCTCCAGGTGCAGGCCGACGCTTTCCAAGACCGCCACGTGGTTACTAATGTTCATCGCGTCGACGGTCGAGTAATTCAACACCAGCGGTACCAAAAAGGTCTGCTGGTCCGGGCTGACCTGGCCAATCTCTTTTCGGTAACGCTCGTAGTTAATCCGCTCCTGAGCGGCGTGCTGGTCCACGATGTAGAGGCCATCACTGGCCTGGGCCAGAAGAAAGGTCCCCTGGAGCTGGCCAATGTATTGCAGGTTGGGGAACCGGCCCGCCGCGGTATCGCTCTTATCGTGGACATCTAATTCAACGTTGGTCGGTTTCGCCGGGGTCGGCGCTACCGGGGTCCCCTCTTCAAATAGGGGCAGGTGGCCCTCATTTTGGTACCGGGCATCAAATTCCTTTATCTGTGGCGAATCTAGCTCACTTGCCCGGTGAATAATAACCGGCGCACTCAACTGGCTATCAACCGTATCGGCAGCCGCATGGTCAACCGCCTGGTCCGAATGCTTTTCTGTGGTTGGCACCGGGGACGGGGCAGGCTGGGCAACCGTATAAGGCTGGGCAGCCTCTTGTAGACGTCGGTTTAAGTCCGCGACCACCTCTTCATCCGGCTGGGGGCCAAAATCAGCTGCTGGCACGTCGGGGATCAAGTTTTCCTGGGCAATCCGCTGCCGAATTGTCTGTGAAATCAACTTAGCTAACTGGGGTTCCTTGCTGAGCCGGACCTCACGCTTTGCCGGGTGGACGTTTACATCAACCAACACGGGGTCCAGGTCAATATTAATCACCGCGATCGGGTAGCGACCAACCATGAGCTTTGATTCATAGCCCTGAATAATCGCCTTGGTCAGTTCAAAGTTGCGAATGTAACGGTGGTTAATCGTGATCGTAATGTACTGGCGTGATGCCCGGGTCAATTCAGGCAAGGAAACAAAGCCGCTAACCGTAAAGTCAGGGTCGCTTCCTTGGACCGGGAGCATCTTACGCCCGGCTTGGATCCCATAAATCGCTGCCACAACTTGTTGGAGGTTACCATTGCCAGCCGACCGGAAGAGTTCCTTATCGTTATGGATAAGGCTAATGGCTACCGCCGGGTTGGCCAAGGCGAGGCGGTTAACAATGTCCGTAATCCGCATCAGTTCCGTGTGGGGTGATTTTAAATACTTCAACCGTGCGGGGGTGTTAAAGAAGAGCTCCGTCACCCGGACATCGGTTCCCCGCCGGGCCGGTGCCGGCTGATTGGCCACCATTTCACCCCCGTGCAAGTGAATCGACCGGCCCGCGGTGGCCCCCTCTTGGGCGGTCGTTAACACCACATCCGCCACGGAGGCAATACTAGGCAGGGCCTCACCACGAAACCCCATCGTTTGGACCCGGAAAAGGTCCTTACGATCGTTAATCTTACTGGTTGCGTGCCGTTTAAACGCCAGCGCCACGTCCCCTGCTTCGATCCCATCACCGTCATCAATCACCCGGATGCTATCAAGGCCCGCGTTTTCGACCACAATGTCTATCCGGTGGCTATGGGCATCCAGGGCATTTTCAACCAATTCCTTGACTATTGATGCTGGCCGTTCAATTACCTCACCGGCCGCGATTTGGTCAGCTAAGATACTATTCAGTTCATGTATTTGCCCCATCGATTAATTACCTCACTTTAGCTTTTCTTGCCACTCGTAAAGCTGGTTCATTACCTCCATCGGTGTCATCCCCATCAGGTTCAGCTTCTTTAGTTGCTGGATCACCCGCTGTTCCTTGTGGTCAAGCCTCTTTGTCGCCGGCTTCGGCGCAAACAGTTCTAACTGTCCGCTGGCCTCCACGGCTGGTTGCTGTGGCATTGGGCTTTCTTTGACGCGGTCAGCGGGCTGGGCTTTAGCCGGCGTGGTCGGTAGTTCTAACTCTTTTTTCTCCAACTTTTGGAGGATCTGGTCAGCCCGCTTCAAGAGCTCGTCCGGCATCCCAGCCAACTTCGCAACGTGGATTCCGTACGACTTATCCGCCGGTCCCGCACTAACCTTGTGGAGAAAGACTAGCTCACCATTTTTCTCGGTCGCCCCGACATGGACGTTTTTGAGGCGGGGGAGGGTGTCTTCAAGACTCGTCAACTCGTGGTAGTGGGTTGAAAAGAGGGTCTTAGCCCGCACATGCTGGTGGACATACTCAATAATCGCCTGGGCAAGGGCCATCCCGTCATAGGTGGCGGTCCCCCGCCCGATCTCATCAAAGAGGATCAAGCTGCGATCGGTTGCATGGCTCAGGGCGTTATTGGCCTCCATCATTTCAACCATAAAGGTACTCTCCCCGGAAATCAGGTCATCCGCGGCCCCAATCCGGGTAAAAATCTGGTCAAAAATCGGTAGCTGGGCCCGACTCGCCGGCACAAAGCACCCCATCTGGGCCATCACGGCGGTTAGTGCCAACTGCCGCATGTAGGTGCTCTTCCCCGACATGTTTGGCCCCGTAATCAGGAGAATGTCGGTATCATCCCCCATCTGCACATCGTTAGGGACGTATTCTTGGTGGCCCATAAACTTCTCAACTACTGGGTGGCGGCCATCCTTAATTGATAGTTCGTGGCCAGTATTCATAGTAGGCCGGACAAAGTGATAGTCCTCACTGACGACTGCAAAGCTTTGCAAAACATCCAACTCTGATAAGGCTTGGGCCAGCTTTTGGAGCCGCTGAATCTGCCCCTTGACCTGCTCGCGAATTTTGACAAAGAGGTCGTATTCCAAGGCAACGGACTTCTCCTGGGCGCCAAGGATTAGGGCTTCCTTCTCCTTGAGTTCCGGCGTTGAGAACCGTTCCGCATTAACCAGGGTTTGTTTGCGCTCATAACGGTCCTGGGGAATCTTGTCAAGATTAACCTTGGTCACCTCAATGTAGTAGCCAAAGACGTGGTTATAACCGATCTTTAAGTTGTTGATCCCGGTGACCTGACGCTCCTGTTCCTGGAGGTCAGCGATCCACTGCTTTCCATTATTCATGGCGTCGCGATACTGGTCGAGCTGGTCATTATAGCCGTCCTTGATCACGCCACCATCAGTAACCGCAATCGGTGGTTCCGCCACCACGGCCCGGTCAATCAAGTCGGCAACATCACTAAGGGGGTCCAGCCGCGCGGTCAGGTCAGCAAAGGCCGGCGAGTCCAACGTCTCCAAGACATACTTAATCTTTGGAACCTGCTGGAGGGAGGTCTTAAGTTGGATCAGGTCCCGGCCGTTAACGCTGCCGTACGCCACCCGACCAGCAAGCCGTTCCAAATCATAAACCTTGATTAGTTCCTGTTGGATATTGCTCCGTTCAAAGTAGTGGTCCAGCAACTCGGCCACCTTATCCTGACGCTCACTAATTGCGGCTGGGTCAATCAAGGGCCGGTCTAACCACCGCTTCAAAAGGCGGCTCCCCATTGCGGTCTTGGTCTCATCAAGGAGCCATGATAGAGTCCCCTGCCGCTTCCCGCTCCGGAGGTTCGTCATTAGTTCCAGGTTAGTCTTTGAGTAGTGGTCAATCTTCATAAAGGAACTGGGTTGGTAAGAAACTGCCCGTTGGATATGTGCCAGGGACCGCTTTTGCGTAGTCAACAGGTAGGAAACCAGCAGGGCGACTACGTGCTGTTGGTCCGCTTGATCAAGGTCCTGGATCAAATAACTAATTTCGGACCGCTTAAGGATTTCATCCTGCTGGGAAAGGAGAATGTGCCGATTCTTGAGTGCCGTCATCAGCTTATCTGGTAGGTTCCCCTCACCAACGACCTCCTTAGTCTGGAGATTGATTAATTCATTAATTACCCCATCCACGTTTGAAAAACTGGTGGTTTTAAGTTCCCCAGTTGATAAGTCGGTGTAAGCCAGTGCAAAGCCATCTGTCGACTGGCTAATTGCACCTAGGTAGTTGTTGCTGCGCGCTTGATCACCATTAAGGTCCATCTGCGTGCCGGGGGTTACCAGGCGGGTAACTGCGCGCTTGACCATCCCCTTTGCCTTCTTGGGGTCTTCCATTTGCTCACAAATGGCCACCTTATAGCCCTTGTCAATTAACACATCTACATAGCTCTCGACTGCCCGGTGGGGAACTCCACACATCGGAATCGGGTTCTTGGCACTATGATTACGGGTGGTCAGGGTTAACTCCAGTAGTTGGGCCCCTTTGACCGCGTCTTCGTTAAAAAGCTCGTAAAAGTCACCCAACCGATAGAAAAGAAAGGCGTCGGGATACTGATCCTTAACCTTTTGATACTGTTCCATCATTGGTGTTTGTTTCTTTGCCAAAAAAGGTTCACCTCATTAATTCTCTGTTCAAACAGTTACTATTTAATTATATTTTCTACTACTAATCAACGCAAGGGAGCAGCCAGATAGGTCAAACCGCCTTCTTTAAACTATGATCTTACAACCCCGGATAAAATACGAACAGCGTAGTACACAAATGACCTCCAGCGCCCGACAAAGCCGAACACTGGAGGCCTATTTATGCTTGTGGGGGCGTAAAGACGAAGCCATAAATGGTTCCTGTCATGCTCCCTTTTCTAACAATAAGTTTGCTGACCGCCTGACCGTTGACTACTTCGCGTAATCAACCGCCCGGACTTCACGAATAACCGTTACCTTGATGTGGCCCGGATATTCTAGTTGTTTTTCAATTTGTTGCTTGATATCGTGAGCCAAAGTCGTTGCCTGTAAATCAGAAATCTTCTTTGGCTTAACGATTACTCGTAACTCACGGCCGGCCTGAATTGCAAAACTATGGTCGACACCATCATAACTATTAGCTATGCCTTCAAGTTTCTTAAGGCGTTGAATGTATTGCTCCAGTGACTCACTCCGCGCACCCGGCCGGGCCCCCGAAATGGCGTCTGCTGCCTGGACTAAGACCGCAATCACAGAAGTTGCCGGGACATCCCCGTGGTGGGAAGCGATCGTGTTAATAACGACCTTATTTTCCTTGTACTTCCGTGCTAATTCGACACCGAGTTCGACGTGTGAGCCGTCGACTTCGTGGTCAACTGCCTTACCAATATCATGAAGGAGACCGGCCCGCTTAGCCAGGTTAACGTCTTCACTCAGTTCACTAGCCATAATGCCAGCTAACTTGGCCACTTCAATGGAATGGTTCAAGACGTTTTGCCCGTAGCTGGTCCGGTACTTCATCCGACCAACCGTCTTGATCAAGTCCGGATGCATTGCGTGAATTCCCAGGTCAAAGAGGGCCTGTTCACCAGTCTCCCGTAGCTGACTGTCCATCTGCTTGCGGGCTTTTTCCACTGCCTCTTCGATCCGCGCCGGGTGGATCCGGCCGTCTTGAATCAGCTTTTCCAATGCTATCTTGGCAATCTCACGTCGGACCGGATCGAAGCCACTAATAACGACCGCCTCTGGAGTATCATCAATAATTAGGTCGATCCCCGTCAAGGTCTCAAGTGTCCGAATGTTACGGCCTTCCCGGCCAATAATCCGACCCTTCATGTCGTCATTTGGTAAGTTCACCACGGAAACCGTCGCTTCGGAAACCACGTCTGCGGCACTGCGCTGAATTGCTTCAACAATTAGCTTCTTCGCGTTCCGGTCTGCTGAGATTTCCGCTTCTTGCTCACTGTCACGGATCATAACTTCCCGTTCCGCCTTTAGCTGATCTTTCATTTCCGCAAGCAGCTGAGCTTTAGCATCGGCATGGGACATTTGGGCCACCTTTTCCAGTTCAGCCTGACGCTGGTCAACCAGGTCATTGGCCGTCTGCTGGGCCTGGTGAAGCTTTTCAGCTTGCTGGTCCAACTTATGTTCACGGTTACCCACTGCGGTTTCCCGTTTCTCCAATGCCGTATCCTTATGGTCTAAACTCGTTTCCCGTTGCAGTAAGCGGTCCTCTTGACGTTGAACCTCACTGCGCCGTTGCTTTAACTCGTCTTCAACATTCTCCCGGTAACGGTGGCTTTCTTCCTTAGCCTCAAGAATTGCTTCCTTCTTCGCCGTTTCCGCTTCCGTCTTGGCTGTGGAGATAATCCCCGCGGCCGTTTGATTTGCTGCCGTTAGCTGCTTTTCATAAACAGACTTACGAACAACATAGCCAATAATAAGACCGACAACCATAGAAAGCGCGGCGAAAACTAATAACTGCACTATTTCACCCCCGCTTCAACTATTTGTTGTTGGTTGGTTAATTATTTTCACCGTGCGTTGCTTAAAAAGCACCACACAGAGTAAATTTTAATCTTACGTTTCTGAAGTGTCAACAATATTATTTCAACCACTGTGAATTAGGAATATCCCCAAGGACGGGGTACTTCAACGTTAACTTATCATCATCGCGACTAGAAGTGGGTTAGCTTCAGACGACTTTGCACATTTAAAAAACGGGAGTAACACCGACCACTTAAGGTGATCCGGTGCCACTCCCTTAGTTTTAAAAGTTAGGTCCTACTCAGCGTTGCTACGCCAGGTAGTAGCCACTAGCTAATTTTTGCTAGCTTCTTCAATTGTCTCCTGCTGACTATCAGCGGCCGCTTGATCGTCACCACCATCTAATGGCTTCATCCCGTAGGCCACCCGGACCTTGTTCATGAGTTCGCTCATGCTGTCGGGGTGTTCAGCCAGCCACTTCTTAGCATTCTCACGTCCCTGGCCAATCCGTTCGTTACCATATGAATACCAAGCACCACTCTTGTTTACCAGATCCTTGTCAACCGCCATATCCAGCAGTTCACCGGTCTTGGAAATTCCTTCGCCATACATGATATCCACTTCACAGCGCTTAAACGGTGGGGCAACCTTGTTCTTAACAATCTTTACCCGGGCCTTGTTACCAATCACATCGGTTCCATCCTTAATCTGCTCTGCCCGGCGGATTTCCATCCGGATCGTTGAGTAGAACTTCAGGGCTCGACCACCAGTAGTGGTTTCAGGATTTCCAAACATAACCCCTACCTTTTCACGAATCTGGTTGATAAAGATGGCGATCGTCTTGGTCTTATTGATCTCACCAGAAAGCTTCCGCAATGCTTGAGACATTAACCGAGCTTGGAGCCCCACGTGGGCGTCCCCCATATCACCATCAATTTCTGCTTGCGGAACTAAGGCCGCTACGGAGTCAATTACTACCAGGTCAACCGCCCCACTAGCAATCAAGGCGTCTGCAATGGCTAATCCCTCTTCACCGGTATCCGGTTGTGAAAGGAGCAAATTGTCGACATCAACCCCTAACGCCTCCGCATACTGTGGGTCAAGGGCATTTTCCGCATCAATGTAGGCAGCGGTACCACCCTGTCGCTGAACTTCTGCAACCGCATGGAGGGCTACCGTCGTCTTACCAGAACTTTCGGGACCATAGATTTCAACGATCCGGCCCCGCGGGTAGCCGCCGACACCAAGTGCCTTATCAATTGCTAACGAGCCACTCGAAACCGTGGCAATTTTCATGTCAGCAGCATCGCCCATGCGCATGATCGAACCCTTCCCAAAGTTCTTTTCAATCTTTTTTAACGCAATATCAAGTGCTGCTTTACGCTGGTCTGCCAAATTAAATTCCTCCTTTATTAGGATTCATATCCGTCAATTAACGATACCAGTTTTCAAGCAAAAAAACAAGAAAAATGCGAACAACGGTTCGATTACTAACCTAACGCCTGGTAAACCATCTGTAACCCGTATTGCACACTTAAATTACGGATTGCCTGCCGGCCAATATAGGGTGCCAAGTGGAGCTCCTTGGTTTGAACCGGTTGTCCCTTTTGTGCTAACCCCAGCCAAACCGTTCCCGCCGGCTGGCCTTCCAAGGCCTCCGGTCCAGCCACGCCCGTAAAGGCCAGCCCAAAGTCAGCGTTCAACTGCTGCCGGCTCTTTTCGGCCATCTGGGCCGCCGTTGGTGAACTGACAACGCCATACTGGTCAACCACCTGCTTATCAACCCCAATGAGTTTCTCCTTGGCCCATGCCGCATAGGTGACAAAACCACCGGCAAAAACGTTTGAGGCCCCGGGAATTGAACAGATGGTACTTTGAAACAAACCACCAGTTAAACTTTCGGCACCGGTAATCGTCTGCTGCCGTCTTTTCAGCTGGTCAACAACCACCTGCGCTAAAGTACATTGGTCACCGGTTCCAAAGTAAAATGGTCGCTCCACCGTCAAAATTGCGGCCGTTACCGCATCCAGTAATTGCTTGGCCATTGCTTTTGAGAGGTCATAAACGTTAATGCGGACCTGAATTTGGCTCGGCTGAACGTACGAAGTTACCGTCACGTTGGTAAACTGCTTCGTCGCCGCTTCAATCTCATCCATCAACTGTGACTCGGGACGTCCCAAGAAGTTTAGCGTTCGACTGGTGATCCGTCGCCCCTGGCCATACTTGGCCACTAGTCGTGGTAACACACTTCGCATCAGCATTGTCTTGAACTCTGCAGGGGGCCCTGGCAACACCACCACCACTTTTCCACCATGATCATACCAACTCCCCAAGGCCAAGCCCACCGGGTTAGCTAACGGTTGACCGCCAGTCAAGTAACGGGCCTGCTGGATGTTTTCCGCCAGCAGGTCAATCTGTCGCTGTCTAAACGTCTGCTGAATCCACGCCCAGTGCGCTTGGTCAGTCGCTAGAGTCGTCTGCAGCGCCCGGGCAGTACTCTTAAGGGTCACATCATCCGTCGTCGGCCCTAATCCACCACACACAAAGATCAGGTCCGTCCGGTGCCAGGCAGTCTCAACTGCTGCCTCAATTTGCTGACCATCATCGAGCACCGTCACCTGGTAAGTCGCCGTAATGTCCAACGTCGCTAACTGCTGTGCCAACAGCGGGGCGTTGGTATTGGTTACCTGACCAAGTGCCAACTCGGTCCCCACCGAAATGATTTCCGCATCCATTTTTTAACCCCCTCAACATTAAATACGTAACGGCCAGCCGCCTGCACGAAAATCGCACCACCAACCAGCCAAAGTATAAAAGGCGCCTAGTTCCTGGAATCACCAGGTACTAGAAGCCCTTTTATGCAGTCCTAAACTGCTTATTATTTAAACCCATCCGAAAAGACACCCCGGCCTTGGATGAAGTAATCCACCCCAGAGTAAATCGTAAAGAACAGGCAAATGTACAACATGATTTGTCCAAATGGAATATTCCAAATGGCAAAGATAACGTTGTTTAATAACAAGAAAATGATCGCGATAAATTGAGTCGTGGTCTTAATCTTCCCCGGCATTTTAGCCGCCAGTACCACCCCATCTTGTTCAACCAAGAGTAGACGCAACCCGGTGACGGAAAGTTCCCGCCAGATGATAATGGCCGTAACCCACGCCGGCACTACTTGGCTACCGGTTAAAACGATAAAGGCCGTCATTACCAGCAACTTGTCCGCCAATGGGTCGGTGAACTTCCCAAAGTTGGTGACCAAGTGATCCTTACGGGCAATTCGCCCGTCAAGGTTATCGGTGATGGTCGCCGCAATAAAGAGGATTGCCGCGATTAGTTGGGCCACCGGAATCGTCGCTCCCCATAAGGTGACGCTTCCCCACGATAACGGTAAGACCATTAACAAGAGAAAGAAGGGAATAATAATCAAACGAACAACTGTTAGCTTATTAGGTAAATTCACTTTTAATTCCTCCAAATATTAACGAGTGCCACCGGTCGTTGTCGCCGCCGCGCCGGCTAAATTGCCGTTCCCCTGGGTAGTAGTGGTCCCTTGGGTCGTTGTTGTGGCCGGTTGACGGGTGGTAGTAGCGTTTGATGTCCCCGTCGTGTTGTTAGTAACCGTTGAGCGGTTATTGGTGGTCGTATTAGTAGTCGTCCGCTGTTGGGTCACAGAACTACTACTGCTGGAAGAACTAGCAGTTTGCCGACCAAAGTTAATAGTAATGGTCCGGGTATTGTTACTCTTACCATTGTTAGTGAAGTTAACGGTCTTCCCACCAATCTTGATCTTCGTCGCAGCCGGGTTAGTGACGGTAATTACCAGTGTTGTTGTATCCTTATCCAGGTTGGCACTGGCCCGACCGTTAGCAACCATGTTCCGGCTTAGGACGGTGTTGTTATTTGCCTGAACACGAACTACGGAGCTGGCACTAGTTTGAATATCAAGCTTGGTGTCCTTCTTCAGCTTATCAGTGCTGTAAACAACACCCGTGGTCGTTCGACTAGCTTCCTTAAGCTTAAGTGCCGTGGCCGGAGTCTTTTTAGCTGGCTTCTTAGCCACTGAGGAAGACTCCTTCTTCTTACTTTCGCCGGAAACGGAAACGGAACTGTTATCAATCCGGGTTGAAGAGTCCTGATGACTCCGGGCAATGGCTGTAATCCAAATAGCTGCCAAGACAACTACAATTACGCAGGCAATAATAATGGTTGGCAAGTACTGGCGGGCCTTGCTAACGCTGTTACTAACGGTCTTGCGTTGGCTAGCCCGGGTTTCGACCGCCTGTGAAATGTGTTCAGAATACTCAGCCGTCTTTGCTTCGGGAAGGTCATCATCATATTCCCGTAAGAGTTCCTTACCATCTAATCCGACGGTATCAGCATACTGTTTAATGAAGGCCCGCACATAAAAGTCACCTGGCAACTCATCAAACTTCTCATCTTCAATGGCAATCAAGTATCGTTTTTGGATCTTGGTAATCTGCTGCAGGTCGTCTAAAGTGTAGCCCTTTGCTTGACGAGCCTTCTGCAGCTTTTTACCAATTTCAATTTGTTGTTCGCTGTCGTTTTTACTCATTATCTTATCTCCATTTATTTTCAGTATTGTTCTCCTTGGACATTATATCATGCCGCCCCAGTTGTAAAAGTTAAGAAAAGTTATAGTTACTGGTGGTGCGGGACGATCTGGTACACCGACATCCCCTGAGGATTGATGAAATCATGGGCGGCGCTATGCAGGTCTGTAAGCTCAATCGCCTGCAACGTCTTAATTTCATCCATTAAATTAGCGTGGTCAAAGAGGTCCCCACCATAGCGGTTACCAAGTGCCTCTGGCGAATCTAGCAGACCAATCAAGCGGCCCAGCTCCGCCCGTTTAATCCCGGTAAAGCGGTCGGCGGCACGGTCCAGTTCCTGGTCAGCATTTTCGAGGATTGCCATCACTTCATCAGCAAAACGTTCCAACTGGTCCGTATTGGTACTAAAGTAGGCAAAGTAAAAGGACCGGGCCATGTCAAGGTTATAGCCAAACGAGTCATCAATTACCCCCTGATCGTACAGACGTAGGTAGTTGTCCGACGTATCATCAAATAACATGTCCAAAAGTAGGTCAATGGCGAGTTTATAGCGCAACCGGTCCCGTCCGGCAGAAAATTGCTTAATTCCCCGCAAGCCCACCATGATTTTAGGCCGGCTGACGTTCATTGTTAATGACCGGAACGGAATCACATCCTGGCCGCTGGGGTCATGCAGTTCAAACAGGCGCCGGGGAGGCACTTGCGCGGCAAACTGCTTTTGAGCTTGGTTTTCCTTAACCCATTCCATTACAGCTGCCGGTTCTAGTTTCCCCGCTACCAACAGACTCATATTACTTGGCTGGTAGAAGGTCTGGTAACAAGTCATTAGGATTGCTGGCGTGATTTGGCTGATGGAGTCAACCGTCCCCGCAATATCAATGTGCATCGGATCATGGGGGTAGAGGTTACCCAGCATCCCTAGATACAGGCGCCAGTTCGGATCATCATCGTACATTTGAATTTCTTGACCAATGATCCCCTGCTCTTTTTGGACCGTTTGGGTCGTGAAATATGGGTCTTGGACAAAGTCGAGGAGGATTGCCAGGTTCTCCTTTAACCGACTAGTAGTCGAAAAGAGGTAGCTAGTTTGGGTAAAGCTGGTAAAAGCGTTGGAATCTGCCCCCAACTTACCAAAGAGGTCAAAGGCATCATGGTCCTCTTTCTCAAATAACTTGTGTTCAAGAAAGTGGGCGACCCCATCCGGAACTTGGACTGGCTCAGTCGCCTGGTAAGGGATGAAGTGGTTATCAATGGAGCCAAAATTGGTGGTCATGATGGCGTAGGCTTTATTAAAGCCCGCCATTGGCAGGAGTTGGACCTGCAGGCCATTTGCCAACGTTTCCCGGTAAACCGACCGGTTAAATTCTTGATAAAACTGTTTATTCATTTATGTTAAATTTCACCACTCAATAAGTATACTGCTTGCTTTGTCAACGTCTTAGCAACCTGAACCACTTGGTCCTTGGTTACTGCTGCGATTAATTCAGCCCCGTCATGGTCGGGAAAGTTCAGTAAGCGGTTGGTTAACCGCCGGCCTAAAATGCTGCCAGCCAAATCGTTTCCGGACCGGTACTGGTTAATTAATCCCCGCTTGACCTCGGTTAACTGGTCGTCAGTAAATTGGCCCTGCTGAATAGCAACCAGTTGTTCACCAATCATTTTCTCAACCCGGTGGGCGGTCACTGAGTTAACCCCAGCTTGGATCGTTAATAAACCATTAAAGGGTAACAACCGGCTTGACGCATAGTAAGCGAGGCTGGCCTTCTCCCGAATATTTAAATAGAGTTTGGAATACGGGCTTCCACCGAACAGGTCATTAAAGACCAGGCTAGTGTAATACTGTTGCTTGTCCTGGCAGGTAGGCAACTGGTAAGCAACGTTTAACTTGGCCTGACTAACTGGCCGGTAGTCAACCTGCCGTTGAACCTGCCGGTATCCGGCCTGCTGATACATTATTGGCAAGGAGGTCCTTGTCCGTCCGGTAAACGGTAGGCTGGTAAAGGCATCTTTTACCACCTGCTCAGCGGTATCACCGAGAAAGAGGATGTCCACCCGGTCATTACCCAGCATGTCCTGGTAGGCCTGGTAGACACTCGCCGGCGTCAGCTGGTCAACTTCTTGGGCCCGACCAAAACTTGGCACCTGTATCACCGCACCATCTTGGTAGTACAAGTCGAGCAACCGCCGGGCCGCCCAGAATTGCTTATCATCATAGTAGCCCTTAATCGTTGCCTTTAAGTTCGTCGCCTGGCGGTCAAAGGTCGGGCCATCAAACTGACCAGCCGTTGCTAGCGGGTTAAAAAGGACTTCTTTAATCATTGTGACCGCCTGGTTAAAGAGATCGGTCTGTGCTAGCTGGTCGTTAACAAAGCTGACCTTCAGGCGGACGCAGTGGAGCTGGCCAAGACGACTAACCCCCACACTAATGTCGGTGCCATACTGTTTGGCTAGTTGCGTCGCTAACGCCGTCTGGGTCGGATACTTGTTGGTGCTGGTTTCGAGCAGGTTAGCCAGGAGGTGCCGGGACGTGGCATTGCTAACCGTTTGCGGTGTTGCGAAATTAATCAGGATCTGATTCAGTTTAAACTTACTACTTGAAATGACCTCGAGATTGACCCCGTCAGCCAAACGATAATGCATAAATACCATACTTCCTTTTTTGCGCTATTGCATACTGAATAATGATACGTTAAATAATCAACGATTTCAAACGACTTACGAAATCAAAAAGGAGCACTTCGGTCATTGCTGGCCTCATATGCTCCGCTTCTTAGTACCACTACTGGCGGTCCGGACCTAAGAAATTACTGTGGCTACCAAACCACTTCTCATTAAGTCGCTGCAGTTCGCCATCCTTTTGTAGGTGACCAAGACCCTGGTTAATCTTCTTACGCAAGGTCTTGTCTCCCTTACGCATCCCAACACCAAAGTATTCTGCCGGTAATTCCTTAGTGCTGTATACCCGGTAATCACCCTTATTTTTCTGGTGGTTAACGTAGTAGTCGGCGTAAACCTGGTCCATTAAAATCCCCTGGATCCGGTTGGCATTTAAGTCAATAAACGCATCCGGGAAGGTGTCATATAAAACAGCGGACTTATTCTTCAACTTGTCCTTGAGCAGCTTCGGTCGGGCATCCAAAACTGACTGACCAGTCGACCCGTTTTGTACCCCAAGCGTCTTGCCAGCCATCCCACTTAGGTTATCAATGTGACTGCTACGTTTGGTTACCAGTACTTGCTGGTTTTTTAAATAGGGACGGCTAAACGCCACCTTCTTCTGCCGGGCGGGGTTCATCGAATACCCGTTCCATAACAGGTCAATCGTCCCGTTTTTTAGTTCCGTTTCCTTCATTGACCAGTCAATTGTTTGAAAGTCCGCCTTAATGCCATACTGCTTAAAGACGGCCTTGGCAAGGTCCACGTCATATCCCACTAATTTACCATTCTTTTGCCGAAAGCCCATCGGAACGAAGCTGTCGTCTAAACCGATAATGACTTTCTTTCGCCGCTCAATTCTTGACCAGGTATCCTGGGTATTGGCCCGGGTAGTCACACTTTCACAGCCGCCCAGTAAAAACATTGGTACGACGAGAAGCATCAATAGCCAGATTGTCTTAACCTTTTTCATATGCTTCTTCCTCTCTTTTGGTCCTAGTCATTTGTCTGCTCATCAAGGTCGGCGACCTGCTTAAACGCCTTGTCAAGCGCCTTAACCTTGAGAATGTCATCAGCGATTTCATTTGCAAAGTTAATATCGTGGGTAACAACCAGCTGGGTCATCCCGTCCTTTTTGAGGTTCAAGATAATCCGCGCCACTTCCTGCCGCATTGCTGGGTCAAGCGCTGAAGTTGGTTCATCGTAGCAAAGAATCTTAGGTTTCATCGCCAGTGCCCGGGCAATTGCAACCCGCTGCTTTTGCCCACCAGATAACTGGTATGGGTACAGGGTACCCTTATCATCCAGCCCTAATTCGTCAAGCAGCTTCTTGGCCTCCTTTTCGGCCACCAGCTTGGCTTTTTTCAACACCATAACCGGTGCGAGGGTAATATTTTCCATCACCGATAGGTTGGGAAACAAGTTGTAATCTTGGAAGACAACCCCGATAACCCGGTCAGACTCCTCGGTCCCTTGGGGGTCAAAGGGCTGACCGTCGATCAAGAATTGGCCGCTGTCGGCTTTTTCCAGACCGGTAATGCAACGGAGGAGGGTCGTTTTCCCGGCCCCCGAAGGACCAACAATGCTTAAAATCTCACCATCTTTTACCGTTAAGTTAACGTTGTCCAGGATTACCCGGCTACCAAAGCTCTTCGTTAAGTTTTTAACTTCTAACATTGTTATCCCTCCTACTTAAAGTATGCGTACCGTTGTTCAACCTTGCGCAGGATCAGTGTGCAGATTCCGACAAGGATAAGGTAAATCAAGCCCACCAGTAGTAACGGTACTAGCGTTACGTCCCGTGCAGTGGCCACGTTACCAGCCCGTAGTAGGTCGCCCAGGCCAATTACGTATACCAATGATGAGTCCTTCACCAGGTTAATCACTTCGTTACCAATTGATGGAATCACGATCTTAACCACTTGGGGGATCACGATCTTACGTAAGGTCTGCCAATAGCTCAAGCGTAGCACCCGGGCCGCTTCAAACTGCCCTTCATCAATTGCTTGAAACCCACCGCGGAAAATTTCGGCAAAGTAGGCCGCGTAGTTTAAGATAAAGGCCACCAACGCAGCATCATAACGCTGAAAGACAATCCCAATGATTGGTAAACCATAGAATACAAAGATTAATTGCAATAGCAACGGCGTTCCCCGCATTAACCAAACATAGATCTCTAAAACCCACTTAAGCGGGCGAATCTTGGAAATCAGTCCCAGACTAACCAGGATTCCTAGTGGTAAGGAACCGATTAACGTCCAGAAGAAGATTTGTAGGGTCAACGCGGCCCCTTGGAATAATGAAGGTAAAATTGATGAAATATATTGCACAGACATGTAAGTCTCCTCCTTCTCTTCACTCGACGAACGGTATGAACAAAAAAATCCCCTAGAACTATCATTAGTTCTAGAGGACGAATCAATCGTGGTACCACCCCTGTTTGCGATAGTTTCACAACTACCGCCTCGGTAAGTTCATTATGCCCACCCTTGGAAATAAAAAACGCCCCGAGCCATGCTGGCTACGAGGGCGTTTCCGCGGTTCCACCTCATCTCGTCAGCTCCTCACGGAAACTGACCTTGGCGAGTTCATAAATAAACTCCGTGCTGTAACGGGCGGCCCCGGACCCTCCTACTCGGTTTCAGAAGGTCAACTCACAGATGTGATTCAGGTATTTTAACAGGTCCCTTCCCACCAGCCGAGACTCTCTTCGCTATTAAGAACACCTTACTAGTCTGTTCATTGTCATTCGCTTTATTGATTGTAAATAAGAATACACTCATTATTTTTTAATGTCAAGGATAACTAAACAGTTTTTTCACTCGTCGCCCATGAGTACAGTGCCTGGATCGGCCAGTAGAATACCAAGAAGTAAACCACGTTAAGGAGTAGCGTGGGGGCTAAAGAGTAAATAATAAAGTCCCCAAAGCCCACACTCGTTACCCCAACCATATAGTAGGCAAAGTAATTGACCGTCGTAAACACCACAATATCCACGAAGAAAATCATGATGGCAGGCAGAAAGCTATCGCTAAAGTAGTGTGCCAGAACCTTTGTCAAGGCTACGATACAAGGGTAAAGGACCATGTACAGGCCCAAGACTCCCGAGCAGTACAAGTCGGCAACAATTCCCGCGGCGATTGCAAACGGGATCAGTGGAATATCCACCCCGTTTTCAAAGAAATAGGACAGGACCAGCCAGAGGAGGACCAGTTCGCTTGCCATTGAATAGGGAAAGTGGAAAAACAGTGGCGCCCAGACATGGCTCAATGCGCCATCCAGAAAGAGGCTAACAAAGAGGCCGATTGGAAAGACATACTTTAATCGTGATAATCGATACATAAGCTGATCACTCCCGTGCCATACTCTTGGCCACCGTTACAATGTTAATGTCATTAAAGTTCGTGGCGGGCGTGATGTAAACCTTCTGGGCCAGTCCATAGTCGTCCTTACCAATGCGGGCAACCTTACCAACATAGAGGCCCTTAGGGGTTACGCCCCCCATCCCGCTGGTGACTACCCGGGTACCCTTTTTGATCTTCGCTTTAGAGCTAACTTGGCCCATCACGAGCTCATTTCGGTTCGCGTTATACCCAGTGATAATGCCGTTGACCACCTGGTCACCCTTGCCACCAATCGAAATGGCAAACCGGCTGGAAGCTTCATTGGTATCACTCAAAAGTTCCACCTTACTGTTGGTCTTGTTAACTTCGATCACCCGGCCAACCAAGCCGCCATCACTCATTACTGGCATGTTTTTCTTAATGCCGTTTGACTGTCCTTTATTAATGACTAATTGCTGTTGCCAAGAAGACGGGGTCCGCATCAAGACCGCTGCTGAAATGGTGTCGAAGTCGGTCATCGACTTACCCAGCTTAAGTTCTTGTTTTAATTGCTTGTTTTCATGCGCAAGCGTTTGATCCCGCACCTTAGTTTGTGCCAATTCCGTAACTTGCTGTTTTAGTTCACAGTTCTCAGAATAAGTATTAAGTAGGTCATTGACCGAACTAAAACTAGTTTGCAACCAGTTAACCGGCAGGGCCACCGCACTGTCCGCGAACCCAACAATATCATTACCAAATTGTTGGATAATCGGTGGCGTATTCCGCCGGTTACGCATTGTTACCGACCCTGCCATCAGGCCAAAGCAAACAACCAGAATTACCACAATGATAACCAACCGGCGATTGGAAAAGAATTTGTGCATAATATTCCTCCATTGTGGGCAAGATAATAAAAGGGGGCTTGACAAAACATATCGTTTTGCGACCAGCCCCGCCTATCACTAGCCAAATCTAATGATATATCTTCTGCTGCTCATCAGCAGCCAATTAAATCTTTCCTCTATAATGTTACTTCTTCATGACGTCAATGCTCTTCAAGGACTCACCCGTCCCAATTGCCACACAATCCAGTGGGTCGTTAGCAATAAAGACTGGTACCTTTGTCGCATCGGCAATCACGTCTGGTAGGTGCTTTAGTAGGGCCCCACCACCAGTTAAGACGATCCCGTGGTCGATTACGTCCGCAGCGATTTCTGGTGACGTCTCTTCCAGGGTTCCCTTAATGGCACCAATGATGTTTTCAACGACGTCTTGGAGGGCCGTCGAAACATCCTTAGCGGAGACTTCCATCGTCTTTGGTAAACCAGTTACCAAGTCACGTCCCCGGACATCGGTCGTCCCCATTTCTTCAGCCGCCTTAACTGAAGCAGAACCAACGTCCCACTTCAACTTTTCGGCCGTCCGTTCACCGATCAAAAGGTTCATGTTCTGACGAACGTACTGGGCAATTGCGTCGTTCATCTTGTCACCAGCCATCCGAATTGACCGGCTCGAAACAATTCCGCCAAGTGAAATCGTGGCAACATCAGTGGTTCCCCCACCAATGTCAACCACCATACTACCAGTCGGGTCCATTACCGGGAGTCCCGCACCAATTGCGGCAGCAAATGGTTCTTCAATCACGTAAGCATCCCGCGCACCGGCTACCCGGGTCGCATCAATTACGGCCCGCTTCTCAACTTCAGTAATGCCACTTGGTACACAAACCATTACGTACGGCTTGCCATTACCATTACCCAGTGCCTTGTTAATGTAGTACTTCATCATTGCAACGGTGGTGTCATAGTCTGCAATGACCCCGTCCTTCATTGGCCGAATTGCAACAATACTCTCTGGTGTCCGCCCAATCATATCCCGTGCGTCGCTACCTACAGAAATCACTTCGTTTGACTTCGCATTGCGAGCAACCACTGATGGTTCACGGAGGACGATCCCCTTACCTTCAAGGTAGACAATCGTATTGGCGGTCCCCAGATCGATTCCAAGATTTTTGGTTCCGATTCCTAGCAATCTGCTTCTTCCCTTCGTTTTAAAACTAATAATTAATTTTATCCAATATCGTGGATATTATACCATAGCCACGGTCGACATACGAACCTAAATATACATTAATTACCAGTCAAGCGGCTAACCCCCGGGCACAAATTAATCATTTCTTTACTTTTTGACGGTCCTCCTGCTGGTCCTCACGCCAACTATAGTAATGGTCTTGACCAACAATTAAGAAATCCAAAAGTTGAAGGCCTAGCAGCTGGCTTCCCTGGTTTAGGCGCTTAACGAAGTTCAAGTCGGCCGTCGATGGGGTGACGTTCCCCGAAGGATGGTTATGGATCATCACCAGCCCGCTGGCCGACTGGCGAAGGGCAATTGCAAAAATTCGGTCGGGATACAGCAAGCACTCGCTTTGTCCACCCCGGAAGAGGACCTGGTAGTCGATTATATTGTTATGGATATCGGTATAGGCAACCGCCACACATTCTTGTTCTTCGTGGCGGAAGTGGTCAATCATCACCTTGCCTAAGGCGGCACTAGAATATGCGTGCCCGCACACCTCACTATGACTATTGGCAATCAGCTGGCCAAGCTCAATTCCGGCGAGAAAATGCTTCATCTCCGGTCCCCAGCTAGCCACCTCTTCTCGCTCCTCGCGACTCATCTGCTTGACCTTGAGGGGGTTAGGGAAGCACTCGAGAAACTTTAGGAATAGTTCCTCGTTACGTTCAATCGTTGCCGCTGGAATACTACGTACCAATAAGTCTAAATATTGTTCAATTGTTGGCTCTGCCATCTTAATTATTCTCCTATCTATATTGCACTACATAATAAAGACGGCATTAATCCTAATTTGCACTAAATAATTGGCGAACTTCCGAAATAAAATATAATGACCCGGTGACAATCATCACGTCATCACTACTCAACTGCCCAGCAAGTTCTTGAAAACCGAGCTGCCACTGCGCCGCCACCTGGATGGGATAGCGACTCGCAATTTCCTTTGCCACCCCGGTTAAGTCAGCACTCGGCCGCCGCGGCCCCGGCCCCGCAAAGTGGGTAACCATGATGTGAACATTCCCCAGGCTTGCCAATTCACCCAGCATCAGCTCATACTGCTTATCAGCCAAAATCGCCACTAGCAAGTAGACGTCCCGGTCAGCAAAGTCGTCTTGGATGGTCTTCACCAGTGCCTGAATCCCCGGCAAGTTATGGGCGCCATCTAACAAGACAAGTGGTTCCGTATTTACCAGCTCCAACCGCCCCGGCCACCGGGTCTCATGCAATCCCCGTCTGAGTGCGGACCGGTCTAATGGGAGGTGGCGCCGACTTAGAAACAACTGGGTCGCCGCCAACGCAACGGCGGCGTTTTCGACCTGGTAATCGCCACCGAGGCCCAGCTGACAGCGCAAGTTTGCCAGCCCCAGCCCCTGGTAATCAACCGTTGCCTGAAACTGGTGACTACTTGTTTGGCGGATAGTAAAGTCCTTACCCAGCGTAAATAATGGGGACTGGAAGTCTGCCGCCACCTGTCGAACGACCTGTTGGGCACTGGCAGGCAGGTTGCCGACTACTACCGGGCGGGCCCTTTTAATTATCCCCGCCTTTTGGTCCGCAATAGCCGCGAGGGTGTTCCCCAGGTACTGCATATGGTCCCAGCCAACGGTGGTAATGACGCTGACTTCCGGGACAATTACGTTGGTAGAATCGTAGCGTCCGCCAATTCCCACCTCTAGAAGGACCACGTCGGGCTGCTTTTCCGCTAGGTAACAAAACATAATGGCCGTATCGATTTCAAACTCGGTCGGCCCCCCCTCCGGTAATTCCTGGTCCAGACGGTCCACCACGGTGGCTACCCGGTCAGTTAGCCGGACCAGGTCAGCATTGCTAATTTGCTGACCATTATATTCGATTCGCTCGTTAAAGCGGGTAATGAAGGGCGAGGTAAAACTGCCAACGTCCAGTCCACTTGCTAATAGCATCGACCGGATCATCGCCACGGTTGACCCCTTACCATTAGTCCCTGTCACGTGGATATAAGCAAGGTCCTCCTGGGGATTTCCTAATTCGGCCAGCAGCCGACGCATCCGCGCTAAGGTTGGTCGCTTTTTAAACCGTGGCCGGCCATGGATAAAGTTGAGTGCTTCTTCATAAGTTGAAATCATCTTGTCACTCCCAAGCTAATGTTTAGTGGATAAACGAGAAGCTGGAAGAAAAGCTCCTTAGTGCGCCTTTCTCCCAGCTTCGGGTCATTTTCTTACTTAATATGACACAAGTAATTAAGCATTTTGCAATGAGGCTAACCGGTCCTTGGCTGCCGCAAGCTTCTCTTGCCATTCTACGGCCTTTTGCTTTTCAGCCGCCACAACCTTTTCCGGCGCGTTTTCAACAAACTTCTGGTTCCCCAGCTTCTTGTTTGACCGGTCAACTTCCTTTTGGAGCTTAGCAATTTCTTTTTCCATCTTCGCCCGCTCTTCATCCAGGTCAACCAGTTCAGCCATCGGGATAAAGACTTCAGCACCGGCTAGGATACTGGACATGGCCAGCTGAGGGGCCTTGACCTCTGCACCAATCTGTAATTCAGCGGGGTGGCAGAAGCGGTCAATGTAGTCCCGGTTTGCCGACAACATGTCCGCGAGGTGCGCATCCTTGGTCTTAACAAGGATATCTACCGGCTTAGACATCGGGGCATTGGCTTCATTCCGGATGCTCCGGACTGCCTTGATCATTTCGATCAGGCTATCCATCTGTTCGGTCGCGTCATCATCTACCAGTTTGGCATTAACTGTTGGGTACTGAGCCACCATGATCGAATTACCGTCATGGGGCATTGACTGCCAGAGCTTTTCGGTCACAAATGGCATGATCGGGTGGAGGAGCTTCAGGGTCTGGTCAAGGACGTAGCCCAGGATATTCTTGGTGTTTGCCTTTTCCTCATTGCTACCGTTGTTCAACTTCTCCTTGGTCATTTCGATATACCAGTCACAGAAGTCATTCCAAATGAAGTTATACAGGGCCCGGCCAACTTCACCAAACTCAAACTTCTCTGACATTTCAGTTACTTGCTTGATCGTCGCGTTCAACCGGCTCAAGATCCAACGGTCAGCAAGGTCCCACTTATCTTGGTCTGGCAATACCGGTGCCGGCATGTCACCCAGGTTCATGATAACGTAGCGGCTGGCGTTCCAAATCTTATTAATGAAGTTCCAAGCCGCATCCATCTTCGTGTAGGAAAAACGGATATCTTGCCCCGGCGTTGACCCGGTAATCAAGAACCAGCGGAGGGCATCAACCCCGTACTTCTTGATAACGTCCATTGGGTCAATCCCGTTCCCCAACGACTTACTCATCTTCCGCCCCTGTTCATCACGGATCAAGCCGTGGAGGAGGACGTTTCTAAATGGGGCCTTGCCGGTAAATTCCAAGGATTGGAAGATCATCCGGGAAACCCAGAAGAAGATAATATCATAACCCGTTACCAGGGTATTGGTTGGGAAGTACCGCTTGAAGTCGGCAGAATCAGTATCTGGCCAGCCCATCGTAGAGAACGGCCAGAGGGCACTGGAGAACCAGGTATCAAGGACATCACTGTCTTGTTCCCAATTTTCAGCGTCCTTTGGTGCTTCCATACCAACGTAAACTTCACCCGTCTGCTTGTTGTACCAGGCCGGGATCCGGTGTCCCCACCATAGTTGCCGGGAAATAACCCAGTCATGGATATTTTCCATCCACTGGGTGAAGGTATGTTCAAACCGTTCCGGCACAAAGTTAACCCGGTCAGCGGTCTGCTGGTTCTTTAATGCCATCTCAGCCAGTGGCTTCATCTTAACAAACCACTGGGTGGACAGGCGGGCTTCCACTTGTACCCCGGTCCGTTCAGAGTGACCAACGGAGTGGACAATTGGGACCACTTTTAACATGTAACCCTGGTCCTCAAGGTCTTTGACAATGGCCTTCCGTGCATCGAACCGGTCCATTCCTTCGTACTTACCGGCATTTTCGTTCATGGAGGCATCTTCATTCATCGTGTTTAATTCTGGTAGGTTATGACGCTTACCAACCTTAAAGTCGTTCGGGTCATGAGCCGGCGTGATCTTTACCATCCCCGTCCCGAAGTCGGGAGTAACGTAACTATCGGCAATGATTTCAATTTCCCGGTCAACCAGTGGCACCTTGACCTTCTTACCAACTAACTCCTTGTAACGCTCATCATCAGGGTTAACTGCTACCGCTTCATCCCCAAACATTGTTTCTGGACGGGTCGTGGCAATTTCAATGTAGTCCTTACCATGGAAGGTCGTACCATCCGTGAATGGGTACTTAACGTGGTAAAAGGCCCCCTTGTCGTCCTTGTGAACCACTTCGATGTCTGACAGGGCAGTCCGTGCTTGCGGGTCCCAGTTAATAATGTAGGTTCCCCGGTAGATTAAGCCCTTCTTGTAAAGCTCCACGAAGACCTTCCGAACAGCCTTGTTCAACCCATCATCAAGGGTAAACCGCTCCCGGTCATAGTCGACGGAAATCCCCATCTTAGCCCACTGCTTGTGGATGATGTCCGCGTACTCGTCCTTCCAATCCCAAACCTGTTGAACGAACTTCTCCCGGCCAAGGTCGTAACGGGAAATTCCTTGCTTGCGCAGGCGGGCTTCCACCTTAGCCTGGGTGGCAATTCCAGCATGGTCCATCCCTGGAATCCATAAAACATCGTAACCCTGCATCCGCTTTTGCCGGATGATAATGTCTTGGAGGGTGGTATCCCAGGCGTGGCCGAGGTGAAGTTTACCGGTAACGTTCGGCGGTGGAATCACGATTGAGTACGGGTGGGCCTTCTTGTCACCACTCGGTTTGAAGAGTCCCTGGTCAATCCACCATTGGTAGCGACCAGCTTCAACTGCTGTTGGATCATACTTAGTTGACATGTCATTTGCTGCCATCGTATAATCGCTCCTTTCATTTTTCTTAGTTTATCCTTGATTCGTAAGCATGACGAATAAAAAAATCGCCCTACCATCACTGATAGGACGACTTGCTCGCGTTACCACCTAAATTGGGGCGCCATTAAAGTGACTCCCCCACTCATCCATTGGTAACGGTAATGAACCGGACCTGCCTACTACTAGTTCAGCCGGTCAGCTCCCGAGCTACATTCATCGACTAGCGGCCAGGCCTTCTCACTTACCAGCCCTCCCTGAGCACCAACTAGTCCACTACTATTTCGGTCATTGCTTATTATGCTTGTATCATAGCTAATTAACGCCGCAACGTCAAGCACGGATTTTACAATAATTCGGCAAAGACGTCCTCATTTTGGTTCAAGAAGTCTTCCCCGGGGTGGATATTAGTAACCTTAACCCCGTCTAAGGACCGTTGAATCAGCCCGCCAATGTCGAGGTGCTTTTCGTACAGGCGGGCCTTCTTAACGCTCGGCTTAGTCTTCGGCGATGGCGGTGTAAAGACAGTACAACAATCCTCATACGGCAAGATCGACAGGTCATAGGTATCAATGTCTTCAGCAATCTTGATGATTTCCGTTTTATCGTAGGAAAGGACCGGCCGTAAAACCGGGTAGTTAGTGACGTCTTCGATCGCCAGCATACTCTCCATCGTTTGCGAAGCCACTTGGCCAAGCGATTCGCCATTGAAGATGGCTAGGCCATGCCGTTTTTCCATCAAGGCCGTCGCCAAGCGTAGCATCATCCGCCGTTGGATGGTCATCAAATAGCCTTCCGGCACCTTTTCCTTAACCGTTTCTTGGATTTCGGTGAATGGTACCTGGATAAACTTAATACTCCCGCAGTACTTGGCCAGCTTTTCCGTCAACTGCTTTGCCTTGGCTAAGGCCTGGGGGCTCGTGTACGGCGGACTAAAGAAGTGAACCATTTCCATCGAAACGCCCCGCTTCATTCCCAGGTAGGCAGCAACTGGTGAGTCAATTCCCCCGGAAAGCATCATCATTCCTTTACCGGCCGTGCCTACTGGTAAGCCACCGGCACCCTTGATGGTCTCACTGGAGAGGTAAATCCCGTTTAAGCGAACCTCAACCCGGATGGTTAAATCAGGGTGGTGGACATCAACCGTTAACTTATCAGGGAACTTGGCTAAGAGGTCCCCACCCAACCGGTCGTTCATTTCAAAGGTATCGATTGGGAACTTGTGGTCCGCCCGCTTGGTCTCAATTTTAAACGTCACCGGGTGATTGACCTGTTCAGCGACCATTTCTTCAGCCGCCTTAGCAACCGCAGCAAAGTCTTTTTCAACTTTGATTGATGGCGAGAAATTTTGAATCCCAAAGACATCCTTGAGGCGGGCCATCACGTCATCGTAATTGGCCCCGTTCAACTCGACGTGGAGTCGGTCTTGTTGTGCATGGACCTTCACCTGGTCGAACTGGTGAAGGGCGTGGCGAACGTTGTCACCAAGGCGGTCAATAAAGGACTTCTTGTTATGCCCCTTAGTCGACAGCTCCCCGTAACGCACCATAATTTCAGTGTATTGCAAGTTTGCTCCTCCTTTTTAGTCAATAATCTTCTTAAAGCCCGCGTAGAGTTCGTCAAAAACCGCGTTAAACTGGTCAGCATCTACAAGCGTATTTTGGTCGCCCAGGCTAATCCGCACGGCACTAGTGGCTTCATTTTCTGGCACCTTCATTGCGGCAAGCGTTCCTGCTTCCGCGTGTTTTTTCGAAGAGCAGGCACTGGTCGTGGAAATGTAGATTCCCCGCTCTTCAAAGGCGTGCACGATGGTTTCACCCCGTACGCCAACAATGGCAAAGCAGAGAATGTGGGGGGCAAACCCATCCTGGCGACCAGAAAAGAGCTTAACGTGGTCGAACTGTTGTAGGTGGTCATAAATCCGTTCCTTGATTACCTGTTCACGAGCAACGGTCTGATCTTCGTGTTCCTTGACTAGCCGGATTGCCCGGGCCATTGCCACATCACCAGGGGTATTTTCGGTACCGCTCCGCAGTGTTCGTTCCTGACCACCACCTGCGATCAGGGGGGCCAGCTTCCGCCCACTCTTCACGTAAACAAAACCGGTTCCCCGGGGGGCGTGGAACTTATGTCCAGAAAAGGTGGCAAAGTCAACCCGGTCACTGAAGACCTGGTCATCAAGCCCCTTGCCAATCGCCTGGACGGCATCAACCATGTAGTGAACATTCGGGTAGTCCTTGAGAATCTCACCGACCGCCTTAATCGGTTGGACCGTCCCAATTTCGTTATTAACGGCCATGATCGACACCAAGATGGTATCCGGCCGTAATGCGGCTTGGACATCGGCGGGGTCAATCCGGCCTTCCTGGTCAACGGGTAAGTAGGTGACCGTAAAGCCCAGTTCTTCTAACTGGGCCATCGCATTTCGTACGGCGGCGTGCTCTACGGACGTCGTAATAATGTGTTTGCCAAAACGCCGCTTAGCTAACGCGGTGCCCTTGATCACCCAATTATCACCTTCCGAGCCACCACTGGTAAAGATGATTTCACTCGGCTTCACCCCCATCAAATTGGCAATCTGTTGACGGGCTTGTTCAAGCAGGTTCCAGGCCTCTTCACCAAAGTTATGTAGGCTGCTAGGGTTCCCCCAGATCTTCTTGCTGACCGTGTCATACGTAGCAAGGACTTCCGGCGAAATTTGGGTCGTCGCACTATTATCAAAATAGATCATTTTTCGTTCCTCCGACAATTTTATCTGACGGTCATCAACCGGCTGTTTGCCGGTCGGCAGTAGTTCGACACTTTCTTAAAGCAACTTCATATTATAACAAAGATCGCGTCAAGACAAAAAAATTATCTTGACGCGTCTAAGATTAACTAATGTTATTCGTTGTAATAGCTGTCCTCAATGCGCTTAAAAGAGCCAGGCTCGGCTTCTTCAAGCGCCGTCCCAATCTGTTCTAAACTCTTGGCATACTGGTACTGGGCAAATAGCTGCCGGGACTTGGTCGCCGCTTGTGCCACTTTCTCATTATCAGAAAAGCGGTTTGCATATTGGAGTAAGCGTTCCGTTAGCTCAGCACTATCACGAAGGTCATTGGTCTTACCCTGTAAGGTTTCGATATCGGACTCCACCATTATTAGCTGCTTGGTAACATCATCCATATTGATCTTGTACTCGTGTAGTTCCGCACTGAGCTTCTTTACTTCTGCGCTAACGCCCATGAAGTAGTCAACATAATCCTGGTCAACGCCGGGGAGGTTCAGTTGCTCTACCTGCCGCTTAATGGTCCGCAGGTCAACGGAATACTTCTGTAGCATCTTGCGGGCCCGCTGCTCGTCGGTTTGCAACTTGGCAACTTCGTCATTAATCTTGGCCTGCTCTTCTTCAATTGTGGTTAGTTCCTTTTGGTTATCCTTCTCGGTGCTGACGATCTGACTATAAATAGCCGTCTGGTCAGCCACCGTTTGGGTGTCGTGCCGGTAGTCCTTATCAATCGACTTAATTTGCTCACCGAGCCGGCGGGCGGCCTCAATTTCGTTGTTATTAAAAGTGTAACTCAGGTTTAGTCGTTTCAATTCCGCCGTCAATTCGGTATTTTGCCGCTGAGCATGGGGGATAAACTTGGCCATTACCTTAAGCAGGTGCTGGGCCTCATGCTTTGCGTCAATTTCCTTTTGCATCACATCATACAGGTTATCAATTTCCGTCGACAAGTCCTTATTGGCCTGGGCAACCACGTCTACCTGGAGGTCATCAAACTGTTTAAGCGTTGCCGTCAACTTGGCCTGAAGCCGGTCAATCTTCTTATCGAGGTCGGGCTCGGTAAAGCGGTAGTGCTGTTCAGTCAGGATCTGGTAACCATGACGCAACTCCGTCAACTGGTCTGGAAATTCAGTTGCCAGTGGTTTATATAGTTTCGGAACCTTCTTTAAAAGGGTGGCAAAGTGGTCATTTTCATCCTGCAATTCGGTTAGGATTTCCTGAGCAGCTTCGAGGTCCCCCTTAGCAGTCAGGTCGGCAAACTTAGCGAATTGTTGCTCTAAGGACGCCAACCGTTGCTTCAACCCCTTTGCCGCCCCACCAAATTCAAATTCCTTGTCATTTAATTCGGTGTGGAAGTGCCGGTACTGCTGCTTAATTTGGTCAATCGCTTGATGGTGTTTTTGCTCTTGTTGTTGGAGTGACTGAAGGGACTTTTGTAACCGGTCAGCTTGCTCACTGGCCTTACCAATCTGAGTCCGGTAGTCACTGATTGCGGAATTGATTGTTAACAACTGGCTAGTCTTAACCATTGCCAGCAATTCGTCCCCCCGCGCCGGAAGCTTCTTTATTGCGGGGGCCAACTGCGCCTCATATTTCTTCTTAAGGTCTGCTAACTGGTCTTTAGCGTCACCGACCAACCGCATCTTCCCTGCCGCTGTTAACTGATCACTAATCTTTCGCTTCGCCAGTTGTTCGCTGACGGACTTCAGCTCGTTAATTTTTCTAATCGACCGGTGTTGGAACCATACAATCACACACAAGAGAACTAGAACAATGATTAAAATTGCAATTAAAATCTGAAACATTAATTACCCCACCTAAATATTCAACCGATTGACAAGACACTATCAACGGTCATAAGCTTCTAGATAAAATTATACCATAGTCACCCGCACTTGCCGGGGCTTATTATCAAGGAGGCCAAATAATGGCAAATTACCAATTAATGATTAAACAACTGGCCGCGCTACTCACCAATGAACCAGATCCCATCGCTAACCTTGCCAATACCAGTGCCCTGGTTAACCAAACCGTTGACCAGGGCAACTGGGTCGGTTTCTACTTATCTGATCAGGCACAAGAGCAGCTCACCCTGGGACCTTTCCAAGGTAAAGTAGCTTGCATGCACATCCAAAACGGTCACGGGGTCTGTGGTACCGCAGCTCAAACACGGCAGACCCAGGTGGTCGCTGATGTCACTAGTTTCCCTGGCTACATATCCTGTGACGCAGCGGCCCAATCGGAACTCGTGATTCCCCTGGTCAGAAAAAATGGTGATTTATACGGTGTCTTTGACCTTGACGCTCCCATCAAGGACCGTTTTGACCGCCAGCTGGTCGCTACTTTGGAAGAAGTTGCCCGAATTGTCATGAAGAGCATTGACTAACTTGTTATGGGCATGTTAGGATAATCTTTGTGTAAAATAATGCAGCAGTGAGGGGCAAGCTCGTCAACAGACTGGTGCCGCAAGGTGTTTTTAGTAACCCAGCTGCAAGGGTGAAAAATTCAGATCAGCCTGCACGAATGTCAAGCTCACAATCGGATTATTTTACTCCAAGAAAATACATTGGAGGAATTCATTTATGTCTCGTTATACTGGTCCAAGTTGGCGTGTTTCACGTCGCCTTGGCGTTTCACTTTCAGGTACTGGTAAGGAATTAGCTCGTCGTCCATACGCTCCTGGTGATCACGGTCGTGACCGTCATGGTAAGCTGTCTGAATATGGTACGCAACTTCGTGAAAAGCAAAAGCTGCGTTTCATGTACGGTATGACTGAACGTCAATTCGCTAACCTCTTCGTTCGTGCCGGTAAGATCAAGGAAGGTACCCACGGTGCTAACTTCATGGCATTGCTGGAACGCCGTCTTGATAACATGGTTTACCGCTTAGGTTTGGCTACTACCCGTCGTCAAGCTCGTCAACTGGTTAACCACGGTCACATCACCGTTGATGGCAAGCGCGTTGACATTCCTTCATACGAAGTCGATGTTAACCAAGTTATTGCCGTTCGTGAAAAGTCCAAGAACCTGGACATCATCAAGAACGCTGTCGATGCCGTTGTTTCACGTCCTTCATACGTGGACTTCGATGCTGACAAGTTGGAAGGTAAGTTGAACCGGATCCCTGCTCGTGAAGACATGGATGCTGATATCGACGAAGCCCTCATCGTTGAATTCTACAACAAGTAAACTTAACTGCTTATTTAACAAAAAAGGTCCGCATTCAGCGGACCTTTTTTGTTAAGCAGACAGCAAAACACCCCACAGCACACGGCAAATCAGCCGAATCCTGCGGGGCGTTTTTTCGCTTTAAATTCACTTATTCATCCAAATACTGCTTAGTAGCCGCGATAATGTCTTTCAATCCCTTCTTAGCATCGGAGAAGAACATCCGGGTCTGATCGGCACTAAATAGTGGGTTAGCGATTCCGGCATACCCAGGGTGCATTGACCGCTTGATGATTACCACCGACTTGGACTTATCAACGTCCAGAATCGGCATCCCTGAAATGGCGTTGCCAGACTTCCGTGCCATTGGGTTGGTAACATCGTTGGCACCAATTACGAGTGAAACATCAGTGTTTTCAAACATTGAGTTGGCTTCATCCATCTGCTTCATTTCCTCGTACGGAACGTTAACATCGGCTAGCAAGACATTCATATGGCCAGGCATCCGTCCCGCAACCGGGTGGATGGCATAGTTAACATTAATCCCATGGTCAGTTAATAACTTAGCCAGTTCAGCAACTTCATGCTGGGCCTGGGCGGCAGCTAGACCATAGCCCGGAACAATCATTACGTTGTGGGCATAGGCCAACTGAAGACCAACATCATCCGCTGAGGTTTCCTTAACGTTAACTGGAACGTCGTCCGCAGTCCCGGCGTCGTTGTCACCGCCGCCAAAGCCACCGGCAAGAATATTAGCAACGGATCGGTTCATCGCTTCAGCCATTTGCAAGGTCAGAATCGTCCCTGCGGCACCAACCAGGGCACCGGCGATAATCAAGACCTGGTTATCAATGACAAATCCGGCAAAGGCAACGGCTAACCCGGTAAAGGCGTTCAGTAGTGAAACTACCACCGGCATGTCGGCACCACCAATTGGCAACGTCATCAGCAGGCCAAAGATTAGGGCGGCGGCTAGCTCCAAGATCAATGCCCAGTAACTCTGCGCATAACCAATCATCCATACGGCCCCCGCGATCATTGCGATGATCGACAGGCCGTTGCAGATCCGACTGCCTGGGAACGTAATCGGCTTACCAGAAACATGCCCAGCTAACTTCCCAGTCGCAATTAGTGAACCCGAGAAGGTTGTCCCCCCGATGATGACGTCCAAAACTACTGGAATCGACAAGATCAACTGGAGACGGGTTCCGCTGGCTACTTGCAGGTAGTCAAAGACACCAATCGTTGCCGCGGCACCACCACCAACGGCGTTAAAGAGCGAAACCAGTTGTGGAACATCGGTCATCTTAACCTTCCGGGCCTTGATGACCCCGTAAAGGATACCGATTGTCAGGCCAGCTACTAAGGCGACCCAACCGGCCACGCTAATCTTACCATCGGCAATGATGGTAATAATAATCATAATTACCGCGAGTGCCATCCCGACACAGGAGAGGCCGTTCCCTTTGCGGGCCGTCTTTGGTGACCGCATCAGGTGAACACCAATTACGTAGCAAATCGCTGAAATCAGATAAATTAATGCTGAACAAGTTTGCAGTGCACTCATTGCTGGTCACCCCCATCCTTAGACTGGCTCTTTGCGGGTGCTTGACCACCCCGTGGACGGTCGAACATCCCCAACATCCGGTCAGTTACGGTGTAACCACCAGCCACGTTGACGGCCGCAAAGAAGGCACACAGGAAGGCCAGGATATAAAAGCCCCAGCTATTTGCTTCCGCGGCGACGACAAAGGCCCCGACGACAACAACCCCGTGGATCGCATTGGCACCGGACATCATCGGCGTCTGCAGGGTTGCCGGGATTTTACTCATAACTTCAAACCCAACGAGGAGACTTAAGACAAAGATTGCTAAATTAGAATATAATTGCTGACTCATATTATTCTCCCCTCTCTACTTAGTTGCTGCTTGTTTTTGACTACTTGCATCGGCCTTTTCGGCTTCAGCAGCCTTCTTGATTTCGGGTAATCCCATTTGCGCCCGCAAACGTCCCGAAATTACCTGGCCCTGGTAAGTAGCTACCAACTCAGACATTACATCGTCATTAGTATCAATTGCGATGTTACCTTCCTTATCCAGCAGTGCTTTAATAACCGCTTGAACGTTCTTCGAGTACATTTCTGAGGCACTGGTTGCCAATTCACTCGGTAGGTTATCAGCACCAACAATCTCGGCCCCGTTATCCGTCTCAACAACGGCACCGGGCTTTGAGCCGGCAACGTTACCACCCAGTTCACTAGCTGCAATATCAATAAAGATTGATCCCGGCTTAGCTGCTTGAACTGATTTTTCGGTAACCAGCATTGGCGGCTTCTTCCCGGGAACCCGGGCCGTCGTGATCACAATATCACTGTCGGCGATGAAACCGGCTAGTTCGTCTTGTTGCTTTTGCTGCTCTTCCTTGGTCAGCTGACGGGCGTAACCGCCCTTACCAGCCGCCGAAACTGAGCTCGTTAAGAATTTCGCACCTAGGGACTCAACTTCGCCCCGTGAAGCAGGACGCACATCGTATCCGGAGACAATTGCCCCCAGACGCTTAGCGGTCCCAATCGCCTGCAGGCCGGCAACCCCGGTTCCTAAGACCAGCACCTTCGCTGGCTTAGCAGTTCCGGCCGCCGTAATCATCATTGGGAAGTAACGCATAAAGTGGTCGGCTGCCACTAGCGCCGCCTTATAGCCCGCGACCGATGACTGCGAACTCAAAGCATCCATGCTCTGGGCCCGGGAAACCGTCCGTGGCAGCAGTTCAAATGACAAAGTCGTAACTTGCCGGTTTGCTAGCTGTTTGGCCACATCATGATCAACCGACAGGGAAAGTAAACCGAGTAGCGCTTGCCCTGACTTTAACTTGGCCACCGTTTCATCATCCGGCCGGTTAACAACCGTCACCAGGTTGGCCTGGTCAATGGCCTGTTGACGATCAACCACCTTTGCACCAGCATCTATATACTGCTGGTCAGCAAAATTGGCCGCTGCACCGGCGTCCTTTTCAACCAGGACCTGACAGCCCTGCTTGACGAGCCGCTTAACAACACTTGGCACCAGTGAAACCCGGTGCTCATCTGCGGCTTCCTTTAGTGCTGCAATTGTAATTGCCATACTGATTCCTCCTCATTCAAATGATCAACCGCTTTCACCTCTATCATAGTCTACTTTATGCTTTAAATCACACTTTTTTCAGACATTTTATGATATTTTAGCCGCTTTCAAGCCACTAATTGGTCAAAAATAGTTTGGCTTGCCCACTGCTTATAAGGTAAAGGTGAGGCAGTCTGCCCGTGACAGTGCCGGGCAAAAATGGTAGCCCCCAACCGTAAACCTTTTGACCCCGGCAAGGTCTTGGATCTGATTTTCCGCGAGGTAACGTACCATACTCCCCCGGGCCATCTTAGCTTGGGTCGCCTGCTGTTTAACCTTGCCATCCTTAACTCGACCAAACACGCACTTAACGAGGCGGCGCTCACCAGATAAATACGGCAAAATAGCTCGTTCGTATTCCACCGACGCTAGGTCTAAGACGAGATTATCTTCACGGTATAGCTCATCCGCCAGCCGTGTACCCCAAAATTCATATAGCGAGGTGGTGCCAGCAACGGTTGCCCGGTCCCCCATCCCCAGTCGGTAAGGGACAATTCCGTCAAACGGACGCAAAAGGCCATAGAATCCCGAGAGGATCCGCAGGTGGTTCTGGATATAGGCTAGTCCCGCGTCGGTAAAGACATCAGGTGCCATGTGCTGGTATTGGAGGCCGGTAAAGGCAATGATGGCTGGCGTCAAGTTCTGAGTAAGCACCATTTCCTGCAGCCAACGGTAGTTCTTATCCGCTAAACGTTGGCTGCAATTCCACCACAACCGGTGTAGTTGGTCATAGCTTAATCCTCGCATCCAGGTCAAAATTTCTTGGGCCTGGGGCAAGAAGTGGGGAAGGTCCTGGTAAGGAAAAGAGTCGGTATCTACGGCCATCGTCCGGGCGGGTGCAATAATTATCTTCATCGTTGGTTGAGCTCCTTAGTTTATCTGTTTTTCTATAATGGTACAATGAAATCATGAATTTTATAACAAGGAGGAAACATCTGTGGCAGAAGAAAAGAAGTCAGCAGTTGAACAACGAATCGATAGTGCCGTCTATGGAACACCGAAAATAAAGCCTGACGAACAGCGTAAGTACTTGGGTACCTTTCGTGAACGGGTGTGCCTAACCATCAGCGTTGCCGAGCTTCAAGAGCAGGACTGGGCAGCGACGGTTACCGCGGAGTTAGCTAAGGGGGTCGGTACCCTGGTCTTTATCAACGGTAACCTCCCCCACGCCGAAGTCCACCCCTACGTTAAAGCGGCAACACGGGCCGGCGCCGCGTTTACAATGAAAACTGACCCCGAGTTTAAAACTGATCCCCAGGCCCTCGCGGTAGTGGTCGCCAGCAAGTCTGCCGTTTACCAGTCACCGGTCGACGTCAAGAAGCGTTACCCGCAATTCGGTGCCGGTTCAGCAACTGCCACCACCCAGCGCCAGACCCCAACCAAGGGTGGCTTTTTCCACCGCCTCTTTCACCGGGAGGGACGCTAAATGGAACCACTTGCTTATCGAATGCGGCCCCGTAACCTTGATGAAATCGTGGGTCAACAGCACCTGGTGGGTCCAGGCAAGATCATCTCACGGATGGTGAAAGCCCGGATGCTGTCATCAATGATCCTATACGGGCCACCGGGAACTGGAAAGACCAGTATCGCTAGTGCGATTGCTGGATCGACTAAGTACGCCTTCCGTAAGCTTAATGCCGCCACCGACAGTAAGAAGGACCTGCAGATCGTTGCCGAAGAAGCCAAAATGAGTGGCACCGTCATCTTATTACTTGATGAAATCCACCGACTAGATAAGGCTAAGCAGGACTTTTTATTGCCCCACCTAGAGAGCGGCCGGATCATTTTGATCGGTGCAACAACCGAAAATCCGTATATCAGTATCAACCCCGCAATCCGGAGCCGAACCCAAATCTTTCCGGTCCACCCCCTGAGCATTAACGAAATTAAGGTTGCCTTGGCCCGGGCAATGACCGACCGACAACGGGGACTGGGAAAAATGCCCCTCGTCTTGGAAGCCAATGCTGAAGACCAGCTCGCCCGAGCAACCAATGGGGACCTGCGGAGTGCCCTGAACGGTCTTGAGTTGGCTGCCAAGTCCACCGATCCCGGTCCCGATGGTAAAATTCACCTGACGTTACCGGTAATCGAAGAAAGCATCCAAAAAAGGGCCCTCAGTGCTGACAAGGACGGTGACGCCCATTACGACGTTGTTTCCGCCTTACAAAAGTCAATTCGGGGGTCGGACGTCGATGCCGCCCTCCACTACCTGGCCCGCTTAATTACGGCCGGTGACCTGACTTCTATTGCCCGGCGGCTGATGGTAATTGCATATGAAGACATTGGATTGGCCAACATGCCGGCAGTCCAGCGGGCCGTCACAGCCGTTCAGGCAGCCCAGCAGGTGGGCCTACCGGAAGCCCGGATCCCCCTAGCCGACGTGGTGATTGAGCTGTGCCTTTCTCCTAAGTCCAACTCGGGCATCCTGGCTATCGACAAGGCATTAGACCAGGTTAAGCAAGGCGGTGTTGGCGCCATCCCCGACTACCTTAAAGATGCCCACTACCAGGGAGCTAAGAAACTGGGCCACGGCGTTGACTACCAGTTTCCTCATGACTACCCCCAGGACTGGGTAGCCCAGCAATACCTGCCTGACCGACTGAAGGGTGCCCAATATTACGAGCCGAAACAAAATGGGCGTTTTGAGGCGGCCCTTGGCAAGCAATATTGGCAGCTCCGCTTAGCCCAGCGGCAGGTGTTGAATGGCCACCACCACCCAACGAAATAATTGCCTATTTGACTAATTAATGCTAAGATAAAAATGAAAATTCTGTGGTGTACGCGTTGTCTAAACGCAGGTTTGCCTTACAGTCTTTT
>DHKFJ23503__coassemble_597_pt1 | contig 40049 bp, 41 predicted proteins | sample DHKFJ23503__metabat2_low_PE_016 | metagenome-assembled genome bin DHKFJ23503
TCACCTATTGAGATCTTTTTACTTAATCTACGTCAATAAATCGTTCAATTTATTTTTTGCAATCTGCCAAACATTAAAATCATTAAGCAGCAGAGCGGTGCAGGAGTATTCTTGCCAGAAATGCTGGGAATTTTACTGGGAGCGCTAATCTATGGTGCATTTGCTGACCGGCACGCTTTTAGCCAACGGACCCAATATCTCAATATTTTAGGCGGTCTTGCCTGGGGTGTGGCAGGCTTTGCTTATATTTTCTCTGCTCAGGTGAACGGGAACACTGCCGCATTTATTTGGCCCCAATTAAATGTGGTGATCGCAACCTTTGGGGGGATTACCATCCTGCATGAACACAAGAGTAAGCGGGAACTGAAGTACACGATTTGGAGAATCGTGCTGATTGTTGCTGGTAGTGTTGCCACGTCATTTGCATAGGGGCAGTAAATATGACAATCAAAAACTTTATTTTCGACATTGACGGTACGTTGATTAATACATTTGAACTGTATATGCCGGCCTTAATCGATGTTTTAGCTGAGGATGGTCACCACTTTACCGATCCGGTTCAGGCAGAGAAGGACCTATACGGAATTGCTGCTATGGACGCCTTGCATAAACTAAATTTGTCGGGTTCGGAATTGGAAGCAATTCGTAAGGAGTGGATTGGCCGGGCCTACCAAAACTTTGACCGGGTCAGGGTATTTGCTGGGGTACCAGAGCTGATTACCCAACTGGCAAGCCAGTCAGGGACTAGGCTGGCGATTGTTACCTCAAAGACCCGTGCAGAATATCGGCAGTATTTTCAGAATCAATACGAATTCGCTAAATACTTTTCAGTTGTTGTAACGGCCGATGATACCCAGTTGCATAAACCGTCAGCTGAGCCAATCTTGCTGGCGCTAGCCCGGCTTGGTGCTCAGCCGGCAACGGCCGTATACGTGGGTGATATGCTGACCGATTTTATTGCCGCCCACGCTGCGAAAATTAAATTTGCGGGGGCTGATTACGGTAGTGAAGATCCACAAAAGATTGCTGACGCTGACTTTCACTTAGCTAGCCTGGCAGGTTTAATTAGACTTAATGGAGAGGGAGTTGTTCAATCATGAATCGTGTAGCAAAAGCCTTAAACATCAAGTATCCGATTGTCCAGGGACCATTGGCGTGGCTGACTGATGCAAAGTTGGTAGCGGCAGTGGCTAATGCTGGGGGAATCGGCACTCTCGGACCAGCGGCTGGATAAAATGAGCGGGTGGCTGATCCGGATCCGGTCGTGCAGCACGCCGCAACGGTAGAGCGGATGCGCCAGCAAGTGCGAAGGGTTAAGGAACTGACGACGGGGCCGTTTGCGGTTAATATTATCCCTGAAAATGGCGGTAATGATGGTCATACTAGACCGCTGATTCAGATGATGATTGAGGAAAATGTTCCGGCCGTAGTTTACACTGGGAGCGAGGTTTATCCGGAGATTTTTAAGCTATTGAAGGATCACAATATCAAGATTATTTACCGAGCCTTGAATCCAACCGCAGCCAATGCACGTGCTGCCGAAAAAAACGGTTCGGATGTTATCGTGGCGACTGGTTTTGATGAGGGAGGAACGTTGCCGGCCAAAGTAGTCGGGACCTTCTCAATTGTCCGGATGATTGTTGACGCAGTTGACCACACACCAGTATTAGCTACAGGCGGAATTACGGATCGCCGCTCTGTCAAGGCGGCAATGGCACTTGGCGCAGAGAGCGTGTTCTGTGGAAGTCTGTTCATTGCGAGCAAAGAAAATCGAGCGGCAGGTAAGGTTAAGCGGGCAATTGTTGATTCAAGCGCTGATGACCTCTTGCTCTTTCGGACAATGCCAGCATATTATCGTTCCTTACCGGGACCGTTTGCTAACCACCTGCAGGAGCTCAGTGACCAAGGCACGAGTCGAGAAAAGAGTGGTGAGGAAATGGGCGGCCTTTATGGTTTGAAGCTGGGAATGGTCGATGGTGACTGGGACCATGGCTACGTTTCCCTGGGGACCGGAATTACCAGTATTCACCGGATTCGTCCAGTGCAGGAAATCATTACCGATCTATTTACAGATGAATAATTTAAAAATACGAATCCCCCGTGAATTGACGAATTCGTCAATTCACGGGGGATTTTTATCGTTTATTAAACTGCCTTAGCAACCGCGGCATTAACTGCTGCTTGTTCTTTTTCAACCAGGGCCACCTTGCTCTCAATGATCCGGATGTCCATCGTGATTTCCCGGGTCAGGCCAGGGGTGTTGATCTTGGGCTCAAAGAATTCCTTGAACTCAGTTAACCGTTGTGGCGTGTGGAAGATACCGGCGGAAACGGTAATGTAGGAGGCAAACTCCATGTCACCACCAACCGTTGCTTCAAGCCAGGACCATTCGTTACGCAGCCAGATCCATGCGGCTTCTTGACCAGCATTGTTAGCCAGTACTCCCCGGTACCATGCACGAAGGTCCTGGGGCTTAATTACCTGGGCATTCTTGTAGTGACCGATGATCAGCTTGATCAGTTCAGGGTTGGTCGTGGTTGGAATCGCCATCCGCAAGTCGGCCTTGTAACTCGGGTCCGCAGTTTGCTGGTAGGCGGTAAGTAGCTTATCGAAGAGGTCATGATTGCCGTAGTTTTGAACCTCATTCTTCAGAACTAATCCCCGGATATCGGCGGACAAGGCGCCCAATTGATCCTGGTTATCAAGGAAAATCTGGTGGGCCGCTTTAATTGCATCCTCGTTGTGGGCATACAGGGCCGCGTTGAGCACGTATGGCCGTACCAACTGGTCGTCGTTGCTTTCACCCACCTTAGGTAACCAGCCGAGCCGGGCAACCTGGTCCTTACTCAATTGGTTGAAGAACTTCTTTAAGTTGGCCTCTTCAGCCGAACTAGGCTTGACGAACATCTTGAGGTTGTTGGCGATGTGGTAGAGTTCGGCGTTGACAATGACCGAGTGGCTATTGGCAAACCGGGTCAGTAATGGGATCAGGCTAGCGTAGGAAATCTGTTGGCCTTCCGCAAGCAGGCGGAGGTCTTGGAGAAGCTGCCGTTGGCTAATGCTATCCAGGTCATCAGCGTGATCGAGGATATCCGTTAATAGCTGGTCGTCATACTTAACGATGAAGTGGGAATTATTACCGACGTTGAGACGGAACGGCTGGCCAGCTTGCTTCCGCAGGGTCGCGTAGTCGCCGAGGACAACCTCCTTATCTGCCATGATTTGTGGAGCCACGTCGTAGTTACTGTTCAACGGAATTTGCCACGTCCGGCCCTTATCCGTGCCGTCACCGATGAAGAACTGCTTTTGGCGAAGGACCAGTTGTCCCTGGTCGTTAACCGTCGCCGAAACGACCGGGTAACCCGGTTGTTCCAACCAGGACTTCATGATTTCACCGATGTTCAAGTCCGAAGCATCGCCCAAGGCCTGCCAGAGGTCATTACCAGCGGCATTGTTGTATTGGTGAGCAGTAAAGTAGTTCTTTAATCCAGTACGCAGGGCATCATCACCGAGCAGGGCCCGGACCATGACCAGCATCCGGGAACCCTTGGCATAAACGATCGCGGGATCAAAGATGGAGTCAATTTCGGCCGGGTTATTAACTGCAACGTGGACGGGTTGGACGCCGTCAGTTGCATCCCGTTGCAGGGCCATCGGCGCTTCGGAGGTTTGGAATAGTTCCCAAATCTTCCATTCGGGGTGGATGGCGTCAACGGAGACGTATTCCATCATGTTGGCAAAACTTTCGTTAAGCCAGAGATCGTCCCACCACTTCATCGTGACCAGGTCACCAAACCACTGGTGGGCCAGTTCGTGGGTGATAACGGTGGCGACCAGCTGTTTCATGTCTAGTGAAGTATTATCTGGGTCAAGCAAGAGATAGGCTTCCCGGTAGGTGACCAAGCCCCAGTTTTCCATAGCCCCAGCTGAGAAGTCTGGTAGGGCCAGTTGCCAGGAGTGCGGCAGCGGGTACGGGGTGTGGTAGAAGTCCTCGTAGAATTCGATGGCCTTCTTGGCAATTTCAAGAGCGAAGTCAAGCTCCTTTGGTTGGTGGGCCTTAGTCGCGAAGACACCAACCTGGACCCCGGACTTAGTTTCGGTAAGCTTGCTTTGCAGTTCACCAAAGGCAAAGGCGACCAGGTAAGTTGACATTTTGACGGTCTGGTCAAAGTAGTGGACCCCGTCTTCGACATGATTTTCCGGCATGTTAGCGATGATCGTTTCACCGGCGTGTTCATCAAACTTAATGGCCAAAGAGAACGTAGCCTTAGCGGCGGGCTCGTCGACACATGGGAAGGCCTGGCGGGCCGCAGTCGTTTCAAACTGGGTTCCAATGATTTGCTTTTGTTCGCCATCGACCTTGTAGTAAGACGGGTAGATTCCCATCATCGTGTCGGTCAATGGGGCGGTATAGTCAATGCTCAAATTAACGTCGCCACTAGCAGGCAGGGTAATCTCTACTGCCTCCGCATCGTCTTTGACGGTAAAGGGTACCGGCTTTTGGTCGACGGTGACGTTAGCGATGTGTAAGAATTTCTGGTTAACCTGAATTACGGACTGGCTGGCGTGACCTTCAATGGTCGTCGTCCCGGTAATTGTTTTATTCGCCCGGTTGATGTCTAAGTAAACATCGTAATGGTCGGGCTGAAAGGCGTCTAATAGTCGTGCGTTTTCTGCCATGTGAGTTCCTTCTTTTTTCTAAGATAGTTTAATTATACCGCGTTCGCTAAATTAGCGACGGATTGTGCTTTGAGGAAAGTAATTGGGGGTCGATCCTCATTTGGCCATGGTAGTACTTGCGGTCGTGGTCACTAATCGGCCGGAGGACCTTAGCTGGGACCCCGGCGGCAATTACATTGGCGGGGAGGTCCTTGGTAACGACGGCGCCGGCCCCCACCACGGTATTGTCGCCAATCGTCACGCCGGGAACAACAATGACGCCGGCCCCGAGCCAGCAGTTTTTACCGATATGGATCGGCAGGTTGTACTGGTAGCCCTTTTCCCGGAGTTCCGGCAGAATCGGGTGGTTAGCCGATGCCAGGGTAACGTTGGGCCCGATCATGGTGTGGCTACCAATATAGATATAAGTATCGTCAACGACGGTTAAGTTGAAATTCGCGTAGATGTGGTCACCAAACATCACGTGTTGGCCACCAAAATTGGCGTGGAAGGGTGGCTCAATGTAACAGCCGGTCTCCACTTTGCCCAGCATCCTTTTCAATATTTTTTGCCGCTTTTCACCCTCGGTGGGGAGGGTGCGGTTATATTCATACATCGGCAGCTGGGCCGCGGTTTGCTTTTCCAAAATTGTTGGATCATCTGGGTTATAGATTTGTTGATCATGAAGTGCCATCGATAAAACTCCCTTCATCTTAGCCAGCCGTTCTTTTTCAGCAGGGGTTGCTAGCGAACTAATCTGCTGCTCGTAAGCAGCGCTAAGGCGGTCAACGTAGTCACCAAATTGTTGGAGTTCGTCATCATTGAACCCAGCTAGCACATTATTATTGCTGGTGGCGGCGCCGGTTGATTTAACGGCCTTCCCCTTGTCGGTTAAGGTCACCATGGTTACCCGCCGGTCATTTTCCGCCGGGTGGCGAGTAATGTAGCCCTCTTCTTCGAGGCGCTTAAGACTTTGGTTGAGGGATTGTGGGCGAATACCGAGCAGGTAGCTAAGGTCCTTACTGATCATTTCCGGCTGGAGCTTAAGAATTGGTAGTATCCGTCCCTGCCCATGACTGCTGTCTTGGAGGGGGCTGACCCGTCGCCGTGAGAGCATCTTGGTCTGGTGAATTGCCCGGACGAGGTTGATTAGTTTTTCATTGAAAATTGCTTGTTGTTCTTCTGCCATAATTAGTTTCTCCAATCATTCTTTAGCTTATAACAGGTACCTGTTATAAATTTGCGAGAGTTAATTGGGAATCGTGCGCGAAGACTCGTCGCGTCAGAACTGGGCATTTTTAATAAAGGTCACGGTATTCCGTGACGAATTCAGCAAAGAAGGGAAGGGTGAAGGATAATTCTCCCCAGGAAGGTGCGGTGATTAGCTGGTCATCGAGGAGCCGTCGCCGGTAGGTTGAAATATAGTTTTTAGACTTTTTCATTCGACTGCCGATCGCGGCTGTTTTCACAGTGTGCCCGCCAAGTTCAGCCATTGTGAGGACAAACTGACGGTCGACAGGGGAGAGCTCCTGATACATTTTTAGATAAACGTTCCTAAATAATTCGGCTTTATAGTCGCCCAGTACCTGGTCAACCGTTGCCTGATCGATCAAGTTCTTTTTCGTCCGCCACAGGAGAAAGCCGAGTAGCTGAAATGCGTAAGCGTAGCCGTTGGTAATCTTTGTAATGAAGTTCAGTGTATGCTCGTCAATCTCCCGCTTGCCGCGACTAAAGGCTTGCCGATAGCTGTTCTTGATTGTTAAAAGGCTCAGCGGCTCCAGATATATTCGTTGGCTCCGTAACAAGAAGGTCAGAATATCATCGTTCTGGAGCTCTGATACCTTACTTGGTAAGCCTGCCATTAGTAAGGCAATGTGATATTCATTTCGTAAAAGAATCTGGTAGATGGCTGCAAATTCGCGTAACGCTGGCGTCGAGCTAATTTCATCGATGGTGATTAGGAGTTTCAGTTTCCGCTGCTGTAATGTTTCAGCTAATGACTCCAACAGGGGCTGGTGTGGCGAGTTAGTTACACTAGCTTGGTGCTGATAATAAGCAATTTTAAGAACGCCAGCCGCACTGACACTGACACCGTCGATTCTTTTTAGTAAGTTTTTGAGTGTACTATCTGCCTGCTTATAAACCAACTCAATTAACGTTGGAATCAAGGCATCCCCCATTGTTAAGTCGACAACAATCCAGTCTGGTCGTTCCCTAGTATCGTGACTAATATCGGTCAATAGGGTGGTTTTGCCAGCCCCCCGTATGCCATAGATAAGGGTCGTCAGGTAGGGGCTATCAACATCTTGAATGTCCTCCTCTAGCTGGTGGACAGTCTGTTCACGATCTAGGTAAATTTTAGGAACCCGACCGAAACTGGGATTAAAAGGATTCTTCATTTTATCTGTCCTCCATCGTTTTATACTTCTTTATACTTTTAGTTTTATTTTATACTTCTTTATACTTTTTGACAAACTACTTATCCACCAAAAAGCGGCGCCAGCCCAATTAAGGCTAACGCCGTTATTACACTTAGTAGATAATTACTGGTTCACCCTTGGAAAGGGCGTGGAAAGCAACCCCGGCATTTTCGGGGTGCATGTTGATACAACCGTGAGAGCCACCCCCGGTTTCCTTGTAAGCCCGCTTGGACCAATCCGTTCGCCAGCTGGCGTCGTGAAAGCCACAACCAGAGAGGGTAAATGGTGACCAGTACTGAACCTTACTGGCGTACTTAGAGCCATCATCGTTTAGCCCCCGTAAGACGGATGGCGTCTGCTGGTACATGATGTACCAAACCCCTTTTGGCGTCCGGTTACCAACATTATTAGTACCACTGACGATGTCGGTGCTCAATACACACTTACCATTCTTGTAAAACCACGCGTGCTGCTTGGCAAGGGAAACGGCGACGTAGGTATCCCCAATACCGTGGTTACTAGTATTTGCGTAACCAGTACCGAGGTGGCTGTAGCCCTTACCGTAAATATCGTTTTTAGCATCAATATGGCGTTTACCAGATGCCAGTGCCGTCGCGAGTGACTGTCCGGCCTGCTTGCTACTGATTTTCCAGCCATAGGTACCGGCATTTGCAGTTGTTACCATCTTGCCATCGGCGGTCTTAAACTTAAAACTCTTGCCCAGCGTGGCCTGCTTAGCATTGATTTGGGCAACCTTTGCTTTTACCGAGCCCGTCGTGAACTGGTAGTGTCCATGCTGGTACGTTGCCCGGGAAATAACCTCGGGGGTAGTAAAGCGGTAGTCCTTATTTTGGACCCGGTAAGTAACCGCCCGGTGTTGTAACTGGGTCAACCGCTGTTTCTCGTTCTGGACGGTCGGGCTGTTGGCGGCTAACGGGGTGATGAACTTGGGCTTAAGGTAAACGGTCCCGTTAACGAATTCCTTGCTCAGTTTCTTGGCCAACCCCTCATCACTATATTGGGTGCCCTTAACCGCGGGGACGACCGTTACCTTGCCATTTTTGTAAAGGGCGTAGGCATCGTGGGGAGCAGTGCGTCCGGCATTCATTTGTTGAATTTGATTCGTTACGGCGGCGTTAATGTCACTGAGTGCTGACTTATCAAGTTTGGTCGGTGCGACCAGGAGGTTAACCCGTTTGTGGGAAGGGAAGAGGGTGTACTGGCGGTGTAGTGCTGCAGTGACCTTAGCCTTGTCCTTGGTAGTGAACCCGGCGTTAGTGGTCGGACCACTGTAAACCAACTTCTGGTTAACGTAGATTTTAGATTGGCGCTTTGTCTTCCGGACCTTGTCGTAGGCCTGCTGGGCATTCAGGCCCCCAACTGGGATTCGGTTGATACTGACGTTACGGTTGAAGTGTGTGCGCTGGTGGTGGTGCATCCCGAACAAGAGGATGATTAGTAACACCAGCACCGCAATGATTACCTTGTTTAAACTTAGCTTTTGCATCATTCAATCCTCGGTTACTTAGATTTACTAGAGTTATCTTACTGCTAATTGGTTAAATTACAAGGATTTGATTTGTGGGCGATCACTGATCAGGCACAGGCAATAATGGGCGTCATTTCAAGGATGCAAACAACGCTTGCTTGTCAAAATGCCACGAGTTTTGTATGGTTATTAGCAAATTAATTTTCAGAAATGAGGAAGCGATGATGAACTTTAGTAAACAGCTCCGTGAACAGCGCAAGCAGCTGGGCTTAACCCAAGCGGCCGTGGCAGAAAGATTACACGTGACCCGGCAGACCATTTCTAACTGGGAGCAGGGTAAAAACTATCCTGACTTAACCATGTTAGTTCAGCTCAGTACGGTTTATCAGATCTCACTGGACTCCCTCCTCAAGGGTGACCAGCGACTGAAGGACTCTTTGGAACGGGGGCGGGCGAACCATGCCTTTAATGTTATCAGTGGTTTAGTCTGGATCATGTATGGTTTAATTCAAGCGGTTTACAACGTTACTAACATTGGTGATGGTGTCAGTGGCTACCTCAATATGGCGATTACCATGGTCTTTTTCGCCGCTTTTACTCATAGTGAATACGTTGCCCTGTTTTCTTGGGGATCAGTGGTAAGACGTATAACCGCCTTGGCCACCGCCCGGACCAGCGACCGTCGTTACTATGGAAGGTATGGTTAGCCACCACGCTGGTGCTAGTAGTCGGTGGGCTTATCTTTTCCCGGGTCTTGGTTGTTCGCCAGTACTATTGGCCGCTGTTGTTGGGTGCTGTGGGGGTCAATCAAATCCTCCAGAAGTACATGTGGAAAGTGGCTGGCTAAGGGGCCTATAATGGTGTATCAAAGGGGCGAAGATTATGAAAATGTATATTGTTGATGCGTTTACTAACGAGTTATTCCGGGGCAACCCGGCTGCGGTATGCTTTGTTGATGAATGGCCCAGCGATGATTTAATGAAGAAGATCGCTATGGAAAATCGCTTTTCGGAAACGGCCTTTGCCATCAAGCAAGACGATACCCACTATTTGTTACGGTGGTTTACCCCGGCGGCCGAAATTGACTTGTGTGGGCACGCCACGTTAGCAACCGCTTTTATTATTTTTCAAACGGCGGCACCACGGGGGACCGCAACGATTAATTTTATTACCAAGCAGAGTGGCAACTTAGCTGTCACCAAGGTGGGGGACCGTTATGAAATGGACTTCCCATCATATCACCTCCAGCCAGTAGCGGTCACCGCTGAAATGACCGCAGCGTTCGGTGCCCGTCCTGAAGAAGCCTACCTTGGTCGTGACCTCCTTTGCGTGTTTAGTGACGAGGAGGTAATTCGTCAGATGAAGCCCGACCAAGAAAAGCTCCAACAGCTGCCCGGCCTATTGCAAAATGTAACGGCTCGTGGTCACAAGTATGACTGTGTTTCCCGCTCTTTTGCGCCGAAAATGGGGGTCGACGAAGACCCAGTCTGTGGGAGCGGCCACTGTCATATTATTCCTTACTGGGCGGCTAAGTTGGCTAAACGAAGCCTCGTGGCCTACCAGGCTTCGTCACGGGGTGGAGTCCTTTATTGCGAGTATCAAGGGGCCGTGACAAAGATTGCGGGTCAGGCGGTCCTGTATTCAAGCGGTACTCTGAATGTCTAACGTTTCGCCCACAAGCGTTATCTAAATGTGATTAATTTTACAAATCCTCTTTACAAAAAGTTAGTAGGCGCGTACACTTAAACTAAATTAAAATTATTTTTTCTTCGGGGCCGGGTGAAATTCCCAACCGACGGTGACAAAGCAATTTGAAGTCCGTGAACCGCTCGTCAGCATTGACCAGCGGTTGAACCAGTGTGATTCTGGTACCGACAGTATAGTCTGGATGGGAGAAGAAAAAACGTTATACACAACACTACCAATTTAAATCAAGCCCCGGATGACGTAATAGTTATCCGGGTTTTATGTTACCCGCAGTGTTGGCAACCGCATCAGTAAACAAGCGCCCCAGAGAAATCTTGGGACGCTTTTTTCGTTGGAGGGTGATGGAAATCAATGACCAGTACTTTATGAAGATTGCAATTGAACAGGCCAATCAGGCGACGGGGACCTGGCAGAATCCCCAGGTGGGGGCTGTGGTGGTTAAGGATGGTGAAATCCGCGCGACCGGGCACACCCAACCCTTTGGCGGCCCCCACGCTGAGCGGGATGCGCTAACCAAACTTACGCCGGCGCAAACGCGGGGGGCGACCCTCTACGTAACCCTGGAGCCTTGTAACCACTATGGTAAACAGCCACCCTGTACCCAGTTAATTATCGACCGGGGGATCAAACGGGTGGTGGTCGCCGAAACCGACCCTCACGCTTTGGTAACGGGGAAAGGGATTGCCCGGCTGCGGCAAAGTGGGATTGAAGTGGTAACCGGGGTTGGCGTGCGGGCTGCTGCCCGGGTGAACCCCCACTATAACTTCTTTTTCCGTCATGGCCGTCCCTGGGTGACGTTAAAGCAGGCCGTTAGCCTCGACCACCGCGTAAGTGCGGGCCCGGGGCAGCGGACCTCCATCACTAACCAGGCGGTTTATGCCCGGGTCCACCGGGAGCGGGCGAATTTCCAGGGAATTGTCATTGGTAGTACGACTGCCATCGTGGACGATCCAACGTTGGTGCCACTTCCCCACCCTGATTTTATGCCAGCCCGGGTTATTCTTGACCGGCGGGGGCGGCTTGCGGACCACCAGCAGCTACGGTTACTTAACGATGGTTTAGCACCAACCTGGGTCTTTACGGCCTGCGTTACATTAGCGGACCAGTTAGCGGGAACCAACGTCCAGGTAGTTTACCTCGCAGACTGTTCGGTGATCAAGGTAGTTGAAACATTGGCCAAACAAGGTGTTCAGTCACTGTATGTGGAAGGGGGACCGACAATTCATGCGGCATTTGCGGCCGCCGGATTAGTTGAAGAAGTTATTTCCTACCTGAGCCCACAAATGCTGGGGACAATGGGAGTGCCGGCCTTTACCCCGCCAGTGCCATGGTCGTTTGCCGACCCCCAGGTCGAAATACTTGGTAATAACGTCAGAATTGCAGAAAGGAAGCGGCAAGATGTTTAGTGGATTAGTTCAGGGGACCGGGAAGATCCGGGTGCTTGATCGGCAGGCAGAAACGATTAACTTAACGGTGGCACCAACCGTTGCTGACGTGATGGATCAGCTGGCCATCGGGGACTCAATTGCCATCAATGGAACCTGTCTGACGGTGGTTACGATGGGACCGGATGAGTTCCAAGTGACCCTCATGCCCCAGACTTTTGAAAAGACCACCTTCAAGGACCTGCGGGTGGGTGACCTGGTCAATCTCGAGCGGTCGTTGACGGTTGGTGCCCGCCTTGAAGGTCACATCGTTACGGGTCACGTTGACGAGGTAGTGACCGTTCGGGATGTACAAAAAAATGAAAACGCGATTGAAGTGCGGTTTAACCTTCCGGCCCGGCTGACGGGACAGGTGGTTGCGCAGGGGAGCGTGGCAATTAACGGGGTCAGTTTAACCGTCATGGACACCAGTGCGGACTGGTTCTCCGTTGGCCTGATTCCCCATACTCAGACCGTGACCAACCTGGACTTGCTAGCAGCCGGCAGCCGGGTCAATCTGGAAACCGATATTTTAGGTAAGTATGTCGTTGCCAACTTGCAGAAAGGGGCAGAATAATGGACGTTAAGAAAATTCAAGCCGCAATTGACCACCTCAAGAAGGGGGGCCTGGTAATTGTCATGGATGACTTAGACCGGGAAGCAGAGGGGGACCTCGTTGGCCTGGCCAGCAAAGCCACCCCAGAGAAGGTCAACTTCATGACCAAGTATGCCCGGGGGCTGATGTGCGTCCCGATGGCGCCAGCGGTGGCCAAGCGGCTGGCCCTACCCCAGATGACGACGGACAACACCGACCCGTTTGGCACGGCCTTCACCATTAGTGTGGACCACAAGTCAACGACTACCGGGATTTCGGCCTTTGACCGTTGGCGGACGATTACCCACCTGGCCGACCCCAAGGCTACCAACGCAGACTTTTATAAACCCGGCCATATTTTTCCCCTGGTTGCCAAAGAAAGCGGGGTACTAGAGCGAAATGGGTATACCGAAGCGGCGGTTGACTTAGCTAAGCTCGCCGGTGAGGAGCCAGTGGCCTACATCTGTGAAATTTTGAAGTCTAATGGGGAGATGGCCCGGTCGAAGGAGCTTCACGAAAAGGCGGCCGAATTTAGTCTCCCGATTATTACCATTAAGGACCTTCAAGAGTACCGCCGCAACCTGGTCAGCCAGCCAGTCGAGGAGGTTCACTTGCCAAGCGAATACGGTGATTTTCAACTACGTCACTTTCCCGGGGACAATTTGGCATTGATCAAGGGGGACTTATCAGGAGATGAACCGGTGATGGTCCGCCTCCACTCGGAATGTTTTACAGGGGATGTGCTGGGGTCGTTGCGTTGTGATTGTGGCCCCCAGCTCCACGCGGCCATGCGTCAAATTAATGCTGCCGGACGGGGCGTTGTCCTCTACCTTCGCCAGGAAGGTCGGGGGATTGGCCTAGAAAACAAGTTGCGGGCCTACCACCTGCAAGAGGAGGGTTACGATACTGTGGAGGCAAACGAAAAGCTCGGCTTTAAGCCGGATGAACGCCAGTACGAGTTGGCCGCGCAAATTCTACGCCAGCTCGGGGTGACCACGGTCAACCTCCTAACCAATAACCCGGATAAGATTAGTCAACTTAAGTTAGCCGGCATTACCATCCATGACCGGTTACCGCTGGAAATGCAGCCAACTAAGTACGACCGGCAATACCTTTTGACCAAGAAAAACAAACTTCACCACTTATTAGATTTGGAGGCTTAACAATGAAAGAATTTACTGGAAAGTTTGACCAAGGCGCTGCACGGATTGCAATTGTAGTTGCGGATTTTAACGAAACGGTGACCAAGCAACTGGTAGAAGGGGCTGTTGCCACCTTAGCCAAGTTCGGCCTGGCAGATGACCAGGTGGCAGTTTACCACGTCCCGGGTGCCTTTGAAATTCCCTTTGCGGTTAAGAAGCTCCTGGATAAGGGGGGATTTGCTGGCATCATGACCCTGGGAGCGGTGATTAAGGGTGAAACCGACCACTATGACCTGATTTGCCAAAACGTGGCCAGCGGGATTATGCAGCTGAACTTACAAGGGGAGGTCCCAGTGACCTTTGGAATCCTGACGACCGATAACATTGAACAGGCGATGCAACGGGCTGGCCTGAAGATGGGCAATGAGGGCGCCAGCACGGCCCAGAGCCTGCTTGAGATGATATCGTTGAAGCAGCAGATTAAGTAGGTGTTTCATGTGGAACATCTAATTGGCTAGGGATAAAGAAAACGCCAGCATTCGAATTTTGAACGCTGGCGTTTTCTCTTTTTATTACGGGTTATCAAAAATGCTTTAACTACTTTACCGCAGCCACGGCATCGGCAATTGGTGTGTCACCGCTGCGCATCATGATAACCTTGCCGATGGTGTTATCAGCGGTCAAAACATCCGCCAGGACCTGAGCTACGTCTGAAATCGGGTTGGTGGTGTCATTACCCGCACCAAACGTTACCTTCCCAGTGGCCGCTTTCTCAGTCAGTGAGGCTGGTTGGATGATTGTGTAGTCCAGGTTGGTATTGCTGATCAGGTAGTTGTCAGCAAAGAACTTGGCGATGTTGTAGTCAGTGATCGACGCCAGTGCTGGGTAGTCGGCCCACTTTTCTGGTTGGAGGGCGTACATGGAGCTCAGCATGATGTAGCGTTTAACGCCGGCGCGCTGGGCCGCCAGCATCGTTTTAACCGCGCCCATGGCATCGGTTTGCAAAAGGTCCTTGCCCCGGGAGCCTGCAACAAAGTAGACCGCGTCACTGCCGGCCATCAGGGTTGCAATCTTAGCGACGTCACTATGAAGATCGAGGTTGACCGGCGTCACCCCAGCCAACTTGATAACCTTTTCGGGGTGGCGGGCTCCGGCAATTACATCATTCCCAGCAGTTACTAAATCCTTAATTAAGTCGGTGGCAACCCGACCAGAGCCACCCGCAACAAATACTTTACTCATGATAATTCCTCCTTTGATATCCAACTTAACCTGCCTAGTCCTTAATTGTCAAAATTGTTGACTCGGTCGTCCGTTTGGTCCGGAAGCCGTTAATCTGGTATGCCGGGTCACGGTAACCAAGGGCGATCCCCATTGCCACCTGCTGATCAGCTGGGATATCCATCAAATCGCGAACCGCATCGGGGTAGCGGACAATCTCATAGGTGGGCATTGAGTCGATCTTCTTTTCCGCTGCGGCGAGCATCAGGGTTTGACTAAAGGCACCGAGATCGTAAACCGACCAGTCAGTTGCGCCCTGCGGTAAAACTAGGTAGACAAGGGCGGCGGCGTTGAAGAGGTGGGCTTGGGCAGCACTCATCTGGGGCATTTGGTCACCAAGGTATGTCTGAAGATCCTGCCCCCACTTCACCATGTTTTTCTGGGCCTGTTGCCCCCACTGGGTACGGTGGGCAACCGGAAAGTCAGAGTTACCGCTGACGCCTTGCTGGGCCGCCGCCAGGTGGTGGTTCTTGATTTTTTCTAGGGTCTGACCGGAGGCAATATAGACCTGCCATGGCTGGGAATTGGCCCAAGATGATGTTCGCTGGGCGAGTTGGACAATTTCTTTAAGGTCGTCCGGGGCAATTTGCTGGTTGGTGAAGTAACGAATGGATTGGCGGTAGTTAACAGCTTCCTTAAATTCCATGAAAATTCCTCCCTAGTCAGTTTATTCATTATCATTCTAGCTTACCAAAGATAAGTAAAGGAGAAACACTTGGTGACGGGCCCGCAATGATATAATTGGCAAAAAAGGGTAATGGTGATGGACGAACAAAAAATTAAGAAGGTTCTGGCACTGGTCAACACGGGAAAACCTTACGATGATGTTGCCCCAGACGTCACGGCGGTCCGCAACTGGGCCCTCGACTTGTGCCGACAATACAACTTTGAATACTATCAGACAGGGAGGGCTAATTTAGCAACATTAAGGATAAGACACCGGCTGACGGGGTCACGGTCCTGCCCAACTTCCACGTTGAATTTGGCCGCAACATTTTCTTAGGCCGTAATTTCTTCGCTAACTACGACTGTTTCTTCATGGATTGTGCGCCGATTAAGTTTGGGAATGAAGTTAAAATTGGCCCGAGGTGTGGCTTTTATATTTCAAACCACGTGGAGGACCCAGTTGGTCGCCGGGCTGGTTACGTTGAATCACGACCGATTACGGTGGGGGATAACGTAACGGTCGTTGGTGGGGTCACGATTGGCGATAACAGTATTATTGGTGCCGGCAGTGTCGTTGTTCATGATATCCCAGCCAACGTTATTGCCGCTGGCAACCCGGCCAAGGTGATTCGTCCGCTACGCCACGATGACCGCTACCGGGGGTTAGAGCAGCAAACCGGTGACTATCATTACGGTGCTTAGGGGCGTACAAAATTACACAAGTGCGCTATGATTAAAGCATAGTTTATAGTTCAAGAGGGGGATTATTAATGACCGAACAACAATTAACGTCAGCAATGGTTAAAAAGTATCAGCAAATTTTTCACGCCCGCCCTGCGGCAGACGTGATTTCCCGGGCCATTCAAAAGAACGGGATTAAAAATGCCAGTGAAGATCCGGCAGCGAGCGAGCGTCTCCACCGGGCCTTCTCTTACGAAATTAAGACAGGGAAGCCGAGCAACCAGCGGCACAGTGGCCGGTGCTGGTCCTTTGCGGCACTGAATACGCTCCGTCACAAGTTCGCGAAGAAGTATAATTTTAAGGACTTTGAACTCTCCCAAAACTACCTGTTCTTCTGGGACCGAATTGAGCGCGCTAACATGTTCTTCCAAAAGATTATTGCTACTGCTGACCGGCCTTTCCATGATCGCTTGGTTGATTTTTACCTCAGTTTTGCCCTTAACGATGGGGGCCAGTGGGCTAATGCAGCGTCGATCGTGGAAAAGTACGGGGTGGTACCAGAATACGTGATGCCGGATACCCATAATACTAAAGACACCAGCGATGTTGCCGAGGTATTAAACTACTTGATGCGTAAGGATGCCCTCGAGTTGCGGCGGATGGTTAACGATGGTGACTCGCAGGACCAACTCGCGGCGGCACAAGAACGGATGATGGCAGATGTTTACAAGGTTGCCGCCTACGCCTTTGGGGAACCGCCGGCCAAGTTTGACCTGGAATTTCGCGATGATGATAAGAAGTTCCATCAGGTTCTCGGCTTAACGCCGCTGGACTTTTACCACCAATACTTTGACACTAACTTTAATGATTACGTGGTAGTCACCAATGCCCCTGACCACGAGTTCGGTAAGGTTTACTCGATGCCGAGTCAAGATAGCGTGGTTGGTGGAGTACCAATTAAGTTTATGAACGTGCCGTTTAGTGATTTGCAGGCTGCCGCGATCAAACAACTGAAGGCTGGTGAAACCGTTTGGGTTGGTAATGATGTCCTCCAGCAGATGGACCGGAAACGGGGCCTGATGGATGCTAAGCTGTTCCGCCGCCAAGAACTATTGGACGTTGACTTTACGATGGACAAGCGTGATCGTCTGGAAACGCGGCAGGCTGAAGTATCCCACGCCATGACCCTTACCGGGTTTGACCTGGTCAATGGCCAGCCAACCCGGTGGAAGATTGAAAATAGCTGGGGCAAGGAGAACGGCGCCAATGGCTACTTTGTTATGACCCAGGACTGGTTTGAAGACTATACCTATGAAGCGGTAATCGACAAGAAGTACTTGCCAAGTGAACTGCAGGCCCTTGCCACTAGTGCGCCGGTTGAGTTATCAGCCTGGGATTCGTTACAATAAGCCGGCAGACTGTCAATTAAGGGACTACCTATTGAGAAAGCGCTCTCAAGGAAGTGTAATTAGTGTGTTTGGAATGATCAATTGGATGAAAGGGTGGTTCTAACGATGACGGATTATAACCAAGAATTGGCCGAGGTAATGGCTAATAATAAAAACCTCTTTGCTAGTACGGGGGCAACGGGTAAAGCCTTCATGGGTGTCCATGATGCGGCGGTTGAACCGGGTGCGCTTGACAGTAAGACCAAGGTACTAGAAGCCTTAGGGATTGCGGTTGCCATCCGGTGCGAGGGCTGTATTGTACAGCATGTTAAGGGTGCCATTAAACTTGGTGCCACTCGTGATGAGATTGTGGAGACTATCAATATTGCCATCATGATGGGTGGCGGGCCGTCAACAGTGTATGGCGGCAAGGCATTAGCATGTGCCGACCAGTTTTTGAAGGATCAAAAGTAGATTAAAATGTGAAAGGGGCACTAGTAGCTGGGATTCCAGACACTAGTGCCTCTTTTGTCTTGTTAAAACTTAAGAAGCGGTAAGGTTACTTAATTAACCCGTAAGCCAACCACCAATCCATTGTAACCGGTGCCAGGGGTTGATAAACTAAAATCAGCAAATGTCACTAGAGGACCCGAACTGCAATGTCACAATAGCGACAAGAGAAAGGTTTGAGTACGATGAATAGCGATAAGCACGGATTAAAGGACCAGGTTGCCGGCAAGTTCAAGGAGGTCAAAGGTAAATTGACCAACGACAAGAGTGCACAAGCAGCGGGCACGGTTCAAAAGACCTTTGGCAAGGCTAAGGATAAGTTACAAGATATTAAGGAAACGATGAAGGAAAATACGAAGGAGGAGAGATAAATGCATTGGTTATGGGTATTAATTGTTGGTGGTGTGATCGGGCTGGCAGCTGGCGCTATTACCAGACGGGGTGGCTCGATGGGTGTAATCAGTAACATCATTGCCGGGCTAGTTGGTTCCGCAATTGGGGAAGCCGTCCTCGGTGCGTGGGGCCCCCAGGTGGCGGGGATGGCAATCATCCCTTCGATCATCGGGGCAGTGGTCCTGGTACTGATCGTATCCCTGATCTTCGGCGTACGCCCGGAGACATAAATCAACTTGCTTGCTAGTTTTAGAAAGCACAAAGCGGCCTTCAGCATTCGGAAAACCCGGGTGCTGAAGGCCGCCATTTTTTCGATCCACCAATCCTGTTTCACATGAAACAATTACTTTGGCCGCACGACCTCCTGTTTCCAGTGGTGGAGGTGTTGCTTGGTGATCACACACAGGGCATCATCACCAGCCTGCTTCATCTGGTCGGTGCACATGATTTTGACGTTCGAACTCGCTGCTCACCCCAATAGTTGAGGTAGCGGAGGGCGGCATAAAGATTTTCGCCCTCATCAGTTAACCGGTACTCAACGTGGGGTGGCATCGTGTTGAAACTTTTACGGGTTACAATGCCAGCGTCCGTCATTTCGCGAAGTTGGTCGCTGAGCACCTTGTAAGAGGTCCCCAACTGTTTTACCAGCTCCCCTGTCCGGCGGGGGTGCCCCGCCAGAAGGTAGAGGATAACCGGTTTCCACTTACCACTGATGATCGATAACGCGTATTCAGCGCCGGTGTTAAACATTTTTGGATCAGTCATTGCTGGTCCCTCCTTGCGGATTAACAACGAGTTTAAAGACTTGGTCGGGGTGACCAGTCAGGTAGTCGACGATGTTTTGACACGAAATTCGTTGTAAGGTGGTTAATGAGTCGGTGCTATAAAAAGCGGTGTGGGGTGTTACGAGGACATTTTCGCGGCCCACCAGTGGATTATGGGCGAGGTCTGGAAACTCAGTTGCTAGAACATCCAGTGCAGCACCCCGAATTTGTCCCTGGTCAAGTGCCGCTACGAGGGCTTGCTCTACGACTTCCGCCCCCCGGGCCATGTTGATGAAGTAGGGGTGGTTAACCATTTGCTGGAAACGGGCACTGGTGAAGTAGTGGTAGTTACTGTCGTTTAAATTCATGTGATTAGTGATCACGTCGGCGTTGGCAAGGAGCTCGTCAGCAGTAACTAGCTTGACCACGTCTGCCACTGAAGCATAGTGGGTCTGACTAATGTAAGGGTCGCAAGCTAATACCGTCATCTTGAGTGCCGCAGCTTTTTTGGCCACCGCACGACCAATTTTCCCCAAGCCGAAAATACCGAGGGTCATGTTGCTAAGCCGGCGGTTGGGCTGGGCATAATCGTAACGCCACTCATGCCGTTGGTCAACGGCGGTCAGGTAGGCCTTAAGATTACGGACCAGTGCCAACATGGTTGTGATGGTGAACTCGGCCACGTCTTCAGTACAATATTCGCCAACTGGGCAGACCGCGACCCCGTGCCGTTTGGCGGCCCGCAAGTCAACGTTATCATAGCCCGTGGCGTTGATTGAAACCACCTTAAGCTGCGGTGCCGCATTGAAAGCCGCTTCGTCAACCTTAATAAAAGCAGTCAGCAGGGCATCCGCATCGTGTAACTCCCGTAAAAAAGCCGCTCGTTGGTCATCATGGTAGGAGAAAATAACTACCTGACAGCCGGGCAACCCGGCCGTTAAAACTTGCTTTTCAAGTTGGTGGTTTGGCATCATCGATTCCGGATAATCAGCAATCACAATCTTCATTTTAAGCCCTCCCGTAGTCGTTTCTATTGTTATTATATGGCAAATTAGTTTAAATTGGGTGATCGGTTGGCGCACAGGGATATCTTACCACCAGGTAACCTGGTTACCAAGAATTGCTTACTTTTAATAAGACAAAATCTCGCTATACTAGTAGGTGAAATCAACGATAGGAGGAAGATCAAATGACGAAACAAGTTTTAATTCTCGGTGCAACTGGTAAAATTGCCGGCCATGCAATCGCAGCCCTCTTGGCAAAGACAACTGACCAGCTCCTACTATTTACCCGGCACCCGCAAAACTTGTCGATTGCTGATGAAAGTCGGGAAACGGTAATCAAGGGTGATACCCTTAAAACGGATGAACTAAACGCGGCCGTAGCCCAGGCCGACGTGGTTTATGCTAACCTCCGCAACCCAGCGATTGCCCAACAGGCCCGTAATATTGTTGCCGCAATGGACCAGGCGGGGATTAAGCAACTGGTCTGGATTTCCTCAATTGGTATTTATGATGAGGTACCAGGTAAATTTGGTGACTGGAACAATGAAATGCTGGGTGGCGGCCAGGAAGATAGTTATCTGGGGACCTACCGCAAGGCGGCGGACGAAATCTCGGCTTCTGACCTGGATTACACCATTATCCGGCCGGCATGGTTAACGGATAAGGACGAGGTTGATTATGAGACCACTAAGCGTGGTGAAAAATTCAAAGGGACCGAAGTTTCACGGAAGTCAATCGGTAACTTAGTGGCAGAAGTGATTGCCAACCCTGCAAAGTATGCCCGTCAGGACCTCGGGGTTAACAAGCCCAATAGTGATGGTGATAAGCCGGCCTGGTACTAATAGTACGTTTGCACCTCAATGCCTCATAGTTGTTAGCCAAAGTGCTAGGGACGATGGGGCCTTTTTTTGACCAGTATTTTAGGCTCCGCCCCTATTTTTCGTTAAATCGTGGAATCTGATTAATAATAAGTGTATATTAGAACATAATTAGAAAATGAAGATAAAGATTAGTGCATGGAGGCGTTTGGAAATGAGTGAAAAGTTAAAAGTTGGTGTGATTGGTGCCACCGGAATGGTTGGCCAACGGTTTGTCACCCTGTTAGCAGACCACCCCTGGTTTGAAGTAACGGCGGTTGCCGCCAGCAAGCATAGCGCCGGTCAAAAATATGGTGACGCGGTTAAGGACCGCTGGAAGATGGGCGCCACACCAATCCCGGCAGGGGTCAAGGACTTAACGATTCTGGATGCCGAAGATGTTGACGCGGTGGCTGACCAAGTTGATTTTGTCTTTTCTGCGGTTCACATGGATAAGGACGCAATCCGGAAGCTAGAAGACGAATATGCTAAGCACGAAACACCAGTGGTTTCAAATAACAGTGCGCACCGTTGGACACCGGATGTACCGATGGTGGTACCGGAAATTAACCCGGCCCACACTGAAGTGATTAAGTACCAACGGGAGCGGTTGGGAACTAAACGCGGCTTCGTTGCTGTTAAGCCAAACTGTTCGATTCAAAGCTACACTCCGGCCCTGGCAGCGTGGATGAAGTTTGAACCAACCCAGGCGCTGGCATGTACCTACCAGGCAATCTCCGGTGCCGGTAAGACCTTGGAAGGGGCCCCGGAAATTCAAGGTAACGTCATCCCTTATATTCCGGGTGAAGAGAAGAAGTCAGAAGACGAACCGCTGAAGATCTGGGGGCACGTTGACGACGAGAAGAAGGAAATCGTTCCGGCTGAATCGCCAGTCATCACTAGCCAATGCCTCCGGGTTCCAGTCCTGTATGGGCACACGGTTGCGGCCTTCGTTAACTTCAAGCAGAACCCAAGCAAGGAAGAATTGATCCAGGCCTTAGAAGACTATAGTGGTGAACCTCAAAAGCTGGGCTTGCCAAGCGCGCCTAAGCAGTTTATCCAGTACTTGGATGATGACTTCCGTCCCCAAGTTCGGTATGACGTTAACTTTGAACACGGGATGGGAATTTCCATCGGTCGGTTGCGTGAAGACAAACTGTTCGACTGGAAGTTCGTTGGTCTGTCCCATAACACCGCCCGGGGCGCCGCTGGTGGTGCGATCGAACTGGCAGAACTGCTGAAGGCAAAGGGTTACATCGAGGCGAAGTAGCAAGGGCCGCGGATAATTCTGGGGCGCAGCTGCAGGCCTTTCTTGAGAAGATGCAAGCCACACCAGCATTTCAAAGGGGAAATGCACCGGCGTACAGTCCTGATCAAGTAACTTTTAACCCCCAGTCACCGCTGGTTGGAAAAAAGATTGCCTTTCTGGGCTCATCCGTTACCTATGGTTTTGCGGCGAAGGGGAAGTCATTTGTTGATTTTTTGGCGGCGCGGGATGGTGTGCGCGTCACCAAGTCGGCAATTTCTGGTACGACGTTGGCAGGACGGGACCTAGCTGGCTACTTGGCCCGCTTGCAAAGTGATTTCTCGTCAGGGGACCACTATGACCTTTTCGTCTGCCAGCTGTCAACCAATGACAACCGGCACGGAAAGAAGCTAGGGACGCGGACCCCGGCTGACCAGCGGACTAACTTTGACTGTAATACTACTCTAGGTGCAATCGAAGAAATCTGCCGGGAAATCCCAACCAAGTTGGGGTGTCCATTCGCCTTTTACACGTGTTTGCAGGATGATCCAGCACACCGGTATGCCGAATTGATTAAGGAGCTCTACCAGCTACAAGCTAAGTGGGGCTTAGGAGTCATTGACCTTTTCCATAATCAGGGTTTACTTGCTAGTACAGCAGCCCACCCCAACGCGATGTTTGATGACGTTCACCCTACCCAAGAGGGCTATTTAAAAATTTGGTTGCCGGTCTTTGAACAGGAACTGACGAATATTTTAGCAAATTAATAGTATACAAAGAGGCCATCAGTGTTAAATATCGCTGGTGGCCCCTTTATGCAGTAAAATAAACATAGCTTCTTAATAAAGGATGGTTAAAATGAAAATTGAGATTCAACGAGAAGGGCAGACCCTTCGTGGCGTCCTCGAAGGAACAACGACCGTAAAAAACGACCGGGTGGCAATTTTAATGCATGGTTTTATGGGCAATCGGGGGTTTCAAGCTGGTCAGTTGCTTTACGACCTGTCCCATGCACTTAATGAGGCTGGTGTGCCCACCCTGCGTTTTGATTTTATGGGTTGTGGCCACAGTGATGGTGACTTTGCGAAAATGACAGTCTTAGGCGAGTTACTCGACGGGATGGCCATTATTGACTTTGTCCGGACCCAGATGGGGGCCAAGGAAATTGACCTGGTTGGCCACTCCCAAGGTGGGGTGGTTGCGTCGATGCTGGCGGGCTACTACCGTGATATTATCGATAAGTTAGTTTTGCTGGCACCGGCCGCGACGCTTAAAGATGACGCCCTAATTGGTGAGTGCCAGGGGACAACGTATGACCCCAAGCATATCCCACTGACCATTAACGTCCATGGCCAGGCCGTCAGCGGCCAGTATTTCCGGACTGCCCAGTTGTTGCCAATTTATGAAACGGCACAGCATTTTGCGGGTCCAGCTCTGATTATCCACGGGTTGGAAGACCAGGTCGTTTCACCAGAAGCAGCCCGCAAGTATAACGTTATTTTGCCGGAAAGCAAGTTGTACCTGCTAGAAGGGGAGGACCACATGCTAGAAGGGGCGAAGTTACCAGAAATCTTGACGACGGTTAGTGATTTTTTGACGAACGATAAAAGCTGAGTAATTAACTAATTTGCCTAAAAACGTCCGCAACGGAAAGCCTGTTGCGGACGTTTTCAATAGCCTTTATTTAACTTTTATAGAACCACGTAGTAGCTAGGGCGTAGCCACCGTTGGGTCGTGACCGTAACGGTTTGGCCAGGTTGTGGTGCGTGGACGTACTTACCGTTACCAAGGGAGATGGCCACGTGGCTTGGCGTGGTGTCAGAGCCAAAGAAGAGTAGGGCACCCAGTGGCGCGTTAGCAACGTCGTAGTGGTGGGCACCAAGGGCTTGTTGCGTGTAGGTGATCCGTTCCTTTAAGCCGTAAGCCCATTGAACTAAACCAGAGCAGTCAAAACCGGCCGGTGTGTTACCACCCCAAACGTACGGTACCCCAACCATGGAAAGGGCCCGGTTAACAGCCGTCTGTTGACGGGTTTGGAGCTTCCCATCGTTACCAAAGAGGTAGGTCTTACCGTCGATGGTTTGTTGGCCGGTAACCTTTTGACCGGTTGTCGGGTTGTAGTAGTAATCACCTTGCCAGCCACTGTTGATGGAGTAATCGCCAGAGGTAAAGTCAACGTATTGGCTGTTACCATCAGCTGAACTGGTGTAGCGGTGGAGGATTCGAACGCCCTTGTGTTGCATTGCGTCCGTTACCGGAATATCAACACTAAAACCAGATTGAGCAGTGTCAGCGATCCATGGGTAGGCAGCGGTGATGTCATTACGGGTTTGGCCCTTTTGATTACCGGTTAATTCCGTCCGGTAAAGTTCATTACCGTTGAGGTCGAGCACGATGATGTATTGGTGCTGCATCCCCTTGGCGTTGGTAGCGGCGTGCCAACCAGCATAGTGGATGGTGTTACCATTAAGCGCGAAGTTATCAGCGTAACCAGCATTAGTCGCATAAGTTTGGGAATATTGGTCACTGAAGTTACCGTTCCCCTGGGCGTCATCGGTAAACCGCATCATAACTTGTAAGTTACCGCTGAGGAGGGCCTGGTCAACGTTGAAGTTGGCCGTGAAGCCACTCTTGGCACTACCATAAATAGTGCTCATTGCCTGGGCAACGTCATTACGGGTTGTCAGGTTAACCTTGGTCCGGGCCAATTCCTTACCATCCTTCATTAAGAAGACAAACGCGTATGGCTTAGTTGCGGAAGCGTCATCCGCCATCCAACCGGTGACCTGCATCCCGTTGTCGGTTTGCTTCAGTGAGTCAATGGCGTAGTTCTTTTGGGTCTTGCGGAGGTCAATTGGGCCAAACCACATATCATAGTTCTGGCCTTCACCATTGGCTGCAGTGGAGTAGCGACTAATGATCTGCACTTGGTCGTTGAGGTACGGCGTGAGGTTGAAGTTAAAGTTGGCGTTAAAACCAGCGTATTGGGCGTTGTACACACCAGGGAAGGCTTGGGCAACGTCGTTACGTTGGGTGTTGGTAACTTCTTGTCGGCCTAGTTCGGTGTTTTGGGTGCGATCGTAAACAATGATGAAGTGGTGTTGGTAATTAGCATCTTGGTTAGAAGCGTTCCAACCGGCAACATTTAAATTACCATTGGCGATACTAAAACTGTCAAGGTTACCATGGTTCGCTTGGTCACTAGCAGTTGCTGCTGGTTGAGCGTTCAGGTCAGCATTACTTGGTTGCCATGCTGGGGCCTGGCTGGCAGTAGTTGCCTGCTGACTAGCTGCGGAACCCTGGTCCGTACTAGGTGTACTGGAAGCAGTCGCGGTAGTGATTAGTTGGGCGGTAACCGTGTCGGCTTGTGCCGCTTGGCCACCAGCTAAGACACCGAAAGCGACAGCGATGGTAGCTACGATTGCGTAGCACCAATTCTTACCGTTCTTGTACATCTTGTAGTGGTTTTTAGTATCCATTATTTGCTAATTACTCCTTTTTTAACTCGTTAATCGACGATTTTTAGGTTAGCACGGCTTGGCAAGGAATAGTGAAAAACGGCGGGAATGTTATTGGAATGATAATTTCTGCAATCGCTTTGTAACCTTAGTGCAACATAAGGGCTTTATCGCTAGTAACGAAAAGCGGTATGATTAAGCTAGCATTAACCCTTGGAGGTGGCGTATGGGAAAAGTAGATTATCGGCGTGCCTTGGCACAAGCAACGACGGTCCCGGCTTGCCAAGCGGCCTATGAAAAGGAACTAGCAAAGCGGGCGCAAGAAGACCGGCACATTGATCCGCAGAGTTACCGGACACTGTTGGCAGCCCAGGAGGTCGATATTTGGGTTAAGGCCGAAAACCGGGCCCAGGAAGTCAATAGCCACCACCATGTTTATGGCAATCTCATCCAGCGGCGGCACGTCCAATAGGAGAAAATTTACAAAAGGGCTTGCCTTTTACAAAAAAACTTGCTAATATTATTAGCGCTGTTAGTGATGACCCGTTAGTCAAGTGGTTAAGACACCAGCCTTTCACGCTGGTATCGTGGGTTCAAATCCCGCACGGGTCACTTTATTGGGCTATAGCCAAGCGGTAAGGCAACGGTTTTTGGTACCGTCATGCGCTGGTTCGAATCCAGCTAGCCCAATTCAGCATCAGGCGCCCCGGATAGAGTATTTCTGTCCGGGGCGTTTTTGTGCTAGTTTTAAACACTATGTTAGCAAATAATTAGCTGAAAAAAACTACGCTTAATTTTCAGCCAACTAAGGCCTTTTCGGTAGCGCTTTCGAATCTCTCTTGCTTTATATAGCGGGCAAACTGTATAATGAGATTGTTGTGGTTCGCCACTTACATGGAGGACTTTTAACTTATCTTGAGGGGAGATTTTAATCAAATGAAGGAACACAAGAAGCTATACAAAGCTGGTAAACTCTGGCTCACCGCTACTATCGCGTTAGTGGCAGGTGGAATCATGTTAACCAGCACCGCGAGCGCCGATACAACCGCGCCAGCACAACAAGAACAAACGAGCCAAGTTACGCCGGCACCGGTGGCCTCAGCAACGACCCAGCAGCAATTTGCGGCTGCAAACGACCAGGGCGCAAATGCTGCTTGCCTGGACTCAGTAAAGGTGGCACCAGCAACTGAACAAAATAGTGTACACTTGGTGGCCACTGGTTGGCACGCTGCGGACGCTAGCCAGGATAACCCTTACCGTTATGCCATCCTTTATGACAACACGGCTAATCAAGAGGTTGCACGGGTAAAGGTAGCGGGTGAAGATGTTATCAACCGCCCTGATGTGCAAAAGGTTTACGCAAATGTTGCTAATAGTCAAAAATCCGGCTTCCAGGCTAGTTTTAATATTCCGGTTACTAAGTTAACCAACTCACTTAGCTTAGTCAGTCGTTACAGCAACGATGCCAAGAATGGTGAGGAGCAGCATACCGATGTCTGGCTGCCAATTCATATTGATATGAATAATTATGGTTACCTTGATGGTGTTGAGGTAAATGACAACCAAGTCCACGTTCATGGTTGGCACGCGACTAACCAAGCCATAACGCGCAGCCACCACTTCATCATTGCCTTTGACAAGACCCAAAACCGGGAAATTGCGCGGCAAGAAATCAAGGATAACAATGTCCGTAACGATGTTGCCAAGGCATATCCGAGCGTATTTAATGCCAATCAGTCAGGCTTTGACGTCAACTTTAACCTGAACCCAGCATTCGTGAACGACGAAGTTCAATTTATTAGTCGCTGGAGTGGGGCTACTGATGGCAATAGTGATTATGCCGATGACTGGTTTACGCCACAACGGCTTTTCAATGACCAAGCCAACCGCGCCAGCCTTGACCAGTTTGGTGAAAAGGATGGACAAATGACTATCGCTGGTTGGCACGCGGCTAACCAAGCCTATGGCAAGGAGTACCATTACATCATCGTTATTGATAAAACGACGGGCAAGGAGGTCGCTCGACAACGGGTAACCACGGGTCAGTCCCGTCCGGACGTTGTTAAGGTCTTTCCGCAGATTGTTAATGCTGCCAATTCTGGTTTTAGTGTAACCATTCCATATAATAAGGATTGGGATGGCCACAACCTCCAAGTCGTTAGCCGGTGGACCGATGATCAAGCGGGTAATGGGCAAAATACGGTTGATTACTGGTTTACACCGACAATCCTAGCTGGTCAACCGGCCCAGCCGAGTCAACCAGTTCAACCTAGCCAACCATCGCAGCCAAGTCAAGCAACTAACGATCAAGGTTACCTAGATAAGTGGTTGGCTGTTAATTCAGATATGCGCCCAGGCACAATTATTTTCTGTGCTAAGGGGTGGCACGTTACCAACAATCTTAAGCATTATCGGCGTTTTGTATTGCTAGACAACACGACGAACCAGGTTGTCACGAGCTTTATAAATAATGGTGATCATTCAATCGATGGTGCCATTGATCAATACGGTGATAACCGGCCCGACATCGCGGCTAAGTATGGCCAGTACCGTAACGCTGCCAAGTCCGGCTTCAACTTCCAAGCATATTGGATCAATCCGCAATTTGGTCATGACTACACCCTGGTTAGTCAATACGCCGATGACGAGAATGGGACCAATGCTAGTGAAGTTCGGTTCCACCTCGGCGTGATTACGCAAGCTAACCTTGGTACTAGACAAGACTTTGAACAATTCTAAGAGAAAGTAATTAGTTACAAAAAGGAGAAACTAAGCAGGAGTCGATAATGACTCTTCTTAGTTTCTCCTTTTGCTTTATTTAACCTTTTTAATTTTATACCAGGCGGTAACCCATCATCAGGCCAAAAATAATTCCAGCCAGGATGCTCTGCATGGTAGTGGCCCCATCGCACGAGCCTTGGACAAACGGGGCGTCATATGTTGCCCAGTCAACTAGTACCTGGAGCAGGTAAAACATGATACCAAAATAAATGGCTATTATGATAACAGGACACTTTCACAATATCAATTATATATGACAGTAGTGGTCAAAAAATAGTGGGACCAAACTGGTTGCTGGCCCACTGTTATTACTTAATTTTCGTAAACCGACCGTTTCAGGATGCCAATGTAAGGGAGGTTGCGGTAGAGACCGCTGTAGTCCAGGCCATAGCCCACGATAAATTCATCTGGGACCTCGAAGCCGACGTAATCGGCTTCAACGGCGACTTCCCGCCGGTCCGGCTTATCAAGTAGGGCGCAAATCTCAATGCTCTTGGCACCCCGGCCCTTCAACAGGTCGGCAAGGTACTTAAGGGTGTGACCGGTATCGATAATATCCTCCATAATGATCACGGGGCGCCCCTTAATATTTGATGACAAATCCTGGACCAGCTTCACCTGACCGGCCGATTGGGTGCCGTCGGCGTAGCTGGAAACGTCAACGTAGTCCAAGTTCAGCTTAAATGGCAGGCGCTTGAGCATGTCGACGGTAAAGACCACCGCCCCGGTCATAACTGAGACGATCAGGGGACATTCATCCTGGTACTTAGCAGTTAGCTGGTCAGCGATTGCGGTGAGACGCTGGTTAATTTGCTCCTGAGTGTATAAGACTTGTTCAATATCGTTATTCATCAAATTCTCCTTTTGCCATTGAGACGCCGCTTGGGATAATGTTCGTATTTTACGGAGCTAAACACGTGGCTGCGTCCTTTTAACTCTTGAATTTTACCATAAATCTGAACAAATTAAAGGGCTAAGTTGCAAAATGATGGATTCTTATTTTAATTCGATAGTTGAACGGTTCTTGAGTTTAAACAGGAAGACCACAGCAATGAAGTTTAAGATTGCAATTGACCAAAAGGACCAGTGAAAGCCGTAGACTGTTGCAAGGTAGGATGTTAGATGGTGGGCAGCATGTTGCTGACCAATTGCCTGGGTGGAAGCGGCTAATGCATTAGCGAACGCGTCCGCAACTAGGTTTAGGTTAACCATCAGGGTATTACCGTAAACAACGTATTCTTGTGATAAGGCGTTGAGCCCATAGACGGTAACTGGCGAATAGGCCAGATTTAAGCTCCCACAGCGAATAGCATATAGTGTTGTCACCATGAAAACGCTGGTGGTCGGCGAATAGAAGGCCATGGGGATTGTAGTGGCGAGCCCGATGGTAAAACCCACCCAGGCAATTGCTTTAATACCAAACTGGTCATAAAGATGTCCGGCGATTGGTGAAACAATCACCATTGCAAGGGCACTTGGGATCAACATTAGTCCCGAGACCGTTGGTGAGACTTTGAGAACATTTTGGTTAAAGAGCGGTAACATTAATTCGGTTGCCATTAGTGAGGAGGTATTTAGTAGGGCCAGCAATGCGCCAAGCCGATAGGATGGTGATTTGAAGACCCGGATTTCCAGTAAGGGTTTGGACAGGTGCAGTTGGCGACGGACAAAGAAGACCATGATAAGTGCACTGGTAAACTGGAGAAGAATTGTGGTTGCTTCCCACCGACCAGTTTCACCAATCCGACCAAGGCCATACAAGAGGAGTGCTAACCCAACTATTGAGGAAAAAACTGATGCTATGTCTAGTAATGATGATCGGGTTGGAATAGCGTTTTTAACGAAGAACTGGGTCATTAATATAATGACGACACTAATTGGGATCAGAATAATAAAGAGCATTCGCCAGGAAAAATAGTCAACAATAACGCCAGAAACGGTGGGACCGACCGCTGGCCCAAAATTAATGATGATCCCGGCTAATCCCATAACAGTTCCCCGGTGTTGGGGTGAAAAAATCAAGGACAAAACGTTGGGAATAAGGGGCATATTGACACCAACGGCCACCCCTTCTATCAGGCGCCCAATTAAGAGAATCGGAAAATTGGGGGCAGCGGCTGCAATGATAGTTCCAGTCAAAAAGAGGCTCATTGTAGTGGTGAAAAGGTGCCGTAATTTGATGGTATTGGTCAGGTAAGCGGCCAAGGGCATTGTTACCCCGGCAGCTAGCATGTAGCCGGTACTTAACCACTGTACGGTCATTTCACTGACGTGGACTTCTTGCATGATGGTAGGGAAACCATTATTAAGGAGGGTTTCGGAAAATGCAGTGATAAAACTGCCAGAAAGAAGGGTAATTACCATTAAAAACTTATTAATTTTACTGGTTGTCTGCATAATAATTCCTTTCAAAGAAAAAGCTGGACAGGAGGTGAGATCCTTATCCAGCTCTTATTTTAACGCCCGCTGTTTTTGAGCGTTTCGTATACAATTTTGGTAATTAGTCTAACAGATGGGTTACTCAGTCGCAAGGGTGGACAACTTGTTAGCTTTGATGAAACATTAATTGATACCTAATGGTACCGCTTGCAACGATCTCCACTTAATGCTATATTGTGAAAGTAGTCACGTTGATTTAATGGAAAGGTGGAAACATAATGCGTGGTTTTGCAATGCTCGGTCCAAACGAAACGGGCTTTATTGAAAAGGATGATCCAAAGTTAGGACACCGGGATGCCCTAGTTAAGCCACTAGCGGTGGCACCATGTACCTCCGATATCCATACCGTCTACGAGAACGCTATTGGTCCCCGTCACGATATGATTCTTGGTCATGAAGCCTGTGGGGTAATCATGGCTGTTGGTGATGAAGTTAAGGACTTTAAAGTGGGCGACAAGGTCTTAGTACCAGCCGTTACGCCTGATTGGTCAGATTTAAATTCACAAGCGGGGTACGCATCACACTCTGGGGGGATGCTTGCCGGCTGGAAGTTCTCAAACTTTAAGGATGGGGTTTTCGCAACCTGCTTCCACGTTAATGACGCGGATGGTAACCTTGCCCACATGCCAGCGGGGATGGATCCCGGTGTCGCATGTATGCTGTCTGACATGATCCCAACTGGATTCCACGCCGATGAAATGGCCCACGTTGAATATGGTGACACGGTTGCCGTGATTGGAATTGGCCCTGTTGGCCTGATGGCTTTGCGGGGGGCCGTTTTGCACGGTGCTGGCCGGATCTTTGCCATTGGTTCACGGCCCAAGACGGTAGAAGTTGCTAAACAGTACGGGGCAACGGACATCATTGACTACCATAATGGTGACATTGCTGACCAAATTCTGAAGGCAACTAATGATAGGGGTGTTGATAAGGTCCTAATTGCTGGTGGTGACACCGAGCACACCTTTGATCAAGCCTGCCGGATGACCAAGCCGGGCGGTGCCATTGGTAACGTTGCCTACTTGAACGGTAATGACACGATCAAAATTAAGGCTAGTGATTGGGGTGTTGGGATGTCCAACATTTCAATCGACGGTGGTCTGATGCCTGGTGGCCGGCTCCGGATGGAGAAACTGGCAAGCCTGATTACTAACGGTCGTTTGGACCCATCACTGCTGATTACGCACAAGTTCCACGGCTTTGAAAAGATTCCAGAAGCACTGGAATTGATGCACAATAAACCAGCGGACTTGATCAAACCCGTAATTTACTGTGACGACATTGACTAAGATTAAATAAGACCGGTAGACCAACCTGCGTAAGGGGCCACCGGCCTTAGTAGTTTAAAACGGTATGGAGAAATTAACTACCAAGAAAAGCTGGCGATTTTAATTAGTCCTCACCAAATTGTTTCATGTGGAACACTGGTGGCGGTAGCTGTTTTCTGCTAGAGTAATAGGGAAGCAAATTTGTAAGGTGGGAAATCAACGTTGAAAAAGAAAGTAACAATAGCTGCCTTAGTGGCGGCAGCAACGATGCTGACGGCGGCACCGCTAACTGGCGCAGTGCCGGGCAGTGTAACTACGGTACCGGTCCAAGCAAGTATAAGGTATAACGACAGTGAATATGCTTTGATGGCTTTTCTAGCACTCGACGATAGCATGACTGCCCAGCAGTTAGCTAAGAATAAACCACCCAAGGATGGGATGGGGATGACCCTGACGCAAAAGGGTAACCACTACACGATCGGTTTTGGTGCTCATGACTCAACCATGATTGTTAACAGTAACGATGTGACTGTTCTTTATGATGCGCCGAAGAGTGACGGGAGTGGCATGGGCGATAAAAACGCCGCCAAAACGTATTCTAAAGCCAGCTTGGCACGGCGATACGGCCATGATAAGTCATACTTTGATACGGTCATTGCTAATTACCACCTAAGCACGGGCACCGGCCAAAATGTCCCTGCCGCTAAGGTCTCCAAGACTGCCCAGCTGGGTTATGAGACTATCACACCCATGGAAACAGCTGCTGCTATTACCTATTACCGCCAACCACGGATGTTTAATGATGCCCTTAAAGCTGGTGGGATGAACTTAACCCAGGGTGACTCTTCAGATGTTGATGAGCCAGGCAATGGGATTATGTTCAGTCTAATTCCTAAGAAGGCCCAGCAGGGTGACTTTTCCTATACGGTGGATCGTGATGGGCAAGTCTACTTTTACGGGGCCGGTGACACCCACCATGGTTCGGTAAACTTGCGGAAGGTAATCCGGACCGTTAATGCTGATGGGGCGGTTGCCAAGGTTCGCCAATTAGCCAATGAAATTGACTTTCAACACTAATATAAAATGACCATCGCAGATATGTTCAGTGAAGGACTTTCTGTGATGGTCATTTTTTGCGTATTTAGATTCCTGGCCAGTGGTCAACCAGGTCGCTGGGTTAAAATTATTGACGTTTCCGCCGGTTGTAAAGACCGAGTGTAATTAGGTTGAGCAGGAAGGCAATGGAAAGCACTCCGGCGAGTTTACCAGCATCGTTACCGGTGTTTCCTAACTGTGGTAACGTCGCTTGCTGCTTAGCTGGTGTACTACTTGTGATCGTTGGGACAATTGTTTCGGTAGTGGCAGTTTCTTTAACCAGCTGGGTACCAGTTGGTTGGGATACTGGTGTTTCCGGCTGCGGTGTTTCTGGTGTTGGCGCGTGGGCACCGGCGGATCAAGTTAACCCAAGAGGGCGCCTACCTGTATGAACGGGCTCAGGAGATTCTTAGTTTGACCGACCAAACGACGAGTCAACTGCAAAGTGGGGCAGTGGTTAGTGGAACGATTAATATTGGGGCGGGGGAAAGCAGCACCGTCGGCCCCGTGATGCAGGCACTCGCTCAAATTATGACCCACTATCCCCATGTTCGGGTAAACTTGGTCAGTGGCGATAATGTGACGCTGCGCCAGCAACTGGATACGGGGTTGCTCGACTTTGCAGTTTTGATGGGTCATGAAAATTTGACCGATTATAACACTCTTCCCCTGAAGCGGGGTAACCGGTGGGGGGTGATGATGACCGCCACCACCCCACTGGCACAAAAGGCGGCAATTACACCCCAGGATTTGGTGGGCCAGCCGCTATTGACGTCCGTCCAGACTGAACGGCAGGATACCTTCCGCCAGTGGGCGGGAGATGTACTTAGCCAGTTTAACTTTGTGGGCCAGTATAACTTACTGTTCAATGCGGGCCTGCTGGTTAAGACTGGTGCCTGTTTAGCACTTTGCTACGACGGCCTGGTTAATGTTGAAGCGGGGAGCGGACTGGTTTTTCGTCCACTAACGCCCACGGTTATTGATAGCAATACCCTGGTTTGGAACAAGAATTACCACTTACCAAATGTTGCTCAGCTGTTTATTAAGGAAATGAGGGCATTAATTAATGATAAAAATTACTAGAGTAACGATGGATGATTTGCCAGCAGTCGTTCAAATTGAACGGGCTGGCTTTAGCCCCGCCGAGGCGGGAAGCCCGGCGGCATTTAAAGAACGGATTAGTAAGCTAGCGGCGACCTTTCTGGTGGCCCGCGACGGTGACCGGGTAGTGGGCTTTATTGTCGGTCCCGCCGTTAATGCGAAATTTGTGGCAGATGAAATGTATACGCAAACGCCGACTAACTTGGTAACGGGTGGGCACCAATTAGTGTTGTCGATTGCGGTTGCTCCCGCCTACCGGGGCCAGGGAGTGGGAAGCCAATTGTTAACGGCATTGGAACGGGAGGCCCGTGCGGCCGGCCGGCAGACAATGTCCTTGGATTCGTTAGCGAAAAACGTTCCCTTTTATACCCATAACGGCTTTGTTAAGGTTGGCGTTGCGGCATCAAGCCATGCCGGTGAAACCTGGTATAACCTAGTCAAGAAGTTATGATTTCCTTTTATTTCTGCGCTTTGTTACCGCTTTTTAGTAAATTAAGTTATAATTGAAATAAGTCAGCAGCAACAGGAACCATGTTTAAGGAGGTTTTCGATCATGACCAAAGAATTTACTAACGATGAATTAAAACAATACAACGGCCAGGGTGGCCAACCAGCGTATGTGGCCATTGAAGGAGTCGTTTACGACGTCTCCGGTAAGGATGCTTGGCAAGGTGGTCACCACCACGGTAATGAAGCTGGCCAAGACTTAACGAAAGTATTAGTTAACCTATCACCACACGGTAAGAAGGTTCTAAAGGACCTACCGGTAGTCGGAAAATTAGTAGATTAGGTATTAACAACCTAAGACACAAAGCGGCCTTCAACACTTGGAAAAACCCAAATGTTGAAGGCCGCTTTACACTTATTCTTCCTTAGTAAAGTTAAATTCGTCCGCGTGCTTTAATGAGTAGCAGAAGTAGACGATTAAGCCCAGGGCAATCCAAACGAGGTAAGTTGCCCACGCCTTGAGGGAAATGCTGACCAGTAAGATGATACAAATGATAATTGAACAGGTCGGGATAACGTTGCCGAATGGGACCTTAAATGGTCGTTTTAGTTCAGGGTACCGGTAGCGTAAAATAATCACGATTAATGAAATTAAAAGAAAGACGGTCAAGGAACCGATATTGGCGATCAGCGCCAGGTAGTGGAGGTCAAATTCCCCGGCAAAGACGGCCGCAGCGAGACCAACTAACCAGATGGCCCGGTTGGGGCTCTGGGTCTTGGCATTTAATGTTGCGAGGCCCTTGGGCAAGAACCGCGACCGACTCATTGACTTTAGAATATTTGAGCCGGCGTAAATAAAGGCAAAGACCACCGCCATGATCCCGAGAACGGCCCCTAAGGAGACCACCTCAGCGACGTAGTCATGGCCCTGGCTAATTAATACGTACGACATCGCTTCAGACACGTTTAGTTTCTTGTAAGGAACAACCCCCGTCATCACCAAACTGACGATGACATAGAGGGCGGTCGAAACCAGCAGGCAGAGGATAATTGCCCGGGGGATGGTGTGGCCCACGTCCTTAGCGTCTTCTGCCGAAGTTGCTAGTGCATCAAAACCTAAAAAGGAGAAGAAGACGGCAGAGGCACCGGTGAAGATTCCCTGGTAGCCGTATGGTAAGAAGGGATGCCAGTTGGCGGGGTTCACATGCTGGGTGCTGACGATGATAAAGATGAGGATGATAAAGATCTTCACCCCGACTAAGAAGTTGTTGACCAGCTTGCTTTCGCTTGTTCCCCGGGTCAAAATAACCGTCATTAGGATAATCATCAGGACCGCGGGGAGGTTAACGAATCCCCCGGCCGCCGGTGTTACTAGGAACCGGTGGGGGAGGTTGATGCCGAGGACCTCAAGAAAAGATTGGACGTAACCGGTCCAGCCGTTGGCCACGGTGGCAGTCGTCGTAACGTAGACCCCGATTAGAGTCCACCCGGCCAAGAAAGCAACGAACTTTCCGATTGCCACCCAGGCGTAGAAAAAGGCACTCCCGGAGTTGGGCAGGCTGGTTGTCAGCTCTGAATAACAAAGGCCGATCAATCCACTGGCCAGGGCGGCAATTAAGAAGGAAAAGACAATCGCGGGTCCGGAATCCTCCGCCGCCACGATTCCTGTGAGGACCAGGATCCCCGTACCGATGATGGCGCCAATTCCAAGAATGGCGAGGTCAAACAACCCCAGCGTCTTCTCGTGTTCTTTGCTTTGGGGCAATTGATTTTTCATATATCACAATTCCTTTCTGAAAACTGAACCCTTATTTTAACCTAAAGTTGAGGCAAATTAAAATGGACTTGTGTAGTACTGAGTACACAACAAACATTATTTATTATACCGGGAATTAGATTTTTATACTAATTTCTAATTTTGTTATAATGGCATGTGCAGACGATAAGTAAGTATAATCTAAATTAAGTTGATAATTAAAAAAGGAAGTAAGTTGCATGACACAACATAGACTAGTTGTAATCTCGCTTGATTCGCTGGGCTTTCGTGACCTCAACGAACTGCGGGAACTAGTCCCCAACGTTGCCAAGTTGATGGACCGGGGGACTTGGGTAAAGCGGGTCCAAGGGATTTTTCCAACGCTGACCTACCCATCCCACACTTCGATCATTACTGGTCAATATCCGGCGGTCCACGGGATTGTTAACAACACTAAGCTCCAACCCCAGCGCCTATCGCCGGATTGGTATTGGTACCGTAAGGACATTAAGTCAGTCCCCTTGTATGACGTGGCTCGAAAGGCGGGGCTAACTACGGCCGCCTTCCTCTGGCCAGTCACGGCGGGCAGTAAGATCGACTATAACCTGGCGGAAATTTTTCCCAACCGGATTTGGACTAATCAGGTGTTGGTATCACTAAAGGCGAGTTCACCCTGGTTTTTGATGCAGATGAACCACCGCTATGGTCAGCTCCGTCGGGGGATTAAACAACCATGGCTGGATGACTTTATCACCGCCTGTGCGGTCGATACGTTAAAAAACAAGCGTCCAGACCTGACCCTAATTCACCTAGTTGATATGGACAGTATGCGACACCGCTATGGTGTTCGTTCGTCAGCAGCTAAGGCGGCGTTGCAACGGCTTGACGGCCGGGTAGCGCGGATCATCCGGGCTACGAAGGATGCGGGAACTTTTGACCAGACTAACTTTGTTGTGCTGGGGGACCATTACCAAATTAACGTCCACAAAATGATCCACCTAAACCAGCTCTTTGCCAAGCATGGCTGGTTAACACCGGTTGATGGTAAAACGACCTACAAGGGTAACTGGTGGGTAACCGCCAAGACTTGCGATGGGGAGACCTACGTTTATACCCGTGGCCGGGTCGACCAAGGAGAGGTAAAAGCGGTCATTGCCCGTGCGGAAGGTGTGGCGCACATCTATGATGGTGCTGCGGCTGTCAAACGGGGTGCCGACCCGCGCTGCGCCTTTTTGGTCGAGGCCCAACCCGGTTACTACTTTACCGACGAAGTTAACCGGCCGGCAGTGGTTGAGGATGTTGACCCCGCTTCACTGGGGACCCATGACCGGTATCGCGGGGTTCACGGCTATGGCCCTGACCAGCCAAATTACTTTACCACAGCCGTCTTTGCGGGTCCCGATGTCCAAGCCGGTGCCACCGTTGCTGGTGCGCACCTAGTTGACGAAGGGCCCACGTTTGCGGCGTTGCTCGGCCTAACATACCCCGCGCCCACCGCGGGCCAACCAATTCAAGGCGTGCTGAGAAATGAGGTGCACCGTGAAACTGAATAAGCAGCAGTGGCAGTGGATCTTTTATGACTGGGCCAATTCGGGATACGGGATCTTGGTTATCACCGCGGTTCTACCGGTTTACTTTAAGGCGGTGGCCCACGATGCCGGAATTAGTGCCGCTAACTCGACGGCCTACTGGGGGTATGCCAATAGTTTTGGGACCCTGATTGTTTCCTTACTGGCGCCGTTACTGGGGGCATTAGCCGACTATCCGCGGTCCAAGCGGCGGTGGTTGAACGTCTTTACCTGGACCGGCATTATTTTAACGTTCACCCTAGCGATGCTACCACCGCACCTCTGGCAGGGGCTATTGGGGGTCTACGTTTTAAGTATCATTGGTTATTCTGGTGGGAACCTCTTTTACGATAGCTTTTTGACTGACGTTGCCGACGACCAGCAGATGGACCTGGTTTCTTCAACGGGTTACGGGATGGGTTACCTCGGTGGGGTGATTGCCTTCATCATCTTCTTGCTGGTCCAGTTAAGTAATGGCTTTGGTGGCCGCCTGTCAAGTTATGGGGTGGCCCGCTTTAGTTTCATCGTGGCCGCGGTTTGGTGGATTATTTTTGCCTGGCCGCTGCTGCGCCACGGTTACCAGCGCTACAGCGTTAACGCCGTCGCCAACCCACTGCTGGACAGCTTTCACCGCTTGCGGGTTACCTTTTCACACATTCGCCAGTACCGGCAAGTAACGTATTTCTTGGTTGCGTACTTCTTTTACATCGACGGGGTTGACACTATTTTTACAATGGCCACGGCGATTGGGAAGGACCTGGGGGTTAACACCACCATGCTGATGCTGGTGCTGCTGGTAGTCCAATTGATTGCCTTTCCGTTTTCACTGTTGTATGGGTGGTTGGCGAAGAGGACGTCGACGCGGACGGCAGTGTTGACCGGGATCTGTGTCTACCTCTTTATTTGCCTGTACGCGTTGCGGTTGGATAGCCTGTTTGACTTCTGGTTCCTGGCAATCTTAATTGGGACCAGCCAGGGGGGCCTACAGGCGCTCAGCCGGTCCTACTTTGGTCAGCTGGTTCCCAAGGAATCGAGTAGTGAGTTTTTTGGCTTCTACAATATCTTGGGGAAATTTTCGGCAATCTTGGGCCCCGTAATTGTCGGTGCAGTTACCCAATGGACGGGGCAGTCAACGGTGGGGGTCGCTTCTTTAGCGATCCTGTTTGCCGTCGGCCTCCTCTTCTTCCTGGCGCTACCGAAGTTAGGGCAAGAATAATAGTAAAATGACATAAGTCCGCAGTATAAAATGCACTAAGGGCCTTCAGTGTTCGATCTTTTCGAACACTGAAGGCCCTTAGTTTTTATGCTCCTACTTCATAGGTTATTTGAGGGGATCGTAACTAATTCTTACGGGAGTAGGAGGCAATATCAGCAAGAATTTCATCCATGAAGTCGTCCTGACTCATGCTGTTTTGGTCCTTTTCACCATACTTCCGGACAGAAACACTGCCGTTAGCAACTTCGTCATCACCAACAACTAGGGTGTATGGAACCTTTTGAGTTTGGGCTTCACGAATCTTGTAGCCCATCTTTTCGTTCCGGTCATCGATGACTACCCGAATTTGCGCGGCCTTAAGCTTCTTAGCTAACTTTTGTGCGTAGTCGCCGTGCTTTTCTTCGCTGACTGGGATGATGTGGACTTGTTCAGGTGCTAACCAAGTTGGGAAAGCACCCTTGTAGATTTCGGTCAGGTAGGCAACGAACCGTTCCATCGTACCAACGATTCCACGGTGGATCATAACTGGCATGTGTTCCTTGCCGTCCTTACCAACGTATGTCAAACCGAAGCGGTCTGGTTGCATGAAGTCTAATTGGATCGTGGACATGGTTTCTTCGTTACCCAGGGCCGTCTTAGTTTGGATATCCAGCTTTGGACCGTAGAAGGCAGCTTCACCTTCAGCTTCGTAGTA